>JACCDN010875332.1_pt1 | contig 169640 bp, 138 predicted proteins | sample 7441691 | NCBI WGS metagenome assembly JACCDN01 (sample SAMN15323439, study PRJNA562643) | freshwater metagenome | isolation source: river surface water | place: USA:Blue River Watershed | collected 2017-08-16 | reverse complement strand
TTCTTTTGTTGAACGGTTCCCCATACACTATACGCACATTAAAAATAATATATGTATAGACAAATATTTTATTATTGCACTAAACAAGGATTCTCTTGACATCCATTCATTTTTGATTGTGACTGTTCCAGCTTGTCTTTACATAATCTATATTGATAAAACGGCGACATTTTATCGTTCTCTGTCTTCCCACATCTTCCATAGACATTACAATACTCTCCTGCTGCACATATCTTGTTGTTAGACGGACCACAGTTGCCATCTGTTGTAGATTCTATTGCTTTTTTAATTAATAAATCAACTGGCATTTTGTGACCTGTCGTATTACTATTTAACTTAGATACCATGTCTTTCATGTCTGCAACTGTTTTATTCTTCTCATCATCAAACTCTATCATTTTTTGTCTATAAAGTTCTGTCGTACTGCGAGAAGATTGAAGTTGAGAATTGCAATTGTTTCTCTCTACTACACACTTATTATAGTTGTTCAAATGCCCTTGACTTATGCTTTCTATGTTTTTAATATTTGCTTGCTGTTTATCTTTTGTATTGTTACACTCAGTCAGTTTGTTTGCAGCATCCTTAATACCGCAACTCTTTTCTTGGTCTTGCAATTTCGATTCAGTCTCTCTTGTTTTTCTGTTGGCGTCTGCAATGAGTTTGTCTTTCTCAATTATAAGGTTGTTTGCAATTGCCAAGTTTTCTTCTAATAATTTTGCTCTTTGCTGCTCTCTTGTCAGTGCGCCTACATCAATTACTGGGCATTCCTGCTTTGGACATTCTTTGTCAGGACATGTATGTTTTGGACATTCTTGCTTAGGACACTCAGTTGTTAATACGTTACCCATTTATGACTATATTAGTACATCAGAAAAATATAATAGATGATTGCGATTATATGTTGCATAAAGACGTAGTGTTTAATAATTTATAATGACAACACATAGTAAAACCGAATACAAAACTAAGTTTAAGAACGGTCTAATCGCAGGAGCTGTTCAAACATCCGTATTGTATCCGCTCGACATATTACATGTCAAACTTTTCTTGCAAAAACCAGTCAGTGCATTTGTCTATAATGGATTTTACTTCACATTGTTTGGCAACTGTCTTAAAAGATCGCTTATTTTCCCGCTACAAGATTCTATTACTACACACCTCAAAGATAATGGCAAAGAAAAATATGCGAACATCGCCTGTACAGCGGCTGGTGCTATGTTAGGACTTGTGTTAACACCAATAAACTCCATACGCACACCTTTACAAATACATGATACAAAAAACTTGTTCACAGTCACAAAAGAGATATACAGAACACATGGGTTTAAAGGATTTTATAAAGGAGGTTTAGGAATCATGTTACGCAACGCTATATGGACATATTTCTATTTTCCTGTGTTTAATTACTGTATTGAAAAATACAATAATAAAATATTGGCTAGCATGTCTGCATCGATAATCGCAACAACATTGGCGTATCCTCTCGATGGTTCTAGACTATACAGACAGCATCATGAACACAATCATAACTTCTTTTATGGAATTAGAAAATCATTCAGTCCTACTCAAAGCAATATATGCTCACTAATTGTTGGTAACATACGAGTGTCATTGTCTGTATGTATAGCTCACTTCATATATCTTACTTTGAAATGATTATTAATCATACATGCAGTAACAACAAAAAACAATGCGTAGTATATCCACACATACCATATCTTTGTCCTGCTCACGTGTTTTGCTAGCGTGTAAAGATCATTGCTTGCATATGTTTCGTCGCGGTCATCAGTGTAAATATATGGCACGATTATATCAGTTTCGTACATAACTATTGTTGGAGTGCCACCTGTTGGTGGTTTTACAGCATTGTTATATTCGTTCATACATATGTCTCTGCACTCTTGATATGACAGATTTTTGTTGTTGTAAAGTGTACCATCGCCCAATATTATATTAAAACTTGCGTCGTCATAACGTTTATAAAAATCAGCTAACACTTCTGTAGTCTTCTGGTTGTAACCAGGTTCATATCTCGCTAACGGCATCGCTCTCCCTGCAAATATTGGTTTCCATTCTCCAGGAATCCACTCATCATATGTGTTTTCCACTCTGACATGTTTGAATCTCATATTACTGCATCTAACAGGATCGTCCATAATTTTCTTAAAGATCATTGATTTCTTTAATGAACTTACTGCCCCAAGCATCAACAGACCACTTGATGTTGTTATATATGCTGCAGTAGCTATCATTGTATACAATTAATTGTTAATTGTATATGAATGTGTTTTATTCAATTTTTATATGCGTATTATGTTTTTCAAATCTTTGCGTGCCCGTCTTGCACTGGCAGCCGTTGCTAGTTTATCTGCTGCATCATTATTCTTGTCACCACTATGGCCTTTTACATGTTTGTAAATTATGTCTCCAGCAAAATTTTCATGTATATCTAATATCTGTTCTATTATCTCTTTGTTAGCTACATTTTCTCCTTTAGAATTTGTCCAATTATTGTTGCGCCACTTCTTAAACCATTCTGTTACACAATTTATACTGTACATTGAATCAGTATACACTGTTATCTCTTCGACATCGAGCTTGTCTGTTACTTCTTTTAATCCTAAATATATGGCATACAGTTCTGCCCGCTGATTTGTCGGGTTTGCACAAGGAAACATCTTTCCTATGTCGTCTAGCTCCTCATCTGGAAAATGTACTCCACAACCAGCTTGATGTTTGCCATGTTTATTTGTACAAGATCCATCAGTATACATTTTTATTGTTTTTACTTTCTTCTTTAATATTGTTACTTCTTTTTTTTGCTTTACTGATTGCTGTTTTTTTAATGTCTTTCTCTGTTTCGCAGTCTGTTGCTTCTTTAGTCTGGGTTTCTTTGTCTTGTCTCCAGACAGCTTGTTCAACTTTTCTAGAGAATATGTTAGTGAACTGCTAAAAATACGTGCTTGCAACAATGTTAGACGCAATGCAGAAACCAGGTCCTTCATCTTGTCTAACTCTTCTCTGTCAATACTATCCATATAAACTAATAAATGACGTCTTCACTTTACATATTTAAAGTGAATATTTCAATATTTAATTTCAAGATTCTTTAATTTTATGTGTGAATATTGGTATTCTTCTCTGGTTGTACAAAGTCATATCTAAATCTTTGATTAAAACTTTCCTTATCTCTTCAGTATCGTAGCCTATCTTTATTTCGTTGAATTTATCAACAATTGATATTGGCAAATCGTTTGTCAGTTCTTCTAGTTTGTTAAATATGATATACGCTTTCTCGTCATATAAATCATCGACAGTGTCTTTACGATTCTTTATGTTCCAGTTCTTGCTGTCATGTACCATAATATATTTGCTATGTAGATTAGATATATAGATGTTATGATTTTCTGGTCTATTCTTGTCAAAGTGTGTTTTTAATGTAAGATCTTCAATAGATTTGTAATTTCTCTTCAGTATTTTGATCCACTCTCGATCTGATATATGCGTGATGTCTTCTTTGCCAAATCCGACGATCTTGATGTTGTTTATAGTGTTGTTTGTTGTGTTATGTGAATTGTTATTTAGAGTTTGGTTGTTGATGGTTTTAACTGTTTTTTTAAAGTTTTTGTATTCTTTCTTAATCTTTTTTAGTTTACATGTTTTTTCTTCTAATTCTCTAATAAGTTCTGTCATTATTTTTTCTTTATTATTGTCATCGTTACGTTTTTCTTTACAAAAACTATTGATATGTCTATATAATGACCATTTTCTTGAAAATATTTTTCCACAATATCCACATTTCCGTTCGTTGCATGTATCGCTTTCAATGTCGCTTGAATATATAATGTCATTGACGTGGTTATGTGTTACAAATTGTGTAATTTGTGTGCAAGGATTTCTGCGATTTTTATGGCGTTGTAAGTTATAATTATCTTTGAATTCTTTATAACATGTTATACATTTTACAGTCATATAATAAATTGTGACTATATAATTTTTTCCCTCATATTCCCTCGATTTACCTCTGACAAACACAATATTCTGAACCTAGTTTACACAGATATTTTGTTACTATATAGTATATATGTTCACTTTTTATACATAAACAAATTGTGTAAAATAACACAAATATGAGGAGATCTCGTTTTTTTGAGGATTCGAAACGGTAGTATGTTATTCTTTTAAAATTGTGTAACACAAATTGAGGCGAGGAGTGTGTGTGCCCTCTCAAAAATTTTCGCCAAAACCAGTTTTCTGGATTTCAACTCGAGCAAAAATATTTACAGATTTTCTATTTTTGTTGAAAAAACTTAACAAAACTAGATATATTATTTAACACTGGTCTTAAACTCTTTCATGAAATCATCTATACTCTCTTTGTAATCAACAATAGGCTTCAAATATACTTCATAATCATTATACTTCTTCATCCAGTTGTGAATGTCTTTTACTGGCACTCTCTCTAGTTCCGGTATCCACTTCTTGATATACACACAATTTGCATCGTAATTCTTTTGTTGACTCCATGGGTTCATCACTCTTGGGACTCCGTAACGCAAAGGATCAATACCTGTCCCTGCATTCCACTGCCAGTTTCCGTTGTTCTGTGCTGGATCATAATCAATTAACATCTTGCTAAAATACTCTTCGCCTTTCTTCCAATCAATCATTAAGTTCTTTGTTAGAAACATTGCCACCAACATTCTTACTCTGTTGTGCATATATCCTGTCTTGTTTAGTTGGCGCATACCGGCATCTATTATTGGATAGCCAGTCTCGCCTTTTGTCCATTCCTTAAAGTACTTGCTCTTCCACCTAAATCTGTCCCACTTTTTATTATAGTTGCGCGTAAGCAAATCTGGATTGTTATATAAAAGATAGTAGTAGAACTCGCGCCATACAAACTGATCCAATATATCTTTCACTTTTGCTTCTTTAAATGCATGCCACACTTCTCTTATACTCATAGTCCCAAATTTGTTATGTGCACTCAAACTCGTTGTTTCATATTCTGGATAGTTTCTTGTTGTACTGTACTTCTTGAAATCTACTGCATTTTTCAGTATCTTTAATCCATTCTTTCTACCGCCATTGACATGTATGTCTTTATTTTCATTGTACAGCTTCTTCATACTGTCAAGACCTATTCTGTCTTTCTGTTTCCCCGTATAATAGTTGTTGTAACTGTTCTTATGTGGTTTGTCAACATCTACAACTCTGTAAAACTTGTTTTTGTAATGTGAGAAAACAGTATATGTCTTTCCTGAATCCTGTTTGACTGTGTTAATGTCAGCTAGAGTGTGATTGCTTATCACATGCAGCTTTATGTCGTATTTTTTTAGTGTTTTTTCGCGCCTGTAAGAATACTTTGTATAGTCTTTTGATATGTAAATAGACTCTATGTTTTCATTTACAAGTAGTTTATCTAAGACGTCTTCAACACTGCCATAGAAGAACTGCACAGGTATATCTTTGCTCAGCTCAGCTAAAGATTCTATCATAAACTGAAAACAGTTTTCACTAAATCTTTTGTTCTTCTTTGTCTGTTCCGGTGTAAATATAAAAATAGGTAAGACTTGGATACTGTTTTTACATGCCTCTATCAGAGCGTGATTATCCTGTGTCCTCAAATCTCTTGTGAAAATAAATATCGACAGCTTATATTTCGACATATAATAATAACATATTTTTGCTAATATGTTTCTAACATCTTTTTCTACAATTTTATTTGTACAATACAATAAATATATTGTGGTGCACTATACAAATTGTCAACTGGTTTGCCATTCACTGTGTCTGAACGCGTGTTTAATGTGCGGTGAACTTCATCTAAAATTCTGCTTACGATGTCCATCTCATCTGGATAATGTGGTACACTGTTATTTTTGAGTGTTACTCTGATACCCTCTTTCGTGTTACTTATCTTGCTTCCAACAATATAGTCGCTGATGTTCTTGAACACAGTATCACCATACATTGATGACTCTAATACACACGACGTTACATTGTCTTCATTGTAATACAATGTTGCATCAACATGATGACTGTCATCGTATACTACACATACTTGGACACTGTTGGTCTTATGTGGTTTGCCTACATATTTGCTGGCACCGTCTTTTATGCTTCTTTCAATATCGGACTCTATATAGTACTCTTTTGGTTCTAGTTCTACTTCTGACATCAGCCTTTTCGTAAAATTGTATGCCAGTTTATCTGCTTCTACTTCTTCAAAATGACGTCCATACTCCATATTGTTATAGCTCTGCAAACCAATATCTTTGACCAGTCTTTGATTCGGATTCAAAATCACAGTGATGCAATTGTTGTCTATCAAAGAGAAACCGACTAATGTTTTCTTATCACCACGTTTGTTTATTACAAGATTGTCGCGTGTTACATATGTTGCACCCTCGTCCGCACATAATTCTTGGTGTATTACTTTTGAAATTGTCTCTTGACTAATCGTCGTTTTTTTGTCTTGCGTGACACGCACAATACTGCTCAGACCGTCTACACCCAATGGCGTCGGAATTTTACAGTCACACGACACAAGTGAACAGTTATTCACGACATGTTTACCTATTTCCGGACGTACTAGACTGCGCCTGTTGTATAAAACAGATCTGCAAGACGGTACAGTAAATACTCCAGATGTCTTTTTCGTGTTGCTATGCAGATAACTTATAGCTTCGTAGAAACTCTTTGGCCTCAAATTGATCAACATTTAATAATGATATAACTTAATTACAAACTAAAATATCATGTTTTCAATTTTTATAAAGACGTTCTATAGAACAATAACTAAATCATATATAACATAAACAGATACTGTTACATATTTTTATAATTGAGCATGACAAAAATATGGAAGCGTGACTTTCTATCGCAAAAAGAACAAGAAGTACAAACATATTGGAAAAATAATGGCATATATGAATCTAAACATGTGACTGATACACCAGACAAATTCTTTTCTACTTTTCCGTATCCTTATATGAATGGCCATCTGCATCTAGGTCATGGTTTTACTATGACAAAATATGACTTCATTTCCAAATATTATAGACTTAACGGATATAACATATTACAACCATTCTCTTTTCATCTCACCGGCATGCCAATTGTTTCTGCAGCTCAAAAACTACAAAAATGTATAGCAGAGAACAATACTAAAGCCGGGACACAGTACGATATTATGAAGAAACTAGACATACCAGAACAAGATATACCTCTTTTTACAGATCCAACTTATTGGGGATCCTATTTTATACCAAAAGCCATTGACACACTTTATAGATTTGGCATCACATACGACGAATCAAAAAGTTTTTATACAACTGATATGAACCCATATTATAGCAGATTTATTAAATGGCAGTTTGATACACTTAAACATAAAGGGGTATTAAAATTTGGTTCTAGATATACTATTTACAGCCCTAAAAATAAGCAAAGTTGTCTAGCACATGATAGATCAGAAGGAGAAGATGCTAAACCAGCAAAATTTTCTCTTATTAAACTGAAATTGGTAGATAGTGATATGTTTGTCATTGCATTAACAATGAGACCCGAAACGCTTTACGGTATTACTAACGTTTGGATTGATCCCAATTTTGAATACAGTATATACAGTGTCAACAACGAACAATGGATACTGCAAGACTATAATGTCTATAACCTTATACATCAGAAATATGCAACGACGGCCGTAAAACTAAACACAATAACAGGATCAGAACTTGTCGGTAAAACTGTTACATTCCCGTATTCACTCTCCACAAATCCCATTAAAATACTATCTCTAAATTACAAGTCACATGGAAAACTACTCCAAATAGATACTAGAAAAGGAACTGGAATTGTTGCATCTGTGCCAAGCGATTCACCTATAGACTATGTCGGATATCTACAGTCAAATATGTGTGACAACATTATACCGATAATAGAAGTAGACAGACATGACACTTATGTCGGTAATCTTGTTGGTGTTGATACTGTCACTACATTTGGTGAATTTAAAGACAATAAGTTAATCATCACAGAAGATAATCTACAGAAAGCGAAAGAGATATGCTACACAAAAACAACACAGTATTCAAGTATGCTTGTCGGGAAATACAAAGGAATGAGTATTATCGACGCCAGAGAAAAGATCGAGAAAGACTGGGACGACGTTCTTATACCGTATTATGAACCAGATGACTATGCAGTGTCACGCGATGGCGAACGTCTTGTTGTTGCACTTGAAGATCAATGGTTCATAGACTATAGCGATCCAAAATGGAAACATGATACTATGTTACATATTGATCAGATGGAACTATATGATGAGTCTGTTAAACATGCTCTTATAAAAACAGTTGAGTGGATCACAGACTGGCCATTTGCTAGAACATACGGTCTAGGGAGTAAGATTGATCTTGATGGCAAAGATTTCCTAGTTGATTCTCTCTCTGATTCAACAATATATATGGCACTATACACGATATACGACAAACTAAAAACAATTGATGTTGATAAACTGACTAATGAAGTTTTTGACTACATCTTTTTGCTAAAAGGTGACGACGAAGACTACACGCAATACAAAGAACTTCAACATTCGTTTATGTACTGGTATCCAATTGATCTGCGTGTGTCTGCAAAAGATCTGCTGAGCAATCACTTAACAATGTGTATTATGAATCATCTAATCATATGGGATGACGAATTCAAAAACAGAGCATTGCTCAAAGATTATAAGATATCCACGTTTGGTCCAAGACGCTATAAAATAAATGGATATATAACTGTTCTCGAACCAGGAAAAAAAGAGGCAGAGAAGATGGCAAAATCAACAGGCAATTTTAAGACTCTGGACCAGGCACTTGACATATACACTGCAGATGCTATACGTATGGCACTGGCAGACAGTGGAGACACTATGGATGATGCTGTTTTCAATGTTGAAAAAGCAACAAAATCTGTTGAAAAACTCTACAAAGAACTTGAATGGTTTAATGCTGTGCTTCAGAAGATTGACGACTATGGTTACAGAACCGGTGACATAACATATGTTGATAATGTGTTTATCAACGAGATAAGATATCTTGTATCCAAAAGTAAACAAGAATATGAGGCCATGAGATTCAGAAGTGCGTTCCACTACTCTTTCGATATGATGCTTCTCATACGTGACTGGTATAGAGACATTACTCAGAACGATATGCATATATCTCTGATTCGTGAATATGTTGTAATCCAGATATCTGTTATATATCCTGTAGTTCCACACTTTTCTTATATGATATTCAATAATCCTCTCTTCAAAGAGAATATGTGTCTCCTTAAAGAACTGTCATTCAACTTTAAAGACTACATTACAGACTATCCATATGATCCTGTAATGAGATGGGAACATAACTACCTGAAACAAGTCTCTAAACATATTAGTCAAACGGTCAACAATAAAAAGAACAAGAAGACAACAGATCTGCAAAACAAAGACAAAGATCATGTAGATATCTATGTGGTTAATACTGTTACACCTATTGAACAAAAAGTTATAGACCTATTCTCATATAAGTCAGACATGACTAAAGAAGATGTTATCACACATATTAAAGATGCTGACAAGAAAACTATGGGACGAATATTACAACTATACAAACATTACCAAAATAGAGATGAAGAATATGGACCTGCTCTTTTTAAAGCTATTGTTAATAAAACTCTAAATGAGAAAGATATCTTAGTTACAAAACTTGAGTATTATGTAAAAAATATAACTGACAACAATATGTCAATAGATATCAAACAGCATACAGCAGATGCAGTTCATATTGATTTAGATAATCTGACAATTGGAACACCTATAATAGTATATCAAGGTGTCAACTAAACATAATGATAATCATGTCATGTTTATCTAAACACATTACATGAATTTTTGAATTTTCATTGTTATAAAGACATCAAGTTAATTGATATTACAATGGAAGACAATATAGTCACAGATTTAATAAGCCCATGTTGTGATACAGACTTGACGGTTCCGTGTTACGAACTAGATGATCCAGTAACAACCGACTTGTCATTATCGTTCAGTAATATCGATGAACACGAATATATGATGTTTGATGGAATAAGAAAAGACATACTAATTGTTGCTCTTGTTAGATATATATGTGATTTAAATCATGACACTTACAACAAAACTTACGACAAAATGATTAAATTTCTTGTTAAACATAACATTGTCAACAGACAGATATGTAAAACAAAATATTCTAAACTCAGAGAAACGTTAATAAACAATTTGTCACTTATTTTTAGCGAAATTGTAACAAAAAATCCAGCCCAATTGCAACTTATGCTGCCTGTAATTCCAAAAGAGTCGTACAAAAATCTGTTGATAGAAAAACGCATCGGCGAAGGAGGTGAAAGCACTGTATATAGAGTTAGACATACTCTTGATAAAAATCTGTATGCTATGAAAGTAACAGAGTACCAGTTCAAAAACAAATGGAACACTGAAATAAGCATACTGACCACACTGTATCATGAAAATGTTATTAGATATTACAACTCTTGGATTGATGTTGATTTTAGAAATAAATTTACTAAAAACTATCTGTACACCCAAATAGAACTATGTGACGCTAATCTATATGATTACATGAAGAAAAGCTATCTGTGTCATAAAACTAAAATAGATATTTTGTTGCAGATAGCAGAGGCCGTTAAGTTTATTCATGACAACAATATAATACATCGTGACATCAAATTGAGCAATGTTCTTCTTAAAAAAAAAGGAGAAAGGTGTATTGCTAAAATATCTGATTTTGGATGTTCTAAACTGTTAGAAAATTACACGATTAAGACATTGCCATCCGATAATGACTTAGGGACTTTCTTCTATATATCTCCTGAACTTTTAAGTGGGAGAGAATATGATAAAAGCACTGATATATATAGCTACGGAATACTCATGTATGTTTTTCTCAACGACTTTAAAACATATTCTGAAGAAGTAAGCATGTTAGAGAAGTTAAAACACGACGGTTTCGCTCTTGATGATATAGAGAATATGGATACATGCCATGAAATTATTAACAGCTGCATACATACAGACAAAGAGAAAAGAATGACAATCGATGATATAATTGCAAAATTGAAAATGTGCATTCCTGGTCAATGAATTTATATATTATGATACGAACACACAATGGCAGCGAAACCAGAAAACGACACGATAGTTGCATTTATAAGACAATGTTATATCATGTTTCTCATAAAATATGTTAGTTATAACCTTTCTAGACAACTGACTACACATAAAACAGATACTGCAAACTATTGTCAGTATTGTAAACATATCCAATATTTTATAAAAAACATGTCACCGCTTCAATTGCCTTACGTCAGACATATGTATTTACGCCGTCTGCAGTTCAGAAAATATTTAGCTAAACATGTTACCTTGTATGGCAATAATAGTTATTTATTTGTTACTATTGATGCTGTATGACTTTTCATATAGGTGATATGAAAAGCATCAATGCTATTTTTATATTTGATTTTATATTAAAACCAAGTATAGAGACATGAAAACACGTGTTCAAAGTCTCTTCAACATCTCTTTCTCAATTAAATCAGAATTGTCATAAAGGCACAATACCACGTTCTCTAGTCTTGATTTATGATGTGTACTGTATTTTCTATGGGCAGCTGCTATCTCATCGAGGATAAGAGCAATCGGATTTTTAAATATACCTCCACCGATGAGTGTAAGGTACAATGTCTTTCTGCTCCTTGCTATTGCACTTAGATATGCTCCTTCATATGCTGCCCGTAAACATGTGCGTATTATTGAGACTACTCTGTCTTTGGATGTATTGTAGTCTGTCTGTTTTGTTATGTTAATGGTTGACGAAAATACTTGGTCAATTGCCTGGTGTGGCTGTGGTAGTTTGTATGATTTTCCTCTCTCTCTTCCATACAACACTCTTATGTCTGTATGTAAACCTATTTTTACTTTGTAGGCAACTTTGTCTATGTCACCTATAAATGCTTCTCTTCCGTCGAGACATATTTTGCCGTTTACAGGAGTTCCAAAATACTCTTCAACATCTTCTAATAAATTTATCTGCCTATACCGTGTCTGACCTGAATATTGTGTCAAGCCATCTTTCTCTTCTTTAAACACAAAATGTGTTCTATATAATGTAGCAGCTAATGGTCCGAAACATGCTGCAGGACCTTGTGTACTATCATAATGCATGTCTTCAACGAAATCTCCCCTATCGGGCCAATCAGACGTTCCTGGCACTTCTAAACAGTTAAAGTTTGATGCAACTTGTATCATCGCCTTGTCTTTTGTCTGTAGCTTTGCCTGTAGTTCTCCTATATCAACATGTTTGATTATTTTGAAGCCACAATTCACACGTTTTTGCGGAGTCTCTACTTCATCAATAAGAGCCCACATCTCGTCTATACTAAAAATTCCAAAGTCACCAATAGGCACTGTCTCGCCATATGGGTTTATAAAACATAACTCGTCTTCTCCACACTCCTCGTCTCCAATAAATTTGTGTCTGTCTGTTGTGCCTATTAATTCTCTTTCAGATATTCCTATCAGATTTTCAACTCGTGACATTAATAATTTTTGTTTGCATAGTTATATGACTAATACAAACACAGTAATTAAATATTTAGCAATTTTTCTCATATAAAAACTAAATGGTGTACGTGATAGCATAGCTAAACACGTCTTAAACTAGAGAAGGCAACTTTTTTAACATTATAGTCGTCATGTATCTTTTATTTTATGTGTACATATTGGTATTCTTCTTTGATTATAGAGCGATAAATCTAAATCTTTGATCAACACTTTCCTGATTTCGTCAGTATCATAGCAGGTTTTGATCTCGTCAAACTTGTCTACTATAGATAAAGGTAGACCACACGTTAACTCTTCTACTTTATTAAATATGATATATGCTTTCTCATCATATAAATCGTCTACAGTGTCCTTGCGATTTTTAACGTTCCAGTTATTACCGTTATGCACCATTATGTATTTACTGTGAAGATTGGAAATATAGATATTTTGATTCTCTGGCTTATTTTTATCGAAGTGAGTTTTCATGGCTAAATCTTCGATTGACTTGTAGTTTCGCTTTAGTATTCGGATCCATTCTTTGACAGATATATGCGAAATATCTTCTTTGCCAAATGCTACTATTTTGATGTTATTATTAATTGTATTGTTTGTATTGTTTGTATTATGCGAATTGTTATTAATTGTTCCGTTAACGATATTAGATTTTTTTATTATCATGTTTTTCTCGTTTAATTCTTTTTTTAACATACGGTTCTCGTTAGCCAGATCTCTCAAATAATCGCTTTCTTTTTGTCTTACCAGTTTGTCAAATATTGCTTCTTTTTCTTGGTCTTGCGCTTTCTTTACTTTACATCTATTTATATGTCGATACAACGAAGAACTCTGTGCAAACTCTCCCATGCAATAATAGCATATATGTCCTGATTCTTTACTTTTTAGTTTTTTGGTATCAGTTTCTGTTGTTTTGGTATCAACTGATACCAATAATTTACAGGGATTTTTGCGGTTTAAATGCCTGTGCAAATTGTAGTTATCTTTGAATTCTTTACAGCATCTTTTACATTTAACAGTCATTAATATTTTCTTATATAATTATATCTTATACATTAATCCCTCATAATTTCGTTCAGTACTGAGGAGTATCTCTAAAAAACACTTACAAAACTAAACAAAAACATGATTTTTTGGTATCAGTTTGAGGTGTATACGCATTTTTATTGGACGCATGTTATACTTTTCTCCTCATTTGGTATCATTTGAGGACCTTCAGTGTGTGTACACAACCCTCAAAACAAACAGTAAATACCAAAACTCGAAATTTCTGTTGGATTCAAAAATTTCATAATTATTCTGTTTATTATATGCTTAAGATTTATCAATATTCGTTATTTTAGTATGTTCAACAATAAATTTGATCGACTAAAATCCTTTGTCTCGATGCCGTTAATAATTTTTGTTTGCATAGCTATATGACTAATACAAACACAGTAATTAAACATTTAGACAAACTTGTTCAGATTTTTTTGCAGTAGCAATTTTGTTATAGAAAAAACTGAATAATGTTCATAATAGTATGCTTATCTTTTATACTATCTGTAACATGTTCTTCAGCGCAATTATTGTAACACTCCTTGTCACATTTAAGATAATCATCATTGGAACAGTTTATGCATATGCCAGATGATATAATCTGATTCTATTTTTTGACAATGTAAAAATTTAAAAATATATAACGACAACCAAATTAATCTTACATTATTTCTCCTCTGGCACTAAAAAAACATATTAATATATATATGTATATGTATATGCATATGCATACATACATATATGTCATATATGATTTTCAATCTCCCATACAGTTCTCCTACGGCACACTGTTCTTATCCGTTGGTAACAATACAATATCCTTACATAGTGACTACCAGGCCACTAATCAAGGACTCATCTGATCATGATCCATACTTGTTTCCTTCACTTCATATGCGCTCTGGTCCGAGAGCTATGGCCGGCTTTTAGAGATTAATATGCTCAGTGACAATGTGAGGATGGTATACATTTTCGGCTCTATAAAAAGCCAAGACATTGTCTTGGTTCGTCTAAACGTTTAATTACTGTTACGTCTTAACAATTTTCTCAATATAAATTATAGCTTAAAGAAATATTTATATGTATAGTTTATGTGGCAAACACTATCTACCATACTTGTTGTATGATAGACAGTCTACGCCAATGGTTGAGCGGCGCGCTTAAGGGGTGTGTGTATGTGGGTTCGAATCCCACGGCTGTCTTTTTTTTAGTGTCTGTTATAGTTATTCTATAACAGGTACTGTACGCCAATGGTTGAGCGGCACGATTCAAGATCGTGTGTTTTGAGGTTCGAGTCCTCACAGTATCAGGCAGTCTACGCCAATCGGTTGAGCGGCACGACTTAAGATCGTGTGTATGTGGGTTCGAGCCCCACGGCTGTCATATGTAGACATGATAGATAGGCAGATTTATATTCTTGTTATCTAATTAGCGAGACACGGATCTGATTTTTTTTTCTTTCCTAAGCTATCATTTCTACAACCATTAAATAGTCAGTATATGAAACATTGAGTTCCATATACTAAATTAATAATATTAACGCAAAGGTTTTTATTGATCCTTGATTTTATGTGTATATATTGGTATATTTCTCTGATTGTACAGAGTCATATCTAAATCTTTTAACAATACTTTTCTTATCTTATCAACATCGTGCCCTGTTTTTATTTCATCAAATTTATCAACCATTTTAACTAAATATTGCACCAAAAAAATATATATTTTTGTTAACTGCTATACTTTTAGCTGGTGTTTAACCGGTTAACCGGTTGTGCACCGGTTAAAATAGGTTAATTTATTTAGAATCATGTTATACTTTTACAAATAACTGGTGCAGCACCAGAATAGGTGTTATACTTTTTTAAATATTTTCGGTGCACAACCGGTTAATTAAGTGATTGGTATGTTTTTTTATATAAAACTATGACATAACTTAACACTTTTTGTAGCCTCTCCGTGCTTTCACTTTTTATCTATTAAATTATTAGTCGTATATACTTTTTATAATTTATGTTTTAACCGGTGAAAGTCACCAAATTCGACTGAGAACGCTAACCGTAATTGACAGCTAATATACTTTTATAGTTACTGCACCGGTGCAGGCACCGGTTACAGAGAGAGAGAGCCGATTGTTTATAACTGTGAAATCTAAGTTTTTGGATTTTTGTCTGGCTTGAATTTTTTATGTTTTTTCTGTTTTATCGACTCTCAATACCATATTACTGTAGTCTAATATGTTCTTGTCATTTAACTGACATACACAGATTAAATTGTGTGTTCCTGTGCTATCATTGATGTGGCTGTTAATTAAATAGTATATGAAACAGTAAGTTCCATATACTAAATTAATAATATTAACTCAAAGGTTTTTTTGATGTTCTAATTTATGTTCAATATACGAAACAATATGTGGGGCAGCAATGTTCTTGTTATCTATACGCCTTCATACACTTATCATAGATATTTAAAGGCAATCGGAAAACTGAATCAGAAACACAACCTGAAAAGACTCTACAAAAGAGACATTTACATACAAGTTGTTCTGAAGAATGATTTTCATATCGATCTGTTATATTTCGACGGTACTATACACGAAAGATATCGTAAAATAAGTATGGACAGAATAGTTAAAGACATCGATATGATGTCTTTACGAAAAACAAGATCCTTCGCCTAAATACATTACGCCCTCTAAACAAGCTTGGATTAGAGCCATGAGTCGTTTGACCCATAGCGACTCGGCATATTTTTCTTCTCGCAAACTAATTTTAAACGGACTAGAATTCTCTATAGCCGACAACACTGATCCTACTACAGATTGATAGTTAATTTCTTTGTCGCCATATTCTCTACACACTTTTGCAACAATATTTATTAAATCATTGTTGTTTTGCGGCCTAGTAGCAAGACACATCACATAAATGTCTGCAAGTCTTGAAGCTGATTCAGTCATGATATGAATTGTATATAGAAACAGTTGTTTAACAAAATGTATTTTCAAATTTTTGTCATAAAAGAACATCTAGACAGGTTTGTCTAAATATTTAATTACTGACATATTCTAAAAGAGTTTAGAACATGGTTAATACCAAACACAGATGTCATATCTGGTCTTTGTTGTTCTTTATTGCTAACATAAAATTGCCGTGCAGTCTTGCAGAAGTTTCTGAACTTGTTATATTGTTGTATGTTTCTATCATATTCGGTACACTTTTATAGTCATCAATATCTTTATTTATTTTTTTGTTTGCCAATATCATATCACATGCATAATCTGTCAACAAGAGATGCCAATACCCTTTGAAATCACTGCTTATATTATTTTTCTCAAGCAATGATATTAACATATCCATAAATATCTTGTACACTGGATGGTCGTGCAGTATTCTATTCACTTCTTTCATAAAAACTGTGTCCGTACATATACTTATAATGTAGAACGCTTCTTTTATTGTGTCTACACTATTTTTGTCATACAGGTTCTTCACGATGTCTGTATATGTTTTCGATTTTATTTTAGAATCAAGAGTTCTGTGATACACTAATTCGTTTAAGATGTTACCAAATATATACTTGTCACTAAAATTCTTGTGAAACAGTATGCTAACGACAGACTCCATAATCTTCTCTATGTAGTTTTCGTCTATTTTCCTAAACTTTGCTTGCACAGTTATGTTGTCGAGCATGATTATCGTCTTTGATATTATATCTATCTTGTTGGTCAAGTAAAGCACTGTCGATATAAACTTATTCTGTTTTGTAATCATGAGAACACCTATTATGATAACCATATGTGTCTCTGATATATTGTTGCCTCTTGTACAATTATTGTACATATTGTTTCTTGAATTCACGTCAAGTCTTGTGAACTTGTTGAGCAATATGTTATCAAACTTACTGTAATCATCGATAGACAATCCAGAAGGCAACTCAGACGACAGTACAAATACTTTTTGAAGTATATTAAACAGCTCTGGACAAAGCGGCAGTGATTCTATCATGTCATATAGATTAGGTTCGCATCCCAACTCAGACATTATATAAGACAGTTTTACTTTGGCTGGTACAGATACTTTTTCGTCGGCTATTGCCTTTTGTAATATGTTAATTGCGTGATCATCAGTTTTGACATGTTCTATTAGTCTCTTAACACTGTCTGTAGTATATTTAAATGCATTGTTGTCACGACTTAAATAAAATTCGTCAATCGGTCCCATGTTTCTGAATCCTGCAATGTTCTCATATTTAACATATGACATGGTAACCAGCTTTATGAAAACATAGGAACAGTCAGCACAACTAGTAAACATGTTTGCACAACCATTTGCATGACCTAAAGAGTTTATAGGTATGTCTTTTATTATACAATCGTCTATCTTGCTGCTTATAACATCATATTTGTTTATTGATTCTATCACGGCGTTGTTGATCTCTACTGCTACATCTTTGTCATGTTCTGTCGTTTTGTTGTCGCAACAATCTTCTATTCTGTATTTGCTATGCTTTTCTCTTTTATCTGAGTCACTGTTCACAGCAACAACAGTATTAGTTCTGCTGCTTTTCCCAAACAATTTTTGTACGAGATACATAGTGTATATGTGCATAATATATATGTTTCTTTATGCGTACACTGTCAATTTTGTGTTGTCTCCTTATAAAAAGTTGAATAATGAACGTTATCACATAAGAAATAAGTTATATTTATTCATTATGACTGAAGTTGTAATTAACTATTCTGATATTATCAAAAATCAAGCTACTGTCAATATTGGCTGTATAGGACATGTTAGTGAAGGCAAGTCGACAATTGTAAAAGCACTGACTGGCACAAGTACACTAAGACATCAGAAAGAACAAGAGGTAGGGAAAACAATTAAACTTGGGTATGCAAACTTTAAAATATGGTATTGTAATAGTGAAGACAAACTCTACTATACACCGTCAAATGTTATGAAGAAAACAACAGACAGCGGCGAAGACATGGTGCTTATCAAACATGTATCTTTTGTCGACTGTCCTGGTCATGAGTCATATATGACAACAATGATCGGAGGAACGTCTGTTATGGATTGTGCATTCTTGTTAATAGGAGCCAACAACGAAACAGTTCCTCAAAAACAGACACACGAACATCTCATGGTCCTTAACAATACTGATGTTAGTAATATTCTTGTATTGCAAAATAAATTAGATCTTCTTAAAACAGAAGAAGATGCGCGCAAGAATTATGACAAAATTAAGGAGTACATCAAAACAACTAACGCTAAAGACTCTGTTATACTGCCTGTGTCTGCTCAACTACAGATTAATATTGATGAGATATGTAGATACGTAGCTCATAAAATAGATGTTACTGACAAAGCAATTAATGACGACTTGTTTCTTCCAGTTGTTAGGTCGTTTGATATAAATAAACCAGGTACTCCTTACTCAAAACTCGAAGGAGGTGTTATTGGAGGATCTATTGTCAAAGGAGTTCTAAAAGTAGGAGACTATATTGAGATAAGACCAGGAATATCCAAAACTGTTTCTGGTAAGAAAGTTTGGACCCCGCTCATCACAAGAGTAGAATCTATATGTTCTGAAAAGAATAAACTCGATTTTGCTGTACCTGGAGGACTTATTGGTATTGGCACCACGATGGATCCATATTTTTGTTCACAAAATCATATCGTTGGACAGATTGTTGGTCATGTTGGAAAGATGCCTGCTATGTATGAACGCCTCACTGTCGAGATTGAACAGGAACTAATACCTAAATCAGGAGCATATGACTATAAAAAAGACGAAGAAGTCATTATATGTATCAATAACTATATTACTAAAGCAAATATCGGACTAAAAAAGGTGAACAAACAAGACCTTGTAGATATGTTAGAGAGCGGAAGTATATTAGAATCTAAAAACAGAAAGCTGTATATTGATCTTCCTAATATTGTGTGTTGCAAAGTTGGCAGCAAAATAGCAATACTCAAAAGTGTTCATGGCAAATTCACTCTTGCAAATGTCGCAAAAATAGTGTCTGGACTTGCTTCTAAAAACATTGTACAGCATGTAGATTATGATAAATATATTAATAATGATGCTACTAAATACCGAATCAATTACGACATTGACTATCAACCAAATGACTCAGAATTCAGTTATGATGATCTGTTGGCAAACTTTACATTCAATAAACGCAATGACAAGTTTGTTGTTACACCGCCAGAAGTGTCACGCAAAGACAAAAAGACATACGTACATAATATTCTGAAAATAATGAGACAACTGCATGGCGAAAATCCAGTGTATGATTATAACACACTTATGATCAAGTTTTTCAGCGAAGAGCTTGTTAAACTATGCAGACTTGACGGCGACAATAATCTTGTTATTGACGGACTGTTTAGACCTCCTCAAATATTCTCTATTCTCAGACAATACATCGAAAAATACGTGTTATGTAAAATCTGCAAATCAAACAGCACACAGATAGTGAAAATACACACGATGAATAAGATTAAATGTAACGAGTGTTCCGCAATGATTGACGCAGTCATCTAGTTATCTAGCATATGCAAATAATAAATACAATGTATAATTGTATAATGATTGACGCAGTCATCTAGTTATCTAGCATATGCAAATAATAAATACAATGTATAATTGTATTTGTTAATACTATTTGTTTAACAAGACAGTTTAGCGAAACTGTCTGCGCACGTTATATTGTCTGTTCTGACACTGTTAATGTTTTTACGTATCTTGTTGCACTCCTCTTCATACCCATCTTCTATTACTCCTGTAACTCTAAAAGTATATAGAGGCGGAGATTTTACAAATATAGGTGCTTTGACTATCTCTTCTACTCTTTTTAAATAGTTTATAATGCTGTCACGCCCGTTAATATCAGTGCAAATGATCTTAAGCTCAACGTCTATACTACAGCTACTATCTTTCATTCCTGTTTTTATAGCGTCAAGCAACAGTTCTTTTTCGTCATCTTCGATGTCAAAATATGTCTTGCAGTCTTCTTTTCCAAACTGTATATCTTTCAATAATGTAAAAAGTTCATCACGTTCAACTTTCCAAAAAGTTCTTGTCATAAACTCTTCTTGCGCTTCTGCATCGTTACAAGAAGTTACCCAGAAATACTGTGACATTATTTTCATACAATGTTTATACAGTTTGTAATATGCATAGAACTCTTTGTCATCTTCTGCACTCTGGTCTTTTCTTGCCAATTCTACATAGTTCTTGTCTTCATCTACATTTATAACTACGAACGTATACTCGCAGTTTTGTTTGACTTCTTGTTTAATAGCTGCTAGTTTTTTCTTCTTTGATGCGTCACGAAAATTTAAAAATGCATCCATGTCTCTATACTCCGGCAGTGTGATCTTAAAACCATACTCGCTTATTCTACATACTCTTCCCAAAACAACATCGTCAACTTCTGGAAACTTATTTTCGTAATATCTTATCAACAGTTTTGACATTATACTTGGTAATATACTACTATGTTTAAATGTATATCAACAATAAATCAATTTTTTTAAAAAAATAGACAAATTTGTTTATTCCTCGTGTTGGTCAGCGAAAATATAGCTCGGCGGACTGCATTTTTCTAGATCTATAACAGGCTTTATGGAAGTCGTACTCTGTTTTACCCATGTTGACAATGTATGTAATCTTTGCGGTTCATGCTCTTTTTTCTTAATAATAGATCTTACTGGAAGATATTTTCTATATTTATGCGTGCACCGTGTACAACTATGTTTTTCACACAAGTCTTTCTGACAATCCTTATACTCTAAACATCCAACAACATTGCACATGTCTTCGTTTAAATAGTTGTCTTTACAGTTTTCACATATACGTACAACTCCTTGTAATGGAGTCGATATCATTTCTAATTTGTTTTGATTTTGACGTGAACAGCCAACACATACACTCATTTGACTATATATACTATATTAGATAACAGCAGCAGAAACGGGTTTCAATTTTATGTTAACATTATAATTTATATATCATTTGATACATAAACTATCGACGTCATGCTTGTGTTTGCTTCTAAAATAATGCATCTATTAGTTTTTCAACTGTTCCAGTAAATAGAGGCATATCTAGTGCGTCTATAGGTTTAATTCTGCTGATCGGATTACAATCTAGCAGTCTTCTTAAAAGATTTTTCAGTTCTGTTTTTGTATTTGTGTCATACTGTGTTATATCAATTCTCTCTTCTAAAGTGTGTTTACGATGTTCACTGTCATAAATATACACGTATTTTTGTCTGCATATATCGTAACGGTAGTAATGTAATAAATGACTTGTTGATATTTTAGCACAAATTTCTAAAATATCTTGACGGATATCTCCAAGAGTGTCAGTTATACAGAGAAGCTGTTCAATACTATATAGACTTTTTTCAGACGGTCTGCCTTTAAACAGTACTTCTCCTGTAAACAGTTCAAAAATAACACAACCACATGACCAAACATCTACCTTGCTATTATATAGTTCACTGTTCATATTAAGAATAATCTCAGGCGCACGGTACCATCTTGTCTGTGTATAATATCCGAGGTCTCTACCAAGCATGCGACATAATCCAAAATCTATAAGGTATATTTTATAATCTTTGTCGACTAAAATATTGTCTGGTTTAATATCACAATGAATAAGTCGTGCTTTCAACAGTTGATTCACAATCATGATTAATTGGTATGCAATAAGTTTTGATCTAGACAAATCTAATGTTTTGTTTATTATGATGCTTTTTAAAGTTTTTGGTACATAAGGCATAACTAAACAATAATGACCGTTAAATACAAACTCGTCAAGTACCGGTAAAATACCATAACAATTATTCTTGTACAACATTTTCAGTATTATACTCTCTTCTATTATTGACTTCTTAAACATAGGATCAGAGCAACATCTCCCAACTTTTATTGCAACATATTCTGATGTCACAGTATCTATTGCTTTTATGACAATAGAAAATGATCCTTTGCCAAGGCTTGTATGGAGATCGCGATATCTGTCATTTAATATCTCGTCACGCACTGGTATGTAGTAACCGTCATGTGTTGTGTATCCTTTATTTGTTATATACACATAACCAGACAGTTTTTTTCGTTCCGTCAATACATTATCTAAAAAAGTTTCTTTGTCAATAACATTAGTTTCGATAACACTATGTACGACTTGTAGTTCTCCACGGTCTATCTTTCGTGTAAGTAATGTTTGTGGATCACTGTGATAATTTACGCTCCCTGCACAATCGTGTTTGGCAATCTCATTCTCTGGCTTCGCATATTTTTCTTTGCATATTTTGTCTATATCAAGAACAACAGAATCTTTAGCGAATGTGTTTCCATCACTCTTTATCTGCCTGACATCTCTCTTAGCAAATGGACTTTGTAAGTATGTGATATTATCTTTGTGTTCTATAACAGGTATGCTGCTCTGTGAACAATCGTCTCTCGTGTTAGACGTATCATATTCTTGATCAAAAAGCAAAGGACCTCTTGAATGGCAAGCCTCTTCATCATAAGCTTCTTCATCTGGACAGAGTTTGCCCGAAAAAGCTTGAACAGTATTGTCAGTACTCCAAAATGGCCATAACATCGGCATGCGTGTAATCTGTTACTGTACATAGCAATCTGATTTACCATTATTCAATTTTTTGTGTTGCCGATCATTTTTAATTGCTAACCTGTTTTATAGTAAGACGACAGCCATATTTGATGTGTCAACGTCTCTTATTCTGTAATTATAGAAATTGTAAACAAGTTTGCCTGATCCTGCGTCGAATTTAAGATCTTCTAAAACGTCTTTCATATCCATTATGTCATATGCGTTAAACACGTCAAACTTGTTTATCTTGGCATACACAACAGCCTTATTAATAAGTTCTTTAACAGTTAACACACCTGGAACAAAATAGAACAACATAGCCGTTCTTAGCGTGCTGTCTTTTTGTAATATTGTGCTATCTATCTCTACAAAAGATATGAAATCAGTAACGTTATTATCTTTTTCAAATACATAGCTATATATAACATGATTTACAGGTGTGAACCAATGTTTTGCGTCTTCTTCAGCAAAGACTGTATGAACATCAAATTTAGACAAATAACTGTTCAACAATATTGCTACTGCTTTTGCATCAGACGACTTAAACTCTCTCATCAAATATGTTTGGTCGTCTAGCACTTTATAATACTCTTTGAGTATATTAACTGCGTCTGGCTCATCTTTTAAACATTCTGGTATCTGTGAAAAACCTATATCCAACAGTTTTTCTGTGTTGATCTCTCTATGCCAGTACTGACATTTGCTAAACGGTTTAGTTATTGTTTTACTTAATGTATATATTGCATGTGTATATTTATAGTGTTTAGTGATCTCTTCTGTCAATTTGTATATCAATATAGGTGCCAGATTCAAATCGCGCATCTCTTTGCGAATACATAGAAAGTTTGCTATGTTAGTCTGAAACTCTTTATTTCTTAAACATATAGTGGTTGGAATACCTGTTATAAAACCAATGAATCTGTTGTCTCTGTCTACTATTGCTAAGTATGTGTTTTTTGTATAGTTTGGACATCTCATATACCATTTTAGAAAACTTTTAGAGTAAGACAATCTAAATTCAGAAGTACAGTCTTCGACATAATTTCTACTTAAAAATTCGTAGACGTCATTTATATCTGTATCGCTATATGGATCAATGTTTATCCATTTGTACTCCTGTGGCAATTGAAACACTTTAAAATCTTTGTCAGTAAACTGCTTGATAATTCCTTCGCTACTAATTGACGAATCTGTCATCATAGGCTGTGTTTTCCAAAAATTAGTCATAATAATGCAATATAGTATTATTATACTATATTATACATACATGCTTCTACCTCATCTCTATATGACTTTTCCCTCTCTTTTTAGTTATTTCATACTCTTTGTCATACATTTTAGATATTCTTTCATCATGAGAGATAATTATAGCAAACTTAAACTCTTTTCTGATGTAATCGAAGATAACCGGGATCTTGTCAACAGTTTCAGTGTCGCAAAATCTAAATGCTTCGTCAATTATTAACATATTGCTCTTGATACTGCTATTTAGTTTTGCTAACGCAAACCTAAATGCTAAATTGCATAAGAACTCTTCACAACCACTGTTTGTCTCTATATTTATTTCATAATCTCCTACCGTCTTTGTAATATTAACACCCATGCCATACTTCTTGATCTTTATTTGAAATCCAGACAACTGTTTAAGTATGTCGTTAACACATTTCTCTATAGTTGGCAAGATATTGTTTTCTAATACTACATTAATTATTCCTTCTTCTCCGCCGAGTTTTTTTACAATCATGTCAAGCAAATTAATGTCGTTTTCTTTTGCCTCTCTTAACTTTACTTGTTTCTCTGCTTCTTCTAACTCGATTTTCGTTCTGATTATTTTGCTCTCGGCAACTATTCTATCTCTCTCAGTCTTTTTAATACTTACGTCTATACTCTCTTTCTCACTTTCTAGCTTTTCATACTCTTCTTGTAGTTCAAGATATCTATCTTTGTTCGACAAACGTTTGTTGTTCTGATTTATATCGTCCTCTAAGACTTTTATCTCTTGTTCGTATTTTATCTGCATGTTCTCGTCCTGTAATATCTGACTATCAAGGGCTTCTATCTTTATAATCATGTTGATTCTATCTTCTATTTCTGCCTTGTCTTTCTGTGTCTTCTCTATCTCTTCCTCGGCTTTGATATTCTTCTGTATATTGTCTAAATCATCAACAATATCGTCAAGTTTCTCGTCTATTGTTTTTATCTCTTGTTCAGTTTTGTTCTTATAAAGTTCATCAAACTCTTTTGAATTAATTTTACAATATTTACAGTTGTTGTCAAATTTGTCTTGTTTCTGTCTGTTGTATGTGTCAAGTTCTTCTTTCTTTTCTGTTTTAGTTGTCAACAAACTCTTTTTTAAGCTTAACAATTTAGACTCTGACAAGTTTAATTTTACGTTCTTCTTCTTTTTCATTAGATTTATGATAGTGTTGTCAAGTTCTTTTATCTTTTTTCTACACTCTTCCATGTCAGTGTTGTCGGGTCTGGCCAGTTTGCTTTTGTGTTTACGATGACTATTAAGTTCATCTTCAAGAGATTTTAGTTTTTCTTTGAGATATTTATGTCTTTTCTCTTTGCTCTGAACATCTTTTTCTATCTTTACATCGTAGTTCATCATTGCCATGTCAAGTTTAAGTTTAGTGAGTTTCTCAACTATCTTTTCTATCTTTGTGTGGCTTTTATTTAATTGTGCAACAAGTTCTCCGAACTTTTTATCAGTTTTTATTATCTCTTCTTTTATTTTTTCTGGATCGCCTGCGTCTGATTGATTCACGTCTTTTTTAATTTGTGTTTTCAGTTGCTTCGAACTATTGTATATGTCATTAAGGATATCTATCTTAGATATCTTACATATCAGTTCTTTTCGTTTTACTGAAGAGAGATCAACGATATTGTCGCAATTTTTCTGCAACATTATAACAATATTAGTGAAATCTTCGTATCTCCCAACTGTTTTTGTTATCAACTCATTTGTTGCGTCGACTGTTTCACATGTTTTGTTGGAACCGTTTTTTGTGAAAGATATTGTTTCATGTGATCTGTTTTTATGGCGTGTCCTTACTCTTTCAATAGTATATTGGTCCTTGTTTATTTTAAACGTAACACTTGTCTTCATCTCCTCTTCTTTGAAGTTGATAGTATCATTTGGATTACCTCGACTACATGTGCCAAAAATACTGTAAAGCAGACAGTCGATAGTTGAAGACTTTCCAGAATATGACGATGCTATAATTCCAACTATGCCGTCAAGAGAACAATAGTCGATCACATTATTCTTATCATAGATAAAAAAGTTATCAAACTTCAGTGTCTCTAGTTCAAAGTTGCGCAGGTTCATATCATAATTGTAACCAACATGATCGACACGATTATCAATTAACTCGTTTATTCTTTCCCAATTCTCGTCTGTTATGTCGTCACAATTCTTATCTTTTTTCATATAGTTTGTTATCAGTGCAATGACAGACTCTTTATCTTTGATCTGTTTTATTTCATTACGATGCTTATCACTTTTTTTACTTGTGCCCATATAGATTATAAATAATCTATATGGTAATCTCTTAATATAGTTTTTGTATTGTATTTTTATTCACATGCATCTACACTTTTGTCAGTATTGTTTTCTTGAAATTGAGTAGCGACGTCTTCATAATTATTTATCCATGGTATGATCTTAACATCTTTATAGTTTTCGAAGAACTCCTGCTGCTGTTTTTTCGGATATCTCAACGATATATGACACAGCAAAAATATAGGATCAGGATATTTTTTGCGAGTCTCTGTCAAGTATTCGAAACAGTTATGACCTCTGCTCTTGCATTTGCTATCGATCTCGTCTGCTTCTTCTGACAGTGATTTTATATAAGTACATTCAGTCAGAATGATGCTGTAACTGTTCCAATCAATAGTGTCAGTATTATCGAATATAGAATTTTTTGTGTCACCTGTATAAACAATAATATTTTTGACTATGTCGTATGTTATCTCTATATTACTCTTTTTGAGGGCAACAATCTCGTTGCTGTTCAGCCCTAAATACTCTTGTTTCAGCTTTTTCTTTATTTCACTTATAGCATATCCACAAGACACTATTCTGTGACTTGTTTTGAACACTTTGACTATATACTGTCTGTTTGCAATAGTTAAGTTTATCTGTTCGCCGGGAGTGACTTCTTTTATGTTTACTTTAAATCCTACCTTGTCACTACCTCGGTTAAGCTGTATGTGTGAATCTAAATAACGCTTAACGAATATTTTCATGCCCTGTGGCACATATACAACCGGTTCTGAAGTAATATCGGTTAACAGGTTTGGCAAATGATACACATGATCCGCATGTGTATGTGTAATAAAGATGTGTTCTGGATTAAAGTCTGACTGTATTCCAGCATCAAACATTATTTTCAGTTCCGGAATCCAGAAACATGAGAACCTCCCTGCAACAGCATCTCCTTGAAGAGAGAGTTTTAGATCATCAAATCTTACACGTTTATTCCAGACACGATATATGTTTTCCATTGATGTTATTAATCAATATACAACTGTTTAAGACACTGAAATTCAATTTTCATTGACAGCAAATGATTTGACAGTTCAAGAGATTATCAAGATTTTTTTGCAGTAATTAAACAGTTAACATATGCAAAAAAATAGAAAATCCATAGTTTTTCTTGACCCGGACCGAAATCTGAAAATCTGTATTTAACACATTAAAAATTTCGGCTCTCTCTCCCCTCAGTTTTTAACTCCAAAAACACATTTATTAAAAGTATACTAGCCATTACAAATGAGTTTTAAAATACCGAGTAAACCTAACTAAAACATATGAAATTAACTAAATTTAGTTAATTTTAGTTAATTTTTTATGTGTTCAAATTAGTTATTCATCAGATACTGTTATACTTTTTACAGCAAAAATTCCTGCATCATCGAACACATTAAAACACATTATTTGTATAAAAGTATAACAGGTTAATACAATTTACATTTTATTTAAAAGTAATACAAGTACTAAAATACAAGATATGCATAGTAAAACTCTGAGAAAACGTGGCTAAAACTGTAGTGTTTTAGTTAATTTCTGCATCGATTTATCAGAATTGAGGAGTTAATTTATGTGCAAAAGGAGTTATTAGTTTGTTATTCTTTTTGTAGTCGAACATAATCGCTCTCAATAGAATAAGATATTTTTTGCAGTTGACCTGTTTAGACAATTAATTAAGACGACAAAACAGAGAAAATCTGTAATTTATTTTAAGCCAGATCGAAATCTGAAAACCTGCATTTAACCAACTGAAAATTTCGGCTCTCTCTCCCCTCGGTTTTTAACTCCAAAAACACATTTATTAAAAGTATAACAGTTGATGTAAATCGTGTTTAAACTACTGAGAAAACTTAACTAAAACTACTAAAACTAACTAAAATTAGTTAATTTTAGTTAATTTTTTATGTGTTCAATTTAGTTATTCGGTGGTTATTGATATACTTTTTAAGTCAAAAATTCCTGCATCATCAAACACATTAAAACACATTTTAAAGTAAAAAGTATAACAGATTCTAAATTTTTAGTTGTTATAAATAAAGTGACTCAGCATATGAATTACGCATGTTCATACAGTAAAAGCCCACGAAAACACAACTAAAATTACAACATTTTAGTTAATTTCTGCATCAATTTATCGATATTGAGGAGTAATTTATGTGCAAAAAAGAGTTATTAACATGACATACTTTTCTTAGGCAACTTAGGCTGGCTTCAATAGATTTACATGCTTTTGTGGTTTGCTTAACTGAGCAGTAGACTATTGCTTTGAACATTAAATAGAGAAAATCTGTAATTTATTTTAAGCAGAACCGAAATCTGAAAACCTGCATTTGGCCCATTGAAAATTTCGGCTCTCTCTCCCCTCGGTTTTTAACTCCAAAAACACATTTATTAAAAGTATGACAGTTGATGTAAATCGTGTTTAAACTACTGTGAAAACTTAACAAAATTAACTAAAATTAACTAAAAATACAACATTTTAGTTAATTTTTTATGTGTTCAAATTAGTTAATTGTCAATTACTGTTATTCTTTTTATAGTATAAAAATCCTGCATCATCAAACACATTAAAACACATTATTTGTACAAAAGTATAACAGACTTCTAACGTTTATACTTTGTTTATAAAGTAATACAAGATGTATATTGGTTATTTGTATACTGCAAAACCCAATGAAAACACAACTGAAACCGCAACATTTTCGCGGATTTCTGCATCGTTTTAGTAGAATTGAGGAGTGAATTTATGTGCAAAAAGAGTTATCAGTCTGTTATACTTTTACAAGCTATGACATGCTTTGTAAATTAAGTACATTGTGTTATAAGTCAACATGTTAGATTTCACATAAAATACAGTAAAACTCGAGTTGCAACTAGTTAAAACTTTATTATGTTGATATTGTATGGTAGAATATATTTGCGAGCTATGCGGCAAACTGTTTTCACAGAAGAGTCACTATGATAAACATAATAACAGGAAAACTCCTTGTTTAAAAAAATATATTAAAACTGCTGATCTTGTTAAAAAGAACAGTGTTCTCAAGATTGCTACTGTTGTGAAAGACAATGATTCGTTTGAATGCGATTATTGTGGGAAAATATTCATGCGCAATTGGCTGCGCACCAGACATATAAGAGACAATTGCCATGTTGTACGCGAAGACATCAATGATAAAGAGAAGTTGTTTTTAAATCTTGTTGAAGAGGTTGAGAAACTAAAAAAAGAAAATAAATTATTGCACAAGAAGATAGACGACAAGAACACGACACAGATTATAAACAACTTGAACACAGGAATAATAAACAATATTAACAATTCTGTTAACAATCATATAAAGATAGTTGCTTTCGGAAAAGAAGACATATCGCATATAACAGACAGAGAGTGGGTGAAATTACTTAATCGAAACTATAAATCTATTGAAGATCTTACACTAAAAACACATTTCGATAAATTAAAACCAGAAAATCAGAACATATATATATCTAACATGAGAAGCAAATATATTATGGTTCACGATGGAAAACAGTGGAATATTAAAGATCGCAAAGATACTGTAGATGATCTCTATGATGAAAAAGCATATATAATATTTAACAAGGTAGAAGAGTTAACTGAGAAATCTAAACTTCCGATTAAAATTGTTGATAAGTTCGATAAAATAAAAACGGGTTATGATGAAGTCGAGATAAGAAAAGCTTTAATTAAAGATTTAGATATGACACTATATAACCAGAGAAATATACCTATATACACACATAAAATAAAATAGCTGGTGTCTATTTACTATCAGACTGTTCTAGGCGTTGCAGATATTGATATAACCATTCTCTAACCTGTTCGTCAACTGTTGAACAGTAAGTTACGGCAGCATGTATTAGAGCCAATTTATTGGCAGGACATCCATTTTCAATGGCCCATTTAAGAAGGACTAAATGGCCGTTACATGCGGCGTTACTACACGTTCGTTCGTCCCAAGAACAATTATTCTTTCTAGCCCATTTAAGAACTTCTAAATGACCATAATCAGCTGCATAGCGACAAACTCGTTTAGACGGCCGCACGCCATTATTTACTGCACGTTTAAATAACTCGATTATCCTGTCTTCTGATTCAGTAATTACAGATAAAACAAACTTGTCTGCTTTGAATTTGCCGATTTCAACATATACTAATGCGTCATCTGGTATCTCTACAACTACTAATCTAGGTCCATAACTATAAAATTCGTCAGCATATTTCAAATCACTGAAGAAATAAAAGCCGCCTTTTTTGCACTGGCCAGTTGGATTAAAAGATTCAGCATCAATATTAAGACCAATTTGATAAGTAAATCCATAATGTGTCAAGTTGGCTCTCAAGAACTTGTAATAAGGGCCGGGATGCTGTGCTTTAAATTGTTTGCCTGTCAGAGCCATATATATGATATTTGCATGTCATATTCATGCTTGTGCAAATATATTCAATTTTTGTTGTGTAACAAATTCATCTCCCAGTAAAAAATAATTTGTCACTATATATTGTGTATAGATACGCATTGTGTTATAAAATGAGATTTCTCTAAACAGGCTTAAAGAGATAAAGTTATTACATAACTAGTGTTATGAGGAATACACTTATTAGTATATTCCCCACGTCGTTCAATGGCAAGGACCCTCGACTGTAAATCGAGAGAAGTTGGTTCGATTCCAACCGTGGGGAGATGTAGTAGTACAGTGGCAGTATGTTTGCTTGCCAAGCAAAAGGTCTGAGTTCGATTCTCAGCTACGTCAGCATTAATGATCTAATGGTAAGATACGTGCCTTCCAAGCATGCAACCCGGGTTCGATTCCCGGTTAATGCAAGTCTCATGGTGTAATGGTAACACAGCAGACTTTGAATCTGTTACTCCTGGTTCGATTCCAGGTGGGACTGATAATATATTGTTTACAACACAAATACTAATGTATTTATGGTGTAGAGGCGAATATTGGTTTGTCGCGCATAATTGCTAATTATGTAGAGGAGACTCGTCTAGGTTCGATTCCTAGCTGCACCGGTCGACGTAATGTAATGGTTAACATATCTGGCTTTCACCCAGGAAATTGGGGTTCGATTCCTCACGCCGACGGGCTGTGTAACTTAATGGCAGAGTGCTCGACTCTTAATCGAGAAGGTTTGGGTTCGAATCCCAACACAGCCTGCTCCCATAGTACAATGGTTAGTACATCCGACTGTTAATCGGAAAACCCTGGTTCAATTCCAGGTGGGGGCGGGGTTTATGGCGTAATGGTAGCGCAGCAGTCTCCAAATCTGCTGGTCTGGGTTCGATTCCCAGTAAGCCCTTTATTCATGCTGCTATAGTCTTTACAGACCATAGCAGCAATAGCTCAGTGGTAGAGCGGTCGATTGCAGATCGATTGGTCGTTGGTTCAAATCCAGCTTGCTGTTTTATATAAAAAGCAACTATACATATGTATAGTTGGTTCTATAGTACAATGGTAGTATGACTGACTGTCTATCAGTAGATTAGGGTTCGATTCCCTATGGGGCCGAAGACTATTGTGTAACGGAAGCACGCCAGCCTCATGAGCTGGAGGACAAGGTTCGATTCCTTGTAGTCTTAATATATAAACAATAAATCACATGGTTTATTGTCTCTATAGTGTAATGGCAGCACAAGAGTCTACGAAGCTCTTTGTCTAGGTTCGACTCCTAGTAGAGACGACCTTTATAGCTCAGTGGTTAGAGCGCATGTTTTACAAGCATGAGGCCTAAGTTCGATTCTTAGTTGAAGTATTGCTTTTAACTCCTTTTATGTTTTGATATAAACGGAGTTATGGTGAAGTGGTATCACTCGTGTTTTGGGAACACGTGTCCTGGGTTCGATTCCCAGTAACTCCCTAGAGTTGTGGTGTATGGCTGCATCCGCACAATGGCGTTGCGTGGACCAAGTTCGACTCTTGGCAGCTCTAAAAAATATTTTAATTATTTTCAATTAAAATATTAAACTGGTTTATAAAAATTGACGAAACAACGATTTAAATGTTATTTAATCTTACATCACAACAATATGAACAAAACATGCAAAGAATATGACACCACACTGAGAACTAAACTTGATCTTCTAAAAGAGATAAATAAGTTTAGAGAATTTGGATATACTGCAACTCAACACCTTTCTCTCGGTGATGATATTGTATTGATCACTGCAGAGAGAGACAGATTGCGGTCTGCTTTTGTGACGGACAATTATAAGAAAGAAGTTAATAAAAAAGAGTTCACATCAATGTGTGCCGGTCTATTTAAAGTCGCAACTGATTTTATGACAGAAAATGTAATATGGTATGAATATGTTGATCCCGGTATTAAGAAATTCTGTTCTGTATGCAAACTAGAATTACGTACTGGCGATCGTTGTCGTGTTGAAGATTGTGATCATACTGCTCATGCCGAATGCATTGCTCGCTATATGGATAGAGTAGAGAAAAAGTGTCCAGTTTGCAAAACCGAAATACAGAACAAAATAAAATTGCCGTCAACATAGTTACATGTTCTTGTTTGAACCTGGATGTCTGTCTGTTTTCTCTTTCTTTTAAATATAGACAATTGCTGTGCAAGAATAATTTTAATAAAAACTATTCTGAAATCAGATATGTGTATAAAGACATATCAGTACATATATCCATAAACAAAAATAATGAACGTAAACGCCAACTATCTTCGCTATCTATTCGGAGGGATCGCCGGCAGTATCCTTACACTTGGTATCATTTTTGCACCAGGCTTGATCCGGTCGGCAAGAGAAAACAATAATCGAATATCAAAACTACCTTTGATCAGCTATGGAGCAATTGCCGAGCGACTTAAAAATGAAGACCTAAAACATATCGAAGAGATGCCGCAAAAACACGTCGAAGAGATGCCGCACTTGTCTGGATGTGCAATTAAAAACTGCACTATTCACTTATCTAAATGAAACAAGCCTTATCGACATGCAATCGAAAGAAAAAGCGATATGTGAGTATTTAGAAAAAACTTTCAAAACTAGTGAAGACATAATTAAGTCTCTAGAAACATCGCTTAAAACAATAAATTGCTTAAAACAATAAACAGCGCAAATCACACCGAAAACACGACTGATAATGTCAGTGACAACATTTGTCTAAACACCAATATCGTAATCTTGACAGCCATTTTCTACAGCCCATTTAAAGACTTCTGGATGATTGTTCGCTGTGGCATATTCGCATACCCAAATATTCCAAGGACACTGAAGCTTCTTGCATTCTATGCAAGAAGCTTGGTGCACCCGCAGATCAGATTGATTTTCGATCAGATTAGATGAGTGACATCTATTCCCTCTAGCCCATTTAAGTATTTCTAAATGACCATTGCGAGCAGCAGATATACATGTCTCTTCAGACCATCGACAGCCATTCTTTCTAGCCCATTTAAGAACATCCAAATGCCCATTGAGAGCTGCATATTCACATGTCAATTCGTCCCAACTATAATTATTTTCTCTAGCCCATTTAAGTACTTCTAAATGACCATGTAGAGCTGCATTACTACATAACACTATAGGCGGGGGAAGAGACATACCATTATCAATGGATTGTTTAAATAACTTAATTATCTTGTCTTCTGATTCGGTAATTTCTCTTAAAAATAACTTGTCCGCCTTGAATTTGGTATTTTCAACATATACTAATGCATCATCTGGTATCTCAACTACTCCTAGCTTAGGTCCATACATGTAAAATCTATCAGCAAATTTCAGGTCGTTAAAGAAATAAAGACCACCTTCTTTACAGTTACCTGAAGGAGTGAACTTTTTAGTATCAATATTAAGACCGAGTTTGTAAGTAAATCCATAGTGTGTCAAGTCAGCTCTTAAGAACTTGTAATAAGAACCAGGATACTGTTCTTTAAACTGTTTGCCTGACAAAGCCACGTGTATATGACATTGATATGTGATATTATTGAAGTATAAATGTTATCAATTTTATACGAGATTATTATAAACAAGCAATTAAATTAAGACTAATATGGCTTGTAAATAAAGTCGTTTGTTATAATTAATGCAAACACGACTATTAGTTTTATCAATTTTATACTTAATTTTAATATAAAATTAAGTATAAAATCTATAAAATTCAAGCCTTGCTTGAATCTAAAGGAAAAATATGGACATATTTTTCCCAGATTTTCTTTTACAGATAACAACACGTCACGCGTTAATAGTAACAATCTATCCATACACAATAGGCGGTTCGTCATCAACGTCACTCACAGCAGATACAGAGACTGTCACAGACGACATGGCATCAAACGTCATCACGCTCAGACTGTCATCAGTATGGCTGCAGTCATGTGTAGTATAGCTACTAAGATCGTCGAACACATGCTTCGTCTCAACAATACGCAGTGGATACTGTGGCGGGCTCGGCTGCCAATCGATTCCGGGTGGGCAGCGGAACTTATATGAGTCAACTGAGTTCCGACGCCAATAAGCACTATACTTTTCTTCGCGTGCCTTTGCTTCGATAGCCTGCTGCCAAACCGAAAGGATGCTGTCTGTGTCGTCTTCATCAACAGACCATGACGTTACTTGCATCGGCTCATGCTTCACAACGGAAGGCTTGTCTTCACGTCGCTTTTCAGCGATAACGCGTTGCTTTTCAGCAACAACGGCAACAACATCTGCACTGTGTTGCTTTTCAGCAACAACGGCAACAACATCTGCACTATGTTGCTTTTCAGCAACAACTGCACTGCATCTGTCTGCAACATCGCACGCAAACATGAGCAGTCTGGCTTTACAAGCCTGGGTCAATTTAGCCTGAGTATGGTGCTTCTTGATAAATTCAAGTGCCTCTACTTCAGTTTTGTGACCGTGATGCTCAATCAAGTATGCTGCAACTACAGCAACAGAACGTGACTCTCCTGTAAGAGAGCACACAGCAACATCTCTGTTTGACATGAGCATACTGTGCAGAATGCAGAGGATGCTAGGCATTAGCGTAAACAGCTGGTCAGCACTCATCGTTGGATATCTCTCAGAGTGTTCTGAGACGTCGAAGTGATAGTGTTCGACAAACAGAGGAACATAAGGGTGATGTTGTCCTACGCTTATCACAACGTCAGTCTCGGCAGTGAGCAAGGACTCGTAACTGCCGACATACAAAGCACCTTGAGCGACCTTTTCAGGTTGGTGCAACTTCTTTCGCAACAGAGATCTCTGCGGTGAACGGCTATCATACGGTATTCGCGTAACAGTGTCTGCAATGCTCATTATTCAATTGATAGACTTGTTGCGGCTTGTCAATGGAGTAATCTGTGTTTGTATGGAAGGGTCTGACTGTCACCGTATTCAATTTTTCGGCATGGCAAAAAATTATTATATAAGTATATAGTATCAGGACAAGTTGTTTCAACAAAACTACTTAAAGAATTGTAGTTATAATAATATTATCCCAGTCAACCAGATGATTGACTGGGAGTATGGTGTAATGGCTAGCATGCAGCTCTTATAATGCTGCGACCTGGGTTCGATTCCCAGTATTCCCAAGAGATATGGTGCAATGGTTAGCATGCAACTCTGATAAGGTTGCGACCAAGGTTCGATTCCTTGTATCTCTGTTGTTTTATAACAATTAGATTTTTTATTATTGATGATTCTGACAGCAATAATATAGATATATTATTGGGGTTATATTTGTTGCAGAAATAGATTATAAACATTTATAATCTATTTAACGCTTTTGTTTTTGTGTGTTTTATGTAGTACGTTCGTTTTGTAGTGTATACGTTTAAAATTTATAATACATCTAATTCTTCTTTTTCACTGTCAATTTTATCATCTAATATCAATTATCATTTGAATATTCCTTAATTAAATCTTCTATTAATTCCAGTCAGAACCATATTCAACAAGTAAATTTATAAATATTTATAATTCTCGTTTAATTTTTAATATAAAGAGACAGATATTAAATAATATATGAAATATATTTTTCCTACGTTACTACAGACTGCTAACACCATTAATTCACATTCATGGTTTGACATTAAAACCAAACTCAAATCCGATAAAACAAAAAAGAAAAAAGTCAAAATTAAAGTTAAATACAAAGTCACTAACGTCATTACATTGCAACTTACTGCTGCTCAAAAAGATAGACTCAAGCTATTATTAGACGATACTATTGATGTTTACAATCTTACTAACAAATATATTAAATCTAGGAATTTAACCAGAAATGATATGAACTTTTACGACATTAGAAAGAAACTTAACAGAAAAATACGTAAAATTTGCAATATCAACAAGTTACCCAAACATACTGCTGACTATGCAGTTAAGCATTGTGTTACTATGTATAAGTCTGCTTTTACAAATCAGTATAACCGAAAATCATTTATGCGTCAATATAAAGACAATTGCAAAAATAAAAAGTTTAATATCAGAGATATGGAAAAGTCTAGACGACGTAAAAATTTAGTTATTGAACCAGCTGCTATTAGCAAAGTTAAAAATAGTTTTTTTAGTTTAGGTCATATCGATAGTAACATGCCTCTTAAGGAAAACATCAAATGTAATTCTGTTCTGAGATATGATAGTTTTACAGATAAATTTATTATTATAACTCCAAGAGATGTAACTAATGAATTTGAATTTAAAAAAGAGAAAAAGTGTGGTGTTGATATTGGAGTTAGGACATTTCTAACTACATATTCTAAACAGTCATCAATAGAAGTTGGTACAAACACGAGCATTGTAATTGACAGTATCCATAAAAAGCTTGACAGTATAAATAGTTCTAAACAACAAAACCTAATAAGCAGCAGTCGTTATAACGAACTATATACTAAATATTCTGATAAACTAAAACATAAAATCGAAGATTTACATAACAAGTCAGCAAACTTATTACTGTCTAATTATGAAACAGTAGTGATAGGTAAAGTAAACATAAAAAAGATGTTGTCAAAACAACAAGGAAAGATAAATAAAAGGACGAAACGAAGGCTAGTAGCTTTGTCACATTACCGATTTAGAACGAAATTAAAAAGTATGGCTCCTAAGTTTGGCAGTAAAGTATATGAGATAAATGAATTTCAAACTAGTATGAAATGTCATAACTGCAAATTCTTAAAGAGAGACTTAGGATCAAGTAAAGTTTACAATTGCAGTAATTGCAAATTAAACTTAGACAGAGATGTAAATGCAGCTATAAATATATATCGTATGGTATAAATTAATAGCAAGGAGTCTCTTTACCGCTCTACTCCTAAAAAGTAATCGAAAAGACAAAGTCTTATGCCTTTTATAAAATGCTTCTATATGCAGTTATTTTATAAAGGTTAAGTAGGTTTCTAGTAGCGGTTGTAGCTCAGTTAGCAGAGCGTCTACTTAGCATGCAGAAGGTCGAAGGATTCTAACAGTTGTTATATTTTGTCACTAAACATAGTTGAATATTGTTATTTAACTAGTAGTAACATATAAATTATTCACATTACTACTTGAAGTTATCATTATATATGTTATATACCGATGCTAAATACATCTCTGGCAAAAAAGTTAAAGCTACTATTAGAATCTCGGTAATTAAATATCGCTATTTTTTGACAATTTTATACTTAATTTTAAGTAAAATTAAGTATAAGAAGCTAAAAATTCGAGTAGAGCTTGAATATTTTACAGACTAAACACTTAGACAACTCACTGACAAAAAATAAAATTAACTTTGTCAAACCAGTTACCGGAAAAGATTCTGTGATATCGATAGTATTATTTTAGTCTATAACAAACAAGATAACGAAAAAGACGAAATCATAAAAAATATATTACTGTAGATGCCGAAACAGTTAACTAAATTTACGTATTAAACCTTCGCTATTATCATTAAATATGTCAAAAATGTTGTCTGTTATAATAATTAGAAAAGTATACTACACTTGTAATATTTAAAAAACTAATAATATTTAAAGAACTGAAAATATTATTGTTTATAATGCAACAAAAGTATATTATTGTCTAATACGAAAACCAAGTATGTGGCCATATACATTTGTGCAGTATCCTCTATAGCTTGCAAATTTAAACGCCTAACTTAGAGTAAAAAAGTCTTAGTTATCGAGACTATAAATGAAGTATTGGCAATGTTTGTATAAGTATGGTCAGTATAAATGGTAACGGTTCGAATCCTTTTGACTCCAGCCTTTATAGTACAGTGGCTAGTACATTCGCCTTGTAAGCGAAGGACCTGAGTTCGATTCTCAGTAGAGGCTTTGATATATATTCTTTATTCGTAATATTGATTATGAACAATAGATTGCAAAAGAAAATTCTGATTTGTGTTAAGATAAAATATATTGTTAATATTATTAACAGTATGATTGACAACATTGATAAACTCACAACAAAGAACAAGTATTACAGAAAAGTTTTATACACGACAAACACACAGCAAGTGGTGTTGATGAACATTCCGTACAAAGAAGAGATTGGTCTTGAGAAACATAAACATACGACGCAGTTTATAAAGATAGAAAGTGGCAAAGGCTATGTAGTTATTGCAAATAAAGAGATAAGCGTAGGGAAAGGTGATATGATAATAGTTGAGCCAAACACACTACACAATGTAGTAAGCGACGCGAAAACAGGACTTAAGCTGTATACGATTTATTCGCCACCAGAACATAAGCCAGGACTGGTTCAGAAAAAGAAACCTATTAATGACACTTGAGCAAAATCGTTGCTGTCAGTACTTATCATAAAAACCACCATGACACGCCAAGTTTCTTTAGTTTACTTATTTCGTCTAAATGGTTTTCTTGCAAACTCGTCCATGCAATAGTCTCTTCAATAAATATTTTTTGATAAGTGTCTTTAACATCACAATATATTTCGTCTATAAACTGATAGTGCTCCATATATGCTGTCCATCCTTCGTCATATGTCGAATCCCTGCCATATTTGTCTCTCAAAGACGCCACTATCATTCCTTTTATATGTGTGTAGTCAGCTATTCTTTTCCAGTTGTCAGAACATTCTCTGAAATAACTTTCTTCTACTGTTGGGCCAGATTGCACTGTTATGTTGTCTGTGACTGTTACACATCTACGACCATACGAACTGACATCGTCTGACGAACTTTGACCGTCTATCTCTAGTCTACAGAACTCTAAATTGTCTGCTGAACGCATACTTGGCATGCGCGGAACACTGTCAACCGAACCACTTGACGAACTTTTTATTGATGATTTTTTTGGTGTTGTTGGAATATAATCTTTTTTTGGATAGTCAACAGCGTCTGGCATGTACGACAATTTAGGCCATATCAGTGTTCGTGTTGCTTTATGTGGAGCTGTCATAAGATTTTCTCTAAAATACATTGCACGTTCAATATACAAAAGATCTCGCGCAACTCTCTCATGTCTTAACATTTCACGTCGCGTTTTGGTCTCATAGAGAGCAAGTATCTCTACATACTCTACAACCCATTCTGCCACTATGTTGTTGCGTATCTCACTCTCTTTTGTTGTGAATATTGACTCTCTCACTTTGCAAAACATTGTTTCTGTTTTTCTTCGATTAATCTTGCACAAAGAAGTTGTTACTAGTTTTTCTTCGAATTTTATTATGTCAATCTCTTTGCCGACTTTCATGTCGCATACTGCAGTCATCAGCTGCAAAGTTGCAATAATAGAATTAATAATATCGTTTTCCACATATATGTTATTCATTTTTTTATAATAAGTTGTATTCCTTAATATAACTTAACATAAAAATGCTGGTGCTTTGTCAAGAGCTCTAAACTTCTCTACAAGTGATTATTTTAATTTAGTGGCAGATTTTATAGATGAACAAGAATATCAGAATGTATAGAGTGATGCACGGAGGAGTGGCGCCGCTGAGTGGAATACCAGCACCTACCTTGGATTTGTCGGACAGAAAAGATCCTCAGCTAGAGTTAGATGAGTTTAACGATCGTGCAAAAAACTCGATGCGTACAACAGAAGAATCGAAATGTTACATTGAAATGAAAGAGAAGACAGAAAAATGTGGCACAAAAGAAGAATGCACAACTGCCGGAATTATCAAAAAAGATTTTTGTGGTAACAAGATAAGCTATAACAGATCTGAACCTCTCGAAGAACACTGCAAAAAAATGGTTGAGCCTTCTGTTAGTTTATGTATTAGAAACGTCGAAGAGTGCAGAAAAAAAGCAGTCGATGAATTTACTTCGTGCATTCTGCCGTCTTTGACAGTTCCAGAAGAAGCACAACCGAAAGTTGTCACAAACATAGGATGTTACACTGATGATAAAAGAGGACATATGGATAACACAACAAGAATAACAGATGTCAAAATGACACAGGACTTTTGTATTAAAAGATGTGATGAGAAGAACTTTAAATATGCGTCAATGCAAAATGGTGACACATGCGTATGTGGCAATGATAGCAATTACGATAACAAAAAGCCTGTATACACAAAAACAGACGATAAAGAGTGTAACTCTGTGTGTAGTGGAGAGTTGCGCGACACGCGATGTGGCGGACCTCTCAAGAATGCCTTATATGATACGACAACACAGAAGTATATAGGATGTAGAAATGACGATACTGTTGGACAATTTATCAACTATAGATTTGACAAACAAAACAGTGTGGCAAAATGTGTTGAGAAATGTAAGCAGGGCGACTTCAAATATGCTGCACTTCAGGCGAGCAACTGGTGTGCATGTGGAAATGATTCTGAATTTAACAAAACAAAGGACAGCTACAGATCAGTTCCGTCAGAAGAATGCAATATACCTTGCAAAGGTAAGGCGACTGAAACATGTGGAGGATTGATGAAAAACAGTATTTACAGGATAGAAAGTGCCGCCCCTGTAAAAAAATAATTTAACAGTGTAGATTGTATTGACTAAACACCAGTCAGCAGATTTTTTTTTTGACATCTATATAAACTACTTAAAGAGTAACTATATTAACAGAGTTATGTAAGACAATAGTACATCACGACCTGATAATTCGACACTCTTTTAGAGAGACATCTTCAGGTCTCCATAGTATGTTACGCATACATGATGGCTTAATCTCATTTGGGATTAAGCCCTCGTAACTCAATGGTTAGAGTAGCGGCCTTTTAAGCCGAAGGTTGTGGGTTCGAGTCCCACCGAAGGTATCTTTTCAATAAAAATCTCTTTAGATAATGTCTAAATAGATGCAAACTACTTAAACGGATATTGTTGAATTACATACATAATGAGTAAAATTTTAAACGATTCTCCTTTGGCGATCCATTTTACCTCTTACAAGAATCAAGTCTGTTCAGACTATCTTACTGAAGTAGAAGAAGTATTCTCTACAAAAAATCTATATAAGACAGTGAGTCTCCAGAATAAATCTCGTGTCATAGCAACTTTGCTTCACCATATTGATAAATCGTTCACAAGACTGATGCCTTATTTTGATCTTCCAGAAGTGACAAGGGCATGTGAGATCCTTGACGCGCCAAGGTATATCAGGCAACAAGAAAAAAAACTGGAGAAAGTAAAACCGGCCAAAACAGGTTATGTTCAACATTGTATCTCGATGGCCCGTCAACTTTGCGAAGATAACTATGATTTATCACTATCGCTGAGCAAGATTAAACTGGTAAAAAAATGGGTTCAAAGTATAACTGAAGAGAGTTTAGAATACAGGGCAGTAATGTACAACACAGATCTGTGGAAAAGATTATCAGATCTTACACATCTCCATCCAGAACGCGACTTCAGACTACCTTGGTTTCAATATTATGTGTTTGGAAAAGAAGCTCCAGAAGGCACTTTCACTAAACTGTGTCATGAGTTGACTATAGAGAATTTCAATGATTCATATAGCAAGCACTATATACCCTATGAGACTATACGAAACAAACTATCTCTTGATAAAACTTGTTATAACACTGTATATCATGAGAAGATTGATGAGATAAAAGATCTTGTTCTTGAGAGAGAACCTATTGACAAGGTGGTGTGGTATATCAGAGAACTTAAAACTAAGAACTCTGAATCCATATTAGAGAAGCGGATTAATGAATTTAATAATATCATAGACTCCAATATCGCTTATGGGACTTTGCTAGAGTTGATTATGAATATCGACAGTAAACTATTGTATGACAAGCTGTTAATTGTTGCTGATTTGAAAATGAAGTCTTACAATCTTAATATTGACGCACCAGTTGCTGTATTAGGAGATGCATCTGACTCTATGCAAGTCGCAATTAAGACAAGCGGTATTATTACATCTCTGCTATGTTATATAACTAATGCAGAGTTACATCTGTTCAAGAGCATCGATTACAATATATCTGACCCGCCGAGAGATGTTGTAAGTGCAGTAAAGTTTGCAAAAGAGATGGAGGCATCTAACTCTACATCGCCTGTATCAAGTCTTAATTACTACTACTCTTCGAAGAAAGAGATAAAGACTTTTATTATGGTTACAGACGAAGAGGAGAACACTGATCTTAGCGGTTGTTACTATTGGAACGGACAGCATGGCGCTGTTAGATTTTCTGAAATGTACCAGTCATACATCAAAGAAGTTACACCAGCACGACTTATTATATTATCGTTCAGCGATCCAAATAGGCCAGCCCAGATTGAGTCTGAATTGCGCAACACTATGGGCAACAGTTTTGGAGAGTTTGTTAAAGTTTTTAAATTTAATAAAGAAGAACCAGATATGAATAAGCTTGATGCAGTGTTCAAGTATCTTGAATCTATCTCTGTAAAAAGAGATCTGGCAACAGAACAACACACACAACTGCCCAATCAGTTGCGACAAGCTGAAGAGTTGCCATACACCGAAGAGTCTCCACAAGTTGAAGAGTCTCCACAAGTTGAAGAGTCTCCACAAGTTGAAGAGTCACAAAGTTATCTGTCTATGTTATACAATGCGATAGTAGGATCAAACAGATAAAAGTGTATATGATTCATAATAAAAATCAAAACTATATTTGCTGTATAGTTTTGGTTAAATATAAATGGCTTAAAGAAAAATATCTTTGTATAGATTATCAAATACATGAGTTGATCATGTCTTGTAAACAAGAAACTCTTGACCAGAGACATATACAAGACGGAAAGGTGAATCCACTGGAGTTGCTGCTTCAGTGGATTTAGCGATACTATATTAATTACTGCATTACAGCAAGTACTAGTGTCGCTTTATCCATGATACTCATTAAGAGCCGCCAAAATTGTTGCCTAGAAACGATGATACTTGATACTTAACATAGATTCGACATAGATAGGCTGTCTGTAACTGGTCTGATATACGTTTTGTAACAGATAAGATATCTATGTGCGTCTGTTGTGTATTTATTTATTGGAAAAGTGATGTTCATTGAAAAATGAATATCGATGACGGTCTGCAGACTGAGCTAAGTCTTGCGTGAGCTTGACATCTTTGACAGAGATACAAAGGTGTTGAGCCGTCATCAGTCGACAGTCTTAAAAAGTCTGTTAACTCTTAATGCTTACTGTCCACAGTAGGAACGGTGTAGCGCTTTGAGTGTTGACTTGTGAACAATAGTTGTGAGATGTGAAGCATGACACAATTTGAGATGAGTAGAGTATAACATTTGCTATGCTCGCGCACCGCACAAACATTTGCCGTGGCTCATCACATTGACTGTTGTGTGCATCGCGACTGTTAATGCCGTTAAGATTGACGAGAGCCGTAGATTCTGCAAAGAGTTTACAAACAAAAGACAGTTCTGAAAAGAATTTGTCGATTGGCGAAGACAATTCTGAAAAGAATTCAAAACAAAAACAAAAAACAAAACAAAAAAACAAAACAAAAGAAGAAAGAAAAAGAAGCAAACACTTAAGTATAGTGTAGAGGTGGTAAGGTAGAGGTGGTAAGGCAGAGGTGGTGAGGCAGAGTAGCAAGAAGGCTTGGTTAGTTCAAGATTAACAATTTAGATTAACAATTTAGATTAACAATTTAGATTAACATTTTAGATTAACATTTTAGATTAACATTTAGACTTTAAAAAATCATTGTAGATTGTACGATTCTACAATGAAAAATTTTAATTAATTGAATTGAAACGATATTTATATGTCACAGCATTTTTTGTTGTTATTTTTTTTGTCTGGCAGCAGATAGTTTCCTAACATAACAATGTTTTGTATGTCTTTCACAGGAGGATTTGCAAGTTGTTTCTGATATATTTTTTCAATAACACTGTTGAAAACATCTGTTATGTTAGTACCTGTTTTTGCAGAGGCTTCAATAAAATCAAGATTTCTCGATTTAGCATATGCATCTATTCTGTCTTTCTCTACAATTCTATTACGCGAATCACACTTGTTACCGACAAGTATTATAGGAGTTTCTGGGTCTGCAAACTTCTTTGTCTCTTGTAGCCAGGAGTCAAGATCAGAAAAACTCTCATAGTCAGTCAAGTCAAAACATAATATGATTGCGTTTGCTCCTCTATAATATGCAGTTGTTATTGTTCTAAATCTCTCTTGCCCTGCAGTATCCCATATTTGCACTTTTATTGTCATACCATTATGTTTTACTGTTTTTACTCTAAAATCGACACCGATTGTTGTGTTATATGATTCAAAATATTTGTCGTTTATAACTCTTTCTATTATACATGACTTTCCTGCACCAGAATCTCCTATCATCAGTATCTTATAAACTTTGTCAAAACTGTCCATAACTTAATAATACACCATATATTTTTATATCAACGAGCTGTAAATATTTTGGTCGAGACAATTAAAGTAATTAAATATCAAAGCCTGATTTTCAGCATTTTTCTTTCATATTTTATGCAAGTACATAAGTGTATATACTTTCCTTAAATAATAACTACTTAGAAAACATTATAAAGATATTAGTGTATAATAAATTATTAATGAGTTGCACAACTGTAGTACCTTATTCTTGGGCAGCAGCTAGTGGCTGCAATGCATGGTGGGCATCATCAACTTGGTGGGCACCGACTTGTGGAACAGTTAGTTCATGGAAGCCAGACCCATGGACACGCGTAACACAGAGAGTTACGAACTGGTCAGGCGCATCTGTTGTTCCGGCTTGGAGTTATTCACGATCCTGGTGCAGATCACCTTGTTATACTTGGAGCTGGTAGACAAGATGTATTACGTTGCCATTTTCACATATTTGTACAGCAAAAATAACAGTTTTTATTTTTGTTCTTAAAAAAATATCAACATGGCTGATCAAAGTATGTTTTGATTTTTTTCTTAAACAAATTGTAATTGCATCTTGAAATGTTTTTAATATATCTTCTTCTGTCTTCAATTGAAAAATATCCATTGTATCTTCTCGTCTCTTCTTCTGCAGATATGATGGCAAAACATACTGTGTGGAAACAGCGATAGTATTTCTGATTCATGTTATTAAAGATCTCAACAATATCGTCAGGCGGATTGCTATATGCACCACAACCGAAAGCAGACAACACTAATGAATCATGACCAAAGAATATACCCATCTGATACATTAACTCAATCTTCTGTTCTGTCAACATGTAATCAGTTTTATTTAGTCTCCCAGTCTTACTGTCAAGAACTGGTTTGCGAATCGCAGCAATCGCCATAAAAGACGCGTTCCATCTATTGTCTTGTGGCATGTTATATAGTACATTGTTCCTAAACACAGTAACATCTGATGAATAAACACCGACAGCATCTTTTATCGGATAAAACTCTTGTGTGAGAGTTTGATAATAGTTTGTTCTATAAAACAATGACTCTTCTTGTGCGCATGTGCCTTTTTCCCACCCTCCACCAGGTTTGTTTATACATGTCATGTTTAGAACAAGGGGATTGCGACCACTTTTGATCAAATCTTTGGTCGCATCAAGTGTGTCACTACATGTTACTTTTATAATAGTGTCATACTTCTTGTCCAGTATAACTTTTACTGGGTAAGCAACTCTTATTGATGGGGGAGGAGTTTTGCAACTTTGATATCCTGGAAGATCATTATACGCTGCAAGACGTTTTGATATATATTGCATCAGTAGTACTATTTTAAATAAAATAGTAATATGCGGTTAGCAAATCAATTTTTATCATAAAACTAATCAAGAGGACAACTAATAATATAGATCAGAAAAGTACCGATTGTAAACATAAGCCACCCGGCAAATACTGAAACTCCTGCATCAAAAGTTTGTGTATAACTATACTCTTTTGCAATAATCTGTTTGCTATCACTTGTTATATATGTATCGCCTGTTACATATAGATATGGAGAAAGCTTTACACCTTCCTTGACACTGTATACTTTGTTATATGGTTCTCTTAAGTTTGTATGATTTTTATAGAAACTGTCAGCAAGCCTGTTATGAAGTAAACTATGTTTATACATTGGCGATGGATAGAACACTATCTTTTTACTCATGACCTCTTCCTTCTTTTGTATATCTGCTTCAATATAGTTAAAAGTGTCTAACGCAATACTGTTGTTTTTTTGATCTACGACTACTATCTCTCTTATCGTAAAAAGATCTGTTTTAGTTATACTTTTTAAAACAGTACTATATAACACACTTCTCTGAAAATACCTGTATAATCCATAACCTATATAGATAACAGGAAAGAACAGTACAACAAATATGATAAACGCCTGTAACACTTGCATCATTCAGTGATAGTTATAATTCAATAACAATATATAGTAATATATTGCTTTTTGCAATTATTTTTTGCGATTGCTAACTTTGTATTCTTAAATAGTTGTTAGCTTTGTGATCTCTTTTAACTCACTAACAGAGACAGGTACAAAGTCGACACCGTTTCTGCCAAAACAGTTTGAAAAACTAATGCCTGTCAGTTTGTGCATTGTATACTTGTTCATCAAAGAACTATAAACAGAGTTGCTGTCTGATCTGTTTAGCTGCAAGACCTTCATATGCTTGTATCTGTTGTTACTGATATCATTAAACGCTTGTCTTAAAATTCCGTGGACAGCAAAAGACAAAAAATAGTCGGCATGTGCAACAAGAACATAGCCGTCTTCAACTGTTTCAGTGTTTACAATAATTGCAGGAACTGTTCGCGCCATTAACATACTGTATTACATACTAATACAGCAATACTATCCTGTTTTCATTTTTTTTTGTGACACTAATAAAAACTTGTAATAAGTTTTTGCTAGTTAGTAATAAGTTATACAGGCTTCATCTGCGGATAACAGATGACATCTCGAATTGATGTCTTGTTCGTCAAGAGCATTGTGAGTCTGTCAATCCCAATACCCCATCCTGCAGTTGGTGGAAGCCCGACATCTAGCGACTTGCAAAATGACTCGTCTGGCAGCTGTGCCTCATCGTCTCCTTTGTCCTTGTCCTTGACCTGTTCTCTGAAACGTTCTCGTTGAATAGTAGCATCGTTAAGCTCAGTATATGAATTACATATCTCAGACCCATTAATAAACAGTTCAAACCGTTCTGTCAGTTCTGGATTGTCACGATGCCACTTTGCAAGAGGAGACATGATTTGCGGATGATTGATAATAAATGTTGGATTTACACATCTGTGTTCAATAAAATGCCCTACAAGCTTGTCAAACATCCTGGCATTAGTGCGTGGAGGTGTACATTCTACCTTGTGAGCAACTAATGCATTTGACAGAAACTGGAAAGTCTCTTCTGACGAATAGGGCACTGGGATATTTCCAATATGCTTTTCAAGTTCTGGGATCATATCAATGACTTCAAATGAGTTACTGAAATCGATTACCTTACCGTCATACTCAATCTCATGCTTTCCAGCAACATTCATGACTAGTCCTCTCAACAACTCTTCTGTCATCTTCATAAGATCATTGTAGTCTTGATATGCCCAATATAGCTCACATGCCGTGAACTCAACATTGTGTGTAAGATCAGATGACTCATTGCGGAAGTTGCGACCAATCTCGAAAACACGTTCCATCCCTCCAACAACCAACATCTTGAGATACAGTTCTGGCGCAACTCGCAGAAACATGTCCATCTTTAGTTCGTTGTGATGAGTGACAAATGGCTTTGCAGTAGCACCTCCTGCAATCTGATTAAGAATAGGAGTCTCTACTTCAATAAAATCCTTTGCAATTAGAAAAGATCTGATCCCATTAATAATTGCTGCTCGCTTCTTAAACGTAGTAATCACTTCTGGATTGACAATCATATCGAGATAACGCCTTCTGTATCTTGTTTCTTGATCTTCGAGACCAAAATGGCTAGTAGGTAACATCTCATGACAAGGAGTCAACTGCTTAATCTCTAATGGCAGAATAGACAGTTCACCACGCCTTGACCTGTGAGGCATGCCGCGCACACCAATAATGTCTCCGCGTGCAATAATCTTATTATTGTCAACAAACTGTTGCAGATCAGCCCCGTACTTTTCAGCACTTGCCAAAATCTGCAACTTTGTCATCTCTCCAAAAATATCGTAGAAGACCAACTTCTTACTAGAGTCACGCTTTGTCATGACGCGGCCAGCCACACTCACTACCTCTTCAGTTGTCTGGTTAGTTTCAAGATAAGAATAACGGCTAACAAATTCAGGAATACTTACCGACACTTGCCACTTGTGTGGATGTGTTACTACGCAAGCAAGCTGCTCAGCACGAAGCGTCTTGTACTCTTCCATTGCGAAATATGTTCTGCTATATATCTATATTGCAGAATATACACTGTTTCAATTATTTTATGTCTGTTTTATACACTAAAAGAGAATACTGTCTTTTACTTTATGAAACCATAGTGCAGCAATGTCTGCAAACATATAGATTGCATTCGAAAACCCGCAACAGACATACAGGCCGTCATTTTGATCAAACAGTTCATATGTATGACTTCTTTTATTATGATGGATCTCCGTGACTTGTTCAGATAAACTCACATTCCTGCGACGAACAGTCTTGCCGTGTATAGTGTTACTATAAATACTGTTTTCACTTTTGTATTCAATAAACGGATCATAAATCGGTTCTGCATAAACGGCAGTGTCTGAATCTGTGTGTGTACTTTCTGATAGTTTGTCAGAGAGTTGACTACACAAAAGACCTGTGTCAATAGAAGGATATGCATTGTCATCACACTGTTGTGCAGAACTGTTTACGTAGACTGGCCCACTAAATGGTCCTTCATCCGAATCGTAACTCGTTGTTTGTTCTTCTTCGACAGTTTGATAGCATGTTCCATTAGACTTAACGTCTGACATCTCATCATCTGATCCATAAGAGAGCACATCAATGTCAAGTATGCATACTGGGACTGTTTTGTGTTTCATTATGCTGTCTATATCTGTCTGTTTATTACATAACAAATATCCTTTTGTATAGACTAAACTGTTTCTTGTGTATTCATCAACAAAACCAGCCAGATCATCTAGGGCTTTTTTAATAGATATGTTAGAGCTAACAAATAGTGGTCCTGTGCAGTTGTTCAACATCAGTTCGACATACTCTCTTGATTTGTATGTTAGTATAAATATAGTTTCCAGAGCAAATCTTATTTCTTCGTCGAGCACTGTGTTATTTTGTATCGTGCAAACAAACTTCACACCTTTACGTCTTCCATTGAGTATGGTGTCACAAATTATTCTGTTGCTATAAAAAGATTTAGCATCTGCAAAACCATCGACAATGACGCATAGTCTGTTCTGGTTTTCAATATCCCATAAGCGCATATATTCGGCAAGCATACTTGTGAACTCGTTAAGGGATAGATAAACATCGCACACCTCTTTGTTTTTATAGAATTGATAATGCTTATCGTCTGTTAACACAACAATGTTGTTGCTAAACTCTGAGTCTTTAACTCTGTCAATTATCTCGTTACATATAGATGTCTTGCCAGACAGTGCATCACCTACGACCAAAGAAAACCCTTTGTCACAGTGCCGATCAATGTTAAACGATTCGTATTTTTTCATTATGCTATATAATTAACTTATTGACAATTATTTATATCATAAATTCCCAGAAAAATTGAATAAGAAACTATATTGTTGTGTTAAATATATCTGTACTTACAACCGTTAACATGACTTTTGTTCTGTGTATTATTGTTGTTCTTGCCGATGTGTGTGCACATTCTGTAAAAAGTATTGCAGACGAATGGTCACCAATAATTATGGACCAGCTTTCTCCATGGAAGAGAGAAGGCATAACAAAAGAGACTGTGAGTAGGACAATGAATCATACTGGTTCACATGTTATCTTTCAGAACATTAACAAAACAGTTTATATCTACGATCCTAACATGCACTGTCTATGCAACAAAGCACATGTTCCGTCATTGACATATGGGTTTCATATTGGCAGATGTAGAGCAATGCAAAGTATTTTAGAAGCTGTTGTGACAACAACAGATATATACGATTTTGAGTTTGTATGGTCGATTGATGATCTTGCTTTCTGGAATGATAATGTGAACACTATTGACATAAAAAATTCGGACTACTATATAAACAATATTTTGCCTGGATTTGGTGCATTAAGATGTTGGCAAAAAAACACTCTATCAATGCCATTTTATGGCAGTCATTTTGCTTGGAACATAACAGATCACCATTTGCCACCAGCAACAGACACGTTTTTCCATAAGAAGATAGGAAAAGCTATATTCCGTGGTGGTATTGATCGTGGATGCTCTTTTAGCCATGATTCTAAAATAAATTACAACATATATACTTCGTTTACTACAGAAAGACGTGATTGTGGCAGATATAAGTTATCTATGATGGCTAAAGAGTATCCTACATTGATTGATTATAACGGTTCACACAGCACATTTATGACACTTGATACACAGGCCGACAAATATAAATATGTGTTATCAGTTGAAGGATTTGCAGGTTGGGCAGACAGACTATCGCAACTATTGTCTCTTCAAACAATGGTTGTCTTTAATCAAGATCATCCGTGTGACCAGTGGTTTGAACCGTTACTCAAACCATATGTACATTATGTTCCAATCGCAAATGATTTTTCGGACTTGCCTGCAAAAATAATCTGGGCAAACAGAAATCCGCATATGACAGAGCAGATTCTGAATGCGTCAAGTCATTTTGCTAACAGATACTTGACAAGTGAAGGTATTATTGCGTACATGTATACTATCATCAAACAGTACACAGAGTTATTGAGATACAATATCACTTATCGCGATGGATCGTATCCGATTAAGACACTTAATGATGATGTCCTTCTAAAAAATATATGTGCCAAAATATAATAAAAATATGTGTGCGTGAAAAAATAAACTATATATTGTCATCAATTTATAAGTTATTGCAAAAGTATACACCAATTATTTATTGTCAATAAAGTATATGATGCTAATAAAATATACGTTTATAGGCATTATTATAGAAACATGCCTGTATTATCAGAAATATATCTAGAATGGTATACTTGAATGAACAACAATGTGTTAGTGCTAGGATATTATGACAGAGCAAATCTCGGCGACGAGGCTTATAAACTCAGTTTCCGCAAATATTTTCCCAATTGCAGTTTTACTTTTGTGTGTGTTGATGATGCATGTAATATATCAACATCTAAATACAATGTTTTAATGGTAGGAGGAGGTGACATAATTAATGATTACTTCAACAAAAAAATAAAAAATATTGTAGAAAACTTTGTAGGCATTAAGCTTGCAGTCAGTATTGGCATACCATTTCCATGTTTAATAACAGAACAGTATTTTAAACAGTATGATCATGTTTTTACAAGAAATTATGAAGATCTTAGAAGATTACAAGAACTTATGGGTTGTGAAAAAGCGCATTTCTTGCCGGATCTGGCTTTTGTGCTTGACAGACCAAAAAGAACTGTTGCTCCACAAGAGAAAAAGAGTTGTGGAGTATTTTTGGTAAACAATATGCTAAGATATCCAAAAATAGTTAAACATATTGCTAAACTTGTTGGTCAGATATCGTTTGACCATAATCTGATATTCTACAGTTTTAACACATCACAAAGCAAAGAGAATGATTCAGAAATAAGTGATGTTGTTGCCCAGCATATTCTTAGCAAATATAATAGAAACGCATCAATAACTGATCAACACCATTTGTCAGACGTCAACGAGATGTTGTTATCGATGGGCAATTTAGATTTTGCTGTCTGTATGCGTTTTCATGCACATATATTCTCAATGTTAGCCAATGTTCCTTTTATCTCTATATCAAGTACACGAAAAACAAGATCGTTAATGAAGTATGCAGATTTAATAGATTGTCAATATGAGATAGAACTTGATGGCTACTCTAATCCTTGTTGTTCTAATTTTGTAGAGATGTTTGAGACTTACAACTTTATTAAAAATAACTATGACAACATTAAAAATAAGATTGACAAATTTGTAGAAAAATGTAAATTTCTGTTAGATCATGAACAGATATCAAATATCATAACGCAACACGACATTGATGTTAATGACAATGTCAACATATTTATGGACAAATACAGTGACGATTACGATAATGCATCGAGACTTATCAATAATCGAATACTTGGATATACAGACACAGAATTACATTGGGGTATTGTAGAAAAAATGAAACAGCTAAAAGAATCTGTAAAGTACTCGATACAATATCTGTTTGAAAATAGGACTAGTTATATACTTGACAAAATAATGTATCACAGCAAACTGCCGATAACACTGCATCTGTCTGAGTATCAATCATTAAAAAGTGCACATAGAGGAGGATGGTATGTTACAATTGAAAGATTAGCTAAAATGATGTCATCAAACGGCGTGTACTGTGACATGTTTATTGACAGAACATTTCATTGGTGCAACAACTACATGTTACATTCTGGTATGATACCATATACTATGCCCTGGTGTGGTTTCATACATCACACTGCAGATACACCATACTCAAAATATAGTACAAAAGAACTGTTCAAAAACAGACACTTTTTACAGTCGTTAAATACATGCACAGGTCTATTTACACTGTCAAACACACTAACAAAAGAGATACAGAAGCTGTTAACAGACAGTAACTACAGCAATGTATCTGTATATACGTTTGTCCATCCAGTTGTTGAACCTACTATGACTTTTAGTATTGAAAAATTTATATGTAACGAGAACAAAAAACTTATACAGATTGGTGCATGGCTGCGTAACTACTTTACGATACATACAATAACTAATTCTGAGCAGTTTGATATTGAAAGATGTATATTGTTAGGCAAAAATATGGGAGACTGCAAGTTCCCTGATAAGTTCAGTATAAGAACTTTAGACAAATACATAACTTGTCATGAGTCGACGTCAGATAGTTCTGACTGTGATGTTTTTATTCCTTGTCGCGGAGAAAAAACAGCTATACCAAGAATAGTATCATATTATATAAACTGGTTGCATGACAATCATAAAATCACAGAACATAGGTATGAGTGTGACACTTTATATGTTAAACTAACAAAAGGTGTGACAATTTGCGAACTTGACAATTATACTAACAATGTTAAATACTTAGACTATTTGATTAACGAAGAGTATGACTGTCTGTTTGGTGACAATATTATATTTCTGCATTTGGTTGAGGCAGCTGCATGTAATGTGGTTATAGAAGCGATTGTGAGAAACACTCCGATCTTAATTAACAAATCTGCTGGCACAATTGATCTTTTAGGCGAAAACTATCCACTTTTCTATACAGAACAACATATTGCAAACAACAACATAAGTGTCATATTGACATATGATAATATTATGAAAGCGCATCTGTATCTGACACAGATGGATAAATCAGTGTATGAAGTAGACTACTTTGTGGAACAGATGACTAGTGTTGCTGATGTGATATCAGCTGTGTCTTAGGTATAAGATATCGAAAAGCACAACAATTACTCTTTATTAACATTTATTACTTTATTAAATGTTAATAAACACGATGTTTTAGACAAATTTACTCGTTGCTGACTGTTTCGACAACCCAAAAGTCTGAAGAAAGTTTGCTTTTAGGTGCAATATACTTGTACGGAAGATATCCATAACCTTTATCACCCCACTCTTCTCCCCAACTGTTACGGAATATCCACTGTTTTTTGATGTTGTCATAACCGACAAGAAGAATACAATGACCACCAAGGAGTTTATCGTTCTCTGTTGGCATCGGTATGACGCCTGTCTTTGCAACTTCTGGTGATTCCATTGACTCATATACACTAATACCAAACACAATAGGATATCCAGCATTCAAAGCAGCCTTCAAATGCAAGCTTGACTGCCGTATACGATGATATTTAAGAGATTTGTGCAATTTAGCGTCGTCATAGCAGTTTGCGGTGGGCTCGACAGCAAATTTTGTAATGTCGTATGGCCACAAATCTTCATGACACACACCTGTCTTGTTTATACATTTTATTCCGTCTCTGATTGACGCACCATGGTCGCTGCCTATTGTGCCTTCTGCTTTGCGTTCATTGTAGTATATAAACAGTCTTGACGGCATAAAACCGTCTGCGTTGTTCTGTTTTAGTTCATCGAACTGATATGCTGCTGCAATTGCATTTCCCGTGCAACTGCCCAATGACTGCTGGTTGTAGACAGGTGGACATCTATCTCTGAGATCTACACTGTCAGGTGTTGATTTAATAACTTCTTGATCAAAAAACATAACTTTGTCTCTGTGATCTGGAATGTCTGGCTTCCAGCCATATCTCTTATATGTTGCTGGCTCACAAGTTGTGCTATAATAGTTTCCCATATAATATACTATACTGACATATTTTTATATATCAAAACAGTGATGTCGTAAATGTTAAAAACATAAAACCTGAATTTTGTGTCAAGCCTTAATCTCTTTAGCTGTTTGGTTCATCATGCAATTGCTCCTGGTAGTAGCTTTTCAATATCTCTGATGTCGTTTTCTGTTTTTTTTAGTTCGTCTTCTAATCTTTTCTTTCTTGCATTCAGTGTCTGTATCTTCATGAACATCACTTCAAAATCAGACAGTTTATTCTCTTCTGCCTCTTCATCATCGAATAGGCCTTCAATTTTATAGTTAGTAATGTTTCCTTCATTGATTGAGCTTATTGTCTGTATTTTTTCTTTCATCTTATTGCATATATCTTCTTCGATTGTTCCTTTACAGTAAACAATACGCTGTCTTACAGCCGTTTTGCCATTTGCTCTATGAATTCTTCCTAACGCTTGTAAAATGTCTTGTGCTGACCACGATGGTGAGACAATTGATATTCTCGGATAATCGCCAATCGTGTCGTGCAAACTGATTCCTGCACCTCCAGATCTGATGTTAACAATAATAATCTGCGATGCGTCGGTATTGAAATCATCAATGTTCTTTTGCCGTTCTTCTAACGTCTGTTCTCCATATATAAGACAGTTTGTTTGTAGTTCTTTAGCTAACAGTTTAAGTGATGCTGTAAAGTTAACAAAGATGGCGACAGCATTGTTTTCTTCTAAAAACTTTTTTGCCATCTCAATAAATGTCGGTACACGTAGTTGTTCGATTCTCATTCTAGCATACATAATATACGCCAATGCACATGACGAATCTTCTTTGTTTTTCAAGTTCTCAACTTCTTGTTGTATTAGTTCATACTGTTCCTCAATCTCTTTTGCACACTCCATATCATAACATTCTGCAAGTATCTGATTCTCAGGGAAGAGATCGCCGAGATCTTTAATTTTCATTCTCGTCATATGTTCAGGAGTAAGGGCATTATGAACTCCGATCATCGGATTCATATGTCCTCTGCCTGCTTCTTCTATCCAATTCCTTGCATCTTTCGGATGTGGATAAAGTTTCAAAGTATAGCCAGCCAATGCAAAATTCTGTTCTTTGTCTGCTATAGTCGCACTTAACAACATTATTTTACAGTTTGTGCGTGCAATAGCATACAAAATATTGTTGTTAATTGTTTTATTGCTCTTACACTTGTGTGCTTCGTCAAATATAACAATAATGTCGTCTGGATAGTTAGACCACTCATATAGATACTCTGTTTTGTCTTTTTCTTTGTCTTTGTCTCTGTCTTCTTTCTCTTTCTTTTTCTTCTTTTTCTTCTTCTCTGCTTCTTCAACAGTAGGTTTAACAAATTTCCGCAACCATATACACCTAACTTTGTCTTGTAGAGAGAGTTTTGTAAAGATTTTACAGTTTTGTATTGATTCATAGTTAGTTAATCCATAATACTTGCAATTATACTCGCTAATCACTTTCTTCCAACTGCTTAAAACGGCTTTTGGACATATGATAAGCGGCTTTAGTTTCAATGCTTTGCATGTCGCTATCGCTGTAAAAGTTTTTCCAGTACCAGTATCTGATGCGTCTAATACTCTGCCATAAGTGTCTAACGAATACATCAAATTTTCGACATGTGGTTTTTGATACTCCAATAATCTGCTTGCAATCGTTTCAGGTATTTCCATTATATATTACAGTTAATAACAACACGCTTTATATAACCAATTATCAAATTTATTTTATAGTATGATTGAGCAGGCTAAAGTTTTTGTCAAAAGTCAATATAGTATTGATTTGTAACACTCTATATTATTGCTCCTGTTCCATAAGGTGGATATGGTGCCATTGAAGGCAACCAACCTCCTTGAGGCGATGGAAAGCTACCTGGCGGAGGCATTGAAACCCCTGGCGGATCAGGCGCAATAGTTGTCACTACCTCTTGTGCATTATGGAAAAAAACATGTGGCGGCGGATCATGCTCAGTAATTGTTTCGATCTGTTGCATCTGCTGCGGAACTATTACAGGAGCCTGTTCTACAAACGTAACTGGTTCTATTACCGACGTGAATAGTTGAGTTGCGGCAAGTGTTGGATATAGACTTGTAGAAGTTCTTCCAAGACTGCAGCACCACCAGGCAAGTAGTGCAGCAATCATACCCAAAATTGACAGTGTCGTCAGTAGTAATGCACCAAGCACGATAGCTGAAACGTCTCCAGAACCCATCTTGTTGTCGTCTTTAAACATAGGACAGACAGGACAGTCTGGACAGCCGTTAGAGTATTTTATCTCTTCAGTTGCACTGCGTGGTTTTACAAAATACTGAGTTTCATATGTGTCTGTAACCTCTTTGACTTGTATACACTTGTCAAACTTTGGTCTCCACCAACAGTGAGGAAGCGACTCGCAAAGTTCTCTGTTGTCTGTAATGTTAATGCATTTTATCAAAGCCAAAGGCAAAACGTCGCGGCTCTTTCTTATAGTCGCTATATATGTTGCAGCAGTGTCTGCATGCCGTTTGCGTATCAGTTTACATCTGCGTTCTTCTGTGGGAGGAATAGTGTGAGGCACTACAACATCTCGTGATCCGTGATCAATTACACTCGAAAAACTGTACTGATGTTGCATACTAATATAATGTAGATATGCAACATAACCAGTAGCCGAAGGAACATTATCAGGCTCGCAACTGCTAGCTTGCTCTCCATTATAGCTTTGTAGCCAGACAGAACAGTATCCTGATTTTTTTGTGAGAAGAGACCCTATTAAGTTTTTGTTGTATATCATAGTCATGTCTTGTACTAGATAACTTATGTTGTAGTCAATATGATTACGCACATTATTTATAGTGTCATAACAGGTATCGCTTTCCATACATGTTTGCGATTCTGCTGAGACATAGTTAACAACAGGAGCCATAGTTTTTTTGTCTATGATAATATGGACTGGTGAAGCTATTTTCATGTACGTGTTCGAATACATAAAATAGTCTGTTGTTCTTGGCTGGTGATAACAGATGTCAAGATAGTCTGGATTATTTACTCTGTTTGTGTTTCTTCCAACATAACGTATCAAAATATCACCATTAATACCTTTAACGATCACTTCTTGTTTTTCTGGCAAGACATGAGATGGAACTACATATACAATTTCACTAAATGGATGATCACCGTTAAGAACAGATTCATGAAAGATTTGAAGATTACCTAATCCCCAATCAGACACGACCATGCCAATTTTTACTGTATCCGATTGCCATTTATTGTAAATTCTCGCACCATGTACAATATACTCGTTGCCAAACAGCTCTGGAATCATATTTGTCGCAGCATAATTGCCAATAACATCTGATCTGCCATTGTAATAACTATTGTCATAGCCGTGTTCATATATAATCTGACTTATACGATAATCAAACGGCACACTTCTATCGTCAGTATGATGGTCTTCTTCTAGACGATTAATCAAAAAACGCATTTTAGGATGTGAACTGTTATATACAGCATTGCCGTTAATATGATTTTTTAATGATGGATGAACTTCTGTCATCATCAAATCCCATCTGTCTCCTCTGTAGGTTGACCCAAGAATAGCAAATGGTCTCGTTTGTTCTATCTCTCCAGCGAGTGCGTCAAGAAAATATGCTCTGATCGGTACTGAATCAAACTCCATTAGAAACCATGCATCATAATTAAAGCTCTCGATATACCTGTTTATGTCAAGAAACTGACTGTTTGGACCGTTTACCCACATGCGATCTCTGTTATACGCTTTTGGATTATAGATATCGAGTGCTGGATCAATTTTACTGTCATGGTATGTCACATTTTTAAAACACTGCATCCACAACTCTTCTTTGTTATAGAAACTGTTAACTACCTCTTCAATATACGGCCTAACAACTTCTTTACCATAACCATTTTCAAGATCTTGTGAGTACACAAGATGCAGATCATATAGATTTTCAGTCGGCATTTCGCACGGTAAAAAACTGTTCCACTCATGCAACGACAATTTTAGTTTGTGATAATCTTTTTTAGAAAATGGTCTTACTACTGCTAAAGACAGTTTCGTAGACAGTGTGTATTGAAAAAACAGTGCAACTGAAATAAATAGCATGAATATAAAGAACACATATTATTATATGTAAAAACATCTATTTTTCACTTTTTTGTCTACATATATCTAATTATTTTACGTATTTACTTTTACATTTTAACAAAAATCATGATCAATGATTTTTATTAGTTCATTGTTATTTTATTAGACTAGTACTCTTTTGTTTTAGGAGACAGTACTCTACAAACCATAGAATTTGACATAGTGATAGTAACAGTATGGAGATGGGTCAGACTTTACTCTGAGATATTTGTATGCATTTGTTGTTGCAATTGGCTTGAGTGATGTTGTTCTGTTTTCTGTTACGTTGTGGTTCCAGTTATCAAGATTGACAAGATCAACCCATGTTGACTTGTTTGTGCTTCCCTGCACTTTTGGATTAGCACCATATCTGTAATTTCCAACAACAGCTTTAACATATGACGGTACAACATCGGATGCAAACTCAAATTCTACCCATTCATCAACGCCTGTGTCTGTATTTGAATGCCATCCGTCAGTGTTATCAGTAAATGTGTTTGCAGGTGAGTGTGGTGCTATAAATGAACTTGCCGTTGCAACGGTCGGTTCTAATGCAGCACTTCCGAGAACAAACGATTTACCGTCTGAACTAACAAGCTGGGCAACTAGTTTATTTCCAGCAATGTTATAATTTATTGTTGAAGAGGGACCAGACGGACCCATTACACCTTGTGGACCAACTGGACCAGCTGGGCCTTGAATTCCAGCTGGACCAACGGCACCTTGTTGTCCTGCTGGACCAGCTGGGCCAGGCAGTCCTGCTTCTCCTTGCAATCCTTGCATTCCAGCTGGACCCACAGGTCCAACGAGACCTTGATCACCTTTATCACCTTTATCGCCTTTATCGCCTTTTTCACCTTTTTCACCTCGTTCGCCAGCTAAACCTTGTGGTCCAACTTGTCCAGGAATGCCTTGTGGTCCTTGTTCTCCAGTCGGTCCTTGTGGTCCAACTTGTCCAGGGGCGCCTTGAGCGCCTTGTGGTCCAATTGGACCAATAGGTCCGGCATGTCCAGGAGGTCCTTGTTCACCAGTTGCGCCTTGTGGACCAACATGACCAGGAACGCCTTGTGGTCCTTGTGCACCAACAGGACCAATAGGACCAACTGGACCGACAGGTCCTTGTGGACCTACAGCACCTGGAACACCACACGGGCCTGGAATACCTTGAATACCTTGTGGGCCGACTTGTCCTAATTCACCTTGAGGACCTTGCAAACCAGTTGTGCCTTGAACACCAGGGACTCCTTGAATACCTGGCGGACCTTGAATACCTGCTGGTCCGGGGACACCTTGGACACCTTGGGGGCCTTGAAGACCGTGGCACCCGCATGTTACGCAATTCATATGTTCTGACATAATATAATGTTATATTATCACACCACAACAGGTATATTGACATACACCATCATATATTTTTTGAAAAAGTATATGACGCGCTCATAAAATAATAAAAAAATAAATGATTACCTGTGGGTGGTAGAATTGCCTAGTATGTTTGTATAACTTGATCATCAGTGTAGTATTATATCTAACAAATAAGTCATTTGTTATCATATACCAAACGCTTTGTCAACACACTTTGTGTCAAACTCTTCATCTTTATATCCTTTCTGATTTGAAATATAACGTGTATCTCTATTCACAAAATCAAATGAGTAATGCGTATGGCCAGATATGCAGATAAGTTTGTTTGTAGGATTAAATTCTATCTCTGAACAGAAAAATGTTGCTTGGTAAGCGGGTTTTGAATTAAACATAGGATGAGAGACATACTTTGATGTTGTTGGATGATGAGTCATAATGATTGTTGGCTTGTGTGGATCATAATTATTTTTCAGCCATTCTAACGACTCTTGATGTAATTTGTTGTAGTCATCAATCTTAAATTTTCTCAGTAACTTTCCATTACGTATATTGATACAACGAAAATCGTTGAACAGATGTTCGCATCTATAATCTGCATTAGACCACAAAGTACATCCTAGTACTGTAAACTCTTCTAGTTCTGCAATGTCTTTTTTTAGCATATGAACATTGTCATACTGGACAAAAAACTCTCTATACTTTTCATATAACTCGCGAAATGATACTGCAGATGAACCAAAATAATAGTAATACTCATGATTACCTAAAACATAGAACACTTTTTTAAATTTTTTAGATACGTCATCGAAAAAAAGCTTGAAATTGTGATGTGAAACATGACCAATATCGCCAGCCAGAAACAAGTAATCGGCTTTTGGCTCAATATAGAAAACGTTCTTTAAGTGATCTAGATGGATGTCTGAATATACTTGTATCTTCATTATATAACAAAATATCGATTATATTTTGCTAGTATCTTTTTCAATTTTGTATTGAGTTTATAATACGTTTACCAGTCTTTGTTGTTGCATCACATACGTTACTTTGGCCACAGGAGTCACATTTCATGAATAAATTTTTTTTATCTGTGTCTAAATGTGTTTCTGGATTTGAACAACTCTTGCATAACACATACTGTTTGACATATTGATCAATGGCTATTTGTATCTGCTCTGTTGTATATTTTCCCTTAAGAATATACCAAGTTTTCTTTAGCACGCCTGCTGTGTTAGCAACATCAGTTATATTTTTAAATATCGTATCTGGTACACGATGCAGTGCAAGACCTATCTCGTCCAAGTTTAAGATCCTTGTTTCAAAGTTGCTGTTTTGTCCAAGAATAGTTGTCTTCACTACTGGCATTTTGTACCTGTAAAAAGGATCTTCTCGCGATTCAGGGTTTATACTTATCATTATGGTAATATATATGATCTTTATATATATATTGTTTATGTTTCAATTTAATTAGTGTTCTTGTTGCTAATCAATCACTAAAAATATACAACTCTACATAGAGTTGTATATTAAAGCTGACAAAAATTTCTGCTCTGATTTGTCTAAATACTATTATTGTTATTGTTATTGTTGTTGCCGCTGTTCATATGTTTATCTTTTCTCTTTCTTTTGTTCTTTTTAGTATGTGTATTTGCTGATTTAACAAAATTGTTATCAGTTTTGCTCTGTGTATACTTAACAGAGTCATAAACAACGTTTCTCTCCTTCTTAGTAATTTTATCTATCTTATTTACATTTTCAAATAGACAGCTTTCCTTCTTCTCGCTGTCTCTTTGTGGCAGAGGAAAGTCTTCAGTTTTAGGAATTGTGTCTGACACAATAACAAACTCTTCCATCATGTCGACAATCTGTTTGTTACTTGTTTCGTCTTGCTCAAGAGAAAAAGTCTCTGTACCTAGACTGTCTTTTCTTGACTGCGCCTGTTCTGTTTTGTCTCCATCCTGTACTTTCAGATTTTTATCGTCTGACACCGTCTCCTTGTTCTCACTGCTATAAAAAAACGAATAGATATAATTCAACATTTTTTATACAATTGTTAAGCAAAAAAAATTACTCTGGCCTTGCCAGAAGTTACCCTGTTCTAAGAACAAACAAAATAAAACGAGTAATTCAAACGCGGACAAGCCTAATTCACCGCGTCTAAGATTTTAAATGCTAAAGCCTAAGATTTTAAATGCTGAAGCCTAAGATTTTAAATGCTGAAGCCTGAGATTTCAAATGCTGAAGCCTAAGATTTTAAATGCTGAAGCCTAAGATTTTAAATGCCGTAGTGTTGCAAAAATTGAACCGCAAAACTACTGTAAAAGAGACAGATAATAATTATATATATGTCTTCAAAATATGAGTTCTTTTGGAGATCAGAATCACCGTTTTCACAATTTTTCTCGTGCCAATATATCTTAAACCAGAAAGAGTTTAACTGTGCTGAGCAAGGAATGATGTATGGCAAAGCCGTTCTATTTAAAGACCATGAGATTGCTAAAAAGATATTAGAATGTGATGATCCAACTAAAATGAAAAAGCTGGGCAGAATAGTAAAGAATTTTGATCAAGAGACATGGGAACAGAATCGCGAAACTATAGTTTATGAGAATAATATGGCAAAATTTTCACAGAATCCATATTTGAAAGAGGCATTATTTGCGACAGGCGATCGAAAACTTGTTGAAGCATCGCCTTTTGACACAATTTGGGGGATCGGACTGGGCAAAGATAATCCAAAAGCTCAGTCCTCTAAAACATGGAGAGGTTTGAATCTATTAGGCAAAATTTTGACCCGTGTGAAACACGATCTCAAAAAATTAGAACAACAGTAATTAAATATATAGACAAATACCATTGTTAGTTGTCAGCTTTTTATACTTAAAATCAAGTATAAAAAGCTAAGCTCGAGCTTTTCTTAAATCTAAAAGAAAGCCTGCAGTTTTAACCCATAAGTGTATCAATTATATAATTAGTATGACATACACACAAATTTCGTTCATGATAAATTGTGTCTATACAATTTTGGCAAAACGAGTGTAAAAAACTGAATAGAATATAAATAATATAGTATAAAGATAGATAATATTAGATTATTGATGGCTCAGACTAATGACAAACATTTTTATATTACAACACCGATATACTATGTTAATGCATTGCCACATATAGGACATTTCTATTCGACACTTATTGCAGACTGTTTTGCCAGATGGAATAGGCTGAAAGATAAAACAACCTTCTTTCTTACAGGCACAGATGAACACGGTCAAAAAGTAAAAGAAGCAGCTATAAATAACAATATGACTCCACAGGAGTATGTTGACATAATTTCAGAGAAGTTTCGTGACTGTTTTGTTCGTGCAAATTTCAAATTTGATCATTTTATTAGAACAACACATGACTATCATGTTGCAACAGTTACTAGACTATGGGACACACTTACATCAAGTGGCTATATATACTTAGACAAATACAGAGGGTGGTACAATGTGTCAGACGAAACTTTCGTTAACGAGAGTGACATAACTGATATTGACGGCAGTAAATTCTGTAAAGCGACTAACAAAGCTCTAGTATGGCATGAAGAAGACAACTATATATTCAAGTTGTCTCTCTTTCAAAAAAGTATTTTAAAACATATGGACCAGAATCCGAACTGGATAATACCAGCGTTCCGTCAAAAAGAGGTGTATGCGTTTGTTAAAGACGGTTTGCATGATATCTCTGTCTCTAGACAGATGTCGACATGTGATTGGGGTATACCTGTTCCTAAAAAGAACAACTGGTGTAATAATCACGGGTCGAGAAGAGTAGACTCGACAACAAGCAATGACAGTCGTGTGTCAACTTCAAATAATTTTTGTGTCAGCAATTCTGATGATCAACATAAACGACATATAGTATATGTATGGTTAGATGCATTGACCAACTATCTGTCTGGTTCTAATTACAAAAACAGTGGATATATCTGTAACAACAATATCTGGCCAGCAAATGTGCATGTGATTGGAAAAGATATTTTAAAGTTTCATGCAGTGTATTGGCCAGCATTTCTTATTGGTGCTAATTTGCCTTTGCCTGAAAAGATAATTGCCCATGGCTGGTGGACAAAAGATGGAGAAAAGATCTCTAAGAGCATGGGTAATGTGTTTGATATTGATAAAGAGGTTGAGAAATATGGTAATGATGCAATTAAATTCTATCTGTTACGAGACACAAGCTACTCTCTTGACGGTGATTATAGGGAAGAACGGATGGTAGACCGTTATAATGGAGAGTTGTCGAACACTCTAGGCAATTTAGTATCTAGAGCCACTGCACCAGCACTGTTAAATAACTATGTTGTACCTACACCAGGCAACTTTACTGAAGATGACTGTTCTATAATAAACGACATCAACACTCTTTTTAATGATGTCGATAAAATTATGACAACCGACTATGATATCCAGCTGAGCATTAATCGTATATGGCAAACATTATTTAAAATGAATCTTTACATAAACAATACAAAGCCGTGGGAATCAAGAAAAAATAATGACAATGAAAGACTTGGTACAATAATGTATACTTTGTTAGGATCGATACGCGTGCTTGGTTATATACTTGAGCCGTTTCTTCCCGAGACTGCAGTACGTATACAATCGATTTTTCCTAATAAGAGTATGAAAACTTTGGTAATAGACCAGACGGTTCTAGTACCTGGACAGAAGTTAAACATTGACAAGAATCTAGTGTTGTTTAGAAAGTTGTGACAAGATGTTATTTAGATAATCTAATTATTATTAGACAATCTTAAAAGATACTACACGTAAACAAAATCGTTGTGCTTAAACTTTGATTCTGTTGGAGTCATAGTGATAAAATAGTCAACTCTACCAGGCCGAATAAAAGAGCGATACTTCTCATTCTTATAGATCTCGTCAGGTGACTTTTCAGTCGTGAAGATAATAATCGTTTGTGTATGTTCATGGAAGGAATCGAGCATGTTATTAAAAGTTCCCTTATTCTTCGTGTACTGAATTCTTGGATCAAAACTAGGCTCTTCGTTAAACACCTTATCATAAAACTCGTCGATCTCGTTGATGACAATAATAACAGTCAAACCTCCGTCAGCCCGGTTTAGTGCCATGGTCTCGATATTGACACCGACCATTGAAGGCTCAAAATTGTCAAACAACATCGACTCGCGACCAATACTGTCAAAATGCTTCTTAAGAAGCTTGCCAATAAAAGTCTTGCCAGAACCAGGTGGGCCAGAAATCATCGCCTTTGTGTTCTTGTGTTCGGATGCAAGCCACTTCTGATAAATCCACGTAATAGGATTTACCTGATGCTCCTTTGGCTTGTACGCTGCAACAACCTTCATAACGACCTTAGGCTCTGTTGTTGCCATGTCAAAACTGTGTACGTGTACGGTCTTCGCATCAATGCAAAATACCCTTGCAAACAACAAGTTGTATGCATCACGATTATATGACAGGTACCAGAAAGTGTAAAACTCTTCCTTGCTGTCCTTGTTGTTCCTGTCGAGCATCTTCTCAAGACCCATATACCTCCATCGCTTATATCGGTGTGTTGGCCTCCAAGTCGAGTCACGTTCCTCTAACGGAAATCTGTAGAAGTAATGCTTTCCACGAGAAGGTGTAGTGTGATTTCGTGAAACAACTGTGCCTCCGCTAATAAAGCCGTAACGCGGATCTTGTAAAATCTTGTCAATCTTGTCAGTGTGTTCTGCCGAAAAACGTCCATAGTTGTTGACAGGGTCATACCAGTAATCAGGCAGCTTCGAGATCATGTTCGCAACCATACATCCGACTGCAGTAATGGCAGTCGCCCCTACAAGAGTTGGCACAAGGTCGCCGCTCATTGTAATGAATAACAGTGATATTTGATTATTTAAATAGTCAATCAATCTTGTTTTTCATTTTTTTTGTTATTATTTAATAGACAACATTAATTTGTGTTCCTGCTGACGATTGGCAATTTAGATGTACATACTACATACTATTAGATTATTAAAGTAATCTAAATAGTTGTTTTCTTTTAGATTCAAGCTTTGCTTGAAGTTTTAGCCGTGTGGCCATGGAGGCCCAGTACCACAGCGACTGCATACACATACACCGTTTGGCACACTGGTACAATGGCCAGTTGCACAATTACGCGTATAACAACTCAAGAGACATGCTCCAACACCTCCCCTACAACTCATGCCAGTTACAAGGCTGAATGCAATCATAAGAAACAGAACAATCTTGAACATCAGAACGAATGATGTAATATCAGTCAACTGTTCAGAATGTTGCTTGTTTCATTTTTTTATTTACTGTGGCCTTGGTCCACAGTTTAAACATATACATTGACCATCTGGAATTTGAGTACAATAAGCGTTTATACAGTTTTTCGAATAACAATGAATCAGACAGTCGCCATTGCCCCCTTTGCATCCATAGCCAAACACATATGCGATAACCAACAAAATAAAAAAGATAAGCCTGAACATCTTTTGATCGATGATTACATATAATTAAACAGTTCAGGCGATCTGTTTTTCATTTTTTCTTGTTTAATTTTTGTTACATGCGGCACAGATGCAATAGTCATCTGGCCAAGCAGTGCAGAATCCTACCACACAGTTGTGCATCTTGCAGTGCAACATGCATCGTGTCTTATCGCGATTGCACTTTATACCTGACACACATGCAAATGCAATCATAATAAAGATGACCAGCTTGATCATATAGCTTTATATTATCTATGTAAAACAGATGCAAGACATACCGGTTTTCATTTTTTTTATGCAAAGATGTGTTACAACAAAAACGTAGACGATTCTGTATTTAAGGCATGTATTTGTATATTTTTCGCGATATATTATATGGTTGATATGCTTTTTATATGGTGTCTGATATTGACCTGGTGTTTTTTGGTGTAATTTACACGGTGGACACATCAAAAATTGCACAGTAATATTCTTTTATTTTTGGTGTTTTTTTGGTGTTATGTTGCATATTTTTTTTGTTTAGTTTAATTGTTGTTTCGCGTTATAAATTTATAACGTGGTTCACATTTTTAAAATTAACGAAAACTAGAATTTTGCCTAATTTACATGATAATTGGTGTTTTTAGGCAATTATTAGGCATTAAAACGATGCAAACATTTGACTTGACACATGCATGTGTCACATTTATTAAGACTAGGCAAAATTAGGCGAAACTAGGCAGGGGGAGCGGCGGTCATAAAAAACAGTTCCGAAACTGAAAACTAAAATTTTGCTTAAATCTAATAAAAATGCGGCTTTTTCTGTAAAAGAAAATCTGGACAAATATTTAGTTACTGTTTTTTGTAACATAAACTACTTTAGATTGTGGCACAGCATTTTTACTATGTCTTGCCTGAACAATATATCAATATTTACTGATCCAGATCTCAGTTGTGGACGGTAACTCATTTTGTCAATGTACGTGTTTAGAAGAACAGAGACGTAGTCAAGTATCGCTTCTCGACTGAAATAAGTTTTGCTGAACTCGTTGCTGTTTCTTATTATCTGCACAACTTGTCTGGGATTATCATTTGCCCACTTTACTTTTCCAGATAGGTCTTTGAAATCGTGTTTTACTGGCAAGTAATGTTCATATGCATAGAACAAAGGTTCAAACCACTGATCACATGGATGTTCTTGGCTAATGATTAGATTATTGCGAAAAGGAAGATAGAATAGTCTATCTGTCCAGCCACCAAATCCTTCTGCAACTACAATATACTTAAAGTTGTCTTCCTGATACTCTTGAGACATATATTCATCTGTAAAGTCAATATATCTACTATTATTTTTCGCATAATCAGCAAGTAAGTTTCTTCCACATCTGTCTCTGCGTACTCTATACGGTGGGTATCTGTCATAGACATCGCGTTCATGACTGCAACCTTTTTGTACGCCACGGAACACTGCTCTATTCTGTTTTTTGATGAAAGGGATGCCCGTGTTTATATTACCAATACTGCCTGATATGTCATTAATGTCAAACAGTATGTTTGTTCCTAGAAAAGGTATCGACAAACCAGGACTCTCGCGACAACGTGTTGCTCCAAAACCTGGTAGAGGTCTGTTTTCATAGTCTCTCCATAATGGTATGTCGTCAAGAGACACGACTATTTCAAAATCTTGTATACTGTCTCTATTAACGGCTGCTTTTACGATATTCACAATAGATTTACACAGTTTGTAATGCGATTCAAAAAACTTGTTTTCACCATATACGCTCTTGTTACAGACACAATAACCTTTTGGATCATACACAAAGATCTCTCTGTTAATATTTTGTACTATAATTTTGGAGCCGTAAAAACTGTATGTCGCCTCTGTTATATTTACAGTTATGCTTGTCCAATATCCTAAATGATCAGACACAACCGGCGTCCATAACTCTTTTACGCTTTTATGTGATGCTGTATTTGCGATAAGAAAACTAATTAAGAACAGTAACATTCTAAAGTAGTATATTTTTGATTCGTCTGTTAGATTATTGCAGTTTCAATTATTCATTGCCGACAACAGCTGGTGCATTACCGTCGCCTCTAGTTATGTCAATCAGATCGCGTACCTCAAATATTGAAGAGACGCCAAAAGTAGCAACAACAATCAAAGACGTCAAGAAAGGCATCACAGTCGCATTTTCTGCAACTGCGCCTTTGCTCTGAGTCGTTCTTGCAATACCTAAAACAAGTATCCATAGTGACACAAACAATATCGTGACAAGTATTCCAAAAGTTCTTGCGTAAACTTTTCTTAACGCTTCGTAAGAAGAATCATTCTTGTCAACGTCTCCCCAGTGGAAAGCAGTACCAATTATGAACACAAGAGTGCCAAGAGTGAAAACAGATCCCAGTAAGACATTGTTTACTTTATGAAAATAGTGTGCCGGGCTGAGATAGCCGTTCACTAATATTGATGCACATGCTAGAACAATAAACCATTTTCCAGTAAGATATAATGCAGATGCTTCTTCTGCTGGTTCGTAAAGCTGTAGTTTTTGGTAAAGACCAAAAATAGACACACCAAGACCAAGAGCAGCAAGAGCTGGCGATGCTTTGTCAGTTACGTTAAATAACATATCGACAACTTTACCTCCTCCTCTCTGTTCTGGTCCTAATGGTGCATCTGTTTCATTATCGACGGCTATGTCAACATATTTAGCTTCTGGTCCTTTGTTTGACACATAGAGTTCGTTAAACATGCCTCTTCCAGCACTAACAAGTCCTCCAACTCCGCCAAGCAGATGCAAAGCTCTGCCACCAACAATCATCCATTGTGCCATTTTAGCGTCGACAAGAGGCAGTTTGTATGCACCGCCTGATTGTTGTCTATTATAACCGTTCGCTTTGCGAGGGTCGCCTATTATAGGTTCAACGACTTTTTTTATGGCGTTCAACATATTTATACTTCCGTCAATAACAAGTCTGTTATTAAGAACAACTTCCATTTATATATTATGTGATGATATATTTATTATCGATTTTATTAAAAACATTTTATATTGATCAGTAATCCTATATGAGCAAAACCAACCACATGTGTTCCATATATTTGCGGATTTGGTCTTATAAAAATTGAATAATTAATGATGTAATATATTTAACGAACAGTACAAACAGTATAATGGTGAAGATCTACTTGGTTGGCGGATCTGTGCGTGACACACTGCTTGACAGAATTCCACATGACATGGACTATGCTGTAGAAGCAGAATCGTTTGAAGAGATGCATAAATATGTTGTTGCAAATAATTATCATATATTTCTTGAAAAGCCAGAGTTCTTAACAATTAGAGCAATGAACAAGAAGAGCCGTAAGACAGTTGATTTTACACTATGCAGAGCTGAAAGCGAGTATACTGATTATAGAAGACCAGACGTCTGTGTCAAGTCTGATATCTATCAAGACCTAAGTAGACGCGATTTAACTATTAATGCAATTGCAATGGAAGAAGACGGTACAATAATTGATCCTTACGGAGGCAGAGAAGACCTGAAGAATAAGACGATCAGATGTGTTGGCAATGCAAAAGACAGAATCACTGAAGACCCGTTGCGCATACTCAGAGCGTTGAGATTTTCTGTTGTTCTTGGTTTCAGTATTAGTGATGATCTTGATAAAATCTTAGTCGATGATAATATTGTTAAACTACTTGCTCATGTTGCAATTGAAAGAAAGGCAGTAGAACTTGAAAAGATGTTCAGGTATGACACTATAGAGAGCATGTACATATTAACAAAGTATAGTTTAGTTTCGGAATATACATTTACAAACGGTCTCTGGCTGTTACCAACTCTTAAAAAAAGAGGCAACCATGAGCAAGAACATGACAAAAACTAGTGGCTATAATAGTAGTTCTATTGATTTTATACTTAATTTTAAGTATAAAATCTTATCGTGTGCTTAAATCAAGCCGGCAACATTTAATGACAAATCAAAACATTTAGTGACGAATCGAAAACCTGTTGAAATTCTTTTCTGGACGTCTTCTTAAACCGCTGTTAGAATTCTGTATTTTCGCATCACGCTGTCGCCTTCTGTGATTTGATAGCTTCATCTCCTTTACTGTAGAATTTACAACATATTTTTGTTGTTTTTCTGACACCAGATCATCTTCTAGCTCAGCACGTGATAATGTTCGTCCATATGAATAAAAGTCTTTTAAACTAACACCTAATCCGTGTGGACATCTGCTTATCTGGTTCATACACATCATGAGAGGCATTACTTTGTTTACATACACAGTTCTGTTACTCCACTCTTGCCTACATGCAGGACAGCAAAGTTGTGCATCACCATAGTCAGCATTTTCATACTGATTAAACCACGACTGCAGACCTTCAGCAGTATATACTGCATTACAACCATAATTTATATCACTGTTATAACATGTGACATACTTTGTTCCTTCGACTATAGCTGATAGTTCGATACTGCATGTCAGTTCCTCAACTTTATGTCTAAAATATTTTGTCTTTTGCTGCCAGTTTGATACTACAAATTCACAGGGAAGTTTACGTTGCATACTGCTCTGTGGAGCAAATATTTGGTTATAATTAATTGACATCATGTTGCTAAACAGAAACTCACCGCTAACAAAATTGGCCATAGCGTCAATTATTGTTGATCTTAAATCATCGTCTGGTATCACACTGTTCATGTAGTTATTTAAAGCTCTCACATCGCGATCAAGTGCAGAACCGTCTGTACTTGTTTGACCAGTTGCACCTGTCTGATCAGTTGTACCTGTCTGACCAGTTGCACCTGTCTGATCAGTTGCACCTGTTGGACCAGTTGTTCTTGTAAATATTCTTGGCATTTGAAGACTTTCGGACATATAAGCATATTCCATGCTCAAACTATGTGGCACCATAATGTTATTGTACTCGTCGTCCGAATCTGAATCTATTGTTGTTTGCGACAGTCTATTTCTTCTAGTCGAAGCCGTAAAGCTCTCAGTTGCACGACTGTCTGCATATATTCTGTCTCTGTCTGTAAAATGCGACCGCATTAATTCTATACCAGATTGATAATGGCCTAGTCTTTGCTCAAACTGATTTAGTCTTTGATCAATCTGGTTTTGTGTTTGAACAAGCTGATTAATGGCGTCCCTGTGGACTGATATTTCGTGGAACAAGTCCGCATTGCTTTCTCCAAAGATAAATCTTTCTTGACGAGGGTGAAGTACTGGTGACTGTCCTGTCGAGCCTCTTGATGGATCAGCATCTTGTGAAGTTTGTTCTGTTGTTCTTAACTCCTGGGCGCGTTCATGCCATCTCATCAACTGTCTGTCAAAGTAGTTACTGCTATCAGTATTGGTCTGACCATTGCTTGGCATCAACGTGCTAAGGTTTCTATAACTGTTAGATAATCGTGCAAGATCGTTATTGTGTCTAAATTGGTTGTATGCAATGTATATTCCGTTATACATAATGTATTGTGTTCGCATCTCTAAATTTCGTCGCGACATAACTGAGTTTTGTTCTGTCATTACTAACAGTGCAGGTGATAATTATTTATCAAGTACACATGCAATTTGTATATTCAATTTTTTTATACCGCACACAACAGCAGCGTGCAAAACTTAAGTTTTAAAAACAGATCTGCAGCTTGGACAGTAGTCTCCTTGTGCAGATGCCTGTAATCCGTAGAAACACGGTCTGCAAAACTTATGTAAACATCTGTATGGGCCATATGATGCATGTATTTTCTCTTTAACACTACCCTTAAGTACAATAAGAGGTTTAATCTCGTCGCCACACAGATCGCAATTGCAGTTGCTGTCAACCACATAAATGTGGTTGTCTGCATATTCCATAACATCTATAAGACTGTCACTGTTTCTAAGAAAACTTCCTCTTGATATCTCATCACCAAGTTGATTAATAGCGACTGTTATTATGTCGTTATCTATGTCTTGTCTCAATACGTTTGTCACTGGGATTTTGTTAAAAACATGTGACAATACGTCGACAACATTTCGGTTGTCACAGTATCTTGACGCAAAACTTTGCACAATGTTCTTTGCAATATCTGTGTTTCTTATAAGAAATTCTGCAAACGTTTTAGGATTCTTGAACCATTTGTCGAGTGGATATTCGCCTTCAGGAAGATTTCCTTCCACATCTTCGCCTGATTCGTGTTGTGCTTGACCGACATAAATAAAGTTGTTACTTGCCATGATTGCACTAATGACGTTGTTATATATATCGGGCGTTTCATCAATAGTGACTATGTTTGGTAGTCCCATTGCTTGTATTGTCGCTTTAAGTGTCTCATAAAATTCGCTTGTGTTTGGTATCTTGTCCGAGAAGTTATTGAATTCAGATTCTAACAAGAATCCTCCAACAATACTCTCCAACATTGTTATGTCTGGCGTTATGTTTTCGTTTCTTAGTCTATTAACAATTGTTTGAAAAGATATAAACTCTGATGATGGATTTGTCTCGTCACCGCTATTGTCTGTACTGTCATAGTCTGTCGCGTTTTCAACTATTGTTGAAGATGACTCTTCACTGTCTGTGTCAGTCGTGCCATGTGATTTTTCTGACTTGTCTGAATCACTCATTTATAGAGTAAATTGTTTTACTCTATAAATACATTTATGTTCAATTATTTCGCTTGTTGTACACTACACTGTTTTACAAGACTATCGAGAGCCGATGTTGGAAACAGGATAATAGTGTTGTTCTTTTCAGTTGCGACTCTGTTTATCAATTCCATCTGACGCAATGTCATTGCATTTTCATTGTCCATCTCTTTAGATGCTTTGTTAAAAAGACTTGACACTTTAACATCTGCCTCTGCAGATATTATCTTTGCCTCTGCCAGTCGTTCGGCTTCTGCTTTAGCAGCCATTGCTCTTACTACACTATCATCAAAAACAATGTTGTTTATTTTTATTGAATCGACATGTATTCCCCAGTCCTTAATTCTGTCTCTCATGTTTTCAGACAGCTTGCTGTTTATCTGATCTTTCTTCTCGAGAACTTCGTTAAGAGTATAGCTTGATATTATTTCGCGAAGTTCTGCTTCAGAACGCTTAGTAATAGCATGCTGCCTGTCTGGTGCAAGATTGGTTATGTAATCAGTCGAGCTAATTACTTTTGACTGCACTATCGCATCAATACCTATCTTGACACTGTCTCGCGTAATCATTGATTGCTGAGATAGTAGCCATACTTTAGTCCTTGTGTCAACAATACATATGGATTGTACAAAAGGAACAAAAAACCAGATACCTGGCGTCAGTTCTTTTCTGTGAAGTTTACCTAAAGTAAATCTAAGTCCGCGGTCATATTGATCAACAATCCGGAAAAACCGTCTAGGTGATGTTGATGTCAGAAGTTTCCTGCAAATGTTTATACTCATCTGTTATGCTATTATATAGTAATATTTCTATAAGCAGATAGTAACTCAATTTTTCTTTTGCACTCTATATTTACATTCTATACCTGAACATTATTGTACTTTTTTATGCGTTCACCTGTTTTGATGTTCTCTGATGTCATAAGATCAACCACAATATTTTGTCTATCAAGTTCTGAATTTATCGCCTTTGTTACTGGTCTTATCTCTGTCAAAAGCATGTCATACATCTCATCTAGAAGACTGTTAAGCTCTTCGCAACTGCCGCTCTTATCACTACTTAATAGTTCATCGATAGACGGCAAAAATCGTACAATCTTATAAACAGATATGTTATCGACATTTGAAAACAGTTTAACAAATATCAGATAAACTTTATTAAATATTGATACTGCATCTTGTTGAGTTTTTGCTGAGAATTTGTATATGACAACTACTTTTGTGTTGTCATCTGGATTGACTGCAATGATCCTATAACTGTTCCATCTTTTTTGTAACAAGATCATATTTTCTGTTAACACATCTCTCTGTGGTAGTACATCTGTCTGTGGTAGTACATCTTTCCACGGTAATATCCATGGATATCTTTCTTCTTCTGCAATATATTTCTGATCGTCTACAATATATTTTTGATCTTCTCTTAACTTGTTTTCTATTTTCTTGTTTAATTTGTCTATATGTTTGTTCTGTCTTTTATTTGCAAACATAAGTTTAATGAAGTATGTGATTGTATCTGTTTTTAATCGCGTGATTAGCAACCCTGTGCTCTCTAACTCTTCTTGTATAACTTCGACTGTCTTAACACTTCTATCAAGACTCTCGCCCTGTGTTATTAGTTTCGCATATGAGATGTCAGTCATGTTGCGTGTATCATGCAGTGTTGTAAGAGCACTAGTTAAATTTGTTTTAATGTTGTCATAACTGGTTTTATTTGTTACATCTTGGACTGTTATTTGTCTTTGACAGCTGTTAAAATGTTTGTCTTTATCTAAACATGTGTCAAGTTTAAAGAAAACAGACTTACATGATTCTTTATGTATCTCTTTTTTTTGTCTGTTGACTACAGATATACTGTTGTCTATGTATTCTATCGTCTTTTTGTCGACTATATCGTTAATTATTTTCGTTGATCCAATACCAACTATTGTGCCTCCTAACGCACCTATTACAAGTCCAGGTATAGCACCTACACCGCCTAAACAGAGTCCAGCAATTCCACCTACTGCAGAACCGCTAACCAGACAGCCAGCTATGCCTTTTAAAGCTGAGTTTTTACTTTTAGTTTTTGCTGCATGTGTTAACTCAACGTTACCGTTTTCGACATCTATTTCTGCTTTTTCTATCGACGATTCTGTAAGATCTATGGCAGTTTGTTGGCAAACAACAATCTCGCACATTTGTGCAGTTATATTTTTGAGTTCATATAACTGTGCTAAAAGCTGGCATGATTCCTCTTCAGTACATGGTAATAGATCTAAACTTGCATGTCTAACATGTACGTCGTTTATTATAAAAGATTTTTTCATATTACATGTGTTAGCAATTAATTCAGTTTCATGTTGCATATATAAGTTATAATAACAACTTATACATTTAATAGAGTCATACATAGAGAAATGTTTAGCAATCATGTTTTGATATGTTTAGCGTTCTGTTCTCATAACTGCATTTTAGTATTTCGCAGTTGTCTAAATAAATGTTAGGATAACCTTTATAGCCAAGATAGTCTGATATAAAAGACCCATGTGAAACAATAGCAATTTTGTCATGCGTCTGTTCTTCGATGAGACGGTCTAACGCCTCTTTCCTGCAACATGTTTCGCCAACTGCCCACCATTCATCGTCTTCTGTTAGGGAAGAGAAATCAATAAAAACATTATCAGACTGTAGAATAGATTTTTTGTTGCGATTGTTGCATAGATGTGTATTGTTTGTTTCTCTAACAATATCAGATGCTATAACATTTGTTTTAACTACATCAAATATATGACATGTTGTTTCTAAAGTTCTTGTCAAAGGGGAAGTTATCACGACGTCTACCTCTGGTCTTTCTACATTTTGAGCCTGTTGTTTACCAATATCTGTTAATTTTGCGTCTCTGTGACACTCTTTGAAATATGCGTCTTCGCCAATGTCTCTTGCCTCGACATTATGTGTGGCTTCACCATGACGAATAAAGTATACAATCTTCATTATAAATGTTATAATGAAGACTTCTTTATGTTATAGACCACATAGTTAAAGCATACATGTCTCTAATATTTTCGAACAGACAAGATATGGATCGATGTTTGACGCTGGTCTTCTATCTTCGAAATAGCCGCATCTGTCTGTTACTGTATCGCTGCCAATTCTTATTGACGCGCCGCGATTCCCCTCGCCCCATGTAAAACTGTCAAATCTAGCTGTCTCATGTGCGCCTGTCATACGTTTGTCATTGTCTTTGCCATAAACTTCCATGTGTTCATTATGTCGATGTTCGAGTTTTATGATTGCATCGTAAATCTGTTGCAACCCGTTTTCGTTACGCATCCGTTCAGTTGAAAAGTTAACATGACATCCGCTGCCATTCCAGTCGCCTTCTAGAGGTTTAGGATGCCATACTATATAACAGTGATGTGACTCTGTTATTTTCTCTAATATGTATCTCGAAATCCACAACTGGTCGCATACGTCAATCCCTTCAACAGGACCTATCTGATATTCCCATTGGGCTGGTGCGACTTCTGCATTTGTTCCACTTATTTTGATACCTGATTTAAGACAGTACTTCAGATGTAGATCAGAAACATCCCGACCAAATGCATTCATGTTTCCCACTGAACAGTAATATTTTCCTTGTTTTGTACAATCGTCAAAATATAATGGACGATTTGTTGCAGAGTCGAATATGAAATACTCTTGTTCAAGTCCATACCATGGCTTCTGATCTTTGTGCCTGTCAAAAATCTCTTTAGATTTTAGTCTGTTATTAGTTGTAGTCGGTTCTCCTTTTGGTGTGTATGTGTCGCACATTACGATAATGCCAGTCATGTCGTCACCGATACGATCTGTAAAAGGACAATCAAAAATACGTCTGGGCTGTAGTATAATCTCTGAATAATGTCCTTTTGCTTGATTAGTAGAGCTGCCGTCATAATTCCATTTTGGGATGTCATCAAGTGAATTGCGCCACTCTTGGACTTCAAGAACTCTTGTTTTGCTACGCAGATTCATGTCTCCATCAATCCAAACATAATCAGCTATGACTTTCATTATATTATTACTCTTAGTTATTGTTTCTGCTTAAAGTATGTTTATCAATTTTTATATCAATAAATATAAAAAGAGATACATCCGCATACATATTACGCAACCATTTCAGCTTTAATGCCTGGGTATGGATTGTAATCCTCTATTTTAAAGATGTCTGGATCAATGTTGAGGAGATATTTTGGCTCAATTGAATCGATCGGTTTTGTTATCTTCAATTTGCAAAACTCGCGTGGAATTCTTGAACATTGCAAAAGCGCTTGTCTAATATGATTGTCATATAAGTGATAGTCTCCTAATACTATATTTACTTTGCCGGCTTTATAGGATTTATTGCCAATGTTGTTCACTATGTTTACAATAATCTCTAAGAGTAGAGAAGTAGATGCAATGTTAAACGCTTCTCCCAAAAACCAGTCAGCGCTTCGCTGATACATCTGGATGTCGATAAAATCTTCTCTTACATAGAATTGCAGTACAAGTGAATGACAGTTATGTACTATAAGATTTCCTACACAGTAACTGTTGTCTGTATCAACCTCAAAATTATATACATCTATGCTTTTGTCTGTTGAATAGCAACTAACGTCTCTTACTTTGTACCATACATAGTCTTGTTCAAGATAGTAATCGTCTTGTTTGCTTACTGCTATCTGATATAGGTGTTGTGACAAGAATCCGAGATCTGTGTCATCATCGATATCTGATATAGCGACAACTATACCGACTTTAAGATATAGACGTTGCAACCCATATGCGAGTTTAACTGATTTTGTTGAATGTAGTACAGTGCCGCCTGAACGACAGCGTGTCGACAATTTGCCAGAAACACCGAATGTATATCCTTTTATAAACTCTGTTGCCAACCCGGCCGGCACATCTTGTAGCCATTCTGGAATTATTTTATTGCAGTCTTGCAAATTTTTGCTACAGACAGTACATGTATTATTATCGAAAAACTGTTTGAAAATGTAGCTATGTTTTCGATCGTAACAAACATAGATCATGTTGTTATCTTCTATATTTTTTTCGAACATGATACCGTGTTTGTCAAGCAACTGTTCAATCATATTTTCGTTGTCACATAACATATAAAACTTTTCAGGTACGTCTATATCTTTCCAACCGTTTGCTAAAAAGTAACCAAGTAATAGATAACTATCTTTATGACTAACATCGAATAATATTGTTTTGTCTAGTTGGAATCTCGGAATAATCCCATTTTCATTGATAGGCATGCCTATAAAATGATACTGTTTTAGTTCTTCTGCATTAATCCAGAATGCATTTCGCATATGTAAATAATATGGATCTTTCATCTGAATTTCTGATCCGCCTTTGACATAAAACGGATGTTCTGGGGTGCATTCAATATCCATTGGACTGCATCGTGTTCGTACACGATACAGCTTATTCTCTTTATTGTATTTGGATTTTTGAAGCTGTATTATGGCTTGAAAGTCACCAGTATGTGTTAAAAGTTTGTCTGTATAATCGACATCTTGTATGTTTTTATATCCGTTACTTGTTAGAACAGGAGTATTTTCAACAAAGCACGGATAAAGTACGCCTTGTTTCACTTGGTTATAGTTGTAGCTTGTCATCAAGATTCGTCTTGAATGCGGATCATTTATAAGCAAATCGACAACTTCTGCCAGCTGGTCACTGCCTTCTCCAGTATAATCGTGATCTTTTCCTCTGTACTCTGCATTGAAATATCTAAACTGATGACCATACATAGGACCAAGAGTGTCTTCTTCATATGGCAGTTTACAGCTTTCAATAAACTCTCTTGTTGTGTTGCCATCCCAAATGTGTACTCCTCTACTCTTTAGCCAACTGTTATCTGTACAACCTCCAAGAAAGAACAACAACTCTTTAACGATCATATTAAAAAACACCTTCTTTGTTGTAAGTAAAGGAAATCCTTCTTGTAAATCAAATGTTATGCTTGTTGAAAAAAGAGATCTTGTTACTGCATTACGAGTCTTTCTTGGTTCTGCTCTCAGCAGTTCAAATAATCTATCAATATACTGATATTCGCTGTGAACACCTCTTGTCGGCTTATATACTTTGTTTATGTGTGTATCATAGTCTTCAGAACTAACAAGTTCGCAGCGGTTGTCAACATATTCAGACAAATCAGACACAAACACGTCGCATTCATAATCTTGTTTCACTTCGGTAAGATATATGTTCTTAATAATACCTGGATATTTCAGGCTTTCTGTAATAATTTGTGCGCCTCCTATCACAAATATTTCTGCCTTAGGATCTTTTCGTATACAGTGTTCTATTGCATCAAGGAAACTAGACTTGAGAAGAAATCCTTCTCTGTATTGACTGTTTTGAGTTAATACAATATTCTCTCTGTTTGGGAGAGATTTTGCAAGTGTATCAGCTGTTTTGCGACCCATTATGATACTGTTAACAGAGTCGTATCGATTTGTAGTAGTTATTTTCTTGAAATATTTTAAATCGTCTTTCAAGTCCCATGGCAGTTTGCCATTAAGACCAATTCCAAACGATCTTGTATGAGCTAAAATGATGTTGAACATTGATGAGTCTGTATGAAATAATGTCTTATATACTCTCTATATCAGTTTTTTTAGTGTGATTTGTTGTTATAAGACGCTTTGCATTATAAGAATAATAAATTATTCTTATACACATGACGCTTTGCAGCGGCAAGGTACAAGTCGGTCCTTACTTGCCACCCTTCCCACACAGCTTGCCGTTGCCCTTCCTGGCAGCCTGAGCGCCAGTTCCAACAACAACAATGTGTCGCACAGCAGCAGGCTTCCGCGACGCCTCCCTCTGCTCCCTGTGTGCACGCTGGGCATCGGCCCTCTCCTTCTTGCACTCGTCACACGACAACGCATACTTGAAGACGGCCAGCCCAAAGCCGTCAACAGGTGTGCAGTGCGACTCACTCACCCACTCTGCATCCCACTCCAAGCGCTCATCCAAAGGACGAACTGCAAACACACGGGTGCCAGACTCGAAAGTCCCACGCTCGTGCTTCTGCTGCTTGTGGTGACCACAAGTGAGACGAGGCCCCTTGTACAGAATGAACGAAGGACCCTCTTCCACCTTCGAGTACACGCGCAACCCAGTAGGCTGCGATGGCTTCTCAGCATTGTGGCAGTCCTTGCACTTCTCGAACGGCACAGTCACCTTCGAATCAACCACACGCAACAACCTCATCTTGCCACACACACACGTGACTTCCTCCTCCCGCACAGTGACAGCGCCTTCGCACCCCTTCAAGTACAGCTCCAAGTACTTGCCAGGACCAGTCTTCCCCGTGATGTAACACACAGGACCGGTGGCAACATCATCGTCCTCAGAGTCCATCGACACCTGGTCGTCCTCTGCTTCCACAGTCGGCTCAAGTTCCATTGCTGGAACTAGGGCAGGAACAGTGGCAGGCATAGTCGCAACAGACGTTTCGGTCTGATCGACAAGAGTGGCGTCAACGGCAGACACCTTAGCAGCAGCAGCAGCAAATGACTTCATAGACTTCGTCTTTGATGGCATATGAAACAGCAGTAGTATCTAATTATCTAGAGCAGATAGACACTTACTTATTTCAATTTTTCATGTGCAAAGGCACCTAAAAAAATAGTTATATGTTACGATAAATCCTAATTTGACACTGCCTCTACAAAATTCTGTGTCATACAGATAGATTTTTGACAACAGTTTTTAATTGTTATAAGAATAATAGTTTATTCTTATACGCATGGCACTTTGCAGTGACATAGTACAAGCATGGCACTTTGCAAGTGTCATAGACAATCTCCTGTCTGCTCTTACCGACCACACTCTTCTGCAGCATCGCCCCATTCTGCAAAACAGGGTGGATCTGCCCTCCGTCCGGCTCGAGCACGCCGCCTCTTCTCCTTAGCCAAGGCATTGCCATGAACACCAGCCCTGACGCCGATCTGATCCGGATTGCCAGTCTCAGCACTGCTACTAGCTGCTCGAGCAGTGCGGACACCGCGATCCTTCTTCCAGGCAGCTCGGGCACTGTCTGAAGTGGCAGTGACAGTCACGCCTTGAGCAGATCTGCGTGCAACTGCCTTAACACTGATCTTGGGAACGCCTCGAGCAGCCGCACGAGCACCACGTCCTCTCCAAAGAGAGACAGGGACATAGATGTCGTCATCTTCATTCTCGTCAACACTGACATCATCGTCCTGGCCGTCGCAATCCTTCCCGTCGCATTCTTCCAGACCAGAAGCCTCAGACAGACTATAGAAACTGTCGACACACTCGGCTAGAAACACACAGCACACGACCGAAACAACAGTCCACACAAGTGTCATGGCTCTGTCATAGAGGGTGAGATCTTGCATAGGAGTGCCGCCACTGGCCATCCAGACAAAGCCTTTCGCATCTGCTGAAAAAGTAGACGTCATAGAACTGATCTTTGCGCGCCAAACAGTAGTGTAGTAGTATCGATCTATTTGGGCGTGATAGACAGTTGACTATTTCATTTTTTTGTTTACAGCAAAATTGATGTCATTTTGACAAAACGACTCTTTATTCACTGGTAGAAGATCTGTTACCATAATATTATGAATTATAACGGTATATAATATAATGGAATTCGTAAATAATATACTTAACAGTCTAAAAATACCAATAATCATATGGAAAGATAATATATCAATATATTCAAATACAGATAAATGTGTGCAAGGCACACATGTAGACAAATACTTAGAGAACGGTAAGATTGATTGTTACAAAGAACATATTGTTTTACTGATGAACACAAAATTACAGCAAGACATACGTCTACCAAATAGACATATAATTTTAGAATATATTGACACAACAAAATACTATGAGATACATTATCCAACTGACGAAAAAAACAGCATGCTTGCGCTTATCATTCATAAAATAAGAAAACCGTTGACAAGTATAATGAACATAATATCGTTAGATGAGAAAGACGTCAGCACACATGCAATAGTGAAACAGTCATGCTATAACATATTAGAGATAACAAATGATCTTGTCGACATTCTTAACATAAACAAAAACAAGCTATCAATTGAAAACAAGATATTCAATATAGCAGACGTAACAGATGATATGATCAGATATATACAGACTGATGCAGAGAACAAAAACATATACATAAATAAACTCATCTGCGAAAACATAAGTAAAAACTATTATGGTGACTATGACAAAATAAAACAGATAATAATAAACGTGTTGAGAAACTCTGTCAAATATACTGTTGTAGGAGGTGTGCAAGTAGAGATAAAAGAGTATACATACAACTATAAATGCCCTTTCACTATAAAAAAGAGAGAAAGAGTTCATAATATCTTGTTCAAAATAAAAGACACTGGCATTGGTATGAATGACGATATTCAAGATGAACTTATGACACTATTTAACATACCAACAGGAAAAAAAGACAAAAACGATAAATTAAGAGGCTTCGGTCTTTTTATTAGTTACCATCTGTGTAGATTTTTAGATGGATACATCTGGTACAGATCGGAAAGAGATGTAGGAACTGTTTTCTACATAGTCATTCCACTTATACCAAATTAACACATTCTCAAAAATCTGTCATATTCGTATTGAAACTTGTTGTCAATATTGCGCATAATATCTTTTTCACGTGATTTTAAATTCACGTCTGTTATTTCTACATCTTCTTCACTTTTGTCAATAACTATTTCTATTTTGTCAATATCTCCTAACGTCATTGGTTTAGATATATCACTGTCTTTAGTGCCTTCAATATATCTGTTTTTCGTTTCTGTGCGTATAACAGGTGCTCCAAACTGAGCGCTATCAAACTCTCCTGTTTTGTAATCAAGAAAGTTTTCATCGTTATCTCGTTTGCTTATTGGCATACAAAACTGATTCTGTATAGCAGTTGCTATTCTGCTAAACTCTATGGAAGACCATCGATGTTCATATATTTTGCCAGGAAAATCTGACGCCTCTTTATAAGTCTTCATAATCGTATGACCTATATAGAACAGTCCTTGAACAAGAGTGAGTGTTACATATAGTATAAAAGAGTTGTCTGCATCAAATAGTGAGACTATCGAACCAAGAAGAGACGCACCATGCAATGCTGCAAACACTATTTCGACTGTTGTTACAAATGTTAATCTGTATGTGTAATAACACATCTCTTCATTATGCATCCATTTGTATCCCAGTGATTTTTCGCCTATGTTTTGCAGTTGTGACATTATTCTATAGTTCCATGGTTTTTCTAAGTCTTCGACTATATATTTTTTGTCTACTAGTTTTGCTCCATGTGTGTATTTTTTAGTTGTTCCTAATCTCGACGATTCTGTTGCGTTGGCTTCAGCAAAAGTCAACTGTTTGTGTCTTTGCGTGTCGTTGTCAACTATTTTAATGTGTGGTGTCTTTGGCGAAGACGTTGTTGGCTGCTCTATATGCAACTGTTTAAACTCTATTATTGTACTATCCTCTTTTCCTGTTTCTCTTTTAAATGAATTGCTGAGCGATATTTTTCCTGGAACGTCGTCGTCATTATCTTTCATTTGTATTGTTATTACAGTTTACTCTCTTTAGTATCGCTACATCAATTTTATTTTGAGATGCTTATGTTTGCAGGAGGGAACACTTTATGCGTATATATGCATATATTTATATTATAAATTTCTGTTTATTATTATGTTATATATTAGTATAAATGGCTACATCAATACTAGTTGGAGGGAAGCGCCGCAGTTCCCGCAAAAGCATTAAGAGGAACTCTAAAAAGAGCAAAAAATCTAAACGTTCAGCAAAAAGATCAGTCAAATACGGTGGCGGATCTAAAAAGAGAAGCTCAAGAAAGAGAAGCTCGAGAAAGAGAAGTGTAAAAAGAAGTAAGAGAAGCGCTAAGAGAGCTGCATGTGTCAAGAAGTGCAACTCATGCAAAGGATCTATTGAAGGCGTAGTTGAGGGCGACAAATGCACACACAAATGTGCTAAATGCGACAGATCATTTCAACATGCCAACAAGAAAGAGTGAAATATAAATGCTTGAATTTTTGCTCCTGCACTTAATTTTATATTAAAATTAAGCGTACTATACATAAAAAGTATATGACACACATAATTATAATTTTGATAATAACGTAATGCGCAAGTATTATTTTTATATTTATAAAATATATATAATGCCAGTAAACGCAATTGTTCAAGACGGTGGAAAACGCGGTAGACGTTCTTCAAAAAAGAGTTTAGCAAAAAGATCAAAGAGAAGATCAAAGAAATCAGCTTCTAAAAGTGTTGTAGCAAAGAAGGGATCAAGAAAAGGATCAAGAAGAGGATCAAAGAGAGCTAAGAAATCAAAGAAGTCTAAGAAATCTAAGGGTTCAAAGAGACGTAGATCAAGAAGAAGCAGAAAACAGAGTGGAGGCGGCTGTGGTTGCAGTGGCGGGCCAGCTGACAAATCTGCTTCAGAAGAAGCAGAAGAATAAATAACTATACGAAATCTCAACAAATATGTCTGAATATTTAATTACCATAAACGATTTTACAATAAAATCGTTTGTGTTTTGCCTTCACTAAAACTTTCTTCATCTTGGCTAAAGTTTTTAATCACACTATTTTTCACATATCAAAATCAGAGAACGAACCTGAACTCTCTTTTCTCGCAATCAAGTTACTGATCTCTGAGATCTCATGAGGTGCGCTACACTCTGAAATAGCATACTGTGACATGTCTTTCACATCCTTAATTAAACGCGACATTGTTATATCTCCTTTTATTACTATTTTATCTTGGTCTACAAAGTAGTTATCACATACTTTTTTTATAACATCTATTGATCTTTCAGTGATGTAAGGAAATCTTATTGTACAGTCTAGTCTTCCGTCTCTTGTCAACTGTTTAGGCAGATCGCCAGTATAATCGGCTGTCATAACTATGATAACATCGTCTGGCGTGTATAAACCGTCTAACGTTGTTAACAGTTTAGAAATATTAACGTATTGATCTTTGTCAATCAGCGACTTGAAGAACTTGTCAATATCTTCCATTAATATTATTCCTCCTTCACATGATTTAAGTGCAGAATAGATATAACTGTTGCCGTTGAAAAATTCTTCTGGGTTGATAGTATGAATATCTCTGCCATATTTAATGCCTAAATGTTTAACCATTGACGTCTTTCCAGAACCAGTTGGACCATAAAACAGAAAACTCTTTTTGTAATTCTCTCCTTTCTCAATATATTTGTCGCGTGACTGTAAAAATATATCTACCTCATTATGTATAGTGTCTATTACTAAATCTGGATAGTAATCTGGTTGTGGTGATCTGGTAATAGTGTTACATAGATGCCAATTTGGACCTTCTTTCTCATTTGAAAGTGTGAGTACTTTAATCATTTTGTCTTTGTTTGACAGACTTCTTAAATACTTAACATAAGACTGATCGTCATATGTGTTGCTGATAAGATAGATTGTTGTTTTATCGTCCTGCAAATCATTATCTTCATTGATCTTCTTCTGTAATTTAATGTTGAATATGGCTATGGCAGGTGTGAATGTTATCATCCATCCTGTCTTTACTGTTCGTTTCCCATTCTCGAGAATTGTTTTTTTGCCAAAATAAGAATGTTCTTTAACATGTGTCTGTATTTTCGGTGTCAGATTCAAATTTCGTTTTAATGGTATTTCAATACTATATATCACATGTTTGTATAACGTAGTGACTATTTTAGCTGTAACTACTGTTCCAATAATAATACTTCCGATTAAACATGCTTTCTTTGTGTCAAATAAAAAATTAATATCTATGTTGCGCATACAATTACTATACATTATTTAATATCAGCAACAAACATGCCAATCAATGTAGTTCACAAAAATTGAAAATTATATGTTATATCACTGTTATGTATAGTTATTATTTACAATGAGCAAGTGTCGCCTATTTTTTGTATTGAACAAAACAGTTGCATTGAGAACTGAGATGAGACTATTGCCTTCTCCCATAATGACAGAATCATTTAGTCAACAGTATATCAACGCGAATGGTCAACGGTTTGATGATCTTAACAAAACAGAAGGAATTTGTCCAACGACATCAACTTTAGAAATCTGTTCTAAAGAACAACAGATGCAGCGGCCGTCGGTTGAATCAACCAGAGAGATGCGCACAGACGAGTTTGTTATTAATTGTAGTGCATGACTATATCTCTTTTAGGTTCAGGTTTTTGTCTTGACATTTAATCTCTGTAAAAGAAAATCTAGACAAATTTGTCTAACTATTAAACTACTGTGCTATGTTCGCGATTTATAAAAAAATGAATATTATAAATGTATCTATGATGTATCTATAATAATCATGCAGCCGTATCAATGCAGCTAGGAAGTTTTGTTGGACCAGAAAAGATTGATGTCGAATTCAAAGAACATCGCATTGATAGCGCGATACTCGATAGCCTTATCATTGACAAGTCACTAACAGAGTATGAAGACCGTTGTGAAGAGTGGGACGAAACCAGCTCGTTCGTAAAATCTTCTACATATAAGATATCAGACACTCTTCTTGAAACACCTTATCTGTTACATCTGTCTTCTGTTGCACTAATAAAAACTATTGAGAAATATGTAGGAAGATATGCAGTGGCGTTTGCTAACACAGACATATCCTATGGTGAACTTAACATAGGGATCTCTGATTCTGGCGAGATAATTGGCGTGCCAATACATTCTGACTATAGAACAGATAATCACAAGATAATAAACGATAAAATAAGAGAATATGTCATAAAAACAGTTAGTTCCGCAAAAGACACACCCAGTACAGAGGGCATAGACTTACATGTCGCAGATTTGCTTGGTAAAACAGTGATAGAAATAGTAAACGTCGATGTATCTACTTATGAAAATTTTGGTTATACTGTCGAGAAATACTTCGGCGAGAAAAGCCGTGAAATTAGCAGATACAGAGAGTCGGAGAGAGACTATTGCGAAAAGTATGGCAGATTTTTAGATCTATTGAAATATTACAAGCGGCCCATCAACACTATTGTCAACAGTATAGAGATAAGAGACGAACTGTGTACATATATTAACAGTAACAAAGCAGAGATTAGTGAAGACGATTTCACGAGTTTGATGGCGACTTTAGCTTCCACAGAAAATATTATCTTTGAGACAGGCGAAATAATGAGATACAAGATAGACAAATGTCACATCGCGTACTGGATTACACGATTCAGAGATGAGAAGATAAACTGCATTATAGAAAACAGACCTGTGCGTGTTTATCAGTTTAAGCCACTTGACCCATATTATCAACTGCTCCGTGATTTTAGGCCTCTTGTACATAAATTTGCAAAGGATAATGTTGATATCATATTGATAAAAATCCGTTTTCCTGGCAAAAAAATATTGGCTCCAGTGTCTGAGTTGTTTTATAACTGCAATGGAATGCCACAGAAACTGTGTAGATCGCTTGACCAGTTTGGACAACCTTGTTGCAAATATGTGACTGCGTAGACGTCTATCAAAACTTGAAAAAAGTAAATTATGCTATATATAGTTATGAAGATAACTATATATATATGTTAAAAAGTACTATAACGTTGACGTATGGAGATGTATGTGAATCACATGCTGGCATGCAAAAGATAGGGAAACTAGCTGCAGAAGGCTTAAGTCATGAGAGACTGAAATCTATACACAAAAAGTATGCAGACTCTGAATTAATAAGACTGCATCGCAATGATAATCACGACCGCGCATATCTACTTATTATAAGAGATGGCGTCAATAAATTGATGGACGGTGGTCTAGACGAATTAATAGAAGAACAAAAGAAGTTAGAGCCTGATACAAAAGCATATATGAGAGGCAGAGTTGTCAATAAACATGCAAGACATAATCTATGTTTCTCTGAGAAACACCAAGAAGCGGATTTTGAAAACGGAAAAGGTACTATCATAGCTTTTGACGAAGTGTATTACACAACAAAATTAAAACATAAACTCGAAAAACTGTTCAAGGTTAATGATCTTCAAATTGAAGGCAATTACTATTATGACATAGATAAATGTTATATAGGCTATCATGGTGATTCAGAAAGACGAATAGTTATCGGTGTAAGATTAGGCGAAACATTCGGACTGCAATATCAATGGTTTAATAAATATGAGAAAAAAGGGAAGCCGATTAAAGTCGAACTAAATAGCGGAGATATTTATGCTATGAGTGACAAGGCAGTTGGGTATGACTGGAAAAAGAGTTCTATATACACACTGCGCCATGCAGCTGGAAACAATGACTACTTGAAATCTATTTGAATATAAATTTAATGTTTATTAAACTTATTACAAATTATTATCTAGCATTCTTGCCAGCACATCTCGTTCTGCTTCTTTTGCAAGAAGTGGTGCAGACACAATTCTAATAACATCGTCTGGTTCATTAACTTCAACAAGTACTAATTGGTCGTCAGGTATCCCAGGCAGTATCTCATTAAGTTCAACAAGTACTAATTGGTCGTCAGGTATCCCAGGCAGTATCTCATTAAGTTCATATAAATAAAGTCTGCCACAACTAGGTGGCGGCGTAGTATCGAGACCAAGATTATAAACACACACATTGTGTTTTAAGTCTGCGGCAAGCTCTTTTTGATAGAGCTCTACGGTTTTATCAACAGACACCTTGGTAACAGCGGCCAACGACATTAGACAAACTATAATTGTATAGTATAGCAGTAGTTTAACATTCACTTGTTTCAATTTTATAGTTCACAACTCATATACATGTTCAACACTTAATTTTTATCCATCCAAACATTTTGTCTTGAACTGGTATCATTTTATACTTTGTTCCAGTGTTATCGACATGACAAATGTCTTCTTTGTTATTAAGTGCAACATGTGTATACAGTTCATCAAAACTTTCAAATTGCATATGCCCGTATTTGCTTGTCAACAGTCTTTTTTGATTATAAATCAAAGGTCGACACATTACCATAGAATCACCGAGACTCTGGCCGAAACCATCGTAGTGCTCTTTATATAGATCGTCATTATTATCTTTACTATAATCGTCGCTATAATCTTTTTCTGAGTCAATATCATTTGTGTGTTGTGCCTGTTTTCTGTAGGCTAATCTAAACAGTTTGTTTTGAAAAAGCATTCTCCCGCGATGTAACATACTATATTGTTATATAGAAGTATCATGTTATACTTTTATATAATTATTCATTTTTATTGTTTTAAGAGATAAAAATGAATAATTAACATGAAACTAAGTGTTTAATTATTGATCAGATTTGCTATTTTCGACAGTGTCGATATAGAAATCACTGAAATTATTGAAATCCATGTTAAATTTTTCGCCACTATAAACAGAGAAGTGTGCTATATCAATAGACTGACAACTTTTCATTAATGCGTTACATAATGACAACAATGATTTTTCTTGTCTTTGTTGTTTCAAATATTCAGAACAAACACTTCTTGACACGGCAAATTGTGGAGGGATTGCATATGCTTCTTGTATATTAAATCCAATAATCCCATGGACTGTTTTGTGTCTGTTTATTTCTCTTTCTACTTCTAATACATCAGCGCAAAGAGTTATATCACCCAACACTTTGACGCTGTTTACGGCATCGCAGTGTTTATACACTGTTGCATCATAACAGACATCATAAAGAATCCACTTAACGTCTTTACAACTCATCTGTCTTAATTCCTTGTGAATAATCTTTTCGTAATCTGCAGAGCCACTACAAAAAGAAAAAATAACAATCTTGTCGTCATTTAAAGAACGATCTAATATCTCAAAAGAGATGTATTTCAAAATATCGGTCATCCTGTCTTTGTCGATCACATTTAGGATAGACATAAAGTAGTATAGTTAAATACATAACAACAGTAAATTAACAAATCAATTTTTTTGTCTAAAGATAAAACTGAATTGTTAATTGTGAAATAAACTTTTGTGTTATATATTATATGATAAATTATCGCAACGGTTGTAATTATAGTAAATATTTTAGAAAACTTGATAAGATGTTGGACAGCGATTATGACGATATATTTCTGTATCAATATAACACAAGCTGTTATCCAGTTTACAATTTACATTGGGGACAAGTAAAATTACTGTACTCTGAGATGGAATGTCTAGTCAAGATAAGCAAAAAAATGCCTTTAAAAGATCTCTTGGTTGTATACGTTGGTGCTGCACCAGGCGATCATACTCCATTGTTGCTCAAACTGTTTCCAGAAATAAACATGTTGTTATACGGTCCGAATCAGTTTAATAAAGATTTAATTAAACACAACAGAGTCATCATAAAAACAGGAGAAGCCGGCTGGTTTAATGACGATAAGGTTGATGAAGTTAAAAAGATAGCAGGCGGTAGAAAAATACTATACATATCAGACATACGTAGAGAAGTTGATGAGAAAGAGATATTAGTTGACAATGTTAATCAACAGAACTGGGGAATATTAATGGACGCTGATTTTATGTTGTTGAAGCTAAGAATGCCATATCTTAACAAAGAAGAATATTCGCTACTCAATTATAACAGAGATAAGATAGACAAGCTAGTAACAGTGGACGAAAGCAACAAGCACAATGACAGTATGCTTTACCTTGACGGAACTATATATACACAACTCTATCCAAAAGTTAAAAGCACGGAGACCAGACTTTATGTTGAAAAACAGGGAAAGTATAAACTAAAGCACTATAGTATATATCACTATGACAGAGTTCTGAGTTATTATAACTTTTATATTCGTCCTAAACTGTTTAAATATCAACAAAGCACAGAACTTAAACATCATATTCTGGGAGCAGATGACAGTTATGACACTGTTGGCGAATACTACCTGTTTTATAAATATTTAAAGAACTACAAAAAAGAGACTGATTTACACAACAAAACTATACATATGATAAACAATATGATGACAATGTTTAATAGAGAGTCAAAGAAAAGTCTAATAACTCTTCATATCAGACAGTATCAATACGAATTTGATAGCATTTTAAAGCTTCTTAAGAAAGATCCGAACACTATCCATATAAACAACATAATCAATTTTGTGCGCGATGTTTTTTTCATAATAGCCGATCTTCCAGAAATATATAAAAGACAGTACAATGACGTCATAAATAGCACTGTCCTTTCCAAAGACCAAATAAAAGAGCAAGTGAACTCTTTTGAACAAAGTTCAAACAGATTTGTTACTATAAGAGGCGATAAGCTTACAATAACACCAGATTTTACTGATCTGGTAAACAGTGTCAGCAAAGAAGCCCGTAAAATATATGACACAGTATAGAAGATGTTAAAGATCGGTACTGTTTTTTTTTGTGATTTTTTAATGTAAAATCTGTAATTTTACATTAAAAATTAAGCTCAAAAGAGTATAGACAGTTTAATAGTTGTGATTAGTTTATCTCCATCTACCAGTGTCTTCTTCTGGTTTTGTTGTCCTGTCTTTTCTGTCTGGTCTAGTTCCGTTTCTGTCATATGTGTCCTTCCTGTCTGGTCTGTTTTCTGGTCTAGTTCCGTTTCTGTCATATGCGACCTTTCTGTATCTTGTAGACTCTGCTGCGTTATCTTGTCTGCGCCAGTTATTGTTATGTGTCTCTGCTTTACTACTGGCATGGTCTTGTCTAGCATTCTTGCGTGTACTAGTCTGCCAGCCGTCTTTTGCAGAAGCTTCTTCTGATTTCTTCTGGACTTTTAGTATGTCTTCTCTAAACTCTCGTTCAAGTAGTGAACGATATCGTTTTTCTGCGTCAACTACCTTGTTCATCTCTGTATCAGCTTCGCTCTCGACAGATTTTCGTTCGTTACGCTGTTTAACATACATCAAGTTTGTTTTCACCTGTAACTCTTTTGCAAGCTTCTCTTTCTGTTTATCAAGTTTGTCATTCTCTTTAGAAACTCTCTCTTTCTCTTCTTGAGCAAGTTGTTCTATGTAGTTGTTGAGAGCTAGATTCATGTTCTCTGCATCAGGGTAGTATACTGATCTGTCGAACACATAGTTGCTGAGTATCTCTTGCAGTTCTTTGTCAATAAATGCGAAAGCAGTCCAAGACAGACCTGGTCTGCCAACTCTTGCCAAGAGTTGCAAGATTGTTCCAATACTTTTGCCTCGTATTGCTTCATCGTTGATTATAATATTGTCTGCCGGAGAATTAACTCCATAGCTTATGTTTGTGCTGGCAACTGTAAAAGCAAGTGTGCCTCTCAATGTATTCTCGATGACATCGTTTGTGTAGAGCGTGTCAAGATCTTTTGATCCAGGTGAATAGATGCCGACACCTGCAAAACGGCACAGTTTTATACTGTCAAGTACTGCTGTGTCAAGTGGAATATCAGACAGGTTCGCACTGTAACGAATGTATCTTTTGTTGACATGATCGATAATCCCGTTTCCGTATTTTACAACATGACTGTGTGTGTTGATCTGTTTCCATGGCGGAAATCCTATCTTCACATCTATACTCTCCATCATGTCTTGAATCTCTTTCTGTTTTTGTTCTTTCGTAAGCTTATCTTCTTTTTCACTTTTACTTGTTGCTACCTTTTCTAACTGTTTCGTGAATTTTGCCATGGCTTTCTTCTCATTCTCTTGTGCTTTACGATAGTTATTAATAATACGAGTTGCGTCTTCGTCTTTTAGCAGAGAGTTAAAACATGTTTCAGACAGTTTAAACGGATCATCGCCTACCAAGAGTGTCGGTCCCATAAACTTATGTGCATCACGTGTACCTAACAATTTCAAATCAAATTTCTTGTCAACTTCTGTATCTTTGTAGATGTCTTGTCGAGAGTACGATGATTTACACTGACACACAACTTCAATTACTTCGTCTTGTTGATTACTAAGAATCTCCAAAAGTGTTATTGCAGTGTCTTTTATGCAGTTGTGATTAAGGTTTGCACTATTCATAAATAGACTGTCAATGTCGGGAAGATTGTCTATCTCTGCCTCCTCCATTGCGTCTAACAAAGAGTAGAGAATATTTGCTGTGTACAAACGACCGAGAAACTGATTTGTTCTTAGTTTCTCTATAACCTTTACTATTTCTTCGCTTGTTTTACAGTCGCTATGTGGTGTATAAGAAGTTCCGTTTCTCAAAATAATCTCACACCCTACTTTAACATCTTTTGATAAGATGTGTTTGACTGTGATGTCACCGAATCTCTGTTTAAATATCTTAACATACGGGCTTAGTTCTTCTTCTGATGGAAGTGTTGCAGACACTAAAAGCGTTCTGCGTGGACAATGATAAAATATTCTTGAAAAGTACTTTGTCTTAATGTTGTTCGGTTCATCTGCTCCATCTGTCGGCTCATCGACAATAAGAATAATATCTTCAAATTTGTTATTCGGCAAGTATTTTGTACTGTCACATAGTATTTCGAGAGTAGTAACGTAGTCTGCAATAACTAGCTTTCTCTCTTTGTCTTGTTTACAAAGATTGTTGTTTGTTATTCTTATTGTATCTTTAAAAACGTTTGCTATAGCAAACTTTATGCTTGCATTATATGCAAGTTGACATACTGTATGTCTAACAGCATCAGAAGCACAACAGTAAATAACAATGCCATCGCCGTTTATCTGATTTGCGACGACACCAATTGTTGCAGTTGTTTTTCCAGATCCAAAATTAGATTTATAAAACCCGAGAAACGACTTTGATGTCTTTGTCAGTTCTAACAACTCTAACTGACACTTGTATAAGTTGATGTTAAACTCTGGTATTATACGGAAATAGTTTGATCTGTCGGTAAGCCATGGAAACTTGTTGAATATATTCTTTATTTTAAAATCTACTTTCTTTTCAAGCTGATCTTTTTTTTGTGTAAGATCTTCTATTAATTGATCACATGCTTTTTCTGAATTAATACTATTGAGACACGACATAAAACTCTCTGTCTTAAGCAGGCTTATAACACCGTATATTGTCTGGATAAGTCTGTAAAACTCTTCTTCTACAACATTGTTGTCAAGAAAGTACTGTGACATGTAGAGAAGTGTTGCCATTCTCAATTCGACAATAGATTTTTTTAATCCGTAATCATATGACAGCTTTGTCATATTAAAACTTTCTGCGACTTCTTTTAGCTCATTGTTAACTATTTTTGCCATTGTTTCTTGACGTATATCGTTTTCTGTCTTTTTTTGACAGTGTTTATGTTTGCTTTTAGATTTTGCTTTCTCTATCGTTACTTTTTTCTCTATTTCGTCCAGCAGCTTCATCTTAACGAGTTGAGGACGAATAGTAGTCAGATAGACTGTTTCGCCACATGTTTTAAGTTTTGATCTCTCTGACTTTGTATCAGTTATACGACCATATAAAAGCATCTGGTTCAGAACTTCTTGAGTTGTTCTGTCGACTTGTTTTTCAATGGAATCCCATTCCTCTTTCGTCAATTTATTAAGAACATTCATATCACTTGTTTGAAGCTCGTTACTTCGAAACATACTAATAGTATAAAGTATGCTATAACACTTTATACTATCTTATGATCAATTTTTTATTACTGATGTAACTATTTGTTAGAAAATTTCAGATCAAAATGTCTATCTGAATTCAGTATATCATGTATGTTCTTGTGTAAAACATTTAGTTGATCGGTAATCACATCTATATCGGCTTTTGGCTGAAATTTTATTGACTTGAAATATTTAACATTATTGCGTATCTTGTCTGTGAAATGCATGTTGACAAGTGCCTTATATTCGTAATCTGCATCACCAATAGATACGAGACTATGTGTATTTGCATTTGTTGATATAAATTTACGTATCTCTTTGTCAAACGCACTCTCTTTCCACTTGTATATGTCATTTGGATGTTCTTTTTGATATAAATCTCTCGCCGATATTATATTAACATTTTTAAGAATGAATGGATAGCTTTTTTTTAGTACACGCCCTGACACATGTACCCATCTTACCATTGCGTTTGTAACTATTACTATTTTGCCGTTCTGTTTCATTTTCTGAAAAAGTTTATGTAGAGCGTCGTCAAGTTCTTCAAAATGATGATACAGGTCGTCAATCTCTCTCTTGTTATTGTTTAGTCTTATATTATTCTGTATTGCCCATGAAGTTGGAAACAGAGTGTCGTCCCAATCTATTAATACTATGTTCATATAAAACAGCAACAAAATATTTATATATGTAACGATACATGTGTTGCCGTTAATCGAAATATATTACCATTTTGTTGTTAATCTTTTTGATCATTTTCTTGTTCTGTATGTGATCATTTAAAATTAAAGAACGTGCTGTTTCTGTTCCATGTATTTTTGAGTAATTTATATAACGCTTGTCTTTAATAAAAAAGTCATTTATTTCGATCTCTTTTATAATACTGTTAAGATTGTTGACATTGAACTTCCCTTGGTCGATATATTTATTGTAAACATCGATATTGCCTTTAAGAGAGATATCCATTTCTTTTAAACGTTTCGATATCATTATCTGCAAGTCTAATATATCGTCTTGTCTCTTTTTCTCATTTTGTATTATATCTTCTAACACGGGTTTCCCATACTTTATGTATGTATACTGTTCTCCATGATCTCGTTTCGGTAGTTTGTTCTTCTCTAATTCAGTATATAGTTCTATACGTCTTTTTTCCTCTAAAAAAAGAGTGTTGTTATTAATATTTCTGTTTTTTTTATTGAACCTAGACATCTAGATTATATAAGATATTGCATATTTATTATAACTTCATACTAACCAAACATCACCCACATACTGTTTTGTTAAAAAGTATGTTACGCTCGTAGTTTTGTCACGATTATTCCAAAATTGCCTTTCTCATAAAAAGATTTATCAATTCTCACGTCAAAATATGTTACCAGCTTTTCTAGCTCTCCTTCTATAAATAAATGGCAATACCTCATCTCAATTGTGTCTGATTTAGAACCATTAAATGATATGAGATTATCTTGTTCGACATAAACTTTCTTCTTGTTATGTTCGTCTCTAGAATCTAAAGCCCATACATATATAAATATAGTTCCACCAGGTTTCGTTACTCTCACTAGCTCTTTGACAGCTTGTTTGCGGCGTTCTTCAGTCGATAAATGATGTATAACTGCTATGCAGATAGAATGATCAAATCTGTTATCTGGATAGTCAATTGCAATAATCGATCCATATTTGACATCAAGGCCTTCTTTTTGCATATATCGATAAATGTCTGACATGTATCAATACCGCACATGTTAGGTCTAATAAAATTTTTGCCATTACCACATCCAGCTTCGAAAACTGAATCGTCTGCTGGCAAACTTAATAGATGTTCTTTAACACAACTCCACAGACTGTGTCTTGTTTCAGAAAATTTTTCACCCACTTTATCGTAAAATCTAATACATACTTTTGTTCGTATTCCATTTCGTCTGCGTAATACTTATTCTATGTATATCCTAAGCATAAGATTTGCAATTTTATCATCACCTGGATAAAATGGATATTCTCGCAAAATTACACGTCTACATGTTTGCGAAGACAGATCTGTTAACTCTTCTTCAATAATGTATTTTCCATGGTTCCCTTTAGAAAAGTCTATGTCAGATTCGCAAACAAAACTAAAGACTAAAACCTCTTCATTATCGTCTTCAGTCACCTTCATTACTAACATATCGACAGTTTTTACAGAAGTAATGTCTTCTTTTTTATATGTTTTGCTGTACACTGTTATTTCACGCGAGTTGTTGCCTACTTTGTTATACAATATATCACTTATTCTGTTTGACTCTGCTATCTTCTCAAAATATAAGAGATTATTACGCACAGTCGGTTGATAAATGTCAACAACGTTGTTGTCTTTTTTAATCTTCTCGCAAATGTCACCAAGTTTTCTGTATGTCATTATATATATACCAGTGCAACATAAGTTGTACTAGCAATTAGACGTTAACTAAACAGACAGTTTTATATTAAGTGTGAAAGGCTGAAATTTCAAGCCTTGCTTTTACAGTAATTAAAAATATTTGTCTAAATATTTTTATTAGTTTTCAGCAGTTTTACACTTAATTTTAATTTAAGTGTAAACAGCCGAAAATTCAAGCCTTGCTTTTATTAGTTTTCAGCAGTTTTACACTTATTTTTAATTTAAGTGTAAAAAGCTGAAAATTCAAGCCTTGCTTGAATCTAAAAGAAAATCTGAACAGATTTTCTTTTACAGTTCTTTGATAGAGCAAAAAGCGTGAACAATTTATTTGGTTGGCTTGTCTTGAACTTCTATATCAATACGGTCACTTGTTTCGTGAGCATAACTTTTCCCACTTGATATAATATCTTGAGTCCAAAGATTACTGCAGTCGCTATCTCTTCTTATATTGTCTTGGTACTCTTTGTATTCTTTATCTAGTTCACTCATAATATAACTATATAAGGATAACTTTAAATCATTAACTCTGTCGCTAAATATTATATTGATCATCATGCTCACAGTCATGTTATATGCATATTGGTGACCAGCACTGTTGGCAAGCAGTCTGTATATCAGACTATCTTCTATAGTTTTAATTGGTTCAAGTTGTTCTTTTGTGTTACAAATATCTGATGCAATAAAACCTAAATATATTGGGTCTTCGTTCATATAAATATATATAGAGAGATAACAATTATTTATTGCAATGGAACACAAGAATGTCTATTATATTTATAAACATATTGTCAATAGTGCGTTTACTCCTAAAGACATGAACTATCTTAGCACAGACATTGCTAACCAGAACGTAATAAATGTGCTATCAACAATGGAATATATGTTAAATACTGAACACATGAGTGACATCGATTTTATAGAATTTATCGACAAGATCTCAAAAGAGAGATATAGAGAAGATATATACAACATGTTAGAGAGCAATAAGCATTATACAAACATACAAAAAAACTGCATTGACAGAATTGTGAAAAACAAGCCAACCCGCAAATATGATGTCGATGAAGCAAACACAAAACAGATATGCAGAGAAGAGAAAAACTGTCCGCACTGCGGCCATAATAACATATCGTATAAAGATAATATATATTATATTTGCGGATATACAAATAAAGGATATGACCTTGAAGGTTGTGGCAATGATTGGTGTTTTAGTTGCGGAAAAAGGCTATGCAAGAACTGGATAAACAACGACTTGTTTATGATATCTAACCGATTTCATAACAACAGATGTTGCAAAAAATATGCTGAAGATAATAATCTTGACTATGATAATGACTTTTGTCACTGTTCAAATAGCTTCGTTAATCGTAAAGCTTAAAGTTTTTAATGATCTAACAAAAACATCGAATGGATATTCTAAATCCTCTGATGTAGTCAACACGTTGACATTATCTATGCCTATACTCTTTAAATATGCTGTTAGTCTATTTGAAGATAAAACATTGTCAACAAACTCTGATTCTTTCCAAGAATATTTAAAGAGATATGTACTGGCAGTATCAGTTATCTTGTATGGCTTGACAGATAACATATCATGTTCTATTACAACAAGCTCATCTTCATCAATCATTCTTACATACACAAATGTGCCTTGCTTACCACACTTATTTAATATTGACTTAATAGTATCAAAACTTGTGATGTAATGAATACTAAAGTTAAATATTATTACGTCGAATTTTGTGTCGGGCAGAACGTCAATATTATTCATGTCACCCCATATCCAGTTATGTTTAGGATAAACAAGTTTATTGTAATAAATATTGTCGCTGTTAATATCCATACCTGTTATATTAGCGTCATTAACAAATTTACATATTTTGCCGTGACCTGTGCCAATGTCAAGAATTTTTGGACAGACATAGTTGTTGGTAATGTCTGCTAAACTCGCACTATATATCTTTTCTTCTAGTTCTAAATATTTTAGTACTCGTGCATCTGTTACAGATATTTTTATGCCTGATTTGTAGTAATATCTCTTTTTATAGTAACTTTTTATAAGATCACATGCCGATTCAAGATTACAGTCTATTTTATTCAACCGTGTAACACTATCAACTATATGTTTATTATTAGGCACTACTTTATCTGTTCTCTCTTCTTTTGCAATCCATTTACCATTTTGCCAATAACATCTATAAATACCAGACTCTTTTATAGATAGATTAACAGATACATCAGCTTCAATGTTATCATTATATATGTTGCCATCATTATCATACCAAGAGTTGTCCATAAACTGTAAGTCTACTGTCATGTGATATTTTGGTTTAAGTTTCCATATTTTTTCATGTCTGCCCATTATGTTAATAATCCAACCATCGTTCGGAATTTCTGTTAAGAGATTATCTAGTCCTCTAAATATCATGCACAGTTCATTAACATCAATTTCAGTATTAATCATGAACGACGGCTTTATAATATTTTTTTTCTTGCTGGCTATACTGTTTTTTATGTTTGTGTTAAATGTTTGCATCAATACACAAAACTCGTCGTAACTGTTTATTGTCTCCATTGAATATACTTGGTTTTGACGTCTTATATACTCGTAACGTTCTTTGTAATTATTCATTTTAAACGGTAATTTTAATATGTCAAATATGAGATCAATATCTTTATCTTCAAAATACTCTGTTTCATAACTATCAATCACTCTATAAACGCCATCTGCTTTAGGCGAAAAAACTACTTTATCTAAGTTGTTGATCACATATACAATCTCATGTGGTTCTATATGTGTTGGGTATACTCTTCTGCGCATTATAACTAACAAGTTAAGAAATGTTCTAGACTATATGAATTTCGATTTTTTATATAACTAATATATAATAATGCCAAAAAAATATCAATTAGATAATAGTGATACATTTATACCGGATTCGGAACTACCAACACCTACTGATTCTGATATTCTTCCTGACGAATTGTCTGAAATGTTAGAAGAGTCTTACGTTGGTCCAAAAAAAAAGATGTCACACAAGCTAGAAACAAGGCACTGTATACAAGATAAAAAACGCGATGCACAACCAGATATACATACAATGTCTGTCAATGAGAGTGTCGTAACTAAGGAAGAACTAGATGATGTTAAAGTCGATCTAACACATCTTTTGCGTATGATAAGTAATGTCATGAAAAAAATAGATGACTCGCATATAGAACTGAACAGAAAGATCGATAAAATATCTGAAAGAATTGACAGACTAGAGGAAACAAAACCAAAAACTGTTGACGACACGTCGTCTGGCTTCATATTGGCAAATATTGATAATGAGTTTAACAAAAGAATGGATTCTGTTTTAGAACTTGTCGACAAAAGACTTGACCAATCTAAGCCGTCAGCTATACGTTCTAATGTTAGACGCAGATAGACATGTGATCTTTTGCAATATGCTCATTATTCTAAAGCTTTAATCAAAAATTCTGGACAAAGTTGCACAGGTTTTGCAGCGTGATGCCGATGACTTTTAATGTGAAATTTTATATTTTACATTAAAACTTTTTGTTTTGAAGCTACTGAAACACAAATGTTTTGTTGTTTTACTTTCTTCGTACAACGGTCTTGCGCAGCGACTGAGCTACTTGACGTCTGTGTTGCATCTCTCTTATTTTATTGTGTAATGCTGCTTTTCTTATGTCTCTCTCTTTTGTTTTAGTGTCGTGTTTATGTGAATGTTCTCCTGGCTCTGCTTGTTGCACTTGTTGTTGCTTCTCTGTCCTGAAAAAGTTCTCGGTCAAGCCAGCTAATCTTGTTATTTTGGCCATAAGCTCGTGACGCTTCTCTGGATTCATACGTCTGATCTTTTTTGTTAATTTTTCTAGGTCTGCAAGAGACTTAATTGGTGCATCTAATCTATTAATAACTACATCTGCCTCTTCATTCTTCATTAGCTCGTCTAAATCGCCAAGACCATCGCTATCTGACTCTGATTTGTTGTCAACTACATGTTCATGATCCGGTTTGACATCTGGCTGCTCTTCTTGTTCAACAGTTTCGACTACTGACTCAGCAACAGCTTCGACTACTGGAGCAGCAACTGGCTCAGCAACAGCCTCGACTACCGGAGCAGCAACTGGCTCAGCAACAGCCTCGACTACTGGAGCAGCAACTGGCTCAGCAACAGCCTCGACTACTGGAGCAGCAACTGGCTCAGCAACAGCCTCGACTACTGGAGCAGCAACCGCTTCAGATGCAGCAGAATCTTCTTGTTTTACTTCATCAATACTATCTTTTGATGAACTTTTGTCGTTATGTTCTTTGTTGACAACTGGTTTTTCTTTACGGATCTTCTTGTTTGCCATTATATATCTATACTCTATATTTTTTTTCCTCTGTCAACGCCAACGACGTAGTAGTTGTCGCTACTGAGCAAGTATCTATTGTAGAAATCGATGAGATGTTCTGGAGTTATATGATCAAGCTCTTTAAGGAGCAACTCTTTTTCATTAAATTTGTAACTGCAGTTCTGCATCTTTCCAAAGTCGTACTCAAATTCTTCTAGATAGTTGTTGTATCTGCTTTGCAACAAGTCTGTCAATATCTGTTTGTATTCGTCTAATTTAGATTCTACGTTTTCAACATATTCAGAATAGAAGTTCTGCACAAAGTCTGTAATGTCTTTCTGGATACTGTCTAAGTCGTGTGTACCTGACTGTACTACAAAGAACATATGCATCATCGGATGTTTTGTATTGCCTATTTTAGTCACTCCGTTTCTTACATAGTACCCTAACTGTTTCTCTGTACGCAGCTCTCTGAAAAAATTGTTGCTCAATACAAGCTCACACAGTTCTAAAACTAGTTTTTTCTTCAAATACTCTTTATCATCTCTGTTTATGTAGTACAGCTGATAGAATATGCCGATCACACAGTTTTGTTCCTGTACGTTCTTTGGTTTGTATATAAACTTTCTGGGCTTATGTTTGTCGACGAGAACGGCATTGTCATACTTGTTTGTTAGACTACTTCTGCTACACTTTGTCTTTGTGCTAAACTCGTTGAGAGTGTTCTTGATATATTCAACTGACGACGAGTTCATATTTCCTTCTATGAGAACTTTAATTGCACTTGCATAAAATATATGTAACACTGTTTCGTATATATCACTCACAGTGATGTTTGTTGATTGCAAATATCTAAGCTGTTCTTCATGTGTATAATAATTTTTAGTTGCAATTGACTTGTGCTTCTCGTATAGTATTTCATATGGTTTATTGTATTCTGAATTCGAAAGAGCAGTCTTATACGACTCTAGACATGCTGAGAAAAACTCTGCATGATCTTCTTTGCTGTGTCTGATGAGTAAAAACAGTACTATCTCAAATACTCTATGCATATACGCATTGAATCCGTCAATTATTATAGTTATGTCGTCGTTACTCACGTTTGTCTGTATAACAAAACACGATTTAATAACACAGTTCAAGTATTTTTTCGTGATTTCGTCAAATATTAACATTAAGAGATTTGCTCTAACAAATTCTGCAAGAGTGTCGTCAATATGTTGTGACGTTATTATAATACCCACAGAACATTTCGATGTCTTGTATTTATTGTTTAATTTAAGCCATAGATCTTTTTGAGCTGCGGCATCTTTTATTGGATATATATTATTTGGCATAGGACAATGAACAACTAGTCTGCTTGGAATACAAACGTTTTTATCTGGCAGTCTGTATTCGCGTATTAAACTGTTAATGTTGTCTTTGAATATATAGTTGTCATATATCTTATATATAGGCTTGTGCCACTTTTGCGACTGTATCATGCTGTCATTCAGGTAAGAATGTGATATGTAAAACACTATACAGTTATTGACATTTATGTCTCTCAAATACTCTTTTACGTTGCTAACATACTCTGTATTATACGGATATGTGACTACTTCATGGCTATTTAACAGTTCTGGACTGTATAGATATAGATTTTGCACTGCCTCTTCAACATTAGACATAGGAGAATTTATTATATCTGCTTGGTATTTTAGATTAGCGATGTTAACAATGTTTGCATAAGTCGTCTCATTCACAAAAGTAGTGTCTGCAAGTCTGTCAAGCACAAATTTTGCCACTGTATCTCTCTGTTGGAATCCTTTTTCTGATAACGCTAAACTAACAACAAAAAATGTACATGTGCCAAATTCATCAATAATGTCTCCACTTATATCGGTTGCAAGATTATGTTTGATAAGTGTATTATATATGCTGCCATGTTCATAATTGTTTATAATGTATTGCAACATCTCGAGTGGCTTTAATCTGACTATGTTGTCATTATACTTGCGAACCTGGAATACTAATTTTATTCTATGTTGTCTCATATGACTCTTTAATTCAATGACTCTTGTGTTATCAGTTTTAGGAATAGGAAATTTGTTTATCATACTTTGAACTGCCGTATACTTCTGAACAAACAGCTTTTCTCTTTCGAGACTAACAAACAGGGGCGCTGATTTTATTTTGTCTATTGTCTCTAGGATCTGCTTGTTTTTGTCGAATATATTTTCGTTGTGATATATGACAAGAACCATATTGCTCTGTACATAGAACTCATTAAAGATAAGACGCAATGCATTAAGAATAAAATCACCGTCTCCAGGCATACTTAATGTCTCGTAATTTCCAGTCGAAAAGTGCCTGTATGGATGATTCTTATGTGCAATTAAATTTAAGATGTCACACATTTTCCATATGTCAGTCTCAATATTTTTAATATATTCATTATTAACCGCATTCTTCTCTTTTTCTACATATTTTGGATTAAAAGTAGGATTTATAAAGAAGTGCAAGAATATATCAATAGCTTTGACGACAGCAGATTTATGTATTGAAAAATAATACTGCGTGTAGTCATTATGTGTTGACGCATTAGACATACCACTATACTTGTTTATAAATTCTTGAAAATAGTCTATACCATAATCACTTATATTATATTTTTCTGTTTCAATGAACAACATATGTTCAAGAAAATGAACAAGTCCTTTGCCGACATCTGATTCTGGCTCTTTTAAATATATCTCTTCATGAAGACTACCAACATTGACAAACATGTTGACCGCACTCATGTCTGTCTCTTTGTCAATTATATTGACTATCTTTAAACCAGTAGTCGACTCCATTAATAGATACTCTTTGCTGTCTTTTACAGGAGCATCTAACTTTTTGATACTATATTTACCATTTATCATATAAATAAACTATATAATAATATGTTTATATGAAGAACTATTAAATTAAAAACATATAACGCTACAAATTTGGTCTGGTTTAAAATCTAAAACATGCCAATTGAACAGATAAACATAGTTATAACTTTCACTATCCAAAAACTGCAAAGGTTCGATAATACAATCAATGTCTTGATTGTTTAGTGTTGACATAAGATCAATATTTTGTGAAGCCATTAGCGTTAACAGATTTTTAAACAGAGTGTACACAGTTGTGTTGACAGTCGTATACATAAACACGTTCCCGACGACAACATCACGTCTTTCTCTATTGACTACTGATTCGTGATATACTTTATAGAAACTAACAAAGTCTTCTATCTCACCATTTTTCCATACGCAATATGTCGACACAGCGTCATTACATAACATATTTGTTAGCTCTTCGCCTGTATACAGATGCGAATAGTTATACTTCTCCCTGTTTTCATTGTACAGTTCATATACTCTTTCTGTATCTTCTCTCTGTAATGGTTTAAATGTAAAACCAGAACTGTAATCAGTGTTTATTCTGTAATACTCTAATATGTTTTGATCTCTGTTCTTCAAGTCGGCTTCTTTAAAACCACTAAACCCTGCTTGTATAAGAATTTCTGGGTTAATTGGTCGATAATAGTATTTCAGCTGAGCAAATGGCTTCATGAAGCCAATATTAGACATAAATACACTAGAGATATGTCCGTCGTCGATACACTCTTTTTCGAGAATAGCTAATAGTTTCTCTGCTAAATGTTTGTTTCTATAGAATTTATCAGTTGTAACTAGTTTCACGTTTACATGTTCAGTTACTATGTCATCAATCTGTACTCTGTCTAATTTATATGCAACAAGAGACAGTATGTCGTCATCTGACATCAATGCTTTTACTGTACAACCGTCGAGAAACCATTTCAAAAGATATGTCGGCACTTTAATGCGATACGTCTCCTGTTCAAAGAAATTTCTAGATATAAAGTTATATATCTTACTGAAATCGTCTTTCATATCTAAATTTTTGACACTAATGTAATCTTTCAGATCTGTTTTTATGGTTTTACAGTGTGTCACTAGACTCTCTTTTGGTACGATATGTGAATTATACTTGTAAGTAAGCCCGTGCATCATAAATTTGTAGAATGTTTTCTTCAAGTGGCGCAGTGCTAACACTGTATATTTTTGATCTTGACTCTCTTTACCCATAATAAGAGTAATATGTATCTTATTTTTATATATGATTATATACTCGTTCATGATGTCAACTATATTAACTTTTTCATAAAAGTCAATATGTAGATAAATGCGTAGATGATTATCAGATAAATATGAACAACATTTCCATATTTCATTTTATGTATTCGTGTTTAACAAACATATTAGCTGGCGCGTCAGTTATATGTATTGGTGTTGAACCGATTGGTTTCAATGTAACTTTTTTACTTTCCTGATCTATATAAAGCCGGTACAGAGGCAAGTGTGTGTTTTTGCTTCTAAAGAGAACTTTATTATCATCAATAATAAGTGTTTCATACAATGCACATATATCTTCTTCTGTCTCATATACTGGGACTTGTATATCTGTAAAGAAATCGAATTTTTCTTCTTCACTAATATCATTTAACACAGCATCACCAATAGTCATCTGGTCATAATATTCAGTTTCTGTATTGTCATCATGCATGTCTTTGTTTATAACATCTTCAAGAGACAAGTGTGAATAGTGATCGACATAAGAAATCTGGTTACATTTCACCTTTTCACCTTTCGTTACAACAACAGCATCATACTCTAGTTTGTTATCTTTGGAGATGTTAACTTGCACTGTTTTGTCGTCTAATTCGACATATAGGTTGCCAACGTTATCAAAGAACATTTTATTATAAGAAGTTATAATATTATGTCATTATATATCTTTTTCAATATTTTATAATACATCAATCGAACTGTTCAGTTCGATTCCCATAAACGTTGCTCTAATTCAATATTTTATAATACATCAATCGAACTGAACAGTTCGATCCCCATAAAAGTTGCTCTGATAAAACTAAACACATTCAACAACTGTAAATACTCATTAGCGCCATTGATAAGCATTCTGTCAACAGACGCAATATGAAATGCGATTGACTCTTTTTGTTTGTCGTTGATAAGTTTGCTGTCAACAATTAAAAACATAGTAGTTTCAAGTATACTTGTCAAGACATAACCGTTTTTCCATAGCTCTTTTACATCATGAACAACAGCGTCAAGCGTCTCTTCTTTTGAAAAGCATTTTTTTAATACATTACTCACAATATTCGGATCTATATTATTAGTAGCGTCATATACATTTGCTGTAGTAATATTTTTGTAAAGGACGTTGAGATATTTCATGTTTTGGAGATACATAATTGCTTTACGCATATCTCCGTCACAGTTTTTCGTAATTATCTCTACACATTCTTTTGAGATATCAAGGTTCTCATTTGATGCTATAAAAGCAAGACGATCAACCATGAGAACAGGTTTGATAGGCTTAAACCTCATTTTAGAACATCTGGACTGTATAGGATCAATAATTTTTGATATATAGTTGCATATCAGACAAAACCTAGTAGTTTTTGAATTTGTTTCGATAATCTTTTTAAGAGCAGACTGTGCTTCTTTTGTCATCGAGTCTGCTTCATCTAAAATGATTATCTTAAATGGGGGAGAAGGGTAATCAGGATCTGCCGTGCCGAGATTCTCTTTTGCGAAATTCATGATTTTATTTCGGACAACGTTTATACCTCTGTCATCAGATGCATTAAGTTCCATGACTCTTTCTCTTACTTTATGAGGTCCGAAAAGTATGTTAGCAATTATAAGTATAGACGTTGTCTTACCAGTTCCAGGCGGACCATACAGCAACATATGCGGCAAATTATTTGTCTGTATCGAATTCTTAAACATGTTTATGGTATCGTCTTGATATATAACATCCTCTAGTTTTTTTGGTCTGTATTTTTCAATCCAAGGCACGCTTTTAGGCATAGTATTATGTGTTATAATACTATTACTTTATTTAACTTTATGTTTGACAATTTTTTATTTTCCAGTTTTTTTATCTCTTCTAGAATGTTTTTTTCCATGTCTGTTAACAGGTTCACGTACAACGTTATCATCGTTTTTCATAAACTCCCATCCGTAAATGCCAAGTGTTATCAATATACATGTTAACAAAAATAATCCAAACTCTTTGCTACGGTACGAATTTAAATCTGACATGAGTTTATCTTTCTCAAAAATATTGCGCACATCGCTTAATTTGAAAGATACTCGTTTTTTCTGTTCTGGAACAACTATTACATCGTTTGGACAAAGTACTGGCAAAACATCTTTTTCTGGTATCGCGACATCGATGTCACTATTTCCGACAAAAGGAGTAGGACTGTTTACAGCAACGTTTATATCGTCAACCACATGCTGTGTTGGGATAGTTGCCAGCGGAAGTATTCCATATGGTCTTGACTGCTGCATCCTACACATTTGCAATGGCTGTATTTTATCGTCAAATTTAAACTTCTCAAGTATTTTATCTGCAATATTTGGCATGCTGTTCGCTATATTATTAAAATGGTCTGTTTCAGATTCCATAATATATTATAGCATTAGCAATAATTAGATTTATTAAAGACGCATATTATTTTATCTTTTATATATATGGTTGATCAAGAAATAATATCTTACGCAACGGCTGCTCCGCCGATCAATAATCAGAATATAAGAGACAACAGTATGCTTAGAACAGAACTTAATCAGTATGCTGAACAGACAAAACTGTTGTTACAAATTGTTAAAACAGAACAGAACGAGAAAAAGTATCTTGAAACTGTTGTTGATTATTTAAGCAAATACATATATATTCTGCGTTTTAAGATAAATAAAATACGCAAATATTACACATATCATACTTTTATCTCTATAACAGTACTAGCATTTCTGATTATGTTATACATCTTTGAAAAAACTAGACGCGTCAAAAACTAAGTTTTCGTAGTGTGCTTTTGCTACTATAGTTATATAGAGTAGCAAAAAGAGATGTCTATTAACATACATATAAATAGATGTCTATATTGTAAGATAAAGATATGCCAAAATCAAGATTATGGAAACTTGTTAATGATAATTTTTCTAATGTTATACAGTCAGATAAGATACGTATGTTGAACGGGAAAACTGTTGCTGTAGACGCAAATAATGTTATAATGTCAAACTGTATAGCATACAGAAATACTGGTGCAGATTTTACAAACAAAGAAGGCAAATCTACATCACATATTAAAGCAATACTTGACAACGCTACATTCTATCTTAGACACAACATCACACCATTTTATGTGTTTGACGGAAAGGCACATAGTTTAAAAGACGAAGTGATTAAAAAAAGAAGAATCGAAAAAGATAAAAACAAAGCAAAATGTGCAGACGCTGCAAAAAAACTAGAATGTAGTAAGACTGATGGAAGTTGTACAAATGAAGAAGACCTAACTAATTATATAAAATATTATAAGAGGACATTCGAATTGTCGAGAGACAAGATAGAAGACATTAAAAGAGTGTTAGACTATATTGGTGTTCCATATATTCACGCATCAGGAGAAGCAGATCCTCAATTAGCAGCATTGAGTCTACGTAAAGACATATATGGTGTGATTTCAGAAGACATTGACATACTTCTGTTTGGCGGCACGAGATTAATCAGAAGAAAGAAAGATAAGCTAACCATAATAGAGTTGAAAGATATTTTGTCGGAGTTTTCGAAATATTTTAAGAAGAAGTTTACGCGTGATAATTTTACTGATATCATCTTGTTGCTTGGATCAGAATATGCAGGCACTTTTAAAAAGTTATCAACTAATACTATTCTTAAATACTTTGGTCAGAATAATTTTGATTTTCTTAAAACAGTAGCAAACATAAAAAAAGACGGCCATACTGTTCCATTAAAGTTAGCTACGCAGTGGAGTGAGATAAGATCTTATTTTCTTGATCCAGTAGTAATTGATCCTAACAGTATAAGTATACAGCTTTCAAAACCAAGCAAGAAAGATTTCTTTACATTCTTATCAGATAATGATTTTAAATTAGAAACAATTGAAAAAAAGTATAGAACAGTTGAAACAAAGTATAAAGTTTCTATAAAACCAAAAAGATAGTTAAGATAAAGATGTTAAATAGATAGTGATTATGTATTTAACAAAATCAGTTAGTATCATCGTCAGTCCAAGTACTGGCTGAATCGGCATCATTACGATTATTGCCGGTTCTGGTTCCATCGTCTCCATCGTCATCTCCATCGTCATCTCTTTCGATGTCTGAATCGTTAAAAATACTGTCTGTCCTGTTATTTTCATTCTCATCAACAACCTCATCAATGTTTGTTTCATTGAAATATAACATCATGTGATCGTTATAACAGTCTTCATCATTTTTGTCAATAATATTTTCGATATCGTTTATGTTATAAAGCTCTATATCGATAGTTACTCTACACGACGGACATTTACTGTGACCCGGACCAATATAGCTCACATGATTTTTAAAATCGTCTAAACATAACTTGTGTGAGCATTTCAGTTGTATAATAGGACCTTGCACTGTCTCGTCATTCGTACAACAAATACAACACGAGTCGTTGTAAAGAAACTTGGGTGAATAACATGATAGCTTTATGTTATTGTTTTTGTATCTGCTTATTTCAACAAGTTTATCTGCGAACATTATGCGTTCAACGTAATTCCATTTATCGAAAACAACTACTGTGCTGTCTCCAAGAAAAGACACTCTATTGCTATATATGTTGTCAATTAGTTCTGTAGAACATAATCTGTCAAGAGCATCAATATGATATATGTTATCTATGCCTTCTTTATAATTGTATGCAAGCATATTAAGTTGCGACTCATATTCAGGAAGATTGTAGTAGAACTTAACTGTTTTTGTTATGTTCGCAAAAGTCATTTCTAGTTCAATATACTCTTTTCTGTACATACTAGTAATCTTGTTGAATGATTTGACAATGTCGATACTTCTTAAAAAACAGACGAACTCTTGTATTTTATTGTTGTCACATTCTTCTTTCGGGAAGATTATGATCTCTTTATCATATACATGTTTTTTTAAAAGTAAATATCCTAGCCATTCTCCTCCAACACACATAATATTTTCTCCGAAAAAGTGTGTGTTGATTGTTAGATGATAGATTGTTTTTATCAGATTTTTGCAAAACAGTATTGTTTCGTCATCTTTTTGTCTGTAAAGTTCTTCAATAGAGTTTACAGAACTTGTGCTTTGTTCTTTTATTTGGCGGAATTCTTTGTAAAACTCATCTATAATTTCATAGCGAGAATTACTTTCTTGTAATGTACATATGGTTATGTCGACAATATTTGTCATATATGAAGATATATCCTACTAGGATTATAAGAATATTTAAGTCAATTTTTTGTTTGACCTAAATGTTATTGTCACAGACGATACATAACAAATATCTATTTTTCAGTGCAATTTACGTATAGCTCTTTTGTTATACGATGATATTATTCTTGAGCAAGAAGATGCCAAAAATATCATATATAAATATATAATAGAGTTATATGACCGATAAGATTGTAGAAATTATAAACAAAGACTTTTCATATCCAGATATTGATGACACGAATTTGCAACAAAAACTGTATGAGAAGAGAGAGTTTCACTACTACAGATTACCTGAAAATGAAGACATAACAGACCCAGAAGATATAAAAAGATACCGAACACAGAAATGTTCCGGTAAACTTGTGTTACAGGAACACCAAAATCTTCTCAGTAATTTTATTAATCCAAATACGCCATACAAAGGGTTGCTTGTTTTTCATGGTGTAGGTACCGGTAAATGTGTACATGGATCAACATATATATATGTAAACGGTAATAAGACAAGAATATCACATGCGTGGAATCTATATGTTGGCAGCGTCATTCCAGATGATGAAGGAGAATGGGGTGTTTTAAAAAATAGTATGAAAACATATTCATATGACAGCACAAGAGACCATATTGTGATAGAGAATGTTGTTAGACTGTACAGACAAAGAGTGTCAGAACATGTACGTAAAATAGTTTTAGACAATGGTGTAACAGTGACAACAACATATAAACACTCTTTTATTGTAAATGGAATATGGACTAATATTATTAATAATGGTGACTATCTTGTCTACTATACTGGTAGCAGTATAGGATATCGCCAAGTTGTCAACATAACTGAATTTAAGTTTACAGGATATCTCTATGATTTAGAGACAGAGATCAGCCATACTTATCTTGCAAACGATATTATTTCGCATAATACTTGCGCTGCAATCTCCATCGCCGAAAAATTTAAAGACCAGATACAGAGATACGGAACAAAAATCTATGTCCTGCTTCCAGGACCTCTGTTAAAAGAACAGTGGAAACGTGAACTGATAAAGTGTACTGGTAACACATATATAACAGATCCTAATGTTCCAGACATACAGATAGACAAAGATAAACAGAGAAAAGAGGCGCTCAACGTTGCTCTACAATACTATAAATTTGTTAGCTATAAAGGATTCTATAAACGTGTTTTAGGAGAAAAAATATTCATAAAAAAAGATGGCAAGAAAGAGTTTGAACGTGATATCCCTTCTAATAGAATTATAAATCTCAATAACAGTCTGATAATTGTTGAAGAGGCTCACAATTTAACTGGCAATGATTATGGTACTGCACTGCAACAGATAATTGATAATTCAATAAATCTTAAAGTCATATTGTTGACAGCTACTCCAATGAAAAATTTAGGTGACGACATTGTTGATCTTATAAACTTTTTGCGTCCAAAGAGTTCAAGAATAGCAAGAAACAAAGTGTTTTCTGGAGAGAGAAATCACTTGATGGGTTTTGAGAAAGGAGGTGAAGAGTATCTTAAAAACATGTGTAAAGGATACGTGTCGTATTTGAAAGGCGGCAATCCATTAACATATGCAGCAAAAAAAGATATGGGTGAGATACCAGAGGGATTGCTGTTTACAAAAGTTATAAAATGCAAGATGAATGAGTTTCAGTTAAACACATATAGGGCTTCGTTGCATGAAGAAGATGATGCACTTGACAGAAAATCTGAAGCGATAGCCAATTTTGTGTTTCCGGGTCTCGATGAGGCAAAGAATCTAGTCGGCTATTATGGTATTGAAGGAAGAGTAAAAGTGATCAATCAGCTAAAGATTGACAGTAAGACAATTAATCATAAAATATGTGACATGTTAAAGATAAAACGCAATGAAGACATGATATATCTTAGTCAAGACGAAAAAACAGTGAGTGGAGATTTCTTAAAGATAGAACATGTCAAGAACTTCTCTACGAAATTTCATGACTGTTTGATAAAGATTAATGATTTAGTGGCACAGAAAAACGGAGCAAGAACTGCATTTATATACTCTAATTTAGTCAGGATTGGCATCGAACTTTTCCAAGAAATCTTATTAAAAAACGGTTATTTCGAATATAATGAGTCAAGAAGTTATCCTCTGCAAAACAGCGCGAGATGTTATTTCTGTGGACTAGTTTACAAAGACCATGTTGACGGAGCTGTCGACAAAGATAGTAAAATACCTCCACATAAATTTTCTCACGCAACATTTGTAACAGTGACAGGAAAATCTGATGATGGCAGCGAAAATGTCATACCAGAAGAGAAACAGAGAATATTGGATGATGTGTTCAGCAACATAGAAAACAAGAACGGCAAGTTTATAAAGTTTGTTATTGGCTCTAAAGTTATGAACGAAGGAATAAGTTTGAAAAATGTAGCAGAAGTACATGTGCTTGATGTATATTATAATTTAGGAAGAATAGAACAAGTTGTTGGCAGAGCTATAAGACATTGTTCACACTACTCGTTAATGATGGAGGGAGACATGTATCCTGAAGTAAAAGTATATAAGTACTGTATCACTCTTGGAGGTAAAGAGTTGTCAAGTGAAGAGACTTTATATAGTAAAGCTGAACAGAAATACTTGCTAATCAAGAGAGTAGAACGTGCATTAAAAGAAGTAGCAATTGATTGTCCATTAAATATAAGCACAAATGTGTCAAAGGCGCTCATAAAACAGCACGCAAAATGTTCAGAGCCGGGAAAGCCTGGTCAATTATGTCCAGAAGTATGCGACTTTACGTCTTGTGACTACAAGTGTCATGACCAAATACTCAACAACAGATACTACGATCCCGACAGAAAATTGTACAAGAAGATCAGTAAACAAAACCTAGACTATTCTACTTTTACTGGAAGTTTGGCCAGAAGTGAGATCGACAATATAAAATCAATAATCAAAAAACTGTACAAAGTGAAACACATATACAACTTGGTTGACATAGTTAATTTTGTCAAAAAAATGTATGACAAATCTAAAATAGATTTGTATGATGACTATTTTGTATTTAAGGCTCTAGACGAACTTATTCCAGTCACATTAAACGATATTAATAATTTCAAAGATTATATACGTGACAAATATAATATCAACGGCTACATAGTTGCTGTAAAAGACAATTATATATTCCAGCCGCTTGATCAACCAAAAGACCTATCTATCTACTACAGAACTGTTTATAACAAGAAGTTAACAACAACAATTCCTTTGTCGAACTACATTAAAGACAAATACAAAGATGATGGAACAGAACAGTCTGAAGTTAAAGAAGAAAGTGTAGCAAAAGACAAAAACTACGACCTTGACTACTATGATTCAAGGCCAGAATATGACGTTATTGGAATTATAGAGAAATATAAAGGTAAAGACAATTTCAAAATACGTGATAAACGTGATAAAAATACAGAAAAGAAACGTGCTACTGGTATTCCTTCATTGACGGGAGCCGTATGTACTACTAAAGATAAAGACTATATTAAAAATATAGCCAACAAGCTACGTATCACGTATGATGAAGACGATAAGAGAATTGATATATGTAATAAGCTACGCGACAAACTACTATTACTTGAAAAGTATTCCACTGGTAAAGATAAGAAAACTTATATGATGGTTCCTATAAATCATAAGATATATCAGTTTCCATATAATCTTGAAGACAGAACAGAGCATGTCAAACATATTATACAGAAGATTGACGATCAGATAAATGTAATTGTTAAAAAAGTAGATAAAAATTATGACATGTACATAAGCAAGGTAAATAAAGATAGCATAAACAAATTAATGGACAGTTTAGCGTCATACGACGTCGTTAAAAAGAGCAACGAGTTTGTTGTACATATCAGATAAAAAACTGATTATTAAAGATAATAGGCTTAAACTTATGAACAGTATATAACTATTATGGCATTATTTCAGATAGAAAAGATTTACGAGCAGAAGCCTAATTTTACAGAAACACCACAGATGATAACAAGCTATCTGGAACGTAATAAATTGAAATCTTGGAAAAAGAACGGATTTAAGCCTGCTGCCGATTTCTTAAACAAAGAAAACCAGACTGAATTTGATAAATTTTGTTCTTATATTAGAGAGCTTTTGAACAAGATAAATGCAGACAACTATGATATAATAATATGTAAGTTCGATACAATTGAAGTAGAGACAACAAAAGAACTTGAGACGATTGTCAGATTAGTGTTAGAAAAGGCTGTACGCGAAGATAAGTATTCGGCTGTCTATGCAAAACTGGCAAACCACTTAGCAGGACTCATAGTCCAGGACTCTGATAATAAAGAGTTTGTTTTCAAAAAGATCCTGCTATCGGAGTGTCAAAAGTTCTTTATCAAAATTACTACTCAACAAAATATACGAAAGGCAGATAGCATCGCATTCGTCGGTTTCTTGTCAGAGTTGTATAACAATCATATACTCGCAACTAATAATTTGTCTGGCTGTTTTGATATTGTAGTAGCTGCCGCAGACAAAAACAACTTGATGGTTGACATTGCAATAGCTATGCTAAGTATCGTCTCACAGAGCTATAAGAAACGCGATCCTGACAAGTATAAAAACACGCTAAATAAACTTCGCAAACTTTGTGAAGACCCAAAGATTAGCAAACGCGAAAATATTATTCTTGCAGAAGCACTTGACAAAGCGCCATGATTATATGATATGCATTTTTGATCTTTAACATTTTTATAAATGTTAAAAAAAAGTTTCTTCTTCTTGTCAATTATTTACTCTTTTTCTTACTTTTTTTGTCAGCAGTTTTACTTACTTTTTTATCTTCTTTCTTTGGCGTCGCCTCTTCGTCTGTTGTGAAATCGACTCTACTCTCGCTTAAAATTTTGTCGTACTGTTTCTTTTTAATTATATTTTTCTCTTTGTTACTTAGTTTCAACTTTGATCCGTAGTCTTCATCAATAATGTTTGTTGAATTTGACTCTGAAAATGTTGCCGAAAACTCAGTCTCTGTTACGTTGTCTTCTAATTCGATCATGTCAAGATACCTTTCAAGCTTTATATATGTCTCGTCTTTTAAATTGTTAAAGTATAGGAAGATACCATTATTGTTTTCTGACTTGTTGATGTTCGCATCGCTACTTATTATTTTAAATATCTCAATTAAGTGACGTTTCTTTTTTAGTTTCTCTATCTTGTCTTTTATAACTCTTTTACGATCGTGACTAATTGCCATATATTCTATTAATATTAATGTAATATATGTTTAAGCGCATTCTAAAACATGTTATGTTTGATTTGCATCATAAATATTGTCATAATGTTCTTTAATCTCTTCGTTAGTTGCAATGTCGTCAATAAAACCTAGACAGACTATCGACGAATTACCATGTTCAAAAACACTTGACTTTATTGTGACTTTTACAAAATCACTGTTTGTCAGTTTTTTTGATCCGTCTTTGAGACGTATATTGCTGTTGTTGTCTATAAAAAATATCGATTTATTCAGTCTATCACTCGTAACAAAGATACGCATCGGGCCATTAATAAGACGTATTAGTTCTTCTGTTATCTTTTCTATCTGACATACGATTTGTGTACCATTGGCTACATAACATAGTCTACAGTTAAATGTGACATTGTACACGATTGGTGAATAACTGTTATCAGAACTGACATAGCCATCAGAATAATTCTCTACAGAGAAAATTTTGACAATATAGCCGTGATCACGAAAACATTTCCCTTCTAGTTTTGTAACTAGATTATTTTTTATGTTTAGTACGATATCGTTGTTCAGTTGATCAGGCCTTAAACGAACCTGCGTCTTGAAACTAGTGTTAATATATGGATTTGACATAATATATTTATATATAATGTCTCTGTTTTAAGTTATTACGTTTCAATTATTATCTTTCAATTATTTAGTTGCAGTAAAAGAAAAGATGAAAACTAGTAAAAAGAGTTAATGATAACAGCTTAAAAAGAAAATACTATAAGAAGTTATACAATGAGTTTTGGATTAGTCGACAGAGTTAACGGCATATGTTGCAGAGCCGACAGTGTTCTTATTCACAGAGTTCCGGGTCTTAGGTGGACTCTTGAGAGTGTATTGCCTTCTTCTCTTGTTAGCAGAGTAGACGCAAATCTTGCTTCTTATGGCTACCAAGGCATTCGGAGAGTACCAGTAGGCTGGCCTGTATGGGGTGTGTCAAGTTGGAGTCATGACTTGAACTCATGGAATGCTTGGCCAGTTTGGAGCGGCGTAAGATGGTGGTAGTCGTACATTTGTTACACAAATAATTTCTAATAATAATTAGAAACTGTTTAATTCATTATGACTATTAATCTTTTTTAAAAATGTAGTATCTGTTAAGGTTAGTGACCACCATTGATTTTTTATTGATATCGTCTTCTTGATCATAGTATTCGATAATGGGTTTTATGAAATGCTCTGTGCTTTTTTTAAATGTTGCTTCTTTCTGTTTAAAAACTTCTGAAAACAGTTTGCTTTCAACCAACTGAAGGCCACATTTCTCTCTGAACTGTTTGGTCAAGAACTCTTTGCTTGTTAAATACTCTGTTTGATAGACACCTTCTTCTGATATCCACGCATTGTGAACATCAATAGCGTTGCCAGTACGTATCTTATCGTCTTTCAGTTCAAAACGTTTTACTATTTCGAAGAACGTCTGTTTATTACCGTCTTTAGTCACATGATATATTGTGAAAGTGTCTTGGTCCTTTAGCAACTTTAATACTTCGTCTGCATCAAATACAGTAGCTATAAAATAACCTTTGGACTTTAAATTTGTGTTAATGTTTTCACAGAAGTTATTCCATCTCATACTGTTTTCTAAAAAGTAATGAAGCGCAAATTGACATGATATCAAATCATATTTCGTTTTGCCAGACAGATTTTCTTCTAACATTCTTCTGTTAGAGTTAGACATTTTTGCAATAATGTTTTTCTGCTGTTCATAATTAAACAAGGCTCCACCATCGGCCTGTATAAATGTCATTTCCGGAAAACCTTTGAACTTTCTTTTAAGATTGTTGTATCTAGCAATAGCTCCGTCTCCTGGTGAAAAGATGCCGTTATAATCTATATCAACGCCTACATATCTTTTTGCACCGCTGTGATAGTACTTCTGTATATCACCGCCTCTTCCACACGCGTAATCAAGCACAACACTGCCAGAACTAAATTGTCTTATCAAATCATCTTTGATCCAGTTGTGTAATGCTCTCATTGGTCTGGCCAGATTAGTTTTTAATTGATAATATACGCCATCAGAACTCTTCTCTTTTCTTCCTTCTTTCTGTGACAACACTTTGCAATGTTTTGCATAATTTTTGTCTTTCGACAAGATCTCTAAATCACTATAAAGTACTGGATATAATATACTGTTCCAGATACGCATGGCTGTTGTACTCTCATTTCCATATTTTTTCTGATAAAGTTTTACGCTCTCTGTTTTGTCATAACGTGTCCTTATAGGTACCCATTTGACACGCTTCTCTGTGTCAAGATCTGTGTTATAGTAAAACTCAACAACAGTTTTGTCTTGAACAACATCTCCTTCTATGTCTAAAACGTTTTTATTATCGTCAATAAACAGATATGTATAATACCCGTCATTCTCTTCGTTAAACCTTACTGGAACCTCACCTGTTCTTGTCTTCTTGCCCGTGAACAGATTACATATCACATACGGCTTGTTCTCAATGAAATCATCTCTCGAATTGTCATAGACGTAAACAATTTTGCCATTGTCATCTCTCATAAATTCAATATAGAAATCTATTGTATTGTTGTTTGGTGGTTTCCATTTATAGTCGAACAGTTTTATGTCGCGCTTATTGGTTATGTACTTCTCTTCTAAAGGCTGATATATAAGACCATCGAGTACATATGGACATTTGATATCTTTATCATACATATACATGTTCCATAACAATACAGAGTATTTAAATATCTCATTGTCCGACAACCCAAGTGCTGGAGCAAAATACTTTCTCCTTACTAATAAGTATCTCTTATCTTTCTTTATGTCATGATTTATCGCAGACATGTTGCTTGTTATCTCGCTTCTATGAAACTCTACAAGCTCTTTGCTGTCATAGTCACCTATATACTCTTTAAACTTGTATGGCTTTTGTCCGCTAAATATAAAACAGTTGTTTATTATGTCATCTGCTGCTTTTAAACGGTTCAATAGAGAAGTTTCGTTACGCAAATCGGTGTGCCCTTTCATTAAACAGTCGAAAACCATAAACATGTGTCTGTTTTCGTCAGCAAGAAAAATATGTTCTCCATCGAGTATTGACGAGTCGTATTTAGAATTTTTCTTGTCAATCTCTATGCCAGTATACTTTACGTCTAAGTTTGTAGAGATTAAATATGCTTTCATATTTGCGATTACAAGAAAGTTACGTGATCCGTCTGCCTTGTCTGTTACTGCATACTTATTCGGCAAAACATTCAATACATGTCTAATCTCTAAAGAGACTGGTTGTCTTCCTTCAAGAGCTTTTCTGTCGTCAGATATGTTTAGCAGTGATGAATATACGCTTAACACTTCAGATTTTTCACTATTACTGATAATATAATTACTCTCCTGTATTACTTTTAGTATTGTGTCGACTTCTTCATATATTTTAGTCAAGTACTCTTTTTTCTTGTCAGTTGTCATCAGCTCTATTTCGAGTTCGTAAATAGGTGCAGTATAGTTAAGTCTGTTAATGTTGCTGACCTGTTTAACAGAAGTGATATCTATTTTTAACGTCGTATCTTTTGTTTCAACAAGATACAGCGTTGCTCTCTCTTTGAGACGGAATCTTATGTCTTTGTTGTTTTCGGACTTTACACTCTGTAATCTCTTCATATCTTTTATCTCTGTCTCTTCAGAAACCCTAACACGTATAAAAAAATCATCGATATCGACAACATTATCTCTCGATTTTTTCTTCTCGATCATCTCTATGTTCTTGTCTTTCACAGATATAACTGAACGCAAAAAAGAACTGCTGCTCTTTTTAGAGAACAGGCTAATATATTTGTTGATGTTCTTTAATCCATTAATAGTTACACGCATGCCATCGTAACTTATGTCGAGCGTTGTAGATGACTTTAAAGAACCTTTATGGGCAAGATATTCGAGAATTTTCGTATAGTTTTCTAGATTGAGTTTGTTACGCTCATCTTTACTATAGTTGTAAAACATGAACTCGAACTCGCTCTCCGGTCCCATTGAAGAATAAAGACGTTCGATATCTTTTACGTATTTCTCTTTTATTATATTGGCAAACTGCATATATAATTATATTCATATAATTATATATCGTTTACAACATCTTTATCAATTTTTACAGCGGGACTATTTTAAATGACACGATTATTTTATTTATGCCGTCGCCATTCTATTTATGTTTGAATAAACATAAATAGTCAAAGACACGTTTCGGTGTCAAAGTCACACAAATAGTCAAAGACACGTTTCGGTGTCAAAGTCGCGCTAATCGTCGAGACCCCCAAATGAATACTCAACTGGCTCGAACTCGTCTAAGATACCGGCAGCAAGAGCAACAACATCATGCTCTCCGAAAAGAGTCAGGTCGAAACAAGTGGAAGCAGTGCTGCTTGCACCATCGTCGTCGTCGTTATAGCCTTGCAACGCCTTAAATGCATCAGTGAGGCTATAGAACTCGTCATCTGTAAGCTGCACCATCTTCACCTCTGTCTTTGGCAGCACAGAGACGACAGTCTCAGAGAAAACGTAGCCTGTGTTGTCATTGAAGGCGCGCACAGGGCCAGGCTTGCGCTCAGTCCTACGCGACGGATACGTGATGTTCGTTGGCACAACCGAATACAGTATCGCAAAAGAACGCCAGATGCGTGCAATCTTGAAATACTGCTTCAGTAAAGTCCGAGACCCTGCGCAAGACTTACTCTCCTTCCTCAAGGCATAAAAAAAGAACATGATTCCTTTGCAGAAATCGAAAAAATCGCTCTTGATCACGATCGTCATTTCGCAACTGATAACTAAGTCGCATAGATGCTTACAATATCTATAGGTTTGTTAGAGAAAATACTGTTTCATTTTTTTGATTGAAACAACACAGGTAAAATGAAATAACACAGGTAAAACAACACAGGTAAATCGCCTCTAGTTATATTTGTTTAATATATATTAAACAATATAAACACAAACACAAACACAACACAACACAAGACAAACAAAGTCAACTGTGCTCGAACACCTTGCGGTGGCAAAGCACAACCCCATCACACGCCAACTGCGCTCGAACACCTTGCGGTGGCAAAGCACAACCCCATCACACAGCACCTCAAGTCGAGATGTAGAGAGCAAGAGCAGCCTCCACCTCCTGGACGGTCTCCAGCAGCCTCACATTGCCCCACACAGTCTGGAAGGTGAGTCCAGCCTGTTCTGCCGTCTCCCGCACGCGAGTGCGCATCCATGCCCGGAACTCCTGCGCATCCATACCCGTGCGCTGAGCTGCAAGTGGAGCCTTCGGCGCCACAAACAACCTGCGCGGACGAACTGCCTGGGCGTCACGCTGACGCACCATCGGGATCGGAACACGCCTGACACCAGGAGGATCAGCTGCCACAACAACCTGCTGCCGCAAAGGAGTAGTCTGCTGGATCGCCACATCCACAAACTGCTGCACCGGAGCCACAACCTGCTGCTGGATCGCCACATCCACAAACTGCTGCACCGGATCCACAAACTGCTGCACCGGAGCCACAACCTGCTGCTGCGCTGGAACCACAGGCCCATACATGACGTTCACACGCTTCACACAGTAGTGCAGGAAGTTGCAGTAGTCGTCCTGCATAGCAATCCTCTTCCCGACAGACCTGTCTGCAAGCTCACCAGCAAACGTGTCCACGAAAAACTGCGTGAACCACACCCCAAATTCCCGCACATCCATGCAAGCCGCATACCGATCCTCATCAGAGATACTGGCCGGATCGTCCAACACAAACGGGTTCATGGGAGCAACAGGCATCGTCGCACACATCAGATTGATCCAGTTACGGACCTCACTGGGCATGAACGAATGCCTGAACACGTACCGCAGATAGTTCACGACCTGCGGAGTGCACACTTCCCACAAAAACATCGCGTAGCAGACAGTCTGCCGGGTGCAATGGGCGCCAAGCCAGCCGAGCGCCGCCAGAGTGTCCTGCCTGAAACTCCGACTGGCCACTGGCGACACTTGGTGAGTGTCCAAGAAGACCGAATCGCGAAGGGCGATGTCGATATCCTTGATGCACTTCCGAGAAAAGCTGCAGAACGCATCACGACTGCAAGCCTCGTCGCCGAGAGTTGACGCGAAGTGGGTCAGGAAAGCCTCCAGACGAGCACGCACAGAAGTGTACTGCTCGACGCGGTGCTCAGGCGCAACGCCATACGGGAACAGGAACGGGTTGCACCACTGCACAGTGCACTGCGACACCACCCAATCGATCATGCTCTGCACAGCAAGAGGGATGTGGGCGCCGTTCCTGAAGCAGAACGCGAGATAGTCGGCGACCATGCAGCCATAGCCAGTCGACCACATCCACATCACGCACGCCACGCGAGACGAGGAGAGGAAGTAGTGAAGACCCGCGAACAGGTGCACCACCTCGGACGGAAATGACAGTGCAGCATGCAGTGCCATCGAAACGAACGCAGCAATCATCGCAAAAACTTAAGAGCTGAAACACTCAAAGGCCTTGTAACTCAGGAGTGATACAAATATTATATAGATACATCAGACACTCGATATTTTCATTTTTTTTGCATGTTAGTTGACAAAGTCTTGTAGTTTGCCTTGTGTATCAGCCTATATGGCCTGGTCATAAAGCTAGGCCATAAAGCTAGGCCATAAAGCTAGGCTATAAGACTTGGCCATAAAGCCGGACCAGAGCTTGAAGAGCTAGGCCATAAAGCCGGACTAGAGCCAGACCAGAACCGGATCAGAGCTTGGCCATAAAGCCGAACCAAAGCTAGGCCATAAAGCCGGACCAAAGCTAGGCCATATAGCTAGGCCATATAGCTAGGCCATATAGCCTGGTCATAAAGCCGGACCAGAGCTGGGTCAGAGCTAGGCCATATAGCTAGGCCATAGAGATAAGCTTCTTAGACATTTTTGATGTGAATTAAAAATATCTATAATGCAGACATACTATTTTATTTGCGTTTATTCTTCATTCGTTTGTCTGCTTTCTTTTTAGCTGGCGCAACAAACTGTTTGTTTACTATGGCACTCATCTCGTCTCTGGCCTGCTCGAATTCTAGTTTATTCTGTTTAACTTTATTCAGACTTCTGAGCATGTGCAACAAGTTTGTAATATCTTGGCCAGACAAAAGCATTTTGTAAATACTATAGAAGTTGTCGACAAATGTTGGAAACGTTGTCTCGATACGTTTTTCATACTCAACTACATTTTGTTTACGCAACTCTTTCATCTCTTTTCTATTCATGAACTCTAATATTCTTATAATTCCTGTTGACAGCTTGTCTATATCAGGTATATTTATCTCTTTGTTCTCTTCAAGTCTGAGAATTTTATCCTGCTCTACTTCAGCAGCATCTACCATTTTTACGTTCATATTCTCTGTCTCCATTAATATATTCTACTATATGATTTATGTTTATAAATATTAGACGAACAGTAACTACACGTCTCGACAATCGTCAAGCAAGATAAGTTTTATAAAACTTATCTTGACTTGCAAGTGTGATATTTATAACTATTTAATTACTGTATCATCAATCCGAGCTGCTAGATGAGTCACCATCCGAGCTGCTGAAAGAGTCGTAATCCGAGCTACTGAAAGAGTCGCCATCCGAGCTGCTGGACGAATCACTATCTGAACCATTGTCTGAATCTGCTACATGTTGTGCTGGTTGCACTGGTTGTGCCGGTTGTACTGGTTCAATAACAATTTCGTAATCAGCGTCTAAATCTACAGGCTGGAGCTGGTGTTGTGGTAATGCAATAGGGTGTGCTATTGGTGTACCTGTACTGCTTTCAGAATCGCTGTCAGTACCTGTATCTCTGTTCAAATTGTATGCATGCATTTGCATGTTTATAAATTCATCTGGTGTGACATTCTCTTCTGCTGCCAATATATGGATAAGCTCTTCTGATGTGTGCGTCTCAGATGTTTTTCTTGTCGTTTCATTCTGTTGAACAGATAGTCTTTGTTCTGATTGTGCAGACATATTTTGCACAGCAAATACTCTGTGTATCCAGTCATACGTGTCATTGGTTTGAACGTCTTCTGTTACAGCTTTTTTTGGTTGGTTATTTATTTTCTTTGCGTCTGGTTTCGTGTTACGTACTAAATTGTGTTGTGGGAATACTTGAATCAGATGTTCAGATATCTCTTCATGACGTCTGTTAATCTCTGTTAGTATACGTTTCATGTCATCACCTATGATGCGATACTTCTTTAAAAAGTCGTTTATACGTTTTGCACGTTGTTGCATTCTCCATCTTGTTCCCACGTCAGTTGACAAGAAATATGAATCTGTTGACGGCAATTTTTCTTTGTTAATACAGTCTGCAACATGTGGATGCAAATCTGTAGTTACTTTTTCTAAACATATGTTGCAAAAGCTAGTATTACATTTTGTACATACAATAGATTGACACCCTTCTATAAGCTCAAAAGGCGTTTTGCAGCCAGGACAAACATCAATCATGATGCCATTCTCAATTGACCGTATAATACTGCCAACAAACCCTAGTTCATGTTCTTCTTCCCGTGTTTTTTGAATTGCTAGAAGTTTATTTGCCTCTGCTTTAATCTCTGTCATACTGATAAGTCTTCTACTCATTATGACATGTAGTTGTTCAACTGTTGTCTTGCAACTAATAACAGATGATAACCATCCGACAAAGAGAGGCAGGGCAAATCTATGTGAATGTCCGTCGCACAGACAAGCAATACCATAGCTAGTATGACAGCCAATATTTACATGGAACAGGTCGAGGTTTTCAATAGCGTGGAGGATACAAGAAGAGCAAAATAGTAGCGCGTCTTTGCAATAAATCCCGTAGTCGTCTTTTGAAATATGACATCTACATACTTTGCAAAGCTGTTCATGGTTTGTGCAGTTTGTTCCAGTTGTACAAGTGACTCCTTCTAAATTAGTAATCAATTTCCAGTCAGTACACAGTGCTGTTGACAAACGTTTTTCAGTTTGTTCTTTCGCAATATTTGTCTCGTCGTGGTATTGTCGATTGATGTGCTGGTATTGATTCATCATGGCGTTATACAACAGTTGCAACTCACTAATATATTCATGTATCAAACTATCTTTTCTTTTGATGTTTTCTGTTTGCAAAAGGAAAACAGGTTTTGTTTTAACAAGACCTGTTAAATGTTGACTGAAAATGACTTCTCCACTATAAAGATGCTCTTTACTCAACATATTATCTGTCTCAAGTCTGTTAAATATGTCCACAATCTTTTCAAGTAAATAGTTTTGAAAGAAAAATATAAATGTAGATATGTTGTCACCTTTGTATTTTAACATCATATGGTACATACTTATAATATCGGCAAGAGTTATATCAAAAGATAGTGCGCGCAAACTGTCTGTTATATCTTTTGTATGTACATAACAGCATTTATTTATTTTACAATCATTGTCGTTTTTGCATGTGGGATAAGAGTATATAAGCTGTATAAACTGTTTATCACACAGATGTGAACACGTTAATTCGTTTATTCTATGCCAAAATTTACAAGGGTTCTTTTCTTTCTTACTGTTTGTATCTGTATAATAAGTGTGAAAATAAGAACACTTATCAATGTTCTTACACTTTATGACAGGCACTTTAGGTTCGCCGTTACGCATCAGTCTGCCTTGTTGCATCTATCTATAATGACATAATACGACTACTTATTATAGTTATATAAGTATTCAATTTTATTTATATAATGAAGTTTAATTATACTGTCTTACCATGTGTGTACATATGATAGCTCTTGTTGCCATAAATTAATGCAAGTATCGTGTTACATATGTCATGCATTGCATTAATGCTCTCTTCTTGATAATCGAGATTCTCATCGCCCAAACTTACTCTAAAAGATCTTTTCATTAAACACTTGTTTGCATTAATAGCAAGCAATGCACTGTCTGACTTGAGTGTCCTTGAATTGCATGTACTCCCTTTAGATATAATTATTTTTCGATCGTTAAGTGATTTTATTACAAGATCATTGTCAAATTTATCCATCGCCTCTCCTTTTCCGCCGCCTATCGCAAAATAGATTGTGTTTGGATTTCTCCATGCAATGTTTCTTGGTCCAAAAATAATTGCATATGGTTTTACTAAATCGAGTTCTTCTCTGTATCTTTCTAACTCGTGATAGTAGTAAGTATCGAAATGTGATGAGATTATTTTAATCATCTCGTTGCGCATTATCTCTAGTCTCAAATTCTTAAGCTCTCTGTCTCTGAAATTGTCCATTAACGCAATAGTACTTGCAAATATCATATTGACATTCTCTGTGCCGCCACGGTATCCATCTTGCTGGTTACCGCAAATTAAAGGCATGTATTTTGAGAATACTTTTTTGTTGAAAATTAAGAGCCCAGATCCTTTAGGACCTGCTATCTTGTGATAAGATGCTGATATTGCATCTACTAAATCCATATCAACATGATGAAACTTTGCGCTCTGACATATATCAGTGTGGAACGGCACTTTAAATCTTTTACATAGTCTTCCATATTCGTATATTGCGTTCTTTGTACCGAGTTCGTTATTTACATGCATAATTGTTACAAGACAAACACGAGCTATGTAACCAACATGCACCAGATATTTCAATAGTTGTTCTAAATCATATGGCTCGATTAAACCTTTTGTGTTTGGTTTTAACTTTATCACTTTGCATGCCTTAATATCTTCTAAATTCTTCAGACATTCAAGTGTCGTTTTATGTTCATACATTGTTGATATAACAATCGGCATTTCGCCTGTATTCTTTAGACTAGAATGCATAGACACAGCACTTCTTATTATTGCATTGTTCGACTCTGACGCGCCTGATGTGAAAACAATCTGGTACTTCTCCTGATCTATATTAAAATGATCTGCTGTAATGTTCTTGCATTTTTCCATTATTCTATGTGCTCTCTCACCATATATTCCTGTTGAACTTGCATTACCTCTAATGTCAACGGCTAGAGCATGTTTAACATTGTCAGTCATATTTGTTGTTCCGTTGTTATCAAGATATATTATATCTTTCATAATACTATTATATAATATAATTATGCAAGACAGAATAAAAAAATGTGTTGTTGAAGGTTACAGTTTTCTTGATCTACATGAAATGCAGCTTTTCGATTTGCCCGAAATCGACGACTGTATAGCATGTAAATTAGAGTGTCTTATCCTATCAAACAATAATCTGCAATCAATCCCGGAAATAACAAATGACAAGAGAAAACCAATAACATGCAGTCAGTACGCAAGACCGCAATCCATGTGTTCGTCAACATATTTTGGCAAACTTACAGTTCTTGACATAAGTCATAACAGACTCGCCAGCCTAAAATTTTGTAACAACACGTTAGAAGAGATAGACTGTTCAGATAATAGTATAACTGACATAGACCTATCTGGTTTGCCATCACTAAAAAGACTTGATTGCTCAAATAACTCTATTGTTCATTTTCCACAAAACAGTAGTCTTGAAATACTTGACTGTAGTTATAACAATATAATTTCTTTGCATAAAATAATTAATGTAAAGAAACTTATATGTGATTTTAATAAAATAGAACATATCGATTATTGTCATAACATTGAAGAACTGTTGTGCAGTAATAACAGACTGATCTTCTTACCTATCTGTAACAAAGCGTCATATATCGACTGCAGTGACAATAATATCAAGAAAATAGACTATCTTGACAGTTTATTAGATATGATATGTGACTATGATGACAATCTTGATATATCAACAGAGTATACTATATCGAGCTGTACTATAAAAAAGAAAAAAGGAAAGAAATATGTGTTCATATATTTTAGTAGATGATCTTATTCTTCAAGTTTTTCGTTAATCTGTTCAATTAATGTGTTCTTTGTCTTCTTTTTAGACTTTTCATAAAGATCTATGCCATGTGATTTTGCGATTGCAGCAATCTCTTCATACTTCATCTTGCTGTTTATCACGAGTTTGTCAGACTGATCGTCATCGTTTTCTTCTTTTTCTTGTACAACTGTCTCTTCGTGAGACACAATAGTCGTGTCTTTGCGCACAAGTGCTTCAACAGTGTTGTACTCGAAAAGTTTTTTATCATCAATTAAGATCGGTTCATAATTGTCTTTGTAGCAAAATAGTATAACATTATTGTTGTATCTATTTATTTTTGGCAAAGATGAATATATAATTAGTTCGTCATTATCTTTATTAATAACAAAGATATTTATTCCAAAAAAATCTGAAACAAACAGTGTTATCTCTTTTGTTACTTTACACTCTTTTATTTGATTCTTCATCATTTTGTTTGTTACAGACTTGGACAGCTTTTCACTTAAACGATTAACATAAGTAATACGATCGCTATGATCTAGTTTGTCATATCTGTCGTTCATAATGTACACAAGAGATGAATAGAATGATATATTAAGATCTTTATTTAAATAATCAATACCTACACGGAACATCTCTTTATCAAGCCTCCCTTTGACACATTTAGGATATCTGTGTACAGACTGTTTAGCATGTATCTCTAATCTATCTGTTACATGCTTTATTTTTTTTTCGCTATGTACTTTGTCATCTTCATTTCCAATGTCCAACAGGTTATGCACGTATTCGCGAATATCGTTAATAGTTATTTTGTCCATAATAGTAATATATCAGTTACTATTTATATAGCTATGCCTTCTTCAATTTTTGTGTCTGTCAGACAACTATTTTTATGTAGGTGACGCAGAACGGGATGAGCGATCAATTTTCTAACTAGACAATGTTTTTTATGTCCGTCTCGAAAAATTTTACATAATTACTCACATCTGAATATATTAAAACAAATTTGTCTGGCACTCCTATTGCTATTGGAGTACCGTCAATCTTCATCTCTGTTAAAAACACACGATTGCCAATAGTGTTGAAGTTTTTATACCATTTGATATACAGTATGTTCCCCATATTTTGTTCTGATGACAGTAAAAACAAGTAGTTGTTATGAAATGTTACACTGACAATGTTTGTGTTAATGCCATACAGATGTTTGATATAGTCTTTTCGTACCGTTTTAATCACTTTTATATCACTTAATTTAATAGAATTAGTAGTATAGCTTACAAATGAACTAACTATATATATGTTAGTATCACTATTAAAAACAAACAGCAGACAGTTATTATTGACACACAACCCTCCTATATCAACTTTGTCTCTGGTAATCTCATTCATGAGTGTGCCTATACGCATGTCTGTTCTTGTACTGTAATCAGAATACTCTATCTCATAGTTAATATCAGTGTAAATATTGAATCCATATAGTTTTTCATTATGTATATAAAGAACATATCTGCTGTAATTTGTTGCATTTGTTATGCTTTTAAGTTTAGAAATATATATAGGCAAAACATATGATGACAGTTGATAATTTTTGTCTAGTTCCATAAATCCTGATTGTGTGCTGTTTTTCAGAGTTATAAACAGACGATTCATCATTGAGTTTAATTCTTTTTGGCTTATTCTTTTCTTATAAGATGGAGCTGCGTTATAATATTTGCTGAAAGGGATTGACAGTATACCTGTTATCTCGTGTTTATCTTTTTGGATCATAATATAGTTGAACAAAATATTATATAATCCAATTATTATCTATTTATTAATTATAATGAGTCATAACACAGATTTTATACCAAATATTCAGTTTATATTTATTATAGTCATCGCTGTCATATTTGCATTAATGATACCAAAAACTATTGACACAATCACTAACATATCATCCACAGACGATATGTGCAACAATATTCCTATGCAAATTGTTGGTAAAGATAAGAAGGTCAGAGCTAACGAAGAGTATGTAAGATGTAATAGCGACAGAGTTAAAAAACTTGAAGGATATGCATACAAAAAGTTTATTGCAGTAACATTCATATTTATTATAACGCTTGCAACGTCTGTACATATATATTCAACAACAGGCGAATTCTACAGCAGCCTCCTTGGCGTTATGCTTGGTTCTCTGCTCGGCCTTGTCATAAATCTATGTCAAAATTGGAACAGTGTATCAAACAACACTAAAACCATTGTTACTGTCATGATATTTGGAGCTGTTTTCTGTAGTTACAGCTACTTGTGCAATGAGGTAATACCTGATCTTCCAAACATCCGCCTGTTCAGAACTATTCTGCGTAGGTAATACCTAACAGGTTTTGTTGTACATATTTTCTATCTCAAGATAAAAAATATTTATTAGTGTTTGTATGCACTATTTTTTGTAATATATAAGAATAAGACTGTTGATAATAAACATAAATAGTGTAGTGACTATATTAAGACGTTCAATATGATACGGTCTTATTAGCAATATTGCATCATCATAGTTAAAAAGCCCTATGTCACCTATCTCTTGTAGCTGATTGCGATTTTCATTGTTTATTATAATTTGCTTGTTAGTAGTAATAAACGCCAGATAGTAGATGTGTCTATATTTAACGCCGTTTGTTCCGAAAAACGTCTCTTCGACTGGGTCAAGATTATCAAATAACACATAGTCTTCGGTTGTCAAGTTTGTCTCTTCTTTGAATTCACGTATCGCACATTTAATATTGTTTTCGTGTGTATTTCGTCTCCCTTTTGGAAATCCCCATTCTGGTTCTGTCCACACTGTGTCTGATCGTTCTATTATACTGTAAATATTTATATGATTGTCTTTGTCTTTCAAGTACTTGAATTTCTCTTCAGAAAGCAAGTACTCATTGCTTTTTTCATCATCCTCATCTAACGGCTTTGTCGGATTCCATAACATGTTCCAAAGAGTTCTGAATTCGTTGTCTAGAATTAGATTTATCTCTTCTTTTATCATCTGTTTAAATAATGTCACTATCCCTATCATATTGTCTGACCTGTATCTGCCTCTTATAAACTCCATAAATCCGAGCGTAAAACGCCGTCTTATCATTAATATCTTGACATTGTTCTTGAAGATAGAGAAAAGATCTGTGTCTGTCATTGATTCTATCTTAATCCCGTCTTTATTATCATGTAGTACGTCACTTTTACTGTCTTTAAGAAATTTTATCATATCATCAATGTGCTTATCTTGTATATCTAATTTTATTCCAAGTATTCCTATACTTGTTATCGGTTCAGAACACATCTTATGAAAATGTCCTACCTTGCCACAATTATTACAATACTTCTTCTTAATAGGTTTTTGATCTGAAATGATTTTGTCCATTAAATACTTCATATAGACTATTTTTTAAATAGTATTAAGACGAGCTATTATAACAAAAATCACAGATAACATTATGCTATTTCAAAGACTAATTAAATATTTAGACAAATATTTTTATTAGTTTTTAGCGATTTTGCACTTGATTTTATATTAAAATTAAGTGTAAAATTCTAAAAATTCAAGCAAGCTTTTACAGTATTTTTGTCTATACAGTATTTTTGTTTACGAATTTCTTCTATTAGTAATTTATGAATGATAAATTATTTTCATTGATAAAAGAGAAAAAAATAAAACAGTTTAAAAAACTTGTAACTGATCATGTCACAAATAATGGCAGCATCGATCTTAACATACGCGACACTGGTAACAACCACTTACTATATTATTCTATTGTCATGAACGATAAAGATGTTGTCGAATTCATGATAGAAAATGGCGCTCGAATTGATATTACCGATGAACATAACAGGTCTATACTTTTTATACCAATCAGATATGGATATAATGAAATAGTTGAACTGCTATTGAAATATAATAAAGACTTGATTGGCATAGACATTAAAGAGATAGTCGATCACAATGGCAATACTCCAATATTTTACACAATTGTCTATAAAAAACTTGACTTAATGAAACTGCTTATCGAACATAATATTAACGTCAATGTCAATAACATAAAAGGGTTATCTCCGCTGCATTATTCTATCCTTGTAAACTCGAAAGATTTTTTGTCATCACTGATAAACAATGGTGCGGATGTGAATAACATGTCTACAGTAACAGGAGAAACTGCATTACACCTCTCGATCAATCTAAAATATGATAACTTGACCAAATATCTGTTACAGAATAATGCTGATCCAAATATTAGAGATAAAGAACACAAATTCGCACCGATACACTACTCTGTTGTGAAGAATCCAACTACTTTTAGTTATCTAATTAATGCAGATGCAGATATCAATGTGCAAGACATTTTCGGAAATACTGCTTTCCATTATGCAATAGATAATACTTTTGTTGACGCGTTTGTGTTAGCAGACATTAAAAAAATAGATTTCACGAAATCAAACAATCACCACAAACTGTTGGCGCATAAAATGCTCGAAATCGGGAAAACAGATAGATATAGCAGTATGTTTGAAACTGTACTACTAAATTCAGATATGACATATCAAGACATTAATGGTAACACGCCTTTACATCTTCTGTTCAAAACGTCTGAATGGAGAAATGTCTTGCCAAAGTTAAAAAAGATAAACTTGACTATATTTAACAAAGAAGGCGACACGCCATATGATATACTTAAAAAAGACGAAGATAAAGAGTTTGTTTTGACTCATGTCGTAAAAGAGTTTAACAAAAATCAGCCATACATATCAAAAGTCAGTGAGTCAGTCTTCACAAAAGAGATCAAAGATAAAATAATAGAGATATTTTCTGAGAGATATTTTAATACTGTTCCTGACAATTGGGTGCAGACGCTAAATAGCAGCAAGAGTTGCGAAGAGCTTGTTAAAAACATATTCTTGTATTTCATTAAAGAGAAACCACAAACAAAATGTTTTCTTAAAACATATGTAAGCAAATTTGACACAGAATGCATACAGCTTATTACAAATACTAAAAAAATCAATATATGTACTTATACAGGATCGACATTAGACATTATATCTGGAATTGTGTACTTAATTAAAAAGTATGATAAAGTCATTGTGCCGATCAGTGAAAACTTTAGGACAAATCCTAAACTAATAGAATTATACAAAAGTTTTGGATTCAAGCTTAACAACAACTACGAATTCCTTAATTTCGAAATAGTATGGGTTAACAAGACAATTGTGTATCCAACTAATTTTGATATCGCGTTCACAACTGCTCTTGAATACTCTAAAAAAAGCAACGTAAAGTTTATCGCAATCCCTCTTGGAATTGAGATAAACAGCAAAAACCACGCAAACTATCTTTTGTTTGATATACAGAAAAATGTTATAGAGAGATTTGAACCAAACGGTGCATCCTCGCCGTATAACATGGATTATGATGAAGATCTGTTAGACGATATACTGCTAAATAAATTCGAAGATATTGTCCCTAAAATACAATATATAAGACCAAAAGAATACTTGCCAACCATAGGATTTCAGCAATTTGACTCACTTTATAAAGATACAGCTATTGGCGATCCTGGCGGCTTTTGTACTCTGTGGTCGCTCTATTATATCGAAGTCAGAGTACTTAATAGTAATAGATCACGGAAAAGTGTTATCAGCAACATTTTTAAAACCATGAAAACTTACAACACATATTTCAAATCTGTCATACGTAACTACTCTGGATTTATAACAGAGATTAGAGATAAATTATTGCAAAAAGCGAACATGGATATAAATTCCTGGATAAACGAGAAGTACGACAACACAGACGAACTTTACAAAAATATACAGAGCGAGCTATTTGCTTAACAAGTAACAGTTGTAGCTACTGTTTAATCTCTGTCTGAATCTTGCAAACTCTTCTCTAAATATCTGTCTATCATCTATTTCATCATAGTTGTTTAAGTTGCTGTCTTTATAGAACTTATTAATCCTGTGTCTTAGACTCTTTAAATTACTGTAATATCCTGTAATGTTTGTCGTCTTCAAATATAAAAATTTATCTCTCACATATTCTTTATTAAATATATGTGACAAAGACATGACATCTGCTTCGTGAAGACCATGGATTACGGATATCTGTTTGCTGTCTGGATTTATGTTGAAAAATAGTACATAATCGTATGCATCTTGACATGTGAACAGCAAGTTTCTTGGTTCGAGAGTATATACATTGTCTGGTAACAATTCTACTAGACGTTGATATTTTTTGCCTATGTTTATGCTTAAATTATAACAGAATCCATGCATCATCGACAAATTGTAGTTATATTTCAGATCTGCTGACAGATTACTGATCTTTATCATCTCTGTTGCATGAGTAACAGTTTTTGTTGTCTTTTCCAGTTCAGCTATTTTTATAACCATATCTCTAAGCATGTTATAATAGTCTCTTATTACAACAGTGTCATGGCTACTGTTTTTCATGTCGACTAGTTTTATACTGTTGCCAACCGTCTGCAGTAAAAACTCATCTGATAAATCTTGAATTGCTGATGGAAAATCAGTTAATGTCTTGTTGAAAAGCTCTTTAGTATCTCTGCTTATATATTTATCTAGTTCATCGATCACGTCTAGCATTGCTACTGTGTCTCCATAGCAACTTCCTTTCGCTAAATTATCTCTGTATACTAATTTCGGCTGCAGCATTGTTGCATAATACAGTGCTATCACTTTTAAGAATTTAGGACATCTGTATTTTAATGAATAGACATAACTGATAGCAAATCCGTAACTGAAATTTTCCCCTAGATCTGTCCCTAACTGTGTTAATATGTTTGCAATCTTAAATATTTTTTCGCCATATTTAGTCTTGTATAACTCTTTATCACCGAATACAAGCATGTAGTCTTTTAATATTTTCCAAAATGAGCTCATTTTTTTTGATACAATACCTGTATTACTTAAAACGATTTCGTCTGTTGTGTTAACAACTGTTCCTAATATGTTTCTATAAAAGTTTCTCTCTTCCGGATGCACTATATAAAACTCTCCATAACTGTCATTGAGGTGTCTACTGTCAAAACCAGTATCTTTAGCTCCTATCGGCTTTACACAATTATTGTAGTCATACATGTCATCGTTCCCTCTATATTCCCAAAAACTGTTGTTAGAAAAGTAGTGTTTGCCTATAAATATGTCTAGTCCGTTCTTATACAATGACTTTAAATCGCGCTTGTTTACTTTTGTAATATTTTGCGGGTTGTTTTCGTCTGTAAATAAGTCTTCTTCTCTGTCATTTACTAACAGCGAATAGAGTATAGGATGTATGTCTGATGACGCTATATTAAAATCTTGTCTTATCTTCTCTTTCTGATGTTTCTTATACAGATAATATACTGTACCTGGAGCCACACGACCAACACGTCCTTTGCGCTGTAGTCTACTTTGTTCAGATATCTCTGTTCTGTCGTTTGAAATAGTCCCATATGTTTTATGATCGTACCTCATTGACTTATAAAATCCGTTGTCAATAACAAATTGTAGTGATGATATAGTAATAGACGCTTCAACAACATTTGTAGCAACAATTATAAATCTGTTATATGGAGACTTTTCACCAATCTCTATCTCTTTGAAATCAGATCCTTTTCTTGCAACTATCTTTGATCTGTATTTGTGAAACTCGAATATCTTGTCTTTCTCACGTGAAACCATTGCACTAAAAAGAGGTAATGCAAGCACATCTGCTGGGACAATCTTGTTAAGTTCTGCAACCGCTTGATTAATCTCCATTGCTCCTGTCTGGAATATAAGTATGTCGCCATCTGTTGATGTCCTCATAATCTCGCGGACTGCATCAAATATATCGTATTCTGGTTTGTAAATCTCTGTTACTTTGTATCTTAGTTTTGTTCCAACATGATAACGTCTATCAACAGAAACTCTGTCTAGATTGTGTTCTTTTAATAGATTGTTTAATGGATACATCTTGTTGTCGTTAATGTCTCTGTAGAACCGTCTATAATAAGGCTCGTCGTCATCCATAGTTGCACTAATTATGAAGAGTTTTATGCTGTTGTTGTAATATACAGCATACTTCATTAAAGTCAATATCAAGTCCATGTTCATATTATGTGTATGTGACTCGTCAATCATAACTATGTCAAAAACGTTTCTGTTTGATATTGTTGATCTTGTTCCCCTCTTATATGCATGCAGCAGTAAAGGATTGCTTTGTACTATTTTAAATAGTATGCCGTCTGTACAAAATTTTAGCATAAGATCATGGGTTTTGCTGATATGACTTTTCTGTTTGTCTTTGTATTCAAACTGTATCACATAGTTACTTGATTGAGCTGCACCGTCTTTGTTTAATACCACATCTATTTGGACGCCAAGATCGTTGCTCATATTCTTAGCACCATTGATTGTTGAAGATATAGTCGGTTGCGTACATATCACATTCCCACTGTTTTTATAGTCTATTGTTTTTAGTGAATACAATGCTAGTTTTGGGACTTGTGAAGACTTGCCAACGCCTGTGCCGCCTGTTACAAGAACTACACGATTATTGATATATTTGTGATAAAATAACAGTTGGCTCGTCCAATTCAGTGTTGCTATTTTTGTATTGTCTGCACGACGGCCTGTTATCATATATTCTACATATTTAACTTTTTTCTCTTTGCCGTCAATCTCTATATTGACATAACTGTTTCTAAACATCTTGTTTGTTGTGAAATTAAACCCAGTATCGAATCTGTTTACGTCAATACTCTCTCTCAATCTGTCGTTATATGACTTGAACTTGTCGTTATCATAGTCTGTCAAGTATATATCCGGAGAGAATTTTGTTAAACACCCGTTAATAATCATTGTTTCAAACACAATGTCTATAATGTTGTTGCGAATCCCTCTATATATCTTGTCGTTGCGTGCATCAACTGTGTCGTCGTTTATCTCATACAATTTTCTAATATATCTCTTAATATTAAACCATCCACTGTTGTTTTTGTCATTTAGTCTGTTAATTATCTCTTTTTTGCTCTTGTTGTTTAACATCGACCAATATCTGTCATAACTTAAAAATTCTGTGTCAACAGTATAATGTGTGAATGATTTCGCAAAGTTGTACACGTTTTTCGGTGTGAACCCTGAATTCTGTATTTTATCAGATATTACTTCTGTCTGTAGTATTACATTATCACTTGTCAGATAAAGCCAATACCATGTACCTTTATAAGAGTTATATGACTCTATAATAAAGTCATAAAGGTTTTCTATTGGTATGGACTTTATTGTGGCTATCACATACCTGTATCTGTCACCCATGTAATTATGTATCTGCTGTTCTTCGTCATCGTCGTCGTCACTCTCTTCACCCAACTTTATAAACTCTATGTTATGGCCGTTTGAATAGTATTTAGTAAAATAAAAAGCTATTGCTATCATTATTTTTCTTACATGATATTTGCTTATTATTGACTTTATAGAGACTGTATCATTTTCAAGCATGTTGTTGATACTCGACATAAACTCAGTTTTATATTCGTTTGAAACTGTCTCCCAACTACTGGCAACATCAATCTTTAATATCTCGTTAATTAATGGAAAGAGAGACACGACTTTGTTGTCAACAATAACATCATATATCAACCACCTGTAGTTTGTCATATTTGCAAACAAATTGTTCGACAAGTTATCATATATGTGACCTATATATAGTGAATACCCATGTTCAGAAGGGTCTGGCACTCTGACATGGTCAATATAAGTCAAACTTGACTTATTAAAAAGCTCTATTGTGTTCTTGTACAACATGTCTTCTTTATAATCTGCTAATGTGTAGGGAAGTATGTCAGACCAGTTATAGAATAGGCGGTTTGCCATTCTAATCACTGTATCTATTAGAAGTTGATAATTGTGTTCCAAATCTTTATAACCAAAATCTCTTTCTGTCGCAATGTTATTATTGCGCACACATCGATTGTACTGCATATTGCTAAATCTGTATTGCGGCGACTCTTTATTAATATCAACATCGTCTAATTTATCAACATAAACGTTTTCAAGTCTTAGTATTCTCTCTTTATTACTAAAATCTGGATCATTAATAAATGGTAGAAGCAGCATTACTAATTCTTCTGGGTCTTTGTATTCATTTTTTCTGAACTGTTTTATATATTTATTGGCAAATTCTGTCTCTCCTGAACTTAAATAGAACCCGAAATATACGGATATAAAGTTTATCAGCTTCACGAGATAGTTGTTTAATATCTCTTTATCATTACTTATCATGTATGGAAATATTTTAGTTACTACATTACTATACAGTTCTGTCTCAAATTCTTTAGTAACTTTATACAGATTCATATACATATTAGTCAACAGTAAAAATTTTATTAGACAACAATACATATAAATATACTGTTTATGCTTTTCATCGCAAAGTATATTTGTTTAGGTTGTGATATTTTGACTAGCTAAGATTATGTTGTGTATATTATATAATGGAAAACCTTGATGACATATATTCAAGTATAAACAATGACAGTGTGACTGTTACTGGCAGCAGATGTATAGGACCGTGTTTCCCTGCAAACATAATTGCGAAACACCCGGACACTGGAAATACTATAACGTCTAACGATAATTTTTGTCCAGTTGAGCCACATACTATCACTACGAAAAATGGTGTTAAGCAGATAGAGACTGAGAAATGTACGCATGTCACATATAATTCAGCAAAATATAGAAACATAATTGATGGTGAGATAGACTATAGAAAGTTTTTGTCATTGATATACAATGTAAACTCCTTTTATGATACAATAAACTACATTAAAAAAAATATACCTAACATATACACTGAAAACAGACTTATAAGTATGAGTTGGCAAGTATTTTCAGTTGATAAAGACAATATACCGAACGTTGTTTACACATACTATGCCGACAAGTTTCTTAAACAATGGGAACCAGAGTTCAGAAAAAGTTTAGAAAAACATGGTTTAATAGACGACGTTAAAAAATATAATGACAATGTTGCACTGTATCATGGCAGTGTGAAAACTATAAAACTCGTTATAGATGCCATCGTGACAAGACAAAAAGCATATATAAGCGAAGAAGGCGCAACAGAAGTTTTTTCAAAACAGAATATAGACTTTTATATTAAAATAGGTGTCTACAATACATTCAAAACTCTTCAAGAGGTCAGTGTATCTAGCTAATATTCTTTATAAAAGTTCTTGTCAGTGCATATAATTTTGTGATCTTAATTTATAATGTATAGATTAGCAGTTGATAAACCTGGATTATACTTTCCGAATATAAGAGTAGTTATGACTGATCTTTATGAAAGTGATACTGCTGTAGCAGAAGTCGCGAACTATTACAGAGATAAAGTGTATAAATGGCTTAAATCTGGAAAATATGATCAAGTGTTAGATTATTTCTCTGTTAGCAACGGCAAAGTCACTTTTGATAAAGGAGAGACAACGGATGCAAACAGAGATCTTAAAGCAAAATATGTTAAAGAGAAATACCTTTCACATACAGGCATGGTTAAGCTTGTAGAGAGGGTTAAACGTAAGACAGGTATTCTAGCATATGATTTTACAAAAAATCAGTCAGTCATAAAGCATGCAATCAAAAGTATATTTAAAACACAGTTAGAAAAACATATGTAAAAGCAAATCCTGATAAAAACTAATAATATTTAGCTACATCGCAGTGTTTTATTTTATTTTGGAATATATCTTTTTATTTTTACTAAAAAGATATAAGCCGAGAACTTTATTATGTTGTGTACATCACTAATATGATATAAACATAGACAAATACTATTTATCAATGAGTTCTGTTAATATTCACACCACATATTTGAATATGCAAGACACATATACAAAAAAATATGGAGAGAAGACAATAGTCTTGATGCAGATCGGAGGATTTCATGAAGCATATGCGACTGATACACGTGGTTACAATCTGTTCAGACTTGCAAGCATACTTAATATGGTATGTACAAAAAAAAATAAAGAGATAGAAGAAGTAAACGAAAAGTATCCATATATGTTAGGGTTTCCCATATCTTCAAAAGACAAACATGTTTCTACACTTATAAACAATGGTTTCACAGTGGTCGTAGTTGATCAAGTTAGTCCACCACCTAATCCAAAAAGAGAAATAACTGGAATATATTCGCCTGGTACTTATATCGAGAACAGCGCTGCGCCTGACAATAATAATATAGTGTCTTTCTACATTGAAGAAGAGAGGCAGTTAACTGGAAAACTATTAACATGTATCGGTATGTCTGTTATCGATTTGACGACCGGCAATTCACTTGTATATGAAGTCTATTCGTCTGATGCCGACAGTAATTATGCGTTCAACGAGTCTCTAAGATTTATCTATAGCTACAATCCAAAAGAAACACTCGTTTTTCATAAAACTAAAAACACAGAAAACGAGCTTACAAAAGAGAAAATAGTTTACAACTTAGAACTCGAAAACAAGATCCATCACTACTATACTTTGTCACATAAAGCATATAAGGAATATGATAAAGTTACATATCAAGAAGAGTTTTTTAAGAAAATATTTAACAGTGAATCACTTACGAGTGCAATTCAAGATCTTGATCTCGAACTATACAGTTATGCAAGAGTTAGTCTTGTTGGACTGTTGAACTATGCATATCAGCATGACAGTTCTATAACCAAAGAACTGAACAGGCCAGACTTTTTTAGTAGCAACAAACATGTTGTTCTCGGCAATAACGCAGTTATGCAGTTGAATGTTATTGATAATAACAACTTGGACGTTGGCAGTGCGAATGTTAACTCTCTGTTTGATGTCGTAAATAATACTAGTACATCGATTGGCCGCCGTTATCTTAAAGCAAGACTTGTCAATCCTCTTACTTCGGAAGAAGAGCTGCAGCAGTTGTATAACTTCACTGACACAATGATAACTGATGATCAATATAAAGAAGTAGAAAACAGTCTGAAACAGATTATTGATATTGAAAGACTGTACAGAAAGATGTTGTTGAACCGTATCCATCCTTTCGAACTTGCCCAGTTTGTTGCAAGCTATTCTAGTGTAAGAAAGTTAATCAACATAATTGTTGATAGCAAAACACTGAAAGAACTTCTTCCAAAAAAGTATAAAGATGTCAGTAAATTTTGCGATGAAGTCGAGTCAATGTTTGATCTATCTGAACTGAAGAGACAAAATATAACTGACATGAACAAGTCTTTCTTTTTAAAAGATGTCTACCCAGATATTGACAAACTACAGGAGGAGATAGATTACCAAAACAAGTTTCCTACTGAGCTTTGTTCTGTCTTGTCAAAGATGATCGAAGACTCTGGCTTTGTTGCTAAACAAGTTGCAAAGAAGCAAAAAGCCAAAGAAAGAGAGACATGCAAAGATAAAACAGACAAAGTACGCGACACAGACTCTGATACAGATCCTGAATATAGCAAAGTCAAAAAAAAAGAGACAAAAGAAGGAATATCACTGACTGTAACTAAGATACGTTGCAAATCACTTGAAAAAGGGCTTAGCAACACAAAAAAAATAAGTGTATTGGGTCGCAACATAGACGTTGCTGATCTGAAATTTTCTCCTCTGAAAGATGTTATCAAGATAACAACGCCGCTGCTCGACGAAATACATACAAATATTAAAGATAAAACATCACAGCTTGGTACTCTCTTATATGAAAAGTATATCGAAACACTTGACTCATATAAGAAAAGATACGGTAAAGTATTTCAGTCTGTCAACAATTTTATAGGTGTCATTGATTACATAAAATCCAACGCGAAAACAGCTGTCATGTATAACTATACAAAACCAGTTATAGATAAAAAAGCCCATTCTTACATAAGTTGTGAAAATCTTAGACATCCTATTATAGAAAGAATAATTGACTATGACTACGTGCCGCACAATGTCGATATTGGAAATGATTTGAAAGGTATGCTAATTTATGGCATAAACTCTTGTGGCAAATGTTTCGCAGGCAAAACAAAGATACTTATGTATGACGGATCCTTTAAATATGCCAAAGACATTGCGACAAACGACTTGCTTATGGGTGACGATTCGACACCAAGAAAAGTTAAAACAACTATACAAGGAAAAGGATTGATATATAGAATATCTATCAAAGATCATAAAGATCTGTTTGTTACAGGTAAACATGTTCTATGTTTAAAAGAGACAGACAGAGGCGAGATTACTGAGATGACTGTCAACGAGTATATAAAAAATAAAAGCAACATACATATGCACAAATATTTTATATATTCTGTTCCTATTGAGTTCGATAAAAAAGAACAATTGGTCGATCCATATATTTTCGGCAATAATGTGCTAAAGATTACATATCCTCAGTGTTTTTTTGATAATATTAAAACAAGTGCAAAAGAGTCGCGCATCTCGTTTATACGAGGCATTCTGATGTGCAAGTTAAGCAATTATACTAAAGAGAAAAGAGGTCATAAATTTAAGTTTCCTTTAGGGACTGATATTAAAATAATTCGGACAATAAAATTCGTCCTCAGAAGTCTTGGATTTGTTGTCATGTCTGAGTTTTATAAGAATTTATACTTTTACGGTAATAATATTGTAACATACGATCCTAATAAAGAAAACTTATTTAAATTCAGTATCGCTGCCGTCAAGAAAGACTATTATTATGGGTTTGAGGTCAACAAAAACAAGAGATTTCTTCTACATAATATGATAGTGACGCATAACAGCTCGTTAATGAAGAGTATTGGTCTCAGTGTTATAATGGCACAATCAGGCATGTATGTCCCAGCAAACAGTTACACTTACTCACCATATAACTCTGTGTACGCCAGAATAACAGGCAACGATAACATATTTAAGGGACAGTCGTCATTTACGCTTGAGATGACAGAGATGAACTCTATTCTTAATAGAAGTGACAAGAACACATTAGTTATTGGCGATGAGCCGGCAAAAGGTACAGAAAGTCTTTCTGCAAACGCTTTAGTTGCATCTGCTGTTGTATGTCTTGCAAAAGCAGGCACGTCGTTTGTTTTTGCAACTCATCTTCATGATATACCTAAACTAAAAGTAGTTAAAGATCTTGTAAATGTCAAGTCGTTCCATTTATCAGTTGAATACGACCAAAACAAAGACATTCTTATATTCAACAGAGAGCTAAAAGAAGGCAGTGGCGATCCGATATATGGCATAACTGTCGCAAATAAGATAATCAGAAACAAAGAGTTTATAACTCTTGCAAACAGCATTAAAAGCGAGTTGATGAAAAATTATAACAGCATATTGCCAAACAAAAAATCTAGATACAACTCGAAAATCTATATTTCTAAGTGTGCTTTATGTAACAAAGAGTATGAGTATGACACAGAACAGTCACAAGGTAACATAGATACACATCACATCACACATCAGGCAGAGTTTAGAAACAATAAAGTCCCAAGAAGTCGCAATCACATACAGAAAAATCAAATTTCTAACCTTGTTACTCTGTGTAAAAAATGTCACAGACTTATACATGAAGAGAATATTGATATAGTTGGTTATGTTAAGACAAGCAACGGAAAACAACTTCTGCTTAACAATTTATAGACGTTTGACAGACAACAACTACCATATACTAGTTGTCGTCTTATTTCAGTGATATATGTTGGTACTAGTTTCTCAATCTTTTTATGAAACTGGAAAACGTCGCCATATTATTGCTGGCGGCATCGCTTATAGATGGTATTGACATAACTGCTCCTGGTGACGGCTTATTTTGTAGATATTTAAATAACATCATGTCGTGTACATTGCGATCTCCCGCTTCTTCAAAATCGTCGTCATCATCGTCATCAACGTCGACAATACTACAAGTTTTAAAGGAACTGTAGATATCACTGTTTGTTAACAGAAGTAATAAAGCGCCTGTTATACTTCCTACAAGAAGTATTCTCATCTTGTCAGATGCGCCTTTCCAACTCTTATATGCACACCATAATAAAGAAGTAATCCCACCTGCCAACAATGATATGATATATACCTTATTTCTGACAAACTGACTAGCTGTTATGATAGCTAAAGACAAAACAATAGTGTATAACAACTGTTTTTGTGCTACAATCTCTCGCGGAGTTGTAACTGTTAACTGTTTCACAATTTTGTCACATATTATTGGATATACACATGCAACTGCAATAATTATGAATATATCTTGACTATTGAATTCCATTATATTAATAATCCAGATAATTATTTATTTTTGTTTATAATTTATTTCGCGCATCAAGAACTCTAAAAGAAAATCTAGACAAATTTTTTCTTTCAGATTCAACCAGGGTTTGAATTCTTAGCATTGTACACTTAATTTTATGTTGAAACTAAGTATAAAAACTGCTGAAACCAATAAAATATTTAATTACTGACTCTGCGTTTGTTGCTGCCATATCGTTTATTTAGACCTGCAGACTGTTTATAAAACTTGTTCTTGCTCTCAACTAATTTTACCTTTTTGCCATATGTCTCTTCGTTTTCAGATTCACTCTCGCTTGTTCCTCTGATCATTATTTCGACATTGCGCATCTTATTTGTAGCTTCGTAAAGAAGCCACGCGCACACAATTGCAAATCCAGATATAAATACTGCGTAAAGCCATGGCCTTCTATCTTTTAAATATGGACTCTCCTTGAAATAGTTTTGAAACGCACTATTCCAAGCTGATGACACTGAAAAGGCAAGCGCACCAAATAAAAAATGATTTAAGTTATCAGACAAATAGTCTTGTTTTCTCGTATCTCTCATATAACTACTATATAGACAATAAATATTTCATCAGTAAACGATTCAGTTTTGACCAGAAACTTTAATGTTAACTCATAGAGTTAACATTAAAAATCACACTTTCATTGTCTACACATAAATCTAAAAATCACACTTTCATTGTCTACACATAAATCTAAAAATCACACTTTCATTGTCTACACATAAATCGTAATCATCAACTTATTGCGACGATACTTACAACTACGAATGCCAAACCGTTTGTCGCTGAGTGGATAAGTTTGTACTGTGTTTTAAAATTTTTATTGTCAAGAGACTCTATTAAATCACTAAGAAACTTGTGTACTACACGATTACCCATATGTATTTGCGATATCGTGTTTTCGACTATGGCTTCATTCTCTGAAAGCTTGTATCTTTTACTGCCTTTGTAATGCAGGATCCAACAATCGTCTTCAAATATATGTGTAGTTCCGTGTGCCTTATAACTGTCTAATATCGATTTGATCTGACTTGCATACTCCTTAATGTCATCTGTATTTGATTTATATCTTGCAGTTTTTATACTGTGTAGTCTTAACAAATCTCTCTTAACAGTTGGCGAAAGTATTTTTAGTAAAGAGTTGTCAATCGTTGTGTCGTCTGCCTCATCTATATCGTTAGCTGTGACGCTTATGTCTGGCTTAAATGCGTCGACTGGATCAACTTGACTGTATCTGTCTTGATATGTTTTTAGTCTGTGCAAAATATCTTTCTCAATCTCTTCAACCTCTTTTTTTAATATTTCCATATAATTCCTTGTCTATATTTAATATACTAAAACTAACGCTGTTAAAGCAACGCCCTAATTTTTGTTATTGTGACATACTTCATATAGAACATATATACTACCACTGTTTTATAGATAATGTATTATAATAATATAATGAACAAGAATATCAGATTTCATCAGAGAGGTGGCACTGAAACTACACAGCAAACTGCTGACGCTAAAGCAGCAGCCGATGCTAAAGTAGCTGCCGATGCTAAAGTAGCTGCCGATGCTAAAGCAGCAGCCGATGCTAAAGTAGCAGCCGATGCTAAAGTAGCTGCCGATGCAGCTAAAGTGGCAGCCGATGCTAAAGTAGCTGCCGATGCAGCTAAAGCGGCAGCCGATGCAGCTAAAGTGGCAGCCGATGCAAAGGCAGCAGCCGATGCAGCTAAAGTGCAGTCAGAAACAGAAGCCAAAATAAAAGCAGAAGCCGAAGCTAAAATAGCAAGAGAGAAAGTTTCTGCAGAAGAGGCTTTGAATGATAGAAAAACATTAGAGAAAGCATATAACATATCAAACACAATTTGGGAAGGTGTTTTAGACAAATGCATGGGTGTTGACGGCAAGTCTGAACTCAGCAACATTAATCTAAATACACAATACGACACATACGTTGTTAATGAATATAGTGCTGCAAATGCAAAACAGTCATGTGAATTACTTAAGAATGATAACATTTTCACACATTTGTACAAAGACACTTGCAATCATGAAAATAGCGGATGCAAGACAGATAGAGAAGCATGCAATTCTGCCGAAACAAAATGTGTTGCAGACGCAAAAGAACTTAAAAATGTTGCGACCAGAAAATGTGAAGCCGTACATAAAGAGTGCAAAGACAACAAAGAAAAATGTAAAGAGGTAAAAGAAAAATGTCTTGAACAAGAGAAAAACATCTTAGAGGGAAGTAAAAATTATTGCAAAAGCGAGAAAGAAAAATGCGTAAGAGTTTCAAATTGTACTAAAGAGATGCTTGACAAAGATGCTGGTTTTTACAAGGCGAGAAACAAGTTAGCATCACAGGTATATGCACATTGCGAGAAGAAGTGTTCAACTGAGTCAGATAAAGAATGCACAAAGAAATGCTTCGGCAATATAATGAACAAGCTAAACAGTCCTGGCCAAAACACTGATTGCGGTGCTCTTGCTGCTGCCTTACATGAACATAAATTTACTGTCAGATTTGGCACTAAACAGTAATAATAATATTTAGACAACACCAGACTTTGTCCAGATTTTATGTTAAAATGTTAATAACAAAAGTTTTATGCATAGACATCTATACATAAAAATTATACAAACCATTATTTACCAATCTTGACAACTTTTTCAGTGACTGGGTCATACTTGACGCCTTTGTTACAGTTTTTTAGCTCTTCTAGATCTGCTGAACTTATATCGTTGTCAAACTCTTTTAGTTTAATCTCTTTCTGATAAGGCGTAAGATATCTCCAGTTTTGTTTGTATTGATTGTCGTCTATTTTCTTGAAAAGATCATCTAATGACTGCTTTGCAGATATTCTTGTTTTAGGTTTCAACTCTTCTAATTGCTGTTTTAGTACTTCTGCTCTATCATCGTCTGATGCATCGTTTATCTCACGTTCTAAACTTATGATCTTTTGGTTATTACGAAACTTATCAATGTCTAAAAAGATACTCGACATGTTATACTATACTATATGTCTTTCCTTTTATACAGCTTGTATTTCAATTTCTTTCTTAATAAATATGTATGAATAACAAATAAAAATTTATTTGGCATTATACATCATTAATACTTTAAATACACTTTCTGTACCTTTTTTGCAGTTGTTTGATTAGAATCGTTTCAGATTCTGATTCTGATGGCTGTGAATAACTCACTTTCTTTGCTTTTTTAGCAACAGGTTTTGTTTGTTGATCATGAACAGGAACAACTACAGGTACTGGTTGAGGAGCGCTTACTACAGGTGCTGGGATTGGAATAACTACATGCGCCGGAGTTGGAGTACTGACTGCAGGTACAGATACTGGAGGCTGACAACTCAAGATTGTTGGCAGAGGAGCATGTACAGCTACTTTATTGCGTGAAACTTTCGCACTTTTTTGCTGCACAGCAGTATGAGGTTTTCTAGGTGCATTAACAATTTCATCTAGCTCTTTCTGTGAATACCATTTACATACTTCATCTGTCTTATATACTGATTCAAACTTGATGTCATCATATTGATGCGGTCCTCGACTAATATTTTTAAACCATGTCTCAAACTTTGTTACAAGCCATGATGGCATAGGCATTACACTGTCACGCAAACTATCTTTTACATTGTCGAAAGTATAACCAATAGTCGGTGGTGCTACTGTATATCCATAGTCAGTTCTGAAATCAACTCCCATAACTTCTCCAGACGCAAATACTCTGTTCATAGTGTGCCAGTTATCCATAAAAGGTTGCCATTTGAAGTAATAACGGCTGCTCCCAATAGTTTTAACGCGCAGTGTATCAATGTCTGCTAGTCCATTCACGGCAAGCAGATCTTTCCAATATGCAAGACCATTATTATACAGGCAAACTTCGATGACAACAACACCACTTCTACGTCCACACTGGATACCAAAGTTAGAGTTGTACGGTGCTCTATATGGAAGTTTAGTGCTTGTCAACGAATAAATCTCATTGCTCTCCGTAAGATCCATGTCAAGACATCGTTGATAATCAGGACTATTATTCAGACAAGGGAACACTACAAAACCGTTCTTAAGGAGTGTTTGTACACTGTTTTGTCGTTCAGTAAGAATGTCGACATACCCGTTGTCAATGTGTTGAATATAGTCAAGGAGGGCTGTCATATGCGGCATACAATCTGTGCTATAAGTTATACCACTTACAACACACTTGTTGTATAAGCGTGTGAACAGAGTGTTGTCAACTGAAGTGACAAGTCTAAAGTTCTTCATTGCCGGAATAAAATCCCATCTATTATAATTGAAATACGCATAAACATCAAACAATGACCTCTTATTGTCAGACTTGTCATATGATGCTATATCATGCATCATGCGAAACATGATCTGTGCAATATTGTTGTTCAAACAGATTTTTAGTCTATGAATATCTGGCTGTTCTAGAACATATGACCTCACAATATCCAAAAGTGAATGCATATAGCTATCAATCTGTTCGACGTAACTAGAATCGTTGAATCCGTCAGTGCTTTCGAACTTTGGGAACGTTACGTGCTTGCTTTCAAGAACAGATCTGAAATCTTGTTTCTTTTGAACAATGTCAAACAAATCCATGTAAACCTTGTCTTGTTTATATGGATACTTGTTCTTGATAAATTCAACATAATCTTTGTCAACACTACTCAACATCTGCTTTGTCAGACCTGCATAAGACTCTTTTGTTAAAGTCTTGCAACTAGTGTATGTCATAAGCGGCAGAGTATCAGGTTTAAGAGCCTTCAACATAGTATAACGATGAATAATGTTAACAATCAAGTTTGACTGCATAGCATGTTCAAAGTCAGAAGTAGCAATCATAACCACAAGATCCATTTGGTGTTATTGTAACCTATTTACACATATTTATGTTTAAATAGTTGTATATGCAATTTTTTCACGTATATTAACGATGATTTGTGCCTGCAGCAAATCTCATGGCAGACAATAAAAGTCGACCAACACTGTTGCCTAATCGTATTCCAGGTGTCGTATCTATTCCAGAAAGTCTATTTATACCACTTATATCTATAGGGATATTTGGCATAATGTTTATACTTATGTTTGCGTCTATATCTTCATCTGATCCGCTTGTGTCTGAATAGCTCACATTAGTTACTGCGTCTGCTCTGCATACAGGACATTGTAAATTGTGATCTACAAGCCACTTCTTAATGCAGTCAGTATGAAAATAGTGTCTACAGTTAAGAAGTTTTAGCTGGTCTGTGTCTACGTAATCTATTTGACATATAGCACATGCAGTAACACCTGTATTTTCTTGGTTAGATTTTATATCTTCATAACTGTGTGTTGGTATACTATCGAACTGTTGATTTGTCAGTGTTGGTCTGCTGTGTGAACTTTGTTGCGCTTCCATTAAAGACGCGTTAAGCACTTCGTCAAGATTACCAAGTGTTCTTGCTAATCCGGCAAGTCCACTATTAATTGTCGTCATCACTGGCTGATATGATTCTCTTTGCGTCTGTTGTTGTCTCTGTTGCACTTGTTGTTGTGTCTGTGGTACTTCGTGATGTGTTCTAAAATAGACAGCAAGCATATCATTACGCATTTCGTCATTATCGATGTTATTGATCATGTAGTTAACAAACTCGTTGTTAACATTACTAACATTTATGCTGCGCCTCCCTTGTCTCATAATACTATTGTATAATAGTATTTATGTTTATATTAGTTATGCTGGAGCATCTGCTTTGTTATAGCCTGTTGTCAACAACCCTTTCTTATCAAGAATCATATCATCTAAAGCTTTTCCAGGTGCGACTAGAGGAAGACAGTAAGTGGATTTAACATGACAGTCAAAGATTACTGGCTCTGCCGATGTAATAAGTCTAAGTGCCTCTGTTAGTTCTCTCAAGTTAGTTATCTTGACGACACGGATACCCCACGCAGCACCTAAAAGAGAGTAGTCTGGGTTGTAACTGTCTGTCACAATACGTCTCTTGTCGAAAAATAGATCTTGCCATGTTGCTACCATCTGTAGACGTCTGTCGTTCATAATAAACAACTTGACAGGGATATTATGTTTTGCAATGTGTTGCAGTTCGTTCATTGTCATATTAAAACTCCCGTCGCCATCAATACCAATCAGGATAGGATTCTTGCTTTCGCTCTTATATGCATAATGACTTCCGATAAGATAAGGCAGACATACCCCCATAGTACCAGCAGAACCACTTGTCAAAAATCTGTTTGGTTTGTCAAATGTTATATACATTGATGCATACATCTGATGATTGCCTACTCCTGTCGATACGACAAAATCTTTTCCACTTAACTTCTTATTAAGTTCAAACAACACATTTTGCACTTTCAAACCGTCGCGAGCATCTGGACAAGACAGCATGTTATCTTCTTTCAACTGAGCAATACGACCTAGCCACTCTGTGCGCGGCTGATAACATATGTTGTGTCGCAACAGACCTAAAAATTTTGTGCAATCATATGTAAACTGGTAATGTGGTGTCACTGTTTTTAAAGTCTGAAGATTAATATTGACAATACCGCCTCTCTTATTTGTAAATGCTTCGTGTGCTTTTGGAGCATATGTTTTTACTGTTCCGACCGTTCTATCATCAAATCGTGCGCCTATTCCTATGATAAGATCAGCTTCCTGGACTGCATAGTTTGCCGCCGCAGATCCGTGCATGCCAACCATCTTAAGGCTTTGTGGATGCGATTCGTCAAAAATACCGAGTCCATGCAATGATGACACTACAGGTATTCCTGCACGTAATGCAATAATTCTCACCAAATTATAACAGTTTTTAGCTCCCTGACCAACAAAAATAATTGGTTTTTTAGCTACTCTAATAAGTTCTGCTACATTTTCAACATCTATATCGTCAACATATCTCTGTTTACAGTGTTTTAAGGAAGGTCTATCTTGTTCGCAAAGCTCAATTGGTTCGGTAACAGTTTTGATCATCAAATCTTTTGGCAGATCTATAAACACTGCGCCTTTTACGTCGTTCATAGCAACATGATAAGCATAGTCCATTACCAATGGAAGGTGGTTTATGTCTGTTAACTGGTGAACCCATTTTGTTACTGGCCTAGCAATGTCAATTGCAGGCACTTCTTGAAAAGCGTCAGATCCAATAGCAGAAGTAGTGACTTGACCAGATAATACAATTAGAGGCACATGATCTGCATTTGCATCATACAGAGCTGTCAAAGCATTAGTCATGCCAGGACCAGATGTAGTTACAGCAACACCTGGCGTGTTTCTTGCTTTCGCATATCCTGTTGCCATAAATCCTGCTCCTGCTTCAGTACATGTTCCCATAAACATCGGATTGTTTATCCCATAAAATGCATTCAACAATGGCAAATTGCATCCACCACAATAACCAAAAACATGATCTATCTTGTATTCGCGTAACTTTTCTCTTACAACGTCGCCGCCATTCATGCCAATAAGATGTTTGTTTAAAATGCGAAATGTCGTTCGCAACATCACAGTCGACAAGTGATATAATCATACTATATACATGTCAGATCAACTGTTTATCAATTTTTTACGACAAATGAAGCAGAAAGCACACGATTTTAACCGTGAGAGTGTCAAAGATGTTTCATTCTGTTTCTATTTGACGTTTTGTGTAGATTGGTATATCACGTTTGTTATACAGTATTAGTTCGATATCTTTTATTAAAGCAGCTCTAATCTTCTCTTCATCATACCCAGTTTTTATCTCGTTGTACTTATCAACAATTTTAAACGGCAACTTTGATTTCTCTTTTAACTCATCAACTTTATTCAATATAATATACGCTTTTTCATCATATAAGTCGTCTATAGTGTCGCGTTTATCTTTAACACACCAGTTTGTGCCGTCGTGTACCATAATGTATTTGCTTTTCATATTAGAGATATATATATTATGGTTTTCAGGTTTCTTTTTATCGAAATGTGTTTTGACTACTAGATCTTCGATACTTCTGTATTGGCGATTAATAATTTTCTGCCACTCTTTATTGCTGATGTGGCTAGTGTCTTCTTTACCGAAGGCAAGGATATTAAAAGTGTTGTTTACATTATTATTAATAGTCTCTATGTTGTTGGTTATATTGCCGGTCATGGCAGTTCTGCTTGATAAAGTTTGCACTTTCCTGTTAAGTTTTTTATTATCGTCTTCAAGCTTGTTTATCTTTTCTACAAGTTCGTTAAATATTTTCTCTTTCTCTTCTTCTTGTAGTTTGCGTATTTTACAGATTTTCAAATGTCGATTGAAATTGGAGTTTGTAGACAATTTTTTATGACAGTACATACAGGTGTTTTTATCAGACTCACTGCTGCTTGCGTCGGTAGTGGCATGACCATACTCGTAATTCTGTCTTTCGCATGAGTATTTCTTGTTGATATGAGCCGAATAATTGCCTTTATGGTCAAACTCTTTATCGCATTTATTACATTTATATGTCACCATATGTATACTGATATACAACGTTATATTTTTAAACATATTAAACTCTATCCGTTTAATTTTCACACGATTAAATGTAAACATATGGCCAACTATTGTTTGCTGTTGAATACAGAATCGTCAAAAACGATTCTCCATGATTCTATTACGATTCAGGATTATTTAGCTTTCACATACACATTTTACGGTTTATAACATTAGTTGTTACTCGCCATATGCGTTTATTTTTTAAACGTTTAATTTTTGTTTAAAATGATTCTTTATGATTCTATTGGGATTCTGCTTGATCTGAATTAAACGTTTACGGTTTAAACACGAATTTGTTGCTCTTTTTTTTATAGTTCTAACTATATTTGATGTAGAATAAAAATCTTGTGTAGTTGAGTTTTATCAACAGTTTGCAAAATAATTTTTTTCAGTTCTGTTTTCTCAATGTTTTGACGATTATTTTGCCTCTCCAATTACCGGTTTTTTTACACTGATCTCAGAAAAAATTATTAGACTGTTATACATTTTTGGTGAAAAACGTTTAAAAAATCTGGTTTTAGAATCTTCAGTATCTGTTATTCTTTTCATGTTTTCACCTGTGTTTTCTCGGTGTTTTGAGAGATTAAAATTTTTTTCAGTTGAGTTTTCTCGGTGTTTTGAAAAACTCGATTTTTTTCTAGTTGAGTTTTCTCGGTGTTTTAGAAGAAAATCTTACTTTTTTCTCGAATTTGGGATTCTATTTTTCTCGTAGTTTTATTTTTTATTTTAAGTAGTATATATACTTTTTAAAAACCAAAACGTTTAAAAAATTCCGAATTTGGGATTCTAAAATTAAACGGATTTCACATCCAGCTATACTTTTCACAAAAACGTTTAATTTTAGAATCTTTCCGAATTGGTAGTCTTATATACTTTTCATATGTGATTTAGGATTTTTTTAAACGGAGGGGGGGAGAGAGCTCGGAAATTTTTTGGAAAATCCCGAAATCGAAATTTCTGTTCAGGTCAAATAAAAATCCAGTTTTCCTATATTTCTTGTTGTAATAAGCTGTTTATATGTACCATGATATACTTTTCTATGTTGTGTGATGTTTAATCTTAGACAGATAATATGAGTTAAACAAGAAGGTGTGTTTTGTTTAGCTTTTTGATATAATAATATTATAGATAGATAGTATGGGAATATATCAATATATTAGTAAAATTGATTCTAAATCAGCATTCATCTATATAGGTATCATAATAGTATGTGTGTTTATTGCAAAGTTCCAGAACATAACTCTTAGTATATTTACAGGAATAATTATAAGCGTTGTTTTCATTGTATATCTCGATGAGAGACGCACTTTAGAAGTCGCAAACAAGATAGAAAAACATAAACACAAAGCAGACAGGATTAGACCGTACAACGAAAAGTTTGAAAAATATACAGACATAACAGATTTTATCTACTCAATACAAGAATACTACTACTACAATCCAGAAGCCCATGAAGAACTGTTAGATGCACTCGAACAGTTTCTTACAGTGTATGAAAACTCAATGAAGTCTGCTGATGCGTCTCATAAGCTGTATGAGATAGCTGACAGAAAGAAACATGATTCTCTGAATGCTCTACATTCTATGATATATACACTTCCTGCAGATAATGGAACTAACTATAAACATGAGACTGCATTACATGTGTTAGAAAAACTGTTGAAAGATTATCAAGAGAAAATATACTTTATGACACAAAAATACGTTCATGAGAATGGTTATGATGTTACATACAAAATGCCTCAGCTAGGACCGAAAGCCCATAATTTTTACTCTAAAGAAGAGTTTACTTATGATGTTTTATAAAAGAATAAACAAAACGATTTAAATTTTATATACATATATTATAATCATAATCATGAATAAGTGCAATCCAAACTCTGACAGAGTTGATAAAAAACGATACCTGAGATATCTCAGACTGAAAGACGACGAAAACCCTAAACGATACGAATTTATTATTCCAGATCAGAAAGACTTCTTTTTTACTCCAAGTTTTAATACTGTAAAAGTGACTAGATATTACCAAGTATGTATGTTTAGAAACCCTAAAACAAACAAGTACCACGCCAGAAGATTTATAGTCAATGCTAATAACGAATTTACAGACATTCAAGAACTACAGCTAGACGAAAAGAAATATGCGCGTCTACTAGATTTAGTCTCGCCAAATCAATATAAGACATTTGCAACATACTCTCTTGATCATATTGACTATCCTTCCTTCTCTGATATTATTACGGCTCAGTCAGAAATCTTGTGTGAAAACTATAACTACACTGGCAATGCTCCTTTTTATCACTCTTAAACAATTGACACATTGTTTACACGTTTTTAGTTCAGTAACTGAATATTGTAACTGGTTCTCAGCAATTCCATACTTAATTTTATTTAAAATTAAGTATAACAATCGACAAAATCAAGCAGAGTTTGAATCTAAAAGAAAATCTTTTGACAACAGCTAATCGTTCTTTCCGAACAGCCTGTTCCACAGTCCATCTGTCTTTGCGCTTCCTGTATCTTTAGTGACATCTTTAGTTACATCTTCGCCAGCCAGTCCTAGTTGGTCTATTACTGATGTGTTTGGAGTGCTTTTAACATGCTTGCGGAGCGCAGAGTTTATTACAGATTCTATATGATCGTGCATGTCTTCTTTGAGTATGGCAAGGTCTTTCTTGTGCGACAATGATAACTCTCTTCTAAAGTCAGACGCATCAATATCCTCGTTTGCCAGTTCGATTTTGCTATAGAACTCTTCGTATAGATATAGTAACACGCCTATAATAATAAAAGTTAGACCAATATAGAATATTCTATGATTTTTTGTTAGGATGTCGTCTAGTTCAAACGATGCTAAATCTGAGAATAGACCAAACCATGTGTCTTTAATTCCAACAAGTATTTCTGATATAGACTGTTTGTATATCGGGACTACTTCTACTGGTTTGTTCATCTCTCCTAATCGTTTTTGTGCTGCGGCTAAAGATTTTCGTTTTGCTTCGTCTTTGGCCTTATCAAATTTTTTATTGAACTTTTCTCCCTCTTCTTCTGTTGAGGAACTGTCTAAATTTCTCTCTTCTGACTCTGATTTCTCTTTTGCAATCAGTTGTCCTATATTACCTTTATCAGTGTTCTTCATATACTAATAGATTGACATAATTATATCAACAAAACACACATCAACTAAAAATTGAACAAATGATATAAAACTTATATGAGTAATATACTGTATCACATGTTGTATTTTAGATGTCCAACTTGTAAAGAACTGTTTGCAGACAGACAGTTAATATATGAGCAACAGCTTGACAAAATAAATAATTCTTCATTAAGTGATGAAGAGAAAGATAAGAAACGGCAGAAACTTGCATTGATGATTGTCGAGAAATACTGCTGTAGACAGAGAATTATGAAATATACAAACATTGTTGCAGTCGTCAAATAGTTTGTTCGTGTTGTGTAAACAGACTCATAAAAAGTTATGAGCATGTTTATGGTGACACATCTGTGCTTCGTCATTGATCACTGTGTTTCAGTCTTGTATTGTGGTTGTTGTCGTGTTCCTTGACGTCCTGAAATTGGCATCATAGCTGCATCAGTTCCTTTTCTTTCGAGCGGTGGCGGACAAAACATTTTATTATATTCAGGACAGCTGGTAGGACAGTTGTCTTCGTCATATTCGCCACCTAACTGTTTTTTTAGTTTCAAATATTTGTGTTTGTATTTTAAGTACTTATCTATCGACTCTTGTTCTTGGTTCATATAACTTATATGGTAAAAAAAACTGAACATGAATTTGTTTATTAAAGATTAAACAATAATATGATAATTATATGCAAGAAGAAGACTGTAAAAAAATAAGAAGCATAATAGAGAAAGAGTATCATGGCAAACGCTACAACTCCGATGAAGTGTATAGTGCTATAGAAGAGATTTACAAAAAGTATAATAAGTCATCAAGTACAACAAATATAACTATACGACACTTGATTACTTTTGTTAACAAATATCTACACCACATCAAAACAGTTGACAAATACAAGTTCTATATAAAAACAACAAATCATAAAGTACACGACATTCCTGCTTTGAACGAAGAAACACCTTCAGCAAAGTCCGAAAAAAAGAAGAAAAAAAAGAAAAAGAGAGATAAAACTAATAGTGTGACAGAGAGTAGCACAGAAGTCATAGAAGTTCTCGTCGAAGAAGTATATGAAGATAAAACATCAAAATCTTCAAAAGAAAAACAAAAAAAAACACGTAAGTCTCCTAAACAAAAACAAGCATCTACTACAGAAAGCGTAGAAGGAGATGACATGTGTAGTCATAACACCGTCGTCGCCAACAGTGTGCAACATGACGATAAAACAAAACAAAACATGTCAGAAGAAGGAAAAAAGCAAAACATGTCAGAAGAAGGCATAAAACAAGAACCTGTTGATGAGACAACTAAACTAGTTTATGACAACGTCAAATATAAGTCTAAAACACAGCGTCATGCTGGCTACTACTATCCTAGAGAGCTTTTCTATGAACCTGTTTACCACGAAGAACAGCTGTTTGATTTAGACTGGGTCCATAAAAAACAGACTGACGACGAGGTTACAGACGATATCAGACGACGTAGTGAACAGTGCAAATTCTTGAAAGGAGCGTTACAACAAGAACAAAGAACTGCAGAATGGTACGAACAACGAAAGAAACGTATAACAGCAAGTGATCTAGGCTGTGTGTTAGGTATAAATAAACATGAGCCTGCATACAAATTTATATTAAAAAAGACAGTAGGTGTGCCGTTTGATCCAAACGAGTTTTGTTATCATGGAAAGAAGTTTGAACAGACGGCAACTATGATATACGAGTATAGAATGAACTGCAAAGTACATGAGTATGGTCTTATTATGCATCCAAAATACTCATGGATAGGTGCAAGTCCGGATGGTATTTGCGATGATTATAAGTTCGACGGCAAGCATCTAAGCAACAAAGTTGGACGCATGCTTGAGATTAAGTGTCCATATAAACGCGATATAAAGATGTCTGGACCGATCTATGACCATATTTGTCCGTCATACTATTGGGCGCAAGTACAGTTGCAACTTGAAGTGTGTGATCTTGATGAATGCGATTTCTTCCAATGTAAGATAACAGAGTATGACACTAGAAAAGAGTATCTAGAAGATACTGATCCAGATGAGCCTTTCAGATCATCAGAAACTGGTTTTGAAAAAGGGCTTTTGATACAGCTATTGCCTGTTGATCAAGCCGATAAGATTGGATCATACACATATCATGCTACAACATATGATCATGCTATATTTATACATCCTCCACGCGTCAATATGACTCCATTTGAACTTGATATCTGGCTTGCCGAAAACATATCAAACTATAAAGACAAATATCCTAAACACGTTGTTGATAGAGTAGTATATTGGAGACTCGAAAAATGTAAGAATGTTACAATAGTACGTGACAAAGACTGGTTTGACACACAGTTAACTGTAATGAAGAAGATGTGGGTTATGGTTACTTTTTTCCAGAATAACAAACGTGAGCTTCAACTCTTTTTAGACTACATAGAAAACAGTCCTAGAAAGATGAACAAAGATATTATGGATATAGCTGACATGCTCAGTAATGTTAAAGATCCTAACTATAAAGCAAACATCAGAAAGATAGAAAAAGATATAGAAACTATGAAAAAAACTGCTGATGCTGACTAGAAACTGTAAAAAAAAACTGCTGATGTTGACTAGAAACTGCGAAAAATATTTAGCGTAGAATCACAGTAATATTTAGTTCTCGGCAATTTTACACTTAGTTTTAATATAAAATTAAGTGTAAAAAGATAAACACTGTCAATAGATAACTAATTATTTTTCAGCTCTCCAAGCTCTGTTTCTAGTTGTTCGATCTCTGTATCAACATCTGTGAACAATACATTATCGTCATCATCTTTTTGTATTCCGACAAGATTCATGTTTTCATTATAGATCATACCAGTACTGTCAATAAAGTATTTTGTTCCTGCTACATCAATATAGTCAAACACAAGTTCTCTTCTTGTTTTTGCTTTATCATTTTCTTCAAGTTTTGATAGTATTTTGTCTTCCTGTATTTTAAGCCGTGGAAACATCTCCATCAGCTGTGTGATTGTATGTTTTCTTTCGTTGACCAACTGTTCTCGAATACTCATTATAATACTTCTTATAACTTCTTTATCAAAATAACTATAAATTTCAATTTTAGTAAACAGGACGTCATTTTCTATATTTAACACAACAATATGCTCAACAAAAATAGTTTTCTATAGCTCTAATATAATCATGGCTAATTCAGATAAACGTTGTGCACCAAACAAGGCATATGACGGAGATTCATGTATACCTCTTGATGTTTTAATAAGAATGGCAGAAGCATATAATAAGACTGTTGATAGCAACAGACAAATCAAGCTTGATCAACGTAGAGCAGAAAACACATTAAATCCAAACGGATATAAGAAATATTTAGTTGGAGAATTTACAAAAAGACTGTCAAATGTTTGTAAAGATCAGATTTGTTGGACGAAACAGAGTTTTGTAAAACATATGGAAGATGCATATAAAACAGAACTGAAAACAAGTACATTTAGACCGACAGGTCCAGCCGGCAGGTTTACTTGGTTAAGTACACTAGATATTGACAAAGTGCTTAGTCAATATGAGAAGAAATATCCTGAATTTAAGTTTCTCGGTGCTGTTCCAATAGATTTTGATGAACTCGACGATCTCGGTTTGCGTAATCTTAATTTTGAAGAACTAAAAAAAGAGGGAAAGACAAAGATTGGAATCATTTTTAATCTTGACGAACATTATAAATCAGGATCACATTGGGTATCTGCATATGCAGATTTAGAGAACGGCAAGATATATTATTCAGATTCTTATGGTTATAGACCTGAAAAAAGAATAAGACGTTTTCTCAGACGAGTCGCAAATCATTGTCAACAAGCAGGTGTAAGAGAACTTGATGTCGACTATAACAAGACAAGACATCAGAAAGAAGGATCTGAATGTGGTGTATATTCTATTAACTTTATACTGCGACTTCTGAAAGGAGAAGAGTTTAAGCATATTAATAGTAAACGCGTTCCAGACAAAAAGATTAACAGATGCAGGAACGTATATTTCTACAACACTAACATATAAAATAAACAGACTCTTCATGTTTAGATTGTTAGACTTAACTTTATTATAAAATTAAGTGTAATAAACAGCAAAAAAATAGCACTGTCAATGTATTAAAGCTGATCACGATCTTAAGTATGCAGATATTATCTGATAGATGATAAGTGTGATCATTGTGACAAATGCAGCTGTATGTAGTTCATAAATGCTGTATATAATATAAGTTATTGTTGTGCCAAACAGATAAGATATCAAACCTGTTACAACAAAGTTATGTAATTTCCATTTACTATGTTTTACTGTCGAACTGCTAAAACACGTATATATAGGCACTGTAATCCATAATGCTAGCATTGTCAAATCGTATATGTTATCTAAGTAGAGTCCTGGCATTGGATCTCCAATGTCATTATATACTAGATAGTATCCTAATTGTACTGCACTTTTTGTATATCCTTTGCTTATAATCATCATCAATAACATCTCCATACATCTTTGTATCTTGTGATTATCTGTTATGAAGAGACCGTTTGCCCAGTCTTCCCAAAAACTGCCGTCTGTGAAATCATGTGTTGTTGCAGATGCAACTGTTTTTGTATGTGCGACAAACTCGTTACTACTGTCTTGTTCAGAATTCGGGAAACATATGCTCAAGTCTGCTTCACGCATAGCATACACGTCGTTTGCTCCATCGCCAGTATAAAGAACGTTACAGCCTAAATTTTTAACTCTTCTGACAACAGAAAGTTTGTCTTTTGGATTACATGACGCAAATATTGCATATGTGTCTCTGTTATACTTTATTAATTTATCAAGATATTCAATACAGCTATCTTTGCTAAATACATATGTCATGCCTTTTATTGGTGTATCGTTGATCATGTCTTTTGTCACATGTATGCTTTTGTTATTATACTGCCCTAAACACTTTGCAACTAACAGAGCGTTTTTCGGACTGTCACCAGTGCAGATAATTGCATTGTGTCCATTATTAAACGTATGTATGGCTTCTTTTGCACATTTACGCAATGGATTGTCCATTATAAATATGTCAACTAATTTAAGTTCTTTAAACACACCTCTATCTTTTAAGTATTCGATAACGTCATCTTCTTGCACTTTGTCTGATAATACAAGTTTGTGTACACATCTATGTACCTCTTCTGGCAAATATGCATAGGCATGTATCCAGTCTCTTGTAGGATTGTCGTGTCCGATGTTGTTGGCTTCTCTTATGAAGCTCAGATTATCAAAGTCACATAGATTTGTGTCGCTCAACATCATCATGAGTTTTGTGTTAGGAGATCCTTGATATAGTAGAATTTGCGATTCATAAAAGTCTAGACACTGGACAATTGTCAATGTTCCACCTATCTTATAAAACAGTCCTAGTTTAGTTGTTAGATATATCTTACCTGATATGATTTTAAATAAACTTTTCTCTTGCAGCGATACCATTGTGTTTGATAACTCGTCATCACTGTCAACATGGATACTGTAGTCTATCTTATATTCTGATTTTATATAGTCAGCCATGACCCTCTCTTCTGGTTCTTCTTGGTTTGAATCGCATAGTAGTGCCGATATATTTTGCAAGGCATGGTCTGACTCTTCTATGAAGGAGACAAATTTTTTAACTTCAAATCGCTGCACAGTTAATGTCCCTGTCTTGTCTGTTATAAGATATCTTGTGTCGATATTTGGCAATCTGTCATACACATTGACTGACACTCTTTTTAGAGTTTTCAACAGTTTTAGTTTATTGATGATACAGAAAATTATAATAATAACAGCATTATATGATAGAGGCACTAACATTTGAGACACCAAAAAGTATTGCACAAGTCGTGCCATGTTTGTGTATAATGCAAAGTCAAACTTGTCAAGTATAGCTAGGCCAATAAAATTAATAATCGATATCCCTATAAACATTTTTTTAATAGTTTCGACATATCGCACTGATTCTGGTAGACTGTAATCGCTATGTGGTTCATCACTTATAGAGATCATTTTACCATAAACTTTGCCGTTCAATGAAGTTATTGTTGCCTCTTCTGGAACAAGATAAGGATTATTTTTACATTCATCAAATGCATACTCTTTCTGTTTATATATCTGATCTATATGAGTAATGTGATATGTCTTTTTAACTATCTGTTTATCTTCTCCAGTAACTTTAACCATGTTTACTTTCACTTCAGTATCTTTGTCAAATGAGTATAACTCAGAACATACAGGCACTCTTCCTAAGTCTAGTATATACAGGTCATTGTATTTACATTTAGAAAGAATTATATCGCGTTCCCCAGACGATGTTATCTTTGTTACAGTAGTCGTGTTTATTAACTTTTCGTATTGTGACATGTTGTATTTGTTTGCAACTTGTATTATTAAAGATCCAATTATGAACATCATATTTGATGGCACTGATTTAAACTGTTTTGTTGGATTTCCTTGATAGTAGTAATACTGTATCCCAATTGTTAACAACCCTAACATCACTGATAATTTAGTTGTCTCTATTATAAATTCTCTGAAACATGTTATCCAAAACCATCCAAACAGCGATACGCCGACACATGGTGTATTTACTTTTACAGGTGATACACGTTTCAGATAGCTTCTTATAATTATGTCGTACATACTTGCCGTTGCAAGCAGTATTCCTCCCACCAAAGGATATTGAGTCATGACATAAGTTATAAAAGCTATCTCAAAGAGCGTGAACAACATATTTTTCTGTTTTTTTATAGTGTAATGGAAAAATTTTAGTTCTTTCATAAAGATGTTTGACATCTGTCCAAATAGTCAATAATATTAGCTACGACTTTATATTAGTTGACACAAAATTATGTCAAAACCGTTTACGATGTTATTTCTTTATTAAAAAATTCTTAGCTACATCAAGTTAAGAATATTTGTAAATCAAGTTAAAACATTTACTTACATCCAAGTTCGAATTTAAGTTTATATGGTTCAGTGAACTTGTAAATGATATCGCGACTATTATGCGGTGTTAAGATTACACCTATGCTTTCTATGTTCTGTTTCTTGAACTTCTTTGTCACTGGATAACGATTGTTAGCATGATCACTTAGATCAACAACCATAAACGGTTCGTTATCGAGCTTACTATTTATGCTTACGTAAACATCAACAGTTTTAAACATATTCATATTAGGTCTCTGTTCACTTGTATATGTGTTTGCGCCTTCATATAGCTCTTTAGTAAAACCTAATAGTTTAAGTATACTGTCTTCATAGAATTTTAGTTCAAACACTTCTTTTGATCTTATTTCGATATGGTTCCTCGCATTCTGAAATATCTTAATGTCTTTCTCTTTGGCATCAAATATCTCTTGTAATTTCTTGATAACATTTATTACTGTATAAGTGCCGTTTTCTAGTACAAATGTGTCAAACTCTTCATCATCAAGATTTGTCTTAATAGAAAAAGTATTCATGTTATCGTTTATATTTTTGTTGTATTTAGGAAATTTACTGCCAGTTATTGATAATGATGTTACGTTTTTAATAGTATCAAACTCTATATTTATGTTGCTTTCATTATCATATTCACTCGAGTCTAATTTCAGATTCTTTATTGTCGATGGCGTGTCAGTAATGTCAACATTAGTCTCTTCTTCTTTGGTTATGTCAATCTCTTTGCTCTTTGCTTCTATACTGTTCTTTAGTTTTTTCTCTTGTTTCATCTGCTTATCTTTAATTATAACTGATTTGTAAATGTCAATTAAAAAGTCCATCTGCTTAGAATCCATATCAGAAAGTGCATCAGCATTCAAATCTCTTATTATCTTTCTTCCTTGTTCAAAAAAAAAATTGTTCATCTCATGAGGCGATTTAGTAGGATCAAATTTGCCGCCTTTGCTCTGCTGTGATGCCATACTATCGACACGTGTCCTTTCGTTCATAAGATTGCTTAGTCTTGTTTTCACATCAATATTATCATTGAAACTATTTTGTTGCTGCGCACCTCCATTCTGGTTCTGTTGCATCATTTTCATCATCATCTGCATCATCTGTTGCATCTGGTTGTTGTCCATGTTTTTCATGTTCATGCCATTATTTAATCCTCCTCCGTTATTCGAACTACCATTGTTTGATCCAAACCCCATTAATTCGTCTATAGACGTGGCATTATTGTCGCCAAAATTACTGCCCATATTGCCGCTGTCATAACTGTCTAAACCCTGGAACTGTCCAAAGTCCATTGTCTGCACAGCGTTTGTTCCGGTGTTTCTGCCTCTAGTATCACCTCCGTCTAGCGCGAAATTAATATCAGGAGGTCTTTGGTTCATATTGTTTCCTTGATAGCTTCCTTGTAGTTCATTCATCCTCCTTAACAGTTCATCTTGTCTGCCTTTCCCCATACTCATACTGCCTATTCTCATGTCGCGGTTGCCTCCTCCACCACTCTCATCATTTTGCACCATTAACTGACCTCTTTTAACTTCTCCACATGCAGAAACATAACCCCCGTCAAGATTAGGATCGAATGACGCATAATTACTGCCGCCAATGCCGGCACCGCTGTTCAAATATTTTGGTGTGTTACCAGTTGCATCTCTGTCTCTTTTTTGTGTTGTGAATTCACCTCTGTCTGGTATTCTTAAATCTCTGTCACCGTTTACCTCTCTCTCTCTCGTTCTTGATATGTTATCTATGTTCCCCATCTCTCTCTCTCTCTTTCTTTTCTGGAAAAAACTAACACAGTTCTCTATACATTTTTTGTTTAGTTTGTTTAAGAATTCTTGGTTAGACATTTTGTTTTGTACATCTTTGTATTTGATGTAACCATCTTTCATGTTTTTAATCATCAGCATCTTGCAACGTTTTTTTGCTTCAACATTGTCAGCTGCACCTAGTGCTTCAACGAGTTTAAGAGTCTGATTATTTATATTTCTTTCTGAGAAGAATACTTTCTCCATCTATAATTTTAAATTACAAATGAAAAATCCTATAAAAAACGAGACTATTAATTGGTACGCCTGTAAAATTTGATTTTCAAATAAATATCTTATATATTTTCTTATGCTTTTGTTCTTCCAGCTCTCTAATAACCTCGACATCATTATTCTGTTTCGCCCATGTTAACATATGGCCTCTGTTTACTTTTGTTAGAAATACAGTTTCTTTGGTTGTAACTTTAAACACAATGCCTTCAATCTGTTTGTCAATACAGTATCTCGTTGTATTGTTCATATAACTTGTTATCCAGGTTTTGTCAAATTCGTCTCTTTTCTTTGACGTGTTAATGATGAGTCCGTCTGCATTAATTGAACCATGTTTAACTATTGCTCTCGTCTCTAATCCATGTTTGCCAAACTGATAAAAATCGTCTTGAACACCGAATCCTACTTCTTCATAAGTTCCATTCTCTAATTCAGTAATAAAGACTTGTTCTAACTCTATTTTATCTCTGTTTGGTTTAACAACATTTATCATGTCTGGCATGTTTCTGCATCTTGGATCATTACGCCATCCTCGTTGTGTTGTTGGTAATATCGCTTCTCTATATAGTATATTAAAACAGCCGTCTTTTATAACTGGTATGATGTCAGTGTCTAATATCTCAACTACTTCAGATCGTTTTCCTTTTGATGCAACACCATATCTTGTCCCGTCTTCTTGCATTACAAGTTTAACAGGCTCTCCTACAATTCCTTTGCACTCTTTTCTTCTATAGAACTTTCCGTTGTTTATCATCACATTCTGTCCATGAATTTTTACTGTTGGTTCAAAAACAGCATCTATTAAGTCATAGTCAGTGTTTAGTTTATCACATATAGTGTATTTGTCTTGATTAAACTCTGTTTCTATTAAAAAATCTATCTTTTCAGTCGCGTCAAGCATTATATATATCAGTATACATGATGCTTAATATGACTGTATGATTTGCTAACATGTTGTTGACACAATATAAATTATATCTGCGTATTGTATCATGAACAACAATTCAAGAAAGTTAACACCTCATTTGATGCACACATCAGATAACTACACAAATTTTAGCAGTCAAAACAATCCCATGGGCAATTTTAAGCCAGTCACAACAAACAACGATAACAGAAAACATGCAAACTATAATGACGCTTTTCAAGAGTCATATCCCATAATCAACAGACATGATTTCAGAAATCAGCATAACACTTTGCACAATAACATGGCTGACTCGCTTGTCAATGAACATGTAACAGAATATAGAATTAATATTGATGCACGCAATAGAGATGCAACGACTTTTCCAAATCCTTTCGATTTTACTGTAACTTTTGCTCCTCCGAGTAGACAGGCTATTAAAGAAAAAGTATTTGTTGATCCGAATGATCCATCAAAAGGCAAAACAATACAAACAACTTATGTCGGTGGAACTCCAGAACCGAGTATTTCAAGAAAGTTTAAGAATGTTAAATATGTTAAAGTGGAGTCAATAGTACTGCCAAAGTATTTTAAAGTAGTTAATGATGGCGGCACATATGGTCTTGACGGCAGTGAATCGGTTGACGATGACAGATTTATTGTGTTAGAGATACCAGAGCTACGCAGTACTAACAATTTCGGTACAAACACAAACGTAGAAAACGGGTTTATTGTGTTTCCAGACAGAGTGTACAACACAATGTTTACAGGGATGACTTTTTATGCTAACCGTGTTTTTGATGACAACGCTTTAGGAAATATTAACAGACTTACTTTTAAGATAAAGAACAGTTGGGGAGAACAGTATGCTCTTAAAATAGTAGACCCTGCTGGCAAAGATCTTCCTGAAAAGTTAGATACTGACCCGGCAAATAGTGCCAACTTGAACAATGTTTATCATAAAATATTTCAGACACATATAACCCTTGTTGTTGGAGTATTTGAAAACAACTTGAACACTTTAGCTAAATACGAACAGTAACTGAAATATTACTATTAGTTTTAACAGTTTTACACTTATTTTCGTATTAAAATTAAGTGTGAAAATATGAATCTAAAAGAAAATATTCAGACAAAACAAACTAGTAAATGATTATACATCTGTATGTCACTCTGGTTTTACATTAAAACTTTGGTCTTCTGTATCAAAAGCACAGACAATTTTCTTTGTTAAACATATTTTTTGTAGATCTATTCTATACTAGTATAAAACAGTATGACCACGAATATATCTATAAATTTTGAATACTATGACTCACAAAACTATAAGGTAGCCGAAACTGAGCTGATATCTGTCATACATACTCTAATGGAAGAAACGAAAAAATGTGCAAAAACTGAAAACTATTATCGATATATGCATGAAGCATGGGAGATGTTTGACATGGCAATGGCTGTAAGAAAAGACAATTATGATGTGGCTATATTAGGATTCCATTATGTCATTTCAAGAATGTTGAAAGCTATTGACAGCAACAAGAAGTACAGATCTCATATAAAAAAAATTATAAGACGTGTTGCTCCTATACTTTCTACGCCACAGACGGCGCAACTGTCAAGGCCGTTTCCAAGACCGCCGTCAAGACCGCTACCAAGACAGTCACTAGGTCAGCTGTCAGGACCGTCACCAAGACAGCCACCAGAACCGCCGTCAAGACCGCTACCAAGACAGTCACCAGAACCGCCATCAGGACCGTCACCAAGACAGCCACCAGAACCGCCGTCAAGACCGCTACCAGGACAGTCACTAGGTCAGCTACCAGTAAGACCGTCACCAGGACAGCCATCAGGACCGTCGCCAAGACAGCCACCAAGACAGCCGCCAAGATCGCCACTAAGACCACTACTAGGACCGCCGCCAGGACAGCCGCCAGGACCGTTATCTGCATTAAGATCACTGTCACAAACAAGAACAAGATCGCCACCATCAGGACCAATGTCAATCATAATTACAAAAGAAGCGCCGGAATCATTTTCAGGACCGAGAAGAAGTGTATCGGGTCCAAGAATGATTACAGCAAGGCCATTGCGTCCAACAAAACCAGGTGAACCGTCGGTAGCATCAGGTCCTGCATCAGGCCCACTACTAAGCCCGCTGAGCCCTGCATCAGGCCCAATATTGGCTTCGGCACCGAGCCCACCAGTAAGCCCGCTAAGCCCTACACCAGGCCCAGCACTAGGCTTAACATCAGGCCCGGCATCAGGCTCGCCTGCAGACTATGTGTTAGACGCATTGCCGTTAAGACCGAAGAAGAGTCAAACAGGAAAAGTAGCAGAAGAAACTGAAAGAAAAGCTGCTGCTGAAGCTGAAAGAAAAGCTGCTGAAGAAGCTAGAAAAGCAGAAGAAGCTAGAAGAGCTGCTGAAGAAGCTAGAAGAGCTGCTGCAGAAGAAGCCGAAAGAAAAGCTGCAGAAGAAGCCAGAAGAGAAGCCGAAAGAAAAGCTGCAGAAGAAGCCAGTAGAGAAGCCGAAAGAAAAGCTGCAGAAGAAGCCAGAAGAGAAGCCGAAAGAAAAGCTGCTGAAGAGGCAGCCAGACTAGAAGCCGAAAGAAAAGCTGCTGAAGATAGGAGAGCTGCTGAAAGAAAAGCTGCTGAAGAGGCTGAAAGAAAAGCTGCTGAAAGAAAAGCTGCAGAAGAAGCCAGAAGAGAAGCCGAAAGAAAAGCTGCTGAAGAGGCAGCCAGACTAGAAGCCGAAAGAAAAGCTGCTGAGGATAGGAGAGCTGCTGAA
>JACCDN010977822.1_pt1 | contig 169679 bp, 170 predicted proteins | sample 7441691 | NCBI WGS metagenome assembly JACCDN01 (sample SAMN15323439, study PRJNA562643) | freshwater metagenome | isolation source: river surface water | place: USA:Blue River Watershed | collected 2017-08-16 | reverse complement strand
CCCTTCTACATGAGTGAATCCCAGTTCGCCTATTGGGAACATACCCACCTGATTATCGATGCGATCCCCGGCAGTGGTGGTATGTTTTCTCTAGAACGGCCAACAGGCCTGCGTTTTTTAACGCGTTCGCGATTGTATAGCGACGAAGAGTTGGCTGCGCTGCAAGAAGCCTGACCTTTAGAAAGGGTGTACGCTTGCCACTGAGCTCATCAGGATTGAGGTATGCCATGACGATTCAGGTCGACCCTGCCGATCACCCATCGGGTACACGTTTTCTAGCCTATACGCCGGCACAGATGCCGTTGGTGATCGATGCGATGGCACGCGAGGCTGCGCCGTTGCTGGCGGACCACAAAAATGTGGCGATCATCGGTGTGCTGCGTCGTGGTGCGCCGTTGGCCGATATGCTGACGCAATCCCTGGTTCGGCAATTCAAATTGCCGGAGCCCCTGCGTTTGGATCTGAAGGTCAAGCGCTATGCGGACGACCTGAAGTTGTTGCATCCTGAAACCAAACTCACGGAATCTGCCGGTCAGGCCGAACTGGATCTAAGGGGCTATACCTTGCTGGTCGTTGACGATGTGCTCTATACCGGTAGCTCGCTGCTTCGGGTGATTGAATGGTTGAATGCCAAGTCGCCGCGAGCGATTTATGCGGCGGTGCTGGCGGATCGCCATGTGACGCAGTTGCCGATCAAGGCGGATGTGGTGGGGGTGCATCTACAAGTGGCGCCGGGTGATGTGGTGGAGTGTCACGTGCCACCGTATGAACCGCTGTTCCAGATTGAGCTCCTGAGGTTAGATGCCGCTGTTTGATGATCGCGTTGATGCTGGGCGGCAATTAGCCAGAGCGCTTGGCTTTTACCGTCAGAGCCACCCCCTAGTGCTGGCAATTCCGCGAGGTGCGTTGCCACTGGGTGCAATTGTCGCCGAGATGCTTATGGGTGAACTGGATGTCGTTTTGGTGCGCAAACTTGGCGCCCCCTATAATCCGGAGTTTGCCGTGGGCTCCGTGGGCGAATCCGGGCAGATCATGGTGGCCGATTATGCGGAAAGGGCAGGCGCTAGCGCATCTTATCTGGCCGACGAGGCTCGGCGTCAGCTGGAGACGATTCGTGCTCGACGCGCTTCTTACAACCGGGTGCATGCGCCCATCACCATAACTGGACGTACGGTGATTGTGGTGGATGACGGCATGGCGACCGGGTCGACCATGGCGGCAGCTTTACATGAGGTCAGGGCACAGAAGCCTGACCAGCTGGTTTGTGCGGTCCCCGTGGCTTCGCCCGATGCGGTTGAACGTATACGCTCCCTGTGTGACGAAGTTGTTTGCCTGGAGGTGGTCTCAGACTTTGGTGGGGTGGGGCAGTTCTACCGTGATTTTTCACAGGTGGAAGATGCAAGCGTGCTAGATATACTCGGGCAATTCAAATAAGCGATCAACCGATGAACGACTCTCATCTCCCCCGGGAACTACGCTGGTTTTTGACGCTCTATGTGGCGGTTCTTATCCCCACTTACCTAGTGACCTATGGTCCGACCAATTTTCTATATTTCTGTGACATGGCGCTTCTCCTTACGCTTGCAGCCATGTGGCGTAAGAGCGCATTGCTGGTCTCAGCGGCAGCCGTGGGTATTATCCTGCCGCAGTTGCTATGGGCACTGGATTTTATGTCGAGCCTGTTTGGTGTCCCCATTACGGGTATGACGGAATACATGTTCCAGTCATCAATTCCCATTCACGTCCGGATTCTGTCCTTCTTTCATTTCTGGCTACCTTTTCTTTTGATCTGGCTTTTGCGCCGGACCGGCTATGATCCGCGGGGACTGATACTGTGGACTGTACTTGCATTTATCTCGCTGTACATCTGTTATTTCTTCATGCCAGCGCCTCCTGCACCGGCGAGCAACCTTAACCTGCCCGTTAACATTAATTACGTGTACGGATTCAGCGACACGGCCCCCCAGACCTGGATGCCTGAACACGCCTGGTTTATCCTGCTCCAGCTGATGCTGGTGTTTCTGGTGTTGTTGCCTTCGCATTGGGCACTCAAGAAAATATATCGTGCCCCTTGATCGAATGCTTTGCCAGTCGGGGTTGCCCTGCGGTAATATGACCCAAAGATTTTAGGGTTTTTCATGGAGAAGCAAATGCGCAAGTCGATGCAAGCGGGTTTCACGCTGATTGAGCTGATGGTGGTCATCGCCATCGTTGGGATTCTGGCCGCGGTAGCGCTGCCGGCATATCAGAATTACACAATTCGCGCCAAGGTTTCGGAAGGTCTGCTGGCGGCATCCGCCTGTAAGGTTTCGGTGACGGAGGCTGTGCAGAGTGGCAATACCACGATTCCTACGAACCTGTGTTCGGGCAGTTCCCAGTATGTTGAAAGCGTGACCTCGGGGGGCGATGCAGCCAATGCCACCGTAACCGTGTCGATGAAGGGGATCGACAAGAACGTGGATGGTAAAACAATTGTTTACACCGGTGCCATTGCTAATTCGACGATTTCTGCTTGGACCTGTACTTCGACCATGGATCAGAAGTTTCTGCCATCGGGTTGTACGGGCAAGTAGCCTGACTCTGTCACACCTTGCAAGGCCGCCGGTTATCTGGCGGCCTTTTTGTTACTTGGTCAGTGAATGGAACAGCGCATAGCCGCGCGCAGCCTTGCTCTCGTCGATCGGCGCTAGTGGCACATAGGCCTTGAATTGTTCGGCAAGGGTGAACAGTGCCTCGGGCTGGCCCTGTTTAAGCTCCAGTTCCAGTTCGCAGATGGGGGATGCGGCCTGGCGACCGTGACGGTTGACTTCAATCGCCCCCCGGTCAAGCGCTACTTCAACCAGACTTTCTCCGCGGCTGTCACTCACCGGAATGCACCAGGAGAGGCGTTCAAAGTCAGTTGTGAACACAGGCACCAGCTGTCCGGCAAGCTTCACTAGGCGCTGCGCGAGGAGGGGGTCGGTGACCAAGCCCCTGAAATCAAAGGCCCCGGGGTGGGTTGGCGCCTCCCACTCCTGACGCTGGCTTAGGCCGCCGATACTGCTGCCAGCAGTCTTCACGGTGAGTAGCGTCTGGTCCGCTACCCGGCGTTCGCGAACGGCCACCTTATGCCGAGTCAGCGCAAGGTCTTCGGTATCGAAATAGGTATTGGCCAGGTGACGGGAGCGGGCGTTTGCAGTAAGCAGGGGGTGACCCAGCAACGCGTTAATCGCATCCGGGGCGATGCCCAGTTTCAGTTCAGTTTCGGTGGCCAAGGGATTTGAGCCCCCGGCATCTGCAGATCAGGTCTGCAGATCGCCGGAAATGTAGCCCGAGAGTTGCTGGATGATCGACGCCTGATCCGAGATCACGGCCTTGACGACGTCACCAATGGAGACAAGACCAATCACCTTGCCAGCTTCCATGACAGGGATGTGGCGGATGTGATGTTCGGTCATCATGCTCATGCAGTCACCGATTTTGTGCTGCGGCGATACGGTGATGAGCTGGCTAGTCATGAGTTCGCGAACGATGGTGTCGCGCGAGTTTCTGCCGCGCAGGATTACCTTGCGGGCGTAATCCCGCTCCGTGAAGATGCCTTTCAGTTCGTCGCCCTCAATCACAAGTACCGAGCTGATATCTTCTCTGGCCATCAGCTCCAGTGCTTCCAGGACGGAAGCATCCGGTTTGATCGAATAGACCCCGGAGGCTTTGTGGTCGAGTAGTTGGCGGACGGTTAGAGGCATGGCAGTCTCCCGGTGGTTTGGTGTCGACCCAACGCGAAGGTGCGATTAGGGGAAATGGGGGGGGTTAGGGAATTGGGGATAATAACTTCAATGTTGACGCTCTAGGGTGCCCCAGAACGGCACCGTTTTAAGGCGCAAGGGTAGTAAGATATGCTGCTTGGCCGCTTAAGGCAAGAGGCTAATGCAATCTGACCCGAATCGACATGACCGAAACCCCAAAGCCGTTTTCCTCTGAGTGTACTGATGCGGGCCTTTGGCAGCTGTTAGGGCGCCTTGAGGCCACTGCTAAACCGCTGGCGCCGGGTCAGGTGAGCCTAGTGGGTGCCGGTCCGGGGGACCCGGAGCTGCTGACGTTGCGTGCCCTGCGGCGTTTAAGCGATGCTGATGTGGTGCTTTATGACAATCTGGTGGGGCCGGAGATTCTGGCGCTCATCCCGCCACAGGCGGCGCAACACTATGTGGGGAAAAAAGCCGCCCGGCATGCGTTACCACAGGGGGAGGTGAATTCCTGGCTTGTGCGTCTGGCGCAAGAAGGAAAACGGGTCGTTAGGCTCAAAGGCGGCGACCCCTTCATTTTCGGACGCGGGGGTGAAGAGATGGAATCTCTGATGGACGCCGGTATTCCGGTGGAAATCGTGCCCGGAATTACAGCGGCAACCGGCTGCGCGGCTTTTGCAGGAATTCCGTTAACGCACCGCGATTGGGCGCAATCCGTGATTTTTGCCACCGGGTATCGCAAAGACGGGTTATCCGATCTTGACTGGCCGGCGCTAGCGCGGCCACAACAGACGGTCGTTTTCTATATGGGGGTGAGTGCAGCAGCCGGCATCGCAGAGGCGCTGATTGCCGAGGGGCGAGCGCCAGAGACTCCCGTGGCCGTGATCTACCATGGCACCCGGCCGGACCAGAAGGTGCTGGTCGCCAGCCTGGAAAGCGTTGCCCAAACGATTAACGCCGAAGGTTTGAAGCCTCCGGCGTTATTGATCGTGGGTGAGGTAGTCCGACTTTACCGGCCGGAGCCGGTTTGACCCCCTGAAGGGTATCAGGCGGCCTGGGCCGGAATGCCGTTACCAATCCGGGCGATGCGGTTGTTGGCATCGGCATAGACCAGTTGGGGGGCGTAATTAGCCAGTTCGACCTCGTTGTAGATAGCAAAGGTCGCGATAATCAGCAGGTCACCCGGCGAAGCACGACGGGCTGCCGAGCCGTTGACCGAAATGATGCCAGAACCGCGGGCACCGCGGATGGCATAAGTCGTGAAGCGCTCGCCATTGTTGATGTTCCAGATATCGATCTGCTCGTATTCACGGATGTTGGCCGCATCGAGAAGATCTTCATCAATGGCGCAAGAGCCCTCATAGTGCAACTCCGCATGCGTGGTGGTCACGCGGTGGAGTTTGGACTTGAGCATGGTTCGTTGCATGGATGCTTAACCCTAATCGGCAAAAGGAAACGCATTGTGTCGCGTCAATTTGCCTGTGTCAACCATTTTTTTTGAGTGAGTTCCCGATCGATAAACCCATATAAAACAATGGGTTCAGATCTCGAGGTTGTCCAGAAGTCGGGGGGTGCCCAGGCGGGATGCCGCCACAATCACCAGATCCGTGTCCGATGGGCCAGCGGGGGCCAGATCCTGTTGCCGGCGAATGCTGATGTAATCGGTTTTCCAGCCGTGCTGGTCCAGCGCCTGACGGGCGGCTGCGCACAGTCCGGCATAGTCTTTATTCCCATCCAGAACGGATTGGCGGATGGATTGCAGGCTGCGCTGCAGGCGGGGCGCCTCGGCGCGTTCGGCCGGGCTCAGATAGCCGTTGCGGGAAGACAGGGCCAGGCCATCTGCCGCACGCACGGTTTCCCCGCCCACGATGCGGATCGGCAGCATGAACTGGCGGCTCATGTTACGGAGCACCATGAGCTGCTGGTAATCCTTTTTGCCAAACACGGCGACATCGGGCTGGACGATCTGAAACAGCTTCATGACCACGGTCGCAACACCACGGAAGTGACCGGGGCGCACCTCGCCCTCGAGCATGTGTTGGATATCAGGGGGGTCGACCACGTAAGTCTGCGGTTCCGGGTAGAGGTCGGCCTCCGTCGGGGCAAATAGCACCTCGACTCCCGCGTCATGGAGTTGGGCGCAATCGGCTTCGAAGGTCCGGGGGTATTGGTCAAAGTCTTCGTTCGGGCCGAACTGCAGGCGATTGACGAAGATGCTCGCCACTACGAGGTCGGCATGGTCGCGTGCCTGGCGCATCAGGCTAATATGGCCGGCGTGAAGGTTGCCCATAGTCGGCACGAAGGCGATGGTTTTGCCGGCACGGCGGGCGGCATTTAGCGTTGCCCGCAGGGCGTCAACCTTGGCTTGGATTTCCATCGCTTATTCCGGGTATTGCTGATCCGGTCCGGGGAAGATGCCGGCGCGAACCTCTTCGACGTAGGCCGTAATCGCAGCTGCGACCGAATCGCGGCCGGCCATGAAGTTTTTGACGAAACGCGGCTTTTTGCCGGGGGCAATGTCCAGCATGTCGTGCAGGACCAGTACCTGACCGGAGCATTGCGCGCTGGCGCCGATGCCAATGGTGGGTATCTCCAAGTGGCTGGTGATGAAATCTGCCACTCTGGCGGGCATGGCTTCGAGAACCAGCAGGCTGGCACCAGCTTCTTCCAGTGCCATGGCATCTGTTAATAAGCGCTCCTGGTCACCATCTCCCCGGCCTTGGACCCGGTAGCCCCCGAGCTGGAAGACCGATTGGGGGGTGAGGCCAATATGCCCACAGACCGGGATCCCGCGGTTGGTGAGAAAGGCGGTTGTCGTGGCCATGTCTCGACCGCCCTCGATTTTGACCATCTGGGCACCGGCGGCCATGAGCTGGGCGGCATGGCGAAAGGCGAGCTCCGGGCTTTCCTGATAGGTGCCAAAAGGCATGTCGGCAATGATCAGTGGGCGGTCGCATCCCCGGGCCACACAGGCGACGTGGTACACCATGTCCGCCTGGGTCACCGGTAGGGTCGAGTCATGACCTTGCAACACCATCCCGAGCGAGTCCCCGACCAGCAGGGCATCAACACCACTGGCCTCGGAAACCCGGGCAAAGGTCGCGTCGTAGCAGGTCAGCATGACGATCTTTTCGCCCCGTTCACGCTGGCGGGCAAGCTCAAGGGGCGTCAGTCGGCGCTGGGCGGTTTGGGCAGACATGCGGATTCGGACTCTTTGAAAGCAGATAGAGGATGCCTAGGATACACAGCTGAGCGGTTTGGGCAAGCCCTGTCCGCGTTCAGTCGGCGAGGCGTTCGATGGCCTGGTCCGCGACTGATGGCCAGTAGGCATCCAGACGCCCCAACGTATCGAGTGTGGCATCGGGAAGAAGATCCAGTAAAGGGCCCAGGACAAAGGCCCGTTCATGTAGGCGCGGGTGGGGCAGGGTCAGCAAGGGCGTCTGCTGGGTGAGGTCATCGTATATCAGTAAATCAAGGTCGAGGGTGCGGGGCGCATTGCGGGCGACATCTTGGCTCCGGTCTCGACCGAACTGGCGTTCGACATCCAGTAACCACCGCATCAGGGTCTCCGGTGCCAGGTCCGTTCGGCACAGGGCCACCGCGTTGATGTAATCGGGTTGGGACTCTGAGGCGCCCATGGGGGCAGTACGGTAAAAGGGAGAAACCCGCCAGTTGGCAGTGTTCGGGTGCGCCTGCAGGGTCGCGATCCCCTCATGCAGGGTGTCGACCGGGTTGCCCAGATTGGCGCCCAGGCCAATGATCGCCAGATGTGGAAGCTGCGTTGCGGTCATTCAGCGCTGCTGGTTGGTTCACTTGGGGTTGCCGAGCCTTCGTTGCCAGCATTTGACACGCCAGTTCGGCGACGACGCTGGCCACTCCGGCGGCGTTTTTTAGCGGGGCTGGTCTCACGGGGGGCGCTGGCGATCAGTGTTTCCTGTGCATTGTGGTCGCCTTCGCTGAAAGCGGTCCACCAGTCGGCAATGCTGGCATCGATTTCGCCGGTTTCGGCGCGCAACAGCATGAAGTCGTAGCCCGCACGGAAGCGCGCATGCCCCAGGAGTGCATAAGGACGCTTGCCACTCCGTTGTTCGAAGCGCGGCTGTAGTGACCAGATCTCTTTTATGTCACCTACTAGGCGCTTGGTGATGGCCAGTTTTTCTGCCTGCCGGTCCAGCACATCGGCCATAGCGGCAAAGAGGGCCGGAATGCTGATTTCACCACTGGCCTTGCGCTGGTTCCAGTTGGCCAGAACCTCATGCCAGAGGAGTGCGGCGAACAGGAAGCCTGGCGAAATAGACTTGCCTTCACGGATCCGGCGGTCGGTGTTGGTGAGCGCCTGCTCGACAAAACGCTCGCCCAATGGCTGCTCCAGAATGACATCAAGTAGGGGCAGCACGCCATGGTGCAGACCTTCGGCGCGGAGACGCTTGAGGCAGGCCAGGGCGTCGCCACAGGTCAGTAGCTTCAGCATCTCGTCGAACAGGCGGGCGGGAGGGACGTGGTCCAGCAGCGGCGCCATGGCCTTGATTGGCTTGCGGGTGGTCGTGTCAATTTCCAGACCGAGTTTGGCACCCAGTCGCACAGCACGCAGCATACGGACCGGATCCTCGCGGTAACGAACTTCCGGGTCGCCAATCATGCGCAACTTGCCGGCCTTCAGGTCGGCATAGCCTTGGTGGTAGTCGTGAATCGTTTCGTCGTACGGGTCGTAGTATAGGGCGTTGACCGTAAAATCGCGGCGGGCGGCGTCATCGGCCTGGGATCCGAAGGTGTTGTCCCGTAGGACACGTCCGTGCGCATCCGTCGCAGTATCGTCATCATGCAGCGCGCGGAAGGTCGTGACTTCAATCAGTTCCTGTCCCACCATCACGTGGACGATCTGGAAGCGCCGTCCGATGATGCGCGAGCGTCGGCAAACCCGTTTTACCTGCTCAGGCGTGGCATTGGTGGCGATGTCGAAATCCTTGGGGTCACGTCCCAGCAGGAGATCGCGTACGGCACCACCCACTACGAATGCCTGATAGCCCGCGTTTTCGAGATCTTCGCAGACGCGTTCGGCACCTCGGCTGAGCATGTCATGCGTGATCCCGTGTTTTTTCAGTGGGATGACTTCCGGCGCCTGTTGCCGGGTAGGTCGATCAGACTTCTGGAAAATCTTTTTAACGAAACGGCGAATCATCCGGTGAGTCCGATCTTTTTGAAGATATCCGAGGCCGGGGTGTCGTCACGAAGAGTGATGACAGGCCAACCGCGGGTTATCGCCTGCGCGGTGAGGGTTTCGTCTGCATCGACAGCCACGGGGTGGGTAGACCACTCGAGCAGCGGTAAATCGTTCAGAGAATCGCTGTAGAACCAGCGCGCACTGAAACTGCCTTGCCAGAGGCCGAAGGATTCCAGCCACGCGTTCACCCGTTCGATCTTGCCACGCTGAAAGGATGGCGTGCCAACCGGTTTGCCGGTGAACTGGCCTGCCTGGCAACCGGGGATAGTCGCAATGAGGTGTGGAATACCGAATTCACGGGCGATGTCGCCCGTCACGAAAGCATTGGTGGCGGTCACGATGGCGCAGAGGTGGCCCAGAGACAGGTGGCGGTGAACCAGCGCCCGGGCGTTCTCCAGTAGGATGGGCCGGATGTGCTCGGCCATGAACTCACGGTGCCAGATATCGAGTTGCGAGCGTGGGTGGCGGGCTAGCGGCGCTAGTTGGAAATCCAGGAAGGCATGAATATCGAGGGTGCCCGCTTTGTAATCGGCATAGAACTCGGCGTTTTTAGCAGCCTGAAGTTCGGGGTCAACGACGCCTTTCTTGATCAAAAACTGGGCCCATTCGAAATCGGAATCGCCCCGGAGCAGGGTGTTATCCAGATCAAAAAGCGCGAGTTGCAGGTCGGGGGTCTTGGTCATTGAAATTCAAGCCTCGGTTAATTCAAGTCTTGGTTAAGACGCGGATTCGGCCAGTGCCGTGCGCAGTAAGGGCAAAGTGATACGGCGTTTCTGTTCCAGTGAGAGCTGGTCCAGTCGTTCAATGAGGCGGCTCAGGCTCGAGAGATCGCGTGGCGCACGCTGGTACAAGGTATCCAGCACGTCTTCCGTGAGTTGCCAGCCGCGTTGTTTGGCGCGCGCTGCCAGCAGTTGGCGCTGCTGACTTTCATTCAACGGTGCCAGACGGTAGATTAGGCCAGCGCCCAGGCGGGTACGAACATCCTCGCGCAACCCGTGTTGCGCATCCGGGGGAGCATCCAGAGTGACGAGCAGCCGTTCGTTGGTCTGGGCCAGTCGCACGAGGTGGCGGAAGAGATCCTGCTGGCCTTCAGTGTCCAGCCTCTGGGCATCGTCCAGCAGCCAGCCTTGGGATGTAGCCGCTAACATGGGCTCCTTGAGTGGCAACGGGGTCAGACCCTGTTCAACAAGGCAGCGGGTGAGAAAGGATTTGCCGGCACCGCTTGGCCCCCAGATCACCATCAGATTGCCCGGATAGGCGATCCCGGTTGCGGGTGTGGCTAGCCACTGCTGCAGGGTGTTGAGCAATTCCGCATTGTCGCCGGCCTGGAAATGGCGCAGCGACGGGGTCGGGTCCGGTAAAAGGTTGAGCAGCAGTTGTTGCATGAAGGCCGGCCCGGTTGGGCAGCTTGGAGGCAGAAGGAAAGGTAAGAGCAGGTCTCTATCGGGTACAATTCAGGCCTTACGGCCGCAAGCCGCCATTTTACACGGCATTGCGCCCAACTTTGCCTGAGGAATGCTCATGTTTTGCCCGCTGAATCACGCTCGCCCATTGTTCGCCGCTCACGATGCCAAGGCCGGTGGTGGATTGTCTTACCGCGATGCCGGTGTAGATATGGAAGCTGGTGACGAACTGGTTGAGCGGATTAAGCCCCTGGCCAAGCGCACGATGCGTGAAGGCGTCATGGCCGGTATTGGCGGCTTTGGCGCCATGTTTGAAGTCTCGAAGAAATATAAGGAGCCGGTGCTGGTGTCGGGCACGGACGGGGTGGGTACCAAGCTGCGCCTGGCCTTTGCCTGGAATCGTCATGACACGATTGGACAGGATCTGGTCGCCATGAGTGTTAACGATATTTTGGTTCAGGGTGCCGAGCCACTGTTCTTTTTGGATTACTTTGCCTGCGGCAAGCTGGACGTGGATACGGCTGCCGCTGTGGTCGGTGGCATTGCCAAGGGTTGTGAACTGGCCGGCGCTGCGCTGATCGGTGGCGAAACTGCCGAAATGCCCGATATGTACCCGGCTGGTGAATATGACCTGGCCGGCTTTGCCGTGGGGGCCGTTGAGAAATCCGCTATCATCGATGGCAAGAGCATCAAGGCCGGCGATGTGGTGCTGGGTCTGGCCTCGAGCGGTGCCCACTCGAATGGTTATTCGCTAATCCGCAAGATCATCGAGCGCAGCGGTGCCCAGCCGAGCGACATGCTGGATGAGGTGACCCTGGGTGACCGCGTCATGGCGCCGACCCGAATCTATGTCAAGCCGGTCCTGGCCGCATTTGCCGCACTGCCGGGCGCCATCAAGGGTCTGGCTCACATCACCGGCGGGGGCATCACTGAAAACGTGCCACGTATTCTGCAAGAAGGGTTGACGGCCGAGATCCAGCGGAACAGCTGGGAGCGTCCGGTACTCTTCAACTGGCTGCAGGAGGCCGGCGGCGTTGCCGACGATGAAATGCACCGCGTCTTTAATTGCGGTATTGGCATGGTGATTGTCGTTGCCCCAGAGAATGCGGATGCGGTTGCCAAAGTCCTGGCCGAACACGGTGAACAGGTCAGCCGTATTGGCGTGATCCGCGCTAGCCAGCCAGGGGAAGCGCCGACCGTGGTTGTTTGATCAGACCGCCAGAAATTCTGCAACGCGCCGACCGATGAGGTCGGCGTTGTTGTTTTGGCAGCAGTCAAAAGCCTCGCAGGCAATCGAATTGGTCAGCCAGGTGATCTGGCGTTTGGCCAGTTGGCGGGTGGCGTAGATGCCGCGTTCTTCCAGCTCGTTGCGCGGCAATCTGCCTTCCAGCATATCCCATGCCTGGCGATAACCCACACATCGCATCGAGGGCAGGTCGGCCTGGAGGCTGTACTTAGAGCGCAGGGCTGCCACTTCGTCGACAAAGCCCTGTTGCAGCATAAGTTCGAAGCGCAGCGCGATACGTTCGTGCAACCATCCCCGGTCACTCGGAAGGAGCCCAAGTGATAGAAATCGATAGGGTGGTGCGGCCTGTGACGATTGTTCGGCATAGAGGGCCGAAGCTGGTCGCCCGCTAACCAGACAGATTTCCAGCGCACGCTGGATCCGTTGTGCATCATTTGGTGCCAGGCGTGCTGCGGTGATTGGGTCTAGCTCGGCCAGCGCAGCGTGCATCGCCGGCCAACCCTGAGCTTTGGCGCGGGCGTCGAGTTCGGCCCGAAGTGCCGCGTCCGCCTGCGGGAGATCCGAGAGGCCTTCGAGCAGTGCCTTGATGTAGAGCATGGTGCCGCCAACCAGCAGCGGGATACGGCCCCGGGCGGTGCTGGCCGCCATGGCCGTAAGCGCATCGTCACGAAAGCGGGCGGCCGAGTAACTGTCTTCCGGCGTAATGATGTCGACCAGAGCGTGCGGGTATCGGCGTAGCGTGTCGGCATCGGGTTTGGCCGTGCCGATGTTCATGTCCTTGAAGACCAGCGCCGAGTCGACACTGATCAGATCAATGGGGTAGCGATCTGCCAGCTGTAACGCCAGATCGGTTTTGCCGCTGGCCGTGGGGCCGAGCAGCAGAATCGCCGGTGGTAGCGGGCTGATATTTTGCTCAGCGGCCATGCAGGAAGAGGGCATCAATAGCGGGTAGATTTACCAGGATCCAGGTGGGGCGCCCGTGATTACACTGATCGGCCCGCTCGGTGGCTTCCATCTCGCGCAGCAGGGCATTCATCTCGGTCAGGCTCAGGCTGTGTTGTCCACGAATCGCCGCATGGCAGGCGCAGGTGCCGAGTAGTCGTTCCCGGCGTGCGGTGAGGTTGGCTTTCGCGGGTGAGTCCTGCAGAGACTGCAGGAGTTCACAGAGCAGCTTGGCGGCATCGAGGCGACCGCCTATCCCCGCCGGTACCTGACGCACGATTAGGGTGTTGGGTCCGGCGGCGGAGATTTCAAAACCCAGATCGGACAGCGCTTCGGGTTGCTCATGCCAGCTGGCCATCTCCAGATCACTGACGTTTACGGTGACCGGGATCAGCAAGGGTTGCCGGGCGGGAGCCTGCAAGCCACAGCTGGCCTTGAGTTTTTCATACAGTACTCGTTCGTGCGCGGCGTGCTGATCAACGAGAATCATGCCCTGTGCATTTTGCGCTAGGATATAGCGATCATGGAGTTGGCCTATGGCGAAGCCCAGCGGAGGAATGTCATCGTTCGTTGATGGTGTTGTGGGCGCTTCGGATGGGGGTGCTTGCCAAGCAAGGGCAGCACCCATAGCCGTGCGTGTCGGGCTATTCGATTGATAGGGGGTTCGGTATTCAGCCGCATGGGGCGCGGCGTGATGCAGACCGAGCCCCGGTTGCAGGTAACTGGCAACAGGCGTGGATGCGGCCACCCGATCAAGACGAATGGGTGGTGCCGTTTCAGTGCTGATGGCCAGAATCTGCTTGAGCGCGTGGTAGATGAACTGATGCACAGCACGGCTATCGCGGAAGCGGACTTCGGTCTTGGCGGGGTGCACATTGACATCAACCAGGGTCGGGTCGATGGTCAGGAACAGGCAACATCCGGCCTGCCGGTGACCATGCAGCTGGTCGCGGTAGGCTTCGCGAATCGCATGCTGGATGACCTTGTCTCGGACGTAGCGGCCGTTGACGAAGCTATGCTGGGCTTCGCGTTCCGACAGAATCGCTGTCGGGACCATGGTCCAGCCGCGCAGTTGCAACAGTTCATTGCCCACATCAACCGGTCGGCAGGCTTTTATAAAGTCATCCCCCAGCACCTGGCGAATACGCCCTTCGCTGGATTCTGCCGGCCAGGCGTGGGTCTGTTTGCCGTCGCGCGTGATCGTCAGGCTGATCGCGGGGTGGGCCAGCGCCTGACGTCGGATTGCCTCCATGCAGTGCGCCTGTTCCGTCCCTGCACTTTTAAGGAACTTGCGGCGGGCCGGAGTATTGAAATAGAGATCGCGCATTTCCACGACCGTGCCTGCGGGCAATGAGTCAGGCGTCAGCTCGCCGTCGCCCGTCATCCGCCAGGCGTGGCGGCTGTTGCGGGCCGCACTGATCAGGGTGAGTCGCGACACGCTGGCAATGGCGGCGAGGGCTTCTCCCCGGAACCCCATAGTGGCGACGCGCTCCAGATCTTCCAGTGAACGGATTTTCGAGGTGGCGTGGCGGGTGAGCGCCAGGCCGAGCTGCCCCTGTTCGATACCGCAACCGTTATCCGTGATGCGAATCAGGCGCATCCCGCCTTCTTCCAGATCAATGCGGATCCGGGTGCTGCCGGCATCAATGGCGTTCTCGAGCAGTTCTTTGAGCACGGAGGCCGGCCGTTCAACCACTTCGCCGGCCGCAATCTGGCTAATCAGATGTTCGGATAGGGCTCGGATCGTCGGCTGTTCGACAGCGGGTTGCAGGTCGGGCGGGGCGCTCTTCATCATCAGGATTATAGTGGGATCGGCTAAAATAGCGCCTTTGCCGAATTCGGGCAGCGCGTATGCCCAATCAGAAAGACCTGTTATGGAATGGCTGACCTCTTTTGCTGACCTGGTGCTTCATCTGGACAAGCACCTGCTGTTTTTCGTGCAGCAATATGGTGACTGGGTTTATGCTCTGCTGTTTGCCATCATCTTTACCGAAACCGGGGTTGTGATCGCCCCGTTTTTACCTGGCGATTCCCTGCTGTTTGTGGCGGGAGCTCTGTGCGTGACAGAAGGGATGAGCCTGCCTTTGCTCATGGCACTGCTCATTGTGGCTGCGATTCTGGGCGATGCGGTCAACTATTCGGTCGGTCGCTGGTTTGGCGAAGCATTGATGAAGCGCACGCGATTGATCAGCCCGGAAAAGATTCAATACACGCAGGCCTTTTTTGAGAAGCATGGCCCCAAGACCATCGTAATCGCCCGCTTCCTCCCCATCGTGCGCACGATGGCGCCTTTTGTCGCAGGCTTCAGCGGGATGCAGGCAAAACGCTTTCTGACCTATAACGTTTCTGGCGGCATCCTCTGGGTTGTTTCACTCACCGTGGCCGGCTATCTCTTTGGCAACATTCCGCTGGTCAAGAACAATCTGACGGCAGTGATCCTGCTCATCATCTTCCTGTCGATACTGCCGGGCATCATCGCCTACCTCAGGGCGCGCGCTTCAAGTAAGGCAGGGCGTTGAGCATGTACCCAGCGAAGGCACGCTGTGTCGTCCTGATTTCGGGGCGCGGCAGCAATCTCGACGCCATCTTGCAGGCCAGCCGGTGTGATGATTACCCGGCATCGGTCGTGGCCGTGGTTTCCAATAAGGCCGATGCCGCGGGCCTACAACTGGCCCGTGATGCCGGGATTCCGGCGGTTGTTTTGCCGAATGCGGATTATGCCGACCGCGCTGACTATGACGGCGCTCTTAAAACAGCGATTGATGCCTTTGCGCCGGATCTGGTCGTCCTGGCGGGCTTCATGCGCATCCTTACCCCTGAATTCGTTGCGTATTACACGAACCGTCTCATTAATATTCATCCCTCGCTCTTACCTGCTTTCACAGGGCTGCATACCCATCAACGTGCGATTGATGCCGGTGTCCGTTTGCATGGTTGCACGGTCCATTTTGTGACCGCTGAGCTGGATCATGGCCCCATCATTGCTCAGGCTGCCCTTGAGGTAGCGGAGGACGACACTGCCGAGTCTTTGTCGGCCAAGGTCTTGAAACTGGAACACCAGATTTATCCTGCCGCCGTCCGCTGGTTTGCCGAACAGCGCCTGCAATTGTCCGGTCTGCGTGTTCATGTTGCCGGATATCAATCACGGGCCACAACGCTGCTCGTACCTCAACCGGAATTCCTACGATGATCAAAAAGCCCAAGAGTCGTCAGAGCCACTCAAGCCGCGGCGCAACAGCTGCGGTCCGCAAGGCAGCGGGAAAGGTCGTCGCGAAGGGATCGAATAAGTCCGGAGCTACATCGACCGTGGCCGTGAAGAGTCCGGTCGAGCAGGCGCTGCCGCGTCCCTTCATTGCTCAGGCCATTAGCCTTTTAGCCGAGGTGCTCAAGTTCGAACGCCCTGCCGATGGTGTCTTGTCACAGTATTTCAAGACCCATCGTGAATTGGGGCATACCGATCGTGGGCGTCTGGCTGAAATGACCTATATGGTCTTGCGCCACCTCAACAGTCTTCGCGAAGTCGTCGGTCGTTCGGCGCCGCCTGAAGGACACGAGGCACGTTACCTGGTTCTGGCGGCTTTGATCCGCTTGCAGAACCGTAACCTGCGCGAGATCGAACACCTGCTGAAGGGCGATGAAACCGAGTGGTTTGGTCGTCTCAAAGCCGCGGGCCAGGAGAAGACGCCCGAATCTCAATCAGCTGCCGTCCGTCATGAATGGCCGAGCTGGTTGGAAGACGCCCTGGCCGCAACGCCATCGATGCCCGAACAGGAGCGGGATGCCCTTTCGCGCGCCTTATTACAACCGGCACCGCTTGATCTGCGGATCAATCCGCTTCGCGCCAAGCGTCCGGAAATCCTGGCACAGCTTGAAAAGCATGGTATCCATGCCGCCGAGACACCTTATTCCCCTTGGGGTATGCGGGTCGAGGGCAAGCCTGCCATCCAGCGTCACCCTGCCTTTGAAAAAGGCGACATGGAAGTTCAGGATGAAGGCAGTCAACTCCTGGTGGCACTGCTGGCCCCGAAGCGGGGCGAGATGGTGCTGGATTTCTGTGCGGGTGCCGGTGGGAAGACCCTGCTCATGGGCGCACTCATGAAGAATACGGGCCGTCTCTACGCGACCGATATTTCCGAGAAGCGTCTGGCTAAGCTTGGACCGCGGGTGGCGCGCGCGGGCCTTTCCAATGTCCAAACCATCCGCCTTGCCCACGAACGGGATGATCGTATCCAGCGCCTGGCAGGCAAGTTTGATCGGGTGCTGGTTGATGCCCCGTGTTCAGGCACCGGCACGTTACGCCGTAATCCTGATCTCAAGTGGCGTCAAACAGCCGAGCAGGTGCAGGGGCTTTCGGAAATGCAGCGGAAGATTCTGGACGCTGCGGCACCACTGGTCCGACCGGGTGGCGTGCTGGTCTACGCCACCTGCAGTTTGCTCGCCCAGGAAAATGGTGATGTTCAGCAAGCATTTAGTGCCGCGCACCCGGAGTTCGAAGTGATCGATCCGGTCCAGCAGCTTAGTGCGGTGGGGGTTGAGCTACCCGCCGATGCAGCCTGTCAGAGTTCAGACGGCCTGCCCGGACTGCAATTGCTGCCACATCGCCACAATACCGATGGCTTCTTCGCGGCGATCTGGCGCAAAAAGATCTGACCAAGATTACTTGGCTGTGAACTCGTCGTAGGCGCGCATCGTCTCGCCTGCGTACATTAGCGACGGACCACCGCCCATCATGACCGCCACACCCAGCATTTCGCCCAGCTCCTCCTTGCTGACGCCCAGTTTAATCAGTGCCTGTACGTGAAAGCCGATGCAGCCGTCACAGCGTGCGGCAACGCCAATGGCCAGCGCAATCAGCTCTTTGGTCTTGGCGTCGAGTGCACCGTCTTTCATTGCGGCGTGATGCAAGGCGCTGAATCCCGCCTGTACGTCGGGTACCTGGGCGCGGAACTGTGCCAGCCCTTTGCTCAGATCTTGGGTCACGGTCTTGAAAGATTTCGACATGATGCCTCCTGGTTGCAATGTGTCAGCTTGTAAAAATATACGATTATATATAATATTGAGGTAGGGTGTATAAAGCCCCTGTTAAATGGATTGCGTTGTTCATCATAAAGGAGAAGTCAATGGCTCAGAACGTGGGTGGTCTGGATCGTGTTTTACGTATTGTGGTTGGCCTCGTGCTGATCGCTTTGGCCTACACCGGCACGCTGGGTGAATGGGCTTATATCGGTGTTGTGCCCCTGCTGACGGGTCTGTTCCGTTACTGCCCGGCCTACAGCATCTTCGGTTGCAAGACCGGTGGTTCTGGGAGCTGCGGCAGCGGTTGTGGTACGGGTTGCGGTAGCGACAAGACCGGTTGCAAGTAATTCCGAGCGCAGGGTGGCCGGGTCAGTCTGACCCGGTCAATTGCATGAGAGCCCAGTCGATATGCTCCCGAACGAGGGGGCTCGACTGGGCTTTTTGTTTTTCCAGTGCCGCAATATGTTCGGCCGAAGGCGTGGCATTGCCCAGTGCTACGGCGATATTGCGTTGCCAGCATTCGTAGCCGATACGCCGGATTGGGCTGCCTTCGAAACGTTTCAGAAAATCATCTTCGCTCCAGCTCAATAGCTCCCGGAGCGTTGCCGAATCCAGTTGGTGCCGGGGTTGGAAGACCGGATCGCCCTCCGGGCTGAAACGATTCCAGGGGCAAACCAGCTGGCAATCGTCGCAACCATAAATCCGGTTGCCCATGGCTTTGCGAAACTCAACCGGAATCGCGCCACGATGCTCGATGGTCAGGTAACTGATGCAGCGTCGGGCGTCGACCCGGTATGGGGCGGTAATGGCCGCTGTCGGGCAATGGTCAATGCAACGCGTGCAGTCTCCGCAGTGGGGTTCGATTGCGCGGTCCTCTGGCAATGGTATATCGCAGAGAATTTCACCGAGAAAGAACCATGAGCCCTGGCGATCCAGCGCCAGCGTATGCTTGCCCTCCCAGCCCAGTCCCGCCTGGGTGGCCAGCGCCACTTCCTTGATCGGGGCCGAGTCAGTGAAGGCCCGGTACACAAAAGGTCCCGCCACGGCTGTCAGACGTTCAGCAAGGATCTGTAAGCGGTTGCGAATGACCTTGTGATAATCCCGGCCGAGGGCGTAACGCGATACATAGGCCGCATCTCGGTCGGCCAGTTGGGTTTCTGCTGGCTGCGCTGTCGCGGGCCAATACGGCAACTGCACGCTGATGACGGTCAGTGCGCCGGGAACGAGTTGCGCCGGATGCTGACGTAGTTCGGCATGGCGTTCCATATAGTCCATCGAGCCATGACAGCCGTCTTTCAACCACTGTGAAAAACGGGCTTGCGTCGAAGTGGCAATACGCGCCGGGCCGATGCGTGTGGACGTAAAGCCCAGGTTCCGGGCTTCGTTTATGATCAGAGATTTGAGAGCTGCCGGATCAGTCAAAACGGGCACGCCATTCCTGCCAGAGTTGCGCGGCTTCGGTGGTGCCTTCAGCAGGAGACCAAGCCGCAATTTCCTCCGCGCTGAGGGGAACAAAAGGGCCGGCTTTGGCCTCGAAGAACACACTGTCAGGCTCCAGGGCCAGAAGCGTATGTGGAGTGCCGTGAGGAATATCGACCCCCAACACAGGGCCGGCCGCCGATAGGGTGATTGTCTCCCGGATGTTCCCAGCGTCATCAAAACTCAGGTAACCAAAACGCCCTTGCAGTACAACGATCGTCTCATCCTTGCTGACATCCTGATGGCGGTGGGGCCGAACATAGGAACCTGGCTGCATCGCATTAATCAGGCGGTGCGCCGGAAAGTTGTCTGTCGGGTGGAAGTTGGCATTCTTGCGCTTGCGATCTGCCGATGCAGCCGCCTGACAGGTTTGATCTAGTAGGGTCTGGTCGATGGGGCGTGTTGTCATGGCGGGTTGAAGCAGGGTGGAAGAGGGATTAATGGTATATATTAGAATATAATATTAGGAAAGATGGCGAGACTGGTGGCGAATAGACCGTCCAACAGGCCGTCCACTTGGCAACCATCAGACTGTGCGGAGAATTTATCATGAAGACTCAGAATTCGAACCCCTCCGGATTTGTGCCCTTGCACGGACTGGCCACGCTTGGGGCCGGCGGACTCACCGTCAGTTTCTTCATCTGGTTGCTCTTTCTGACACCACATCCCGGTTTGCCGGTACCCGTATTCGAAACTCTGTCTGCCTACGCTGGATCTGGGGAGGGTGCCTGGTGGTTTGTTCGCCTCCTGCAGGCCGCTATTGCCGTCTTTGCGTTGATTCATCTCTACCTCGTAGTCTGGATGCTGCGCGGTCTGTCCGCATTCAAGCGCAGTGCGGGCTTTGCTGCGTTCAGACAGTCTCATCAGGGTATCCAGTGGATGGTGCGTCCTCTCGTACTGGCCATGATGATCAACGTGATGTTTATCCTAGGCATGGTGTTTGTGCCGGGTCTGTGGGATATTCGGGAGATGTTATTCCCCCTAGCCTTGATCGGATTCGGTCTGGTGGCGCTGGATGCCATCACCATCTGGTCGTCACACCTGGCCGGACTCTATGAAAACACCGCCGACAATGCCGGTAGTGGTCTGGCCGGCATGTTGCCTGCCTTTACCTTTGCCATGGTCGCCGTGGGCTTTTCGGCATCGGCTGCCATGAGCCATGAAAAGGTCACGGCCGGCGTTGGCTTCACTGGCGCGGTCTTACTGATTGTTTTTGCGTTTTTTATTGCCACCGCTCACTTCATCGTGCAATTTCCTGCCATGATGCGCGAGGGCGTTAAGGCGCCTGCCTCGGGAACGCTCTGGATGGCGATTCCGATCTCGACGGTTTTGGGCATTGCGGTTTATCGGCTGATGATGGGCGCCCAGCATGTCTGGGGCGCGGCGGTCGGTCAGGTGCTCCCTGCGGTGACATTGCTTGTCTTCATGGCCGTCCAGGTGTTCTTCTATCTCCTGGGGCGCGCCGTCATGCAGCGTAATCAGGGATGGCGTTATCTGGTGACCGATCACCCACAGGCGGCGAGTTTATCGCTGATTTGCCCGGGGGTGGGTGCCTTTGTACTCGGCATGTTTGTGGTCTTCCGGGCGCTGATGCCGCTTGAGATCCTCAATAGCAGCACCCAGTGGATCCTGCTTATGCCCTTGCTACTCCTGCAGCTGGCAACGATCGGACTTTTTCTGCGACTGATGCGCACAGCTATGCCCGGTCAGGGTGCTCCCGCCTCATGAGCGAGAAGAATCGCAGCTGCAGCGAACACCGCTGCCAATGGCGCTGGTGGCTCTTTGCAGTTGTCTTAATCGGGCTCATGGTGATGGGGCAGTATCAGAGCACTCAGGCGGCATGCCCGGGTTGTTGTAAGGTGTACTACCGATAGGCGACATGAATTGTCGGGCAGTGCAGAGACGGGGCGGACGGTTTATCATTCCAACCTGATTGTCACAGCATCGGCGATGGCCGTACTGCCCAATGCCAGGTTTTACCCCCCGTTATTTGCCCGATGAAGAAGCCACGCTGACGCTGGGTCAGCAAATCGCCTGGTCGATCCTGTCGTCCGGGCTGGGCGCATCGGGGCTGGTCTTTGCGCTGCTGGGGGATTTGGGCGCTGGTAAGACCACCCTGGTGCGCGGCGTATTGCGAGGTCTGGGTTATACGGGTCGTGTGAAAAGCCCGACCTATCCCTTGTTGGAAACCTACCAGGTCGGTGATCTGGCGCTCGCGCATTTTGATCTGTATCGCCTGGAGTCTCCCGAGGCTTTTAGCGAAGCCGGGTTCGAAGATTATTTCGTCGGACCCGGGGTGCGGTTTGTCGAGTGGCCTGACCGGGCGGCCGACCGGTTGCCACCGGTCGACTGCACCTTGAGCCTGACTGAAACCGCGAACGGAGGGCGACAGATTGCGATCGATGCCCTGACGCCTTTGGGGGAGACCCTGTTGGTTCATCTGATGAGCGGCGACAGCGCATGAAGCGCCACTGCCGCCCCAAGTCCGTGACCGGACGACGCCGTTTTTTACGGTCGGTCGGTTCTTTGTGTCTGCTGTCTGTCACACCGGTCGGTGCATTGGCCGCGGTGGGCTCGTCCATCGTGGCGGTGCGTGTCTGGCCTGCCGAGGATTACACCCGGGTCACGATCGAGCATCAGGGGCCCGTTAAGTTTACCCAGAGCCTAGTGCATAACCCAGAGCGTCTGGTAGTCGATATCGAGGGTATCGAGCTGAATGGTGTTCTGAAGAGTCTGGGTGATAAGGTGGGTCCTAACGACCCGTACATTCACCAACTGCGGGCCGCCAATTACAAGCCGGGCGTTGTCCGCCTGGTGATGGATCTCAAGAGCGAAGTTGCACCGCAGGTTTTCAACCTGGCACCCGTGGGTACCTATCAGAGCCGCCTGGTCATGGATATCTACCCACAGGTGCCGGCAGATCCCCTCATGCAGCTGGTGAACAGTAAGCAACGTCCTACAGGTGGCGAGGGGCTGCCGCCTGCCGAAGCGGTTAAACCGGAGCCGGAAAAGATTGCCAAACCGTCCGCGGAACCTGAACCCGTCCGTGAGGCCGAGATCCCTCGTGGCAAAAAGAAGCCGGCCCGGGCCATCACCATCATGCTGGATCCGGGGCACGGGGGTGAAGACCCCGGTGCCATCGGCGCCCGGGGTTCGATGGAAAAAAATGTCACGCTCTCCATCGCCCGGCGTCTGCGCACCCGGATTGAAAACGATCCGGCTATGAAGGCTGTGCTGACGCGGGATGGGGATTTCTTTGTGCCGCTGGGCACACGCGTCCAGAAGGCGCGCCGTGCCCGGGCCGATCTGTTTGTATCGATCCATGCAGACGCATGGATCAAACCCGAGGCCCGGGGGTCGTCTGTGTTTGTACTCTCTGAGAAGGGGGCGTCGAGCGCGGCTGCCCGATATCTGGCGCAAAAGGAAAACGATGCCGATAAAGTGGGTGGCGCCAATTTTGCCGTGGCTGACCCGCAATTGGCCAGGACACTCATGGACCTCACCCAGACGGCTACCCAGAACGACAGCCTGAAACTCGGAAAGTCCGTACTGTCCAATCTGGGCAGTGTGAATGCCCTGCATAAGGCTTCGGTGGAGCAGGCGGGTTTTGCGGTGCTGAAGGCCCCGGATGTTCCCTCGATCCTCATTGAAACCGCATTTATATCGAATCCGGAAGAAGAAAAGCGCCTGAATGATGAGGAATACCAGGAAAAGCTGGCCGAGGCGATCATGCGAGGCATTCGCCAGTATCTGGCGCGCAATCCCTCATTCAACAAGGCTTAAGGCACGACCTCTGCCGCCTTAGCCTTTATAATGCAGGGTTGGCTGGGTTTCCGGCTGTTTTTAGGGTGTTCGTTCCGCTTTCTGCCATGCGTGTATTTCGCGGCCTTCGTACAGACTCCGCTTCGGCCCATCCGGGGGCGGTCGTCACCATCGGTAACTTCGATGGGATGCACCTCGGGCACCAGGCGCTCTTGCGTCAGCTCCGGGCTGAGGCACAGACACGTGACCTCCGTTCATCGGTGCTCACGTTTGCCCCGCATCCGCGCGAATTTTTTGCCCGCAAAGCTGGCGGGGCTTCGGCAACCATCCCGGCGCGTCTGCACACTTTGCGTGAGAAACTCGAAGCATTGGCGGCTGCTGGCGTGGATGAAACGCGAATCTGCCGTTTTGATGAGGCTTTTGCCGGGCTTAGTCCGGAAGACTTCGTTCGTTCGGTCCTTGTTGATGCCATGCACGCCCGGCACATCATGATTGGCGACGATTTCCGTTTTGGTGCCCGTCGTGCGGGGGACTTCCAGCAACTGCAGGCACTGGGGGAGCATTACGGATTCACCGTCTCGGCCCTTGATTCCCAATGTCTCGGTGGTGAGAGGATTTCCAGCTCGCAGGTGCGTGATGCTCTGGCCGCCGGTGATCTCAGCCGTGCCGAAGCGCTGCTGGGCTATCCCTATGCGATGGAGGGACGGGTCATCCGGGGGCGTCAGCTGGGACGAACGATTGGGGTGCCCACGGCCAATGTCCAGATTCGTCATGACCCATTGCCCTTGCGTGGTGTTTTCGTCGTGGATGTGGCGCTGGATCAGACACGCGCTGCAGTGCCGCAGGCGTCACGCCGTTATGCCGGAGTGGCCAACCTCGGTTACCGTCCGACCCTGGGTGGCGACACCAGACCCTTGCTGGAAGTTCACCTCTTTGATTTTGAGGGCGACCTCTACGGTGCCCACCTCGATGTCCGTTTCCTCGGCAAGCTGCGCGACGAAATGACCTTTGCCGATTTCGGGGCGTTGACCACGCAGATCAAGGCTGATCTGTTGCAGGCGCGCACCTTCTTCGAACATCACCCCGTTTCAATTTAATACCCACGTGCTGTCATCTTATGAACGACAAAAACAAGAACGCGCCCCAGAACGAACAGTCCAACGCGGCCCGTGCCACGCTGAACCTGGTTGATACGCCATTTCCGATGCGGGGTGATCTGCCCAAGCGCGAACCCGCCTGGATTGCCGACTGGCAGAAGAACGGTCTGTATCAGAAGATCAGGGCACATACCCGGGGGCGCCCGCGTTTTGTGCTGCATGACGGGCCGCCGTATGCCAACGGCGATATCCACATCGGTCATGCCGTCAACAAGATCCTCAAGGACATCATCGTCCGCGCCAAGGTGCTGGGTGGCTTTGACGCCCAGTATGTACCGGGCTGGGATTGCCATGGCCTACCTATCGAGCACCAGATCGAAAAGCAGCATGGCCGTAATCTGCCCGCGGATGAAGTACGTAAGCTTTGCCGGAGCTACGCCGCCGAGCAGGTGGCGCGTCAGAAGAAGGATTTCATTCGCCTCGGAGTGCTCGGTGACTGGGATAACCCCTACCTGACCATGAACTTCAGCGCGGAAGCTAACGAGATCCGTGCCCTGGGCAAGATGCTGCAGGACGGCTATCTGTATCAGGGTCTCAAGCCGGTGAACTGGTGTCTGGATTGCCGTTCGGCGCTGGCCGAAGCTGAAGTCGAGTACGAAGACAAACACTCGCCCGCCATCGACGTGGCCTTTGAAGTGCATCCGAATCATGCGGCCAACGTGGCCAAGGCCTTTGGTCTGGATCACCTGGATGGTCCGGCCTTCGCCGTCATCTGGACTACCACGCCTTGGACACTTCCGGCCAATGAAGCCGTCAGTGTTCACCCGACAGTTGAATACGCATTGATCAGTACGCCCAAAGGTAACCTGATTCTAGGCGCCGAGCTAGCCGAAAGCGCGCTGGCGCGTTACGAACTGCAAGGCCAGGTGCTGGGCAAGTGCCCGGGCGCTGCGCTGGAACATGTGTTGCTGCGTCATCCTTTTTATGAAAAGGAAGTGCCGGTCATCTGTGGGGAGCATGTCACCACCGACGCCGGCACTGGGCTGGTTCATACCGCGCCGGCACATGGGGTAGATGATTTCAACATCGGTAAAAAGTATGGGCTCCCGGTCGATAACCCGGTGGGAGATGATGGTCACTTTCTGCAAAAAACCGCTCCGTTGTCCGCAGAACCCCTGGCCGGGCTGAGCGTGTGGGACGCCAATCCCAAGGTGCTTGCCGCACTGCGTGATAACGGCCGCCTGCTCGCCGAAGTGAAGCTGCAGCACAGCTATCCACATTGCTGGCGCCACAAGACCCCCATCATCTTCCGTGCCACCACCCAGTGGTTTGTTGGCATGGATATCCCGCCGAAGCCCGGGGCGCCAACACTGCGTCATCGGGCGGAGGTGGCCGTTGGGGATACCCATTTCTACCCGGCCTGGGGCCGTGCGCGGCTCGAAGCCATGATCCGTAACCGCCCGGACTGGTGTGTCTCCCGCCAGCGTAATTGGGGCGTCCCGATTCCGTTCTTCCTGAACAAGGAAACCAACGAACTTCATCCGCGTACCCCTGAACTGATCGAAGAGATAGCGAAGCGGGTTGAGCAATCGGGCATCGAAGCCTGGTTCCAGCTTGATCCGGCCGAGCTGTTGGGCGACGAGGCTAAGAATTACCGCAAGCTTTCCGATACCCTGGACGTCTGGTTCGATTCGGGCACGACGCACTGGCACGTCATGCGCGGTTCGCATGCAAACGAGCATGACTTCCCGGCCGACCTGTATCTGGAAGGTTCCGACCAGCATCGCGGCTGGTTCCAGTCCTCGCTGCTCACCGGTTGCGCGCTGGATGGTCGTGCCCCCTACAAGGCCCTGTTGACCCATGGCTTTGTCGTTGACGGCAAGGGTCGCAAGATGTCCAAGTCTGTGGGTAATGTCATTTACCCGCAGGAAGTGGCCGATAAGATGGGTGCAGAAATTCTGCGCCTGTGGGTGGCCAATACGGATTACTCCGGTGAGCTGACGATTTCCGATGAAATTCTGAAGCGCGTGGTCGAAGGCTACCGTCGCATTCGAAATACCTTGCGCTTCCTATTGGCCAATACGGAAGATTTCAATCCGGCAACCGATAGTGTTCCGGTGAGCGAGATGCTCGAGATCGACCGTTACGCCATCGAGATGGTGCGGACGTTGCAGGCGAGTGTGCAAGCCGACTATGATCGTTACGACTTCCACCGTATCGTGCAGTCACTGCAGAACTTCTGTTCCGAAGACTTGGGTGCCTTCTATCTCGATATCCTGAAAGACAGGCTCTACACCACCGCACCCGGTTCTCTGGCGCGTCGCTCCGCGCAAACGGCACTCTGGCTGATCACGCAGACGATGCTGCGTCTGATGGCGCCGATCCTGGCCTTTACGACCGAAGAGGTGTGGACGCTCATGGCGCGAAAGATCGCCCATGCACCCGAGTCGATCATGCTCAGTGATGCCGAAGTACTCCCGGTGGTTGCCGACGCGGCCGCGCTGGGCGACAAATGGTCTCGTATCCGTTCAATTCGTGCCGACGTGGCACGTGCCATGGAAATGGTGCGCGGGGGGGGAGGGATCGGTTCTTCGCTCCAGGCCGAGGTCATTATTACAGCGCCCGCTGATGATGCGGCAGCGCTCCGCAGTCTGGGCGATGACCTCAAGTTTGTCTTTATTAGTTCGGCCGCCGAAGTGCGCGATGGTGCCGCGCTGGAGATACACGTGACACCGAGCGCGCTGCCCAAGTGCGAGCGCTGCTGGCACCAGCGTGATAGTGTCGGTAAAGACATAGCCCATCCGACCTGGTGTGACCGGTGCGTAGCTAATGTCGATGGTGAAGGCGAAAAGCGTGTCTATGCCTGAACCTCGTACGCACGTCATGCGAACCGGATTATTGGTTATGCTGGCAACGATCATTCTGGATCAGCTCAGCAAACTCTGGGTCCTTAACAGTTTTGTGCCGGGCGAAACCGTTGCCGTGACACCGTTTTTCAATCTGGTGCTGGTTTTTAATCCGGGCGCAGCATTCAGTTTTCTAGCCGATCATGCTGGGTGGCAGCGCTGGTTTTTCAGCCTGATCGCGTTGGGGATTTCCGGTTGGATTGTCTGGCAGTTGCGCCAGATAAAATCCTGGTCGTGGCTCGCGCTGGGCCTGGCGCTCATTATGGGTGGGGCATTGGGTAACCTGGTCGATCGGCTCTGGCTGGGCATGGTCATCGACTTTCTGGATTTTCATGTGGCAAGCTGGCACTGGCCCGCCTTCAATGTGGCCGACAGTGCGGTTTGCATCGGTGCCGTACTCTATGTGCTTTGTAATGCTCGTGGTAACAAGGAATCCAAGGCATGACGCAAGAAAAAACCCGCATTGAAGCTGACAGTTTTCTGACGCTTCATTATCGGCTGACAACCCAGGAAGGTGAGGACGTGGTCAGCACATTCGACCTCGGCCCGGCGACTATCCAGATGGGTAACGGCGAGTTGAATGAGAATCTCGAGGCCTGTCTGGTGGGCCTAGTCCCCGGAGAGCATGCCATCTTCGAGGTCCCCGCTGAAGCCGGATTCGGTCAGCATAATCCCGCGCTTGTGCAGCGCATTGCCATCAGTGCCTTGCCGGTCGGTCAGGAGCTCAAGGAGAATACCCTCGTTGAGTTCACTTCGCCCGAAGGTGCTGAATTTGCAGGTTTTGTGCGTGAACTAGATGCCACCCACGCCCTGATGGATTTCAATCACCCGCTGGCCGGTAAGAGTTTGCGCTTTGAAGTACAGATTATCGGATTGCTATGAGTCAGACTGCCATGAAGACGATGACCATCACCCTCGCCAATCCGCGTGGATTCTGCGCTGGCGTCGAGCGTGCGATCGCCATCGTCGAGCGTGCGCTGGAACAATTTGGTGCGCCGATCTATGTGCGGCATGAAGTGGTTCATAACAAGTTTGTTGTCGATGGCCTCAAGAAACGGGGCGCCATTTTTATTGAGGCGTTGGACGATGTACCCGCGGGCGCGACGCTGATTTTCAGTGCGCATGGGGTCCCCAAGTCCGTACGTGACGATGCCGCTGCTCGGGGTCTGCGCGTTTTTGATGCAACCTGTCCCCTGGTGACCAAGGTCCACGTGGAAGTCTCAAAAATGCGTGCCGAAGGGCGTGAGATCATCATGATCGGTCACAAGGGGCATCCGGAAGTCGAGGGCACCATGGGCCAATCGGCGGGGGGGATGTATCTGGTAGAAACGGTCGACGATGTCGCGACCTTGCAGGTTAACAACCCGGCTGCCTTGGCCTATGTGACACAGACAACGCTCTCGGTTGATGATGCGGCGACCATTGTGAGTGCGCTCCGTGCCCGCTTTCCCGAGATTGTTGGTCCCAAAAAGGATGACATCTGCTACGCCACCCAGAACCGGCAGGATGCCGTTCGGGCACTTGCCAAGGATTGCGATCTGGTCCTTGTGGTGGGCTCGGTCACCAGTTCTAATTCGAACCGCCTTCGTGAGGTGGCCACAATACTTGGCCGGGATGCGTACCTGATCGACCGGGCAGAGGATATCGATCCGGCCTGGCTGCAGAATGCGCCCCGAATTGGTTTAACTGCCGGTGCCTCCGCGCCCGAGGTGCTGGTTGAAGAAGTCATTGCCCGATTGCATACCCTGGGGGCGAGTGCGGTACAAAACCTGCCCGGTGTCGTCGAGGACATCAATTTCCCCTTACCCAGCGGCTTGCGCTGATACGCACAGGTTGGTGCGGTGAATACACCCTTGTCATCACCCCCCGTCTCATCGACTACATCGGTCGATTATGATTGTTATCACTGTGGCCTGGTGATTCCCGAGGGGGTGCATCTCTCCGTCACCATCGCGGGCGAGCCGCGGGCTATGTGTTGTGAAGGTTGTCGCGCGGTGGCCGAGGCGATCGTCGCCAACGGCCTGGAAGCCTATTACACGAATCGGGATTCCCTGCCCGAATCGCCGCGCGAGGCACGGCCTGATATTCTCGATTCATTGGCGCTTTACGATCAGGCAGAGTTCCAGAAAACATTCGTCCGTGCGCTCGGTGAACATGAGCAGGAAGCCGCTCTGGTGCTGGAAGGCATTACCTGCGCAGCCTGCGTTTGGCTCAATGAACAGCATGTGGCGCAATTGCCCGGTGTGCTGGCAGTGGAGGTCAACTACACCACACGTCGTGCGCGTGTCCGCTGGGATAACCGGCAGATTGCACTCTCGCAAATTTTGAAAGCTATCACCGAGATCGGCTATCGGGCTCATCCTTTTGATCCGGCACGGCAGGAAGCTGTCGCCCAGAAGGAGCGCCGCGCCATGCTCTGGCGGCTGGCGGTGTCGGGTCTAGGCATGATGCAGGTGATGATGTATGCCTACCCGACTTATGTGGCGAACGAAGGTGATCTAGCGCCCGATATGGAGACGCTGCTGCGCTGGTCGAGTCTAATTCTCACCTTGCCGGTCATTCTCTATGCCTGTGGGCCGTTCTTCCGTAATGCCTGGCGGGACATTAAATTACGCCGGGTAGGCATGGATACCCCGGTGGCGCTTGGTATCGGTGCTGCCTTCATTGCCAGTGTCTGGGCGACGCTGGTGGGCCATGGCCATGTCTACTACGACTCCATCAATATGTTCGTCTTCTTCCTGCTGGGCGGGCGCTACCTCGAACTACTTGCGCGCCAGAAGGCCTTGCGGGCTACCGAGGAATTGGGTCGTCTGGCACCTGCCTTTGCCGACCGGCTGAACGAGTCAGCTAATGAGGCCAGTGTCGAGCGGGTACTGGTCTCGTCGCTTCGTATCGGGGACCGGGTTCTCGTTAAACCCGGTACGCAGATTCCGGCCGATGGTGTGGTGATTGATGGCGCTTCCAGTGTGGATGAATCTCTGCTCACGGGCGAGAGCCGACCCGTTGCCAAAGGCATGGATGCTCAGGTGACCGGTGGCTCACTCAATATGGATAGCCCGCTCACCGTCCGTGTGGAGCAAGTGGGTGAGGGCACCCGCCTTGCCGCCATTTTGCGGCTGATGGAGCGGGGAGCGTTGGAAAAGCCCGTGGCGGTGACCGTAGCAGACCGCGTGGCCTCCTGGTTCCTGTGGGGCCTGCTGGGGCTCTCGGCCCTTACTGCACTGTTCTGGTGGTGGCTCGACCCGGCCCGGGCATTGCCTGTGACCGTTGCTGTGCTGGTGGTCAGTTGCCCTTGTGCGCTATCGCTGGCGACGCCGGTAGCGCTCACCATTGCGTCCGGGCGCTTGGCGCGCGAGGGTTTGCTGGTCACCAGAGGCCATGCCATCGAGGTGATGTCCCAGGTGACCGACGTGGTTTTTGATAAAACCGGCACGCTCACCACGGGTGCCATGCAGCTTACCCATGTCGAGGTGCTTGGCGATCTCGATCCCGATACCTGCCTGCACCTGGCGGCCAGCCTTGAGCAGCGCTCTTCGCACCCCCTGGCACGTGCCCTGTTGTCAGCGGTTAACGTGGCAGCGCTCGCCGAGGCCAGCGAGGAGCAGCATGAAACCGGCGGCGGCATCGAGGCGCGGGTAGGGGAACGTCGGTTGCGGATTGGCCATGCGGCCTATGTGGGATCGTTGGTAGGTAGTGCATTGGCTGATGGCGGCCCATTAGCCGGTGGTGATGTGACCCGACTCTATCTGGGTGAAGCCGGGCGCTGGCTAGCACGTTTTGATCTGAGCGATCAGATCCGGCCGGATGCCCGCGAAACGATAGATCGGCTGAAGCAACAGGGGATGCGGGTGGCACTGCTCTCGGGCGATGACCCTGCTGTCGTGGCGAACCTCGCCCAACATCTTGCCATTGACGTGGCTTACGGCCGGGAGACTCCACAGAGCAAGCTGGAACGGGTCGCGGCCTGGCAGGCTGAGGGTCGGGTCGTCTGTATGGTCGGTGATGGGGTGAACGATGCGCCCGTCCTAGCGCAGGCGCAGGTCTCGGTGGCCATGGGCGAGGGTACCGAGCTGGCCCGGACGCAGGGGGACTGTGTGCTTCTGGGTCACCGGCTGTCGGTGCTGGCAGATAGTCTGGCGCTGGCGCGCGCGACCCGGCGAACCATCCGTCAGAATCTGCGGTGGGCTATCTTTTACAACGTGATTGCGCTGCCCGTAGCTATGGGCGGTTTTTTGACGCCCTGGCTGGCCGGGGTCGGTATGTCGTTCAGCTCGCTCTGGGTAGTCTTGAATTCTCTGCGATTGCAGCGCACAGTGTTGAACGATTCATCCCTACCCCCTCAGCCGGAGTAAGACGTTGGAATCCCTCTATCTCCTCATTCCCATCTCGCTGGTTCTGGTGTTTGTCATTGCCGGTCTGTTCTGGTGGTCGGTGCGGTCAGGCCAGTTTGATGATCTCGAGGGGCCAGCTCATCGCATCCTAATGGATGGAGAGACGAAATCAACGCAATCGGCTAAACGTACGAGCCCGCCACAGCAAAACCACCCATCCGATCGTCCGGACCGGCGAATGCCGGACTAGGGTGTCCTGAGTGTTGTCTGGTCGTATTTTGCGGCACAACAAAATTTGATCTAGATCAAACAAGGTGCAGATTGTGGCTCCGATCCTTGTTTCAGGTCTTGTAAAAGACGATGGACCTCCGCAATACTTCGTTTCGCGGGTGTTCTGAACTCGGTTCTGACCCCGCTTCTCTGTTGGGGTTGGGGTGCGCTGTTTCGACGGTGCACCTTTTTTTTGCCCGGTATGGTGTCAATGGGCCAACGTAGTGTGGTTTTCAGGCAACAATTTATAAAACCCGAATTTGATCTAGATCAAAGAACCCTTATTCAGTTAGAATTAAGCCTTTGTTAAGGTGCGCTTTGCGTGCAAAATCATGGTGTTTGTTCAATCAAAGAGGTGCGTCCAATGTCTGTAATGTCGGATACGCAATCTGTATACAACTACAAGATTGTTCGGCAATTTGCCGTTATGACGGTGATCTGGGGGATCGTCGGCATGCTGGTGGGGGTGATTGTTGCCGCCCAGCTCGTCTGGCCTGAACTCAATTTCGCTCCCTGGCTGACTTTCGGCCGTCTGCGTCCGCTGCATACCAACGCCGTGATCTTCGCGTTCGGTGGCTGTGCGCTATTCGCAACGTCTTACTATGTCGTTCAGCGCACCTGCTATACACGCATTTTCTGCGACAAGCTCGCCGCCTTCACCTTCTGGGGTTGGCAGCTGGTGATCGTGCTGGCCGCTATCACATTGCCGCTCGGCTATACCTCGTCGAAAGAGTACGCCGAACTGGAGTGGCCGATTGATATCCTGATCGCCGTGGTGTGGGTTGCCTATGCCGTGGTCTTCTTCGGGACCATCGCCAAGCGCAAGGTTCAGCATATTTACGTAGCCAACTGGTTCTACGGTGCCTTCATCATCGCTGTGGCGCTGCTGCACATCGTCAACAGTGCCGCCATCCCGGTCAGCCTCTCGGGTATGAAATCGTATTCGGTCTATGCCGGTGCACAGGATGCCATGGTCCAGTGGTGGTATGGTCACAACGCCGTGGGCTTCTTCCTAACTGCCGGCTTCCTGGGCATGGTGTACTACTTCGTGCCGAAGCAGGCGGGTCGTCCGGTCTATTCCTACCGTCTGTCGGTGGTCCACTTCTGGGCGCTGATTTTCACCTACATGTGGGCGGGTCCGCACCATCTGCACTACACTGCGCTGCCGGACTGGACGCAGTCGGTGGGTATGGTCTTCTCGCTGATCCTGCTGGCACCGTCGTGGGGCGGCATGATCAACGGCATCATGACCCTGTCGGGTGCCTGGCACAAGCTGCGTGATGACCCCATCCTGAAGTTCCTGATCACCTCGCTGTCTTTCTATGGCATGTCGACCTTTGAAGGTCCGATGATGGCGATCAAGACCGTGAACGCGCTATCGCACTACACGGACTGGACTGTGGGTCACGTGCACTCCGGCGCCCTGGGTTGGGTGGCCATGGTATCGATCGGTTCGATCTACTTCCTAATCCCCAAGCTGGTCGGCAAGCAGGAAATGTGGAGCACCCGGCTGGTGACCACCCACTTCTGGATTGCGACCGTGGGCGTGGTGCTGTACATCGCCTCGATGTGGATCTCGGGTGTGATGCAGGGCCTGATGTGGCGTGCGGTCAATGCTGACGGCACGCTGACCTACAGCTTCATCGAGTCGGTCAAGGCTAGCTACCCGTTCTGGGCAATCCGTGTACTGGGCGGCCTGATGTACCTGGCTGGTATGTTGCTGATGCTCTTCAACGTTATCAAGACCATGCAAGGCGCCAAGGTTGTGGATGATGCTGCTGTGCCGGTTCCGGCCCACCACTAAGCTCAAGAGAATCGGAGAGATACGATGAAAATTACGCAAGAACTCGTTGAGCGCAAAGTAGGGTTGCTGATCGTGCTGACCTTCCTGACTATTTTTGTCGGGGGCGCGATCGAGATCATCCCGCTGTTCTGGCAGAAATCGACTACGACGCCGATCGAAGGACTCAAGCCCTACGATGCCGTGCGTCTGGCCGGTCGTGACATCTACATCCGTGAAGGTTGCTATAACTGCCACTCGCAGATGATCCGTCCGTTCCGTGCCGAGACCGAGCGTTATGGTCACTATTCGGTGGGTGGTGAGTCGGTTTACGATCACCCCTTCCAATGGGGCTCGAAGCGTACCGGTCCGGACCTCGCCCGCGTTGGCGGCCGTTACTCGGATATGTGGCACGTCACCCATCTGAACAATCCGCGTGACGTGGTACCGGAGTCGAATATGCCGGCTTACCCGCATCTGCTGACTACCAAGGCCTCGACTACGGTGGGTGCCGATGTTGATGCCAAGATGGTTGCGCTGCGTCGCGTCGGTGTGCCGTACACCGATGAAGACATCGCGGGTGCCAAGGAAGCTATTGGCGATAAGACCGAGATGGACCTCCTCGTGGCCTACCTGCAAGGTCTGGGTACGCTGTTGCCGAACACGGCAGCCGCGGCCGCAGCTCCGGCAGCACCGGCAGCGCAGTAATCATCATGGATCAGAACGATTTGCGGATTGTGGTGACGGTGGTGTCGTTCATCGCCTTCATCGCCATCATCCTCTGGGCGTATAGTCGGAAATCCAAGCCAGGCTTTGATGTGGCTTCCCGTATTCCGTTTGAAACTCTGGAGCAGGCCAAGCAGGACGAGGCCCGCGAATCGTCTCAGAAGTAATCCAACCCGTCACGAACTTACGGAAGAATCATTATGCTAACTAGTGTTGCTTCGATCATCGTCACCATTGTGGTGCTGGGCAGCATCCTCGGTTGCGGTTTCATCCTCTGGAACCAGAACCGGGTCAAGATGCCCAAGGGCAAGGTTGAAACCACCGGTCACGAGTGGGACGGCCTTGAGGAATACAACAACCCGCTGCCGAAGTGGTGGATGTATCTGTTCTGGATCACCGTGATTTTCTCGCTGGTCTACGTTTTCTTGTATCCGGCTCTGGGTAATAACAAGGGTGTATTGGATTGGTCGTCGACCGGTCAGTGGGATAAGGAAATCAAGAAGGCCGACGAGCAATACGGTCCGCTGTTTGCGAAGTACGCACAGACGCCAATTACCGATCTGGCTCAGGATCCCCAAGCCACTGAAGTAGGCAAGCGCCTTTATCTGACCTACTGCTACCAATGTCACGGTTCGGATGCGCGCGGTGCCAAGGGTTTCCCGAATCTAACCGACAACGACTGGTTGTATGGCGGTTCACCGGAGGCCATTCTGCAAACGATCACGGCCGGTCGTAACGGCATGATGCCGCCGCACGCTCATCTGGGTGCCCCGGCGATTAAGGATCTTGCGAACTACGTCCGTTCGCTGTCGGGTCTAGCGAATGACTCGCTGGCAGCGGCCAAGGGCAAGGAACTCTTCGCTTCGTCGGGTTGTGCGGGTTGTCACGGTCCGGATGGTAAGGGTATGGAGGCCATTGGTGCCCCCAACCTGACCGACAATGTCTGGCTGTATGGCAGCTCGGAAAAGACCATCACTGAAACCATCGTTAATGGTCGTCAGAACATGATGCCTGCTTTTGGTGATCGTCTGGATGAAGGTAAGCTGAAGCTGCTGTCGGCATACGTCTACAGCTTGTCGCATAAGCCTGCTGCCAAGTAATTTTGGTAGGCTTGCAGCGCCCCGCTGGATTTCCGGTGGGGCGTTTGTTTTTGTACTCCTCAAACGTTATATAAGCGCGTAAAATGTTTGTGTCGAAATACGCAAACGGGAATTGAGTCATGAGCGAACAAGAAACCCCTCAAACCACCGGCACTAAGGTGCAGCAGGAAGAGCAGGAGCTTTACGCCAAGCATAAAAAGATCTATGCGCGTGAGACCCCGGGCAAGTTCAATTCCCTGCGCTGGGTCTTTGTCTTTCTGACTCAGGCCGTTTTCTACATCGGTCCCTGGTTGCAATGGAACGGGCGTCAGGCGCTGCTGCTGCATCTGGATGAGCGTAAGTTCTACATGTTTGATCTGGTGCTCTGGCCCCAGGACGTGATCTATCTTTCGGTCATTCTGTTGCTGTCGGCCTTTGGTCTCTTCCTGTTTACTGCCGTGGCCGGTCGCCTGTTCTGTGGCTATGCCTGCCCGCAAACGGTGTATACCGAGATCTTCATGTGGATCGAAAACCGCATTGAAGGGGATCGTAACGCCCGGATCAAGCTGGATCAGGCGCCGATGTCGGGTCGTAAGTTCCGCATCAAGGCGAGCAAGTTCCTGCTTTGGGGCATTCTGTCGCTGTGGACCGGGATCACCTTTGTCGGCTACTTCATGCCTATGCGAGAGCTGATGCACGATCTGCTGACATTGACCATCAGTGGCTGGTCGGCTTTCTGGGTGTTCTTCTACAGTGCCTTCTGCTTCCTGCAAGCCGGTTTCATGCGTGAGCAGGTCTGTAAGTACATGTGTCCGTATGCCCGTTTCCAGGGGGTCATGTTTGACCCGGATACGCTCATCGTCACCTATGATGAAGGCCGTGGCGAACCGCGTGGTCCGCGTCGCAAGACCGACGATCTCAAGGTCAAGGGTCTGGGTGAGTGTGTGGACTGCAAGGTTTGCGTTCAGGTCTGCCCAACCGGGATTGATATCCGCAATGGGCTGCAGTATGAGTGCATCGGCTGTGGTCTGTGTATTGACGCTTGTAATGAAATCATGGCCAAGATGGATTACCCCCCGGGGCTGATCCGTTACGCGACTGAAAACTCGGTGGCCAAACAGTACAGCTCGACAGAAATGCGCCGCCATATCTTCCGCCCGCGGATCATTCTGTACACCGGCATTCTTCTGCTGATTACCGCGGCCTTTGTGTATTCGCTAAGCACTCGCATCCCGCTCCGGGTCGATGTGCTGCGCGATCGCGGCGTGATGTCGCGGGAAGTCGGTGATGGCCTGACCGAGAACGTCTACCTCCTGCACATCATGAACATGCAGGATACGGCGCGTACCTTTAGCGTCAAGCCGGAAGGTCTCGAGGGTATTCGCATGGATGGTCGCGATACCTTTACCGTGCCACCGCTGCAGAATATGACCGAACCCATCAACGTCCGTGTACCGGCAGGCGAGGGTAAACCGGGGGCCAACCCCATCCAGTTCATCATTGTGGATACGGAGAAACCAGATGTCCGCCGTGATGAAAAATCCACTTTTATCCAGCCTAACTAATCCATCTTTTCAATGACCCAGCAAAACACTGCACCTTGGTATCGTCATCGCTGGCCATGGATCCTCATGGCCGGGCCGACGATTGTGATTGTTGCCGGCTTTATTACGGCATGGCTGGCGATCAAGAGCTACGATGGCCTCGTGGAAGACAACTACTACAAAGTCGGTCTATCCGTGAACCAGCAGCTGCAACAGAAGAAGCTGGCTGCCGAGCTGGGGCTTTCTGCAGATCTGAGTTTTGTGGAACCGGGGAATCAGGTACAGGTCGTGCTGGGTGGTCTCCAGGCGGCGGCGATGCCTGACGGCCTCGTGCTCAAGCTGGTCCACCCCACCCGCAAGGGCGAAGATCAGCTATTGCCTCTGCGTCGTGAGGGTAAAGTTTACGTTGCCAAGTTGCCGGCGCTGCCAAGTATCGGTCGCTGGAACATCGTTCTGGAAGACCCCATTGCCGGTTGGCGTATGGATACCGTGTGGGACATGCGCGCTGACCGGCATGTCACCTTTTCTGCAAAACCCCAATAATATTTATTACCTCTGAAAGGAGCGCCACCATGGCCTGGAAAGAACTTTTCACCACCGAAGTTGGTCTGGGTAGTCTGGCAGTCATCGTTTTCGTCATTGGCATGTCGATCTTCTTTGGTCGACTGTTTAACAAGAAGATGAACGAAAAGCCGAAGGACGAGTAATTAGGCGCCATAGGTAAAAAGCCCGGCAGGGTAGTAAACCTGCCGGGCTTTCTTGTTCAGATTACACTTTAGTGCAGTGTTTGTGTTCGCAAACACGTTTTTTCAGAAATGAAATCACATCAGGCCCAAGTTTGGAGATTGCTGGCCTCAAGTCATGGCCCGTTCCGTCAAGAAAAATTGATCGAGTTCCTTGAGGCGCTTCCTGAAAAATCCGTCGTGCTTCGTTGACAGGGACCTCTTTATCTTCCTTGCCGTGTACAAGCAAGATTGGGCATTTAATTGTCTTAACGGTGTTAACTGGAGCGATCTCGTCAAATCTGGCACCAATGATTGCCTGCACCTGATTGATTATCCAAGGTTGTATCCATCGTCTCGGGATTTTGTGCTCGTCCATGTATCTGTGCATCATATCTTTCGGATGCGCGAAGGCACTAAGGCTAACTATACCGGCCCATTGGGTTCGGCTTGCACTTAATAACGCTGCCCCAGCACCGACAGAGTGGCCAATTGCAATGACTTCAAGTGGATTAACGTCTTCTCGCGCCACAGCCCAAGCCCTAGCAGATTCAATATCTTCTGCAAATCGTGGCATGGACATGAAATCAGCCTCTGTGCTCAGTCCATGAGATCGAGCATCGATAAATAAGCCATTTAAACCGAGGCGCTCAATCCAAGGCGCAATGTCTAGCATAAGGCTTGCATTAGCGCCCCAGCCGTGCAGGACAATAACGGTGGTTCGTTTTTGTGCCAAATTTTGATCATTGCCTCGAATCCACCAGCCAAATAACGATCCGCCATCTATGGCGTTTATCCGGACGGGTGCGGCTTTAACCCCAAAATCCTCTGGGGTACGCGTATGAACGATACGCGGTGCGCGGAATTTGCGTAGCAACCAGTATGACAGAGGGCTACGAATCAAGTAATTCCTCGTATGTTGATTGCAATAAATAGATAAAGAAGAGCTGATCACCTCAGCTCTTCTTTGTCTCAGTCAGCTCAGAATTTCTTCAAGGGTGATGTAGTCACCAACACGGCCCGTCATTTTTTCAGCATCTGTATTGACGGGTAGAGTGCGTTTACCTGGTCGCCAACCAGCGGGGCAGACTTCCCCTGTTTTTGTGGCGTATTGCCAAGCTTCAACTTGACGAAGAAACTCATTAACATTGCGGCCAACTGAATCAGCTTGCACTTCCTGTGCTACGCAAATCCCATCAGGGTTGAACAAGAAGCGTCCACGAAGGGCAACGCCTTCCTCCTCAATAAGCACCCCAAACATAGAGCTGACTTCCTTCGTTGTGTCCGCACCAATAGTTAGTTGTAAACCCTTGAGAATGGGTTCAGTCTCAACAAAACGTTTGTGAGAGAACTTTGAATCGACAGAAACAGCCAGAATTTCTACGCCCATTTTTTGAAATTCATTGTATTTGGCATTCATTGCTGCAATTTCAGTAGGGCAGACAAATGTAAAGTCTGCTGGGTAGAAACAGACGACTGCCCATTTGCCCTTGTAATCTTCGCTAGACACTTGTGTGTAGTGACCCGTTTTAGCATCATAAGCATCGATTGAAAACTCGGGCATTTCACGACGTACCATTGTTGAACTCATGCTTTTCTGCTCCGTAGTGTGTTGATTGTTGGCGGATTTATCCGCCTGATCTATTTTTTTACGTGGCTTTATCTTTGTGTCGCAACTCATGCGCTTCTTTCGCTTGAATAATTAACGACGACATGTCGTTATATATAAATATATTACGATACATCTGAATGCATCAAGACAATTCCTTCTATAGGCTTTATAGTTGTTCTCTACAGTTAAGTTTTGAAATCATTCAAAATACATTTTTGGACGATCCAGTTTGTAGCCCCAGGGTAACCCGGAGTTCTTCCAGCCGTTGACCAGCCGCCAGTTCTTTTTAGGACCTTCTTTGATGGTGTCCCCTTCAAAGCCATCCACAACAACGTAGACCTGCTTGTAGCCCTTGCCATCTAGTGCCTTGGCACTCGGCGCGCCACGCTCACCCCCTGATCGACACATCAGAACAACTTTGTCATCCTTGCTCAAGCCTCGCTCTTTGAGTGCTTGGAAAATTTTGGATTCAAAGTCTTTATTGGGTTCCATTGCGTAGACATTTTTCTTGTCATTCCATTTGTGTGGATTGCTGATTAGGAATGGAATGTTGATATCAACCGTGTCTGTAAACCCTGTAAACATGATTTCAATGGGATCGCGGACATCAACGAACAAAACTTTCTGTCCGCCGACCCCCGATTTCATCTCGTAGGCTTCCTTGGAATCAACATAGAGTCCCCATGACGTTTGTCGATCAGGACTTTCTGGCGCTGGTGCAGCTATCGATGAAATCGAAACAGAAAGCAGCATCGCAGTCATCGTTAGTTTGCGAATGGTCATCTGTATCTCCTAGACTTGATAAATTTGTAATTGGCACAATCAGAAACTGAAGACCTTGCGGTTGGGTTCGGTCATCTGTTTTGCCATAGCATCCGGCTTGGCTGGCGAGATCGATTCCTTCAAGCTGTCAGGTGTATTGCCGCTATTAGGCAGATAGAGCGCGCAGACAGATACTTTTGCCCCTTTTTTTATGGCGCCATCCAGCATTTGACCAGGCGTCGCATTTGCTGGCTTGAGCGCCTTGCCAGCATTTGATTTCAATGCCATGTCACCGGCTTTGTCACACAAGAGAATGTTGACGCTATCGCCTTGCTCAAGCATCTTATTTGCCAGAACCATGGCCATGCCTTGAGTCATCGTGCTTTCTGAATGGACAATCAGTGTGACATTTGAAGTGTCGGCCTGAGCAGTGATTGAGGCAAATATCATCGTGGCAGCAATAATCGATTTTTTCATGAGATTTTCCTTTATGGGTGTATTAAAAAAATTTGAGATGAATCAAAGATGCAAACAGCGTGATAAAACATGCAGTTCCAGAAAAAAGGACCGCTAAAAATCTTGATTGAGGAATGAATCCCACCCCTCGGATAAAACCGCTCGCCATTGCCCAAATGAGCAGATAAGTTGAAATTTTGTCGACGCCCCCGTGTTGGTTAACCAATACATTTGGATAGATGCTCAGAATCACCATGATCGCAATTGCACATAGCAACGGTAACCAGGCGATCTGGTTAGTGGCCTCGGATATATTTTTTTTATCCACGTCTTTGTGGATCATCTTCATGTTGCGGATGTACCAGTGCAGCTTTGCGCGCATCAGCATTTTCCATCCACATAGCGTAGAGAATGGCGAAGAGAACGGCGAATCCAACGCCGAGAACCCAGGCAAAGTACCACATGGATTTTTTCCTTTCCGGATCAGTTCGGCTGTTTTTCACCAGCCAGATAGTTCAAAACAGCAATATCAGGAGTGATATCTGCTACGAGATGCGTTACAACCCCCGCTTTAGCCAGCTTGTTACGAAGTGAGTCTCCGAGATTGGCTGTAATTAGTGCATCAATGTCAGCCAGTTTGGGGGGTAAATGAGATTGCATGCTGTGCAGAGTTTCGTCGATATCAAGTTCTATAAACTGCTTGTCGATATGCGTGCTGTCATCGGGCAGCTCGTAAAGCCAGAATTTCCTGCAACGTCCAGCATGAGCCGTGACCGATTTGGCATTCTGGCTGGTGATGGCGATTTTCATGAACGGATCCTCAGTAGGCAGAATGATCGTTTTCTTTGATATAAGCTAAAGTCACCTTGCCAGCCATGACTTTGTATGCCCAGCTGGTATAGATAATGATGATTGGCATAAAAATTAGTGTGGCAACAAGCATGATGCCGAGAGTCAGCTGGCTGGAGACGCTATCCCAAACCGTCAAGCTCGATCCAAAGTCTGTGGAGGAGGGCATTACAAACGGGAACATGGAGAACCCTGCTGTGCCAATGATGCCTACGATGGCGAGTGAAGAGGCCACAAAAGCTGCTAGGTTTTTTCCACGGCTAACAAGCAGCATGGCAAAAGGTACCATCACGTATACAGTGAGTGGCAAGAGCATAGTAGCTGGGTAGCGCTGGTAATTGGATAACCAGGCACCCGTTTCACGGATGACGCTTTTCCCGAGTGGATTGGGCAGTGCATTCGGATTGATCGATGAATCAATCACATAGCCAGGTATGGATTGCCACAACCAGATTCCTGCCAGCGTAAACGTCAGAATTAGGAGCGTACCAAACAGGTAAACAGCCCTTTGTGAACGAAATCCAACAGTGCCTTCTGTTCTTAAGGATAGGTACACTCCGCCGTGAAATGTGATCATCGCTGTGGATACCAAGCCACAGAGTAGAGCAAATGGATTGAGAAGCTCCCAGAAACTACCGGTGTAATAGGAAGCAAGGTTATTGTCAAAATGGAAAGGCACCCCTTGTAGAAGGTTGCCGAAAGCAACACCAAAGATCAGCGGCGGTACGGCCCCGCCCACAAAAAGACCCCAGTCCCAAGTCTTACGCCAGGTTGGATTGTCGATCTTGCTGCGATAGTCAAAGCCGACTGGCCTAAAGAAGAGCGCCCAGAGCACGGCCAACATGGCCCAGTAAAATCCTGAAAAGGCTGTTGCGTAGACGAGTGGCCATGCAGCAAAAATAGCGCCGCCACCGGTAATAAACCAAACTTGATTGCCATCCCAGTGAGGTCCCACGGTGTTGATAACAACACGACGCTCGTCATCGGTTTTTCCAACGAATGGGAGCAAAGTGCCGACGCCCATGTCGTGCCCATCCATGATGGCGAAGCCTACGAGCAGAACACCAACCAAGAGCCACCAGATTATTTTCAATACGGCATATTCGAACATGACGAGACCTCTTGTTGGTTAGGCGTGTGTTGAGTGCGCAACTTCGTTATCGTAGCGGCCGGTGCCCAGGCTGCCTGGCCCCTGCTTTGCAAATCGGATCATCAGATACATCTCGACAATCAGCAGTAGGGTATAAAAACCTATAAATCCTGCCAGTGAGCCGTACAGGCTTTCAACACTGAGTGTAGAGACTGACATGTGTGTGGGAAGCACACCGAAGATAGTCCACGGCTGGCGACCATATTCAGCAACAAACCAACCAAGTTCAGCAGCGATCCATGGTGCAGGAAGGAAAATCAAAACCCAGCGCAACAACCAGGGCTTCTGGTCGAATGTGCCCTTGACGGCGTACCAGGCGGCAAAAGCAAATAGAAGTAACATGGCAAAGCCCAGGCCAACCATGATCCGGAATGACCAGAACATGGGCGTCACCTTAGGTATTGTGTCGCGTGTTGCTTGGTCAATCATGGCATCAGTCGCATCGGAGACATTGGTTGTGTACTTGCGAAGTAATAAGCCGAAACCAAGGTCTGCTTTGTGTGCTTCGAACATTGATTTGGCGTTGGTGTCGCTTCCATTTTTGCGTAAAGCTTCGAGAGCAGTCACCGCCTTTATGCCTGAGATGATTCGCTCACGGTTTTTGGCCATGATTTCCTTGATGCCTGGAATTTCTTTGTCCAGAGAGCGGGTACCAATCAGTCCCATGGCATACGGAATCTCGATGGCATAATCGTTGCGCATTTCCTTTTCATTAGGTACCGCAAATAGATTGAAGCTGGCTGGTGCAGGCTCTGTTTCCCACATGGCTTCCATAGCTGCTAGTTTTGTCTGCTGGGCTTCTCCAACGGTGTAACCCGATTCATCGCCCAGAACGATGGTGGAAAGGATGGAGGCTAGGCCGAATGCAGCCGCGATATTGAAGCTTTTTCGAGCAAACTCAACATTGCGCTTCTTGAGCAGATACCAAGAAGATATTGCTAGAACAAACATGGAGCCTGTGACGTAACCAGCCGAAACCGTGTGAACAAATTTTGCCTGCGCATCAGGGTTAAACAGAACGGCAGCAAAATCGACCATTTCCATCCGCATCGTGATGTAACTAAATTCCGATCCAACAGGATTTTGCATCCAGCCATTGGCAATTAGAATCCACAGTGCTGAAAGATTTGTGCCCACGGCCATGAGCGTGGTGACCAAGAGATGCTGTTGGCGAGAGAGTCGATCCCAGCCAAAAAAGAAGAGGCCGATGAACGTGGACTCTAAAAAAAACGCCATTAAGCCTTCAATGGCCAGAGGCGCACCGAAAATATCGCCCACGTAATGTGAGTAGTAGGCCCAGTTCGTTCCAAACTGGAATTCCATCGTAATACCTGTGGTGACGCCAAGGGCAAAGTTGATGCCAAAGAGCTTGCCCCAGAAGCGGGTCATGTCCTTATAGATGGTTTTTCCGGTCATGACGTAAACGCTTTCCATGATGACCAGAATCCACACCATGCCGAGCGTTAAGGGCACAAAAAGAAAGTGATACAAGGCTGTTGCAGCGAACTGAAGTCGCGATAAGTCTACAAGTTGGTCGCTAATCACAATACTTCTCCTGATCCTGAATGCTTGGTGGCTGTTTGGGTGGTGTGTAAGGCGTTTTCAGGGGTTACTCCCATGTGTTGGTCTTTGAAAAAAAACCACCAGATCGCAACAAGAACGAGTGCCTTAATGATCACGATCAGAACAAGCTCATTTCTGAGTTTGATGTCTGGTTGTTTAGGTTTCCTTTTCATGGTCATTTCTGAGCAAATACTGTGCCAACAATGAAAAAATTTATAACCAGCTGATAATAATGAGAAAAAATTTTCTGAATATCTGGATATCGTTTATCTTAGAGTTTTCTTGCCATTTTTTGGCAGTAATCGGCATAAAGTGACAGAATAGAGCCATGAAAGAAATACGTATTCCGGGGTTGTTGGAACAGATCATCTCCAGCCTCCAAGAGCCGCACGTTTTGATTGATCAGAACTACGTAGTTCGCTATGCGAACGAGGCGTATCTCGATCTTCACAAGAAGGGCAAAGAGTCAGGTCTTGTGGGAAAGAGGTGCTATGAAATTTCTCACGGTTACGAACTTCCCTGCGACCAATCTGGCGAGAGCTGCCCTTTATCGCTTAGTAGGGAGTCAGGCTCAACCGAACGTGTTGTGCATATCCATAAGCGTTCTGGAAGCGAAACATATGAAACCATTGAGCTGACCCCGCTAAAAAATCGCGACGGTAAAGTGGCTTACTTTCTTGAACGTATTCTGCCGCTGCATCATTCAAAACCTTCGAGTGATCAACAAGCAATGATCGGCCGCGCACCGGTCTTTATGGCGATGCTTGATCAATTGCAACGCGTGGCACCAACCGGAGCGACGGTGCTCATTCAGGGTGAGTCAGGTACCGGTAAAGAATTGGTCGCACGCGCTCTACATGATTCTAGTAAGCGTTCCCTGAAGCCCTTTGTAACCGTTGATTGCACCGGCCTGCCTGAAACGTTGATTGAAAGCGAGCTGTTCGGACATGAAAAGGGCGCATTTACGGGTGCCCATGCCTTGAAGCGCGGACTTGTGGAAGAGGCTGATGGTGGTACGTTGTTCTTAGATGAAATTGGCGATATTCCCCTTGGGCTCCAGGCAAAACTATTACGATTTCTGGAATCCGGAATGTACCGTCGGGTCGGTTCTAACAAGTTGCTTCATGCCGATGTTCGACTGGTTTCCGCCACACATCGCAGCTTAAAAAATATGGTCGCGGCGGGGCAATTTAGAAATGACCTGTACTACCGGATCAGTACCTTTCCCGTATGGGTTCCACGTCTTGCTGACCGGAAGGAAGATCTGCCATTACTCGTTACATCTCTTCTCAAACGCCTATCGAAAGGGGGAATTTATAAAGTCAGTGAAAGCGCTTTAAAAGTTCTAAGGTCATATGATTTTCCCGGAAATATCCGAGAGCTCAAGAATATTCTTGAGCGTGCGTCTATACTGTGCGATAACCGGACGATTAAACCTTGCCATCTACCGCATGAACTCTCCGAAGTTCCGGTGGTGTCCGGAGTGCCAGAGTACGGTCACGGTATGGAGCCGCAGCAACTGGTTCCTGATGTGGAATCCCTTTTGGCAGCTGGTTTAACCCGTAGGGAGATTGCTAAAAAAATGGGTATCAGCGAACGAACGATCTACCGGATTCTCAATGCGTTGAAGTAAGCGATGTTGAGAGAGGTTTCCTGTATATCAGTGTTTACTTCTTGGAGAATCAGGTTCTTCCCATCCTGTGATCATGGCCTTGATGTGAGCGGTCAATGTATGACCGGTCGTTGTTAGATAGACGTGAATAAAAAAGAACGCTGTCATCATAAAGGCGCCGAGCGTATGCGCAACGGCGACCCATTCCAGCGACAGATAATTGTTCAGGCCCCAGCGTGTCCAATCGCCATAGAACAGATACAGTAGACCAGATATCCAGATCAGTGGTGAGATCATCGCCAGTAAAGCGAGGTAGGCGAGTCGTTGAAGTGGGTTGTGTTTCTGGAGTGCGGTTTTATGGAATGGATGAGGTGAGCCGGTGAAGATTCCAATCGTGTAATAGCGAATCATGGCGGTCACATTTTTAAGTGATGGCTTGTACTGCTTCCACTCGCCGGTCGTGAACTGCCAGAAAATCGTGAATGCCCAAAGCGTAATCAGAGCCCAGGCGGCCATCGTATGGACCTGAACGGCACGCCCGAAACCCAGCAGCGAATAGGTGCCATGAATCTCGAATCCGGTGATCATCATGACGATCACTAAAAGCGCCTGAGACCAGTGCCAGAAGCGCTCGTAACGCTTGTAGATATAGATGCGTTCCTGATTAGCCATGATCTTTATCCTTGCGACGGCGGCTGATGTAACGGATGGCGCCGTGGAAAATCGCGGCAGCAATTGAGCCGGCGACTGCCAGCCAGCCTAGAGTTTCGACAATCGGGTTGTAGTCTCGTCCCGGGATATAGATATCCCTGATGCTGGCGAGGCGGCTTGAAGGGTCCCGGGAGTGACACTCGCTGCACTTCACGGTGTCTTCCTTAGGGGCCACCATATGCGTGATAAACCAGTTCATCCTTGTTTCGATAAACCCGTATTTACCGCTGTAAGGCAGGCCGGCGTAATCCATCCCCGCCTTGATTGATTTTTCGTAATCGAAGTTTTCCCAGAACGAGGTGTCATCTTTGCCGTAGACATGATTGACAATCAATGTCTTGTTCACGACATCGTAGGGCTGTTTACCCACCATCACTTTGAACGGCCAGATACGTGCGTTCGGGTCTTTTGCTGATCCTTCAACGGCGTTAAGTTCGAGAATTTTTGTATCATCGATCTTGTCGGTGATAGAAACGCTCTTGACGGTGCCGTTGTACCACTTATAGGTCGGAATGACATTCTCGCCATATTTGAAATCGCCTTTTTCAGCAGAATAGATCATATGCCCATGATCATCCTTGATGAAAACAGGCTTTCCATTTTCGTCACGTTTTCCGGCTGTTGACCAATCCCAGAGTGTTTTGGTTCCGATACCCCCTCTTGCAAAGGCAGGGATATGGCAGGTCTGACAGGCAAGGCGGTCATTATGGTTATTGATGACCTCTTTCTTATGAGGGGCGTTACCATGGCAGGACTGGCAGGTTGCCCGGTTCTTGTCATCACTGATAGGCGTATCAAGACCATGCGGGTCATTGGGCTTGCCTGTGTAACGGCTACCGGAGACCTGATGTTTGTTGAAGGTATGGCAGTCAGCGCATGAAAGATTGGCCCCTTCCGGTGACATATGAACGTCGAGCTTCCGAGCGGGATTGATCAGCGAGCTATCCAGATCACCATGCTTCACGGCATCGCCACCGCCGCCACTGAAGTGACAGGCGCCACAATTTTTTCGACCAGGTTTGCCCACGTGCTGGGCGATTTTAGTCAGATCTGGGGGCTGGACAATTTTGCCGCTTCCTTTGGGTAGCTCCCGCGGCTCATACAAAGGGTGGCCGGCATCGGTGGCAATCTTCTTGTATGTACCTGTCGTGTCATGACAGGCGAGGCAATCAACATTGTCCTGATTATTGAAGTCGTAATGCTTGTCTTTCCAGTTATAACCGGCGTGGCAGCTCGTACAGCGAGGTTCGTTAGAAAGGATGGAGCCGCAAAAGTTATTGGCGATATGCTGTTTTCCCAGCTTCTGGCCGGTAAGGGGATTAATGGCTTCCCACTTCCAGTGGATGCTTTCCATGACCTGGTGGCCGGCCATGTTGTGGCACTGAAGACATGCTTTGGTGACTTCCGGTCCGGTTTTGAAGGGGCCCTGCAGGGCCGGAAGTTTGCTGTGATCCGTTGTTGAAGCGGAAAGTTTGCTATTGGCGGCAAATGCCGTATCAACGCTGGTTGGGGCGCTGGCCGAATTGGCTGCAAATGAGACTGAGGCCGCTGAGCAAAGCAACCAGGCAAATAGTGCGCGGCCGAAGAGATTTGATATAGAGCGTTTCATGGCGTGTTAATTACTTGATATTATTTAATATCATATATCAATCGCCGAAAAAACATTTTGATCTATATCAAACTCTGGTGAGGTTCTCCTCGTTCAGTGACTGCCTTGCGGTCTATTCAATGCGGTTTATTCAAAACTCAGGGCTTTGGGGGTTTCAGTCGGGTAACCGGCGGCGCACCAAGCATCAAAACCACCGGCGATGCTCTGAACACCGGTAAAGCCAAGCTTGGCAAGCGATTCAGCTGCCAGCGCGCTGCGCCCGCTGGTTTTACAGTAAATGACGATTTCACGGTCGCGCGCCATAAGAGTCGGCTCTTGGCTCATGCGGAATTCCAGCATGCCACGGGGAATATTGATCGCAGAGGGCAGGTGACCCTGCTGGAACTCTTCGGGCTCGCGAACATCGACTACCAGAGAGGGCGTGCCCAGATGGGTGAGGGCATCTTCAAGGGAAATCTCGCGTATGTTGGCTTTTGCTTCAAGCACTAGGTCGTGGGCAGTTTTCATGATGTACCGAAGAGAAGAAAGAATAGGATTGAGGCTTGAAGCGATCTAGGCGGTATCGATTAACGGTAGACCAATACCGGAATCTTCGAGTGGGTCAGTACCTTCTGGGTCTCACTGCCGAGCAGCAGGCCGCTGATACCGCGGCGTCCGTGCGACGCCATAAAGATCAGGTCACAGGCCTTGTCGGCAGCAGTCTGCACAATCACCTCATAGGGCACGTCACTGGTTTCTGTCACGGAGGTGGTTGTGACGCCGGCTGCTGCGCAGACTTCTTCAGCCGCCTTCAGGTTGCGGTGGGCAATCGTGGTGGTCAGCTTGTTGAACTCATCCGGTGGGGTCGGGTCAATCATGGCACCGTCACCATAGAAGCTCACCGGGTATTCCGGCTTTACAAAAAGAATCGTGATCTGCGCCGAGATTTCGCTGGCAAACTCGGCGGCCTTGCGGGTGGCCATGATCGACAGTTCCGAGCCATCGATGGGAAGGAGCAGGTGTTTGAACATGGGGGCTTCCTGTGAGTTATGCGAATGCCTGATGGGCTAATGGGCTAATGGGCTAATGTGCGATGCGGCCGCCGGCCACGTCGGCGAGCGCGTCCGGATTGGTGATCTGCAGGTGGCGGGTCTGTACATCGACCAGCCCGTCTTCCTGAAACCGGGAGAAAAGACGGGAAACCGTCTCGAGTGAGAGCCCCAGATAGCTGCCGATTTCCTCACGCGTCATGCGCAGGACAAAGGTGTTAGGCGAGTAACCGAGCCGGGAATAGCGCTTGCCCAGATCGATGATAAAGGCCGCTAGACGTGATTCTGAGCGCATGTTGGCCAGAATCTGGAAAGCCGACTGATCCTGCACCAGGCGTTGGCTCATCAGGCGGTTCAGGTGGGCGTGTAGGGTAGGGAAGGCGTGGGCGATCTCGTCAGCATTGCCATAGGGCATCAGACAGACCTCGCTGGCTTCGAGCGCCACGGCACGGCAGGCATGCTGTCCCTGACCGATGCCGTCCATGCCAAGGATCTCGCCGGTCATCAGGAATCCGGTGATCTGGTCACGAGGCTGCTTGGTTGTTTTGCCCGGCATCAGGGTCTTGAAGAATCCACTTCGGACGGCATACAGCGCATTGAAGGGTTCACCTTGTTCGAACAGCACTTCGCCACGCTGTAGGCGACGGCGGGTGGGGAACCACTGGTCCAGAGAATCAAGTTCTTCAACAGCGAGAGAGGGTGGGTGGCAGATGGGATTCATGTCGCAGTGTTGACACTGCGCCTTGAGCTCGGCCACATCTATCCCGCGTGCGCGATCGGCACGGGGCTCTTTGCATCCGGAATCCTGAACTTCGCGCTTGCTGGACATATAATTCGTCTATGAACAGTTCAATCGTGGATCAAACAGGCCTGGTCGATAAGGACCTTTGCCGTCGCTTTGACATTAGCGGACCCCGCTATACATCTTATCCGACGGCAGATCGGTTTGCGGCCGACCCCGGTGCCCAGTTGCTGATCGATGCCTTGCGACACCGGCCGGCGCCCGAACAACCGCTTTCATTATATGTCCATCTCCCATTCTGCAGTACGGTCTGTTATTACTGCGGTTGCAACAAGGTGATTACCAAGGATCACAGCAAATCATCACGCTATCTGGATTATCTCGAGCGCGAAATCGATCTGCAACTGGCCGAACTCAATGGTACCCGGACGGTTGCCCAGTTGCACTGGGGCGGCGGTACCCCCACCTTTCTTAATGATGATGAAATGGCGCGGCTCATGGGCCTGCTGAAGAGCCGCTTCAACTTCCTGCCGGAGGGTGAGTATTCGATTGAAATCGATCCGCGTTCGGTCGACCCCAAGCGAGCCCACACCCTGGCCGAACTAGGTTTTAACCGTATGAGCCTGGGGATCCAGGATTTTGATCCGCTGGTGCAGCAGGCCGTGAATCGTCTTCAGACCTTCGAGCAGACGCGCGACGTGCTGCTGGCGGCGCGTGATGCTGGTTTTAAATCGGTTTCCGTTGATCTCATTTACGGGCTGCCACGCCAGACGCTGGAGGGATTTCGCGCCACCCTCGACAAGACGCTCAGCCTTGCCCCGGATCGGATCGCGCTCTACAGCTATGCGCATCTCCCCCAGATCTTTATGCCGCAGCGTCGGATTCACGATACCGAGTTGCCCAAGGCCGAAGAGAAACTCTCGCTCATGGCCATGGCGATCGAAACCCTGGTCGATGCCGGTTATGTGTTCATCGGCATGGATCACTTTGCACGGCCCGACGATGAGCTGGCTCTGGCACAAAAGGCCGGCAAACTGCACCGTAACTTCCAGGGCTACTCGACCCATGCCGAGCTTGATTTGCTGGCCTTCGGCGTTTCGGCCATTGCCAAGGTCGGCCCGGTCTATGCCCAGAATGCCAAATCGCTCGATGAGTATTACCACGATATCGACGCCGGTCATCTTCCGGTGCGACGCGGCTACCGGATGGATCATGACGATGAACTCCGTCGTGCGGTCATTCAGGAGCTGATGTGTCACTTCGGCCTGAATTTTGCTGAAGTCTCCGAGACCTGGAAGATCGACTTTGCTGACTATTTTGCCGATGCGCTCGAACAACTAAAGCCGCTGGCCGATGCCGGATTGGTGCAGACCGATGCCGACGGCATCACGGTCTTACCCCATGGCCGCCTACTCGTGCGCATTATTGCCATGGCTTTTGATCGCCACTTGCAGGCAGACCGCCAAAAGGCACCGGAAGGGCGTCAGCGTTATTCGCGCGTGATTTGACCATGCCCGAACTCACGCTCCTCTCTGCCGTGGCCATTGGCTGGCTGGGGGGCGTGCACTGTCTGGGCATGTGTGGGGGGATCGTCAGCGCACTGGCACTGTCTGCCCCCGAAGCCAATAGAACCCGCATTCTCTTCGCCTATAACCTGGGGCGTTGTCTCACCTACATTGTTATGGGCATCCTGGCAGGGGCACTGGGTCAGCTCGGCGCTGCACAATTTGCGATGGCGCCCACGCTGCTCTATGCATTGGCTAACCTGATGTTGATCGGTATGGGGCTGTATCTCCTCGGTCACCCCTTGTTGGTGCGTCCGCTCGAACAGGGCGGTCAGCATTTGTGGCGGCATATTGAGCCGCTGAGCCGTCGGCTGTTTCCGGTGAATACCGTGCCGCGGGCGCTGGGGGTCGGCTTGCTCTGGGGTTTCCTACCCTGCGGTCTGGTGTACAGCGCGCTAGCGACTGCCTTTGCCGTTAGCTCTCCCGCACAGGGCGGGTTGTGGATGGCAGCGTTTGCATTAGGCACCTTGCCCAATCTGCTCCTGGCGGGCTGGGTGGGCGCCGGCACCCTGCAGCAGTTGCGTCAGTCCTCCCTGCGCTGGCTGGCGGGTCTGCTGGTGGCCGGGTGGGGCGTGTATGGGCTTATCCAACTGCTCATGCCCTATACGCATCAAATGGGAGTCTGATTATGCCGAGTGCTGAACATCTGCTCCGAATTACCGGTTTGCGTTGTGCCAATTGTGCTAACACCGCCCGCAAGGCACTCGAACAGATCGCCGAGGTTGAGGCCGAAGTGAACTTCGCCACTGAAGAAGCTATCGTGCGTGCTCCGGCGTCGGTTACGGTAGCCCAACTCATCCAGGCCATTGAAGGCGCGGGCTACGGTGCCACTGAAATCGGGGATGTACTGGATCAGCCCGAAACCGAAACCGATTCAACGGCGCGCTGGCGCTTTCGCGTTGCGGTACTCTGTGCCATCCCGTTGGTTCTGCAAATGCCGCTGGAAATGTTGGGGGTTCATGCGCATCTGCCACCGTTCTGGCAATGGCTTCTCGCCACGCCGGTCCAACTCTGGGTGGCGTGGCCGTTCTACCGGGGTGCCTGGCATGCGCTCAGGCTGGGCACGTCCAATATGGATGTGCTCATCAGTCTGGGTACGCTGGCCGCCTACCTTTATTCCATGGCGCTCTGGTGGCTCGGTCTGCCAGGTGATGTGTATTTTGAGGCGTCGGTGGTGGTCATCACCCTCGTTATGGCCGGCAAGCTGCTCGAGCAGCGGGCCAAACAATCCAGCGCCTCGGCCATAACGCGGCTGCTTCACCTGGCGCCCAAGACTGCCTGGCGACAAACGACGATGGGTGAGACCGCGGGCGAGTTTGTGAATGTGCCGCTCGCCGATATTCACCCCGGTGACACGGTGCGCATCATGAGTGGTGAATCGGTGCCAGTCGATGGGGTTGTGGTTGATGGCCAATCAGCCGTCAGCGAAGCCATGCTCACCGGCGAGCCCGTCCCGGTTGAAAAGCACCGCGGCGACAAAGTCTACGCCGGTACTCTCAATGGGGATGGGCTCCTCGTTTGCGAGGTCAAGGGGGTGGGGCGGACGACCGTCCTGGCGGGGATTGCCCGGCTGGTTTCACAGGCGCAGGGTTCGCGGGCGCCCGTGCAGGCGCTGGTTGATCGGGTCTCGGCCTGGTTTGTACCGGTCGTCGTGCTCATCGCCCTGGCGACATTGCTTTATGGCGGCTTCGCGCTGGCCGACTGGCAGGCCGGGGTGGTGCGAGCCGTGGCCGTTCTGGTGATCTCTTGCCCATGCGCGCTCGGGCTGGCGACCCCCACCGCCATCATGGTCGGCATCGGGGAGGGGGCTCGTCAAGGGATTCTGGTCCGCGATGCCGATGCCCTACAGCGGGCGGCAACGGCCAGCGCGGTTGTGTTTGATAAAACCGGGACGCTCACGCAGGGGCTGGTCCGTCTGACGGATCTGATCGTGATGCCCGATAGCAACCTGGACCGTGACCGGGCGCTGATGCTGGCTAATGCACTCGAAGCGGGCTCGGCACATCCGATTGCCCATGCTGTTCGCGCGGCCGCTGCTGATGCGCACGCGGATCGTGTCCTGAGCGTGACGCAGTTTCAGACGGCAGCGGGCATTGGCGTATTTGGCGAGGTGGAGGGTCTGCGCTATGGCGTTGAGCGCTGGGACGAACAATTTTCCCAGTCGCTTCACGGCCTTGGCGAATCGGCGGCTCACCTGATGGCCGCCGGCAAGAGTCTTTCTGTGCTCACGCGCGGCGGCGAACCCGTGGCACTCCTGGCCTTTGCCGATACCCTCAGGCCAGACGCCAACACGGCCATTCAGCGACTCAGCGCGCTGGGCCTGACGCCCGTCATGCTCACCGGGGATCAGCCCGAGGCGGCACGGGCGGTTGCCGGGCAACTTGGAATTCGAGATGTGCATGCGGGTGTGATGCCGGCCGGCAAGGCCGGGGTAGTGACGAAACTCATGCAGGATCGGCCTGCCGGCGTCGTCATGGTGGGCGACGGCATCAACGATGCCCCGGCGCTGGCTGCGGCCTCGGTGGGCGTGGCCATGGGTAGCGGCATGGATATCGCCATGGAGAGTGCAGGGATTGTCCTCATGCACAACCGCCTGACCGGGGTGCCCGACGCCATCACCCTGGCCCGGCTTACCCTGAGCAAAATCCGGCAAAACCTGTTTTTGGCCTTTGTTTACAATGTGTTGGCGATCCCGTTGGCCATGAGTGGCGCGCTTAGCCCGGTCATTGCCGGCGCGGCGATGGCCTGTTCATCGATTTCGGTGGTCGTTAACTCGCTCTTATTGCGTCAACGCGCCACCGGAACGCATGAAAATGCCTAATCACCAGCTATAATTTTCAAGTTCGACGCAGCGCTTCGTGCGTTCAAACCACCGCAGCTAGACCATATCCGTTCTACATCAAAAACCATTCCAAGATAGGGAGCAGGCATGAACATCGACAACATTTCCATCGGCAAGGATGTCCCGAACGATTTCAACGTCGTCATCGAGATCTCGGCCAATGCACCGGGTATCAAGTACGAGCTGGACAAAGATTCCGGCGCCGTGTTTGTAGACCGCTTCATTGCCACGCCGATGCACTACCCCTGCAACTACGGTTTTATTCCCTCGACCCTGTCGGAAGATGGTGACCCTGTTGACGTGCTGGTCGTGAGCCCATACCCGCTGCCGCCGGGCGTGGTGATCCGTTGTCGCGCCATTGGCATGCTGGCCATGGAAGACGAAGCCGGTGAAGACGCCAAGCTGGTCGCCGTGCCGGTATCGAAGCTGACGAGTCTCTACGACAAGGTCCAGAGCACCGACGACCTGCCGGAGCTGCTGATCAAGCAGATCACCCACTTCTTCGAGCACTACAAGGATCTGGAAGCCGGCAAGTGGGTCAAGGTCAAGGGCTGGAAGGATGCAGCCGCTGCCAAGGCCGAGATCACCTCGGGCGTGGCGCGTGCCAAAGCTGGCAAGTAACACCCCGCGCTAAGCCAAGCAGGCCCTGGCTTAGGCTGGGGCCTTTTTCATGAATCTTCAGAATCACGCAGGAGAGCATCAGTGCGGGTAGCCATCGCCCAGATGAATGTTGTGCTTGGCGACTTGCCAGGCAACACAGAGCGCATCATTGCTGCGGCCACACAGGCGCAAACGGCAGGTGCCGGGCTTTTGCTCACCCCAGAATTGAGTCTTTGCGGGTACCCCCCGGAAGACCTGTTGCTGCGCCCCGATTTCTACCGTCAGTCCGAACAGTCGTTGGCACAACTGGCCAGAGAGACGGCTGGGCTGGATGTGGCTATTGTCGTGGGCCACCCCCAGCTGCAGGGCGGCAATCATTACAACGCAGCGACCGTATTCCTGCGTGGGCAGCGCGTTTGTTCCTACCGCAAGCAGCACCTGCCGCAGTATGAAGTCTTTGACGAATGTCGCTACTTCACGCCGGGTCATGAGACTGTGGTCTTTGATCACGACGGCGTTCGATTCGGTCTCGCCATCTGCGAAGACGTCTGGTACCCGCAACCGGCCGCGCAGGCCAAGGTGGCGGGGGCGGATGTATTGCTTGTGCTCAACGCGTCACCGTACCACCTCGATAAAGCTGTTGATCGCCAAACCGTGTTGCGTGAGCGGAACGCCGAAACAGGGCTATCAATTGTTTACTGCAACCTGGTGGGCGGCCAGGATGAGCTGGTGTTCGATGGCGCCTCGTGCATCGTTGCATCGAATTCGGAAAATAAGGCGGCCGCGGGCGGCACGGTGCTCCAATTGCCGCAATTCACCGAAGCCTTCGCTACGGCAGATTTCGTGGCGGGTGTCTGGTCGACAGATACCCCGAGCGCCGCTCCCGAAAGCCTCAACGCCCAGATCTACAACGCGCTCGTGCTGGGCGTGCGCGATTACTTTGCCAAGAATGGTTTTGCCGGCGCCTACCTGGGCCTATCCGGCGGCATCGATTCGGCACTGACGCTTTGCGTGGCGGTCGATGCATTAGGTGCCGATCGTGTACGCCCCATCATCATGCCATCGCCCTATACCGCGCAGATGAGCATTGATGATTCGCTCACCCTGAGCCACAACCTGGGCGTGACGTCCGAGATTGTCGACATCGCCCCGGCGATGCAGACGTACGAACACATTCTCGCCCCGTACTTTGCGGGTCTGGCGGCCGACACCACCGAAGAGAACCTGCAGGCGCGCATCCGCGGCAACCTGCTCATGGCGCTCTCCAACAAGAGTGGCTGGCTGGTGCTGACCACGGGTAATAAATCCGAAATGGCCGTTGGTTACTGCACGCTCTACGGGGACATGGCCGGTGGCTTTGCCGTGCTCAAAGACCTGTTCAAGACCAAGGTTTACGAGGTCTGCCGCTGGATCAATCGGGATAAAGAAATTATTCCCTGGCGCATCATCGAGCGGCCCCCCTCGGCCGAGCTTCGCCCCGATCAGACGGATCAGGATTCGTTGCCGCCCTACGACGTGCTTGACGCCATTGTGGCGGCCTATATGGAGCAGGATCTCAGCCCGCGCGAGATCATGGCCCTTGGTTACCGAGAGGCCGACGTCAGGCGCGTTGTTCGCCTATTGCGAATCTCCGAGTACAAACGCCGCCAGTCGCCCGTGGGTATCCGCCTGACGCGACGGGGCTTTGGTAAGGATTGGCGCTATCCCATTACCAACCGCTATACCGATGAGTGGTAAGCTTATGGTTGTAAAAACTCAAACCTGATTGCCTGGAGTTGTTATGAAGCAGATCGTTGCTGTCATCAAGCCGTTCAAACTTGACGAAGTCCGTGAAGGCCTGTCGGAGATCGGGATTACCGGTCTGACCGTGACCGAAGTACGGGGCTTTGGCCGCCAGAAGGGGCATACTGAGCTTTACCGCGGGGCCGAATACGTGGTTGATTTTCTGCCGAAGGTCCGTCTGGAAGTTGTTGTTCAGGATGAGCGCGTTGAAGAGGTGCTCGATTCCATCATCAAATCGGCCCGCACCGGCAAAATTGGTGACGGCAAGATCTTTGTGCTGCCGGTGGAACAGGTCGTTCGCATCCGCACCGGCGAGATTGACGACGCTGCCATCTGATCCCTTAATCTCAAGTGAACCTCGGGCCCTGCGCGTTACGCCGCTAACGCAGCAGGGCTTTGACTTTTTGCACCTCGCTTAACCCCATGGCGCTCATCGCATTTAACAAACCCTATGGTGTTGTCTCGCAGTTCACGCCCGAGGGAAGGTGGCAAGGGCTGAGCGATTACCTCTCTCTTCCGGAATACCGCGTTGCGGGTCGACTGGATGCTGATAGTGAGGGCTTGTTGTTGCTCACGGATGATGGTCGCCTTCAGGCGCGTATTGCCGAACCACTTCATAAACTCCCCAAGTGCTATTGGGCTCAGGTTGAGGGAATCCCTGATGCTGCCGCATTGCAGGCCTTACGGTCAGGGCCCCTGCTCAATGATGGGCCAACCCGATCCTGCGAGGTTGAGGTTTTACCGGAAGACATTGAATCAACGCATCTGTGGCCGCGCAACCCGCCCATTCGGTTTCGTCAAAACATTCCCACCACCTGGTTGTCGATCACCCTCACCGAAGGGCGTAACCGCCAGGTCAAACGCATGTGTGCTGCGGTCGGGTTCCCGGTATTGCGTCTTGTGCGCGTGTCCGTGGGCGGCATTCATCTGTTTGATGCAAACCAGGGGGATGCTTTATCCTTGGCTCAATCAGTGCCCGTTCCTGTGGCACAACTTAACCGGGTGGTCTGATTTCATGCGCACGCTTTCTCATCTACTTCGCGGCTCGTTGCTTCTGCTGGTTTTGGGGCAGGCGGTCTCAGTGCATGCCCAGATGACTCCGATGCTTCATTTACAACTGGGCAAGGGCACTCTGGAGACGGAAGTGGCAGCAACCAAAGGCCAGCGTGCTCAGGGTCTCATGCATCGCAACCACATGCCCGATGGACAAGGCATGCTCTTTGTTTACCCCATGCCCGCCTACTTTTGCATGTGGATGAAAAACACGAACATCCCGCTCTCCGTGGCGTTCATCGATGCCCAGGGTAAAGTCATTAACATCGAAGATATGGCGCCCCAGACCGAGACCAACCATTGCACGGCTCGCAATGCTACCTATGCCCTGGAAGTTAACCGTGGCTGGTTTGCCCGGCAGGGTGTTGTTTCCGGTACCCAGGTACTTGGTCTTGAGAAAGCCCCGCGCGGCGAATACTAAAACATGGGCATGCGTGAGCGCCGGGTTCGTTCAACCCGCTTCGAAGGTAAAACCCGGGGGAGCCATTGGCACCCGCTAGGCAAGGCACTCAACCCACCGGCTGCGCTCAAACCCTGGCTCTGTGAACCTCATTCGCTGACGGCCCGTCTACAGCGCCACTATGGCAAAATCGATTTACGTGTGATCTCTCAGGCGTTGGGTCAGCCGTTCAATGATGAAGGCACCACACGCAGCTCGCTTGCTCATTGTCGGGCTGTCGTACTCTCATCGCCTACAGGTCAACCGCTTGTCGTCGCCCACTCGATTCTTGCGGCCGTTCCGCGCGGCCCCCTATCCGTCATGTTTCATCAACTGGGTCGGCAGGCACTGGGATCGTTGCTATTTACCCATGCAGGATTCGTGCGTCGTCAACGCGAGTGGGCTTTCCTGGATCGGCGCCACCCGCTTTATCGCCTTGCGTGCCAGCAAGACCCGGCAACGCCTGTCCGCCTGTGGGCTCGCCGTGCTGTTTACAGCTTGTCGCGTTACCCGCACCAGACAGTACAGGTGACTGAGGTTTTTTGTCAGCATGTTTTGAGTCAATAAAAAACCCGACCTAGGTCGGGTTTCTTGTGCGTGCTGTTGGAGAATCAGGCGAAGTTGGCTTCGGCAAATTTCCAGTTGGCCAGTTTGTCGAGGAAGGTTTCGACAAACTTCGGGCGCAGGTTGCGGTAGTCGATGTAGTAGGCGTGTTCCCAGACGTCGACGCAGAGGAGTGCCTTGTCGCCGGTGGTCAGCGGGGTGCCGGCGGCGCCCATGTTGACGATGTCGACGCTACCGTCGGCCTTCTTGACCAGCCAGGTCCAGCCCGAACCGAAGTTACCCACGGCGGAGGTCTGGAAGGCTTTCTTGAACTCGTCAAATGAGCCCCACTTCTTGTTGATGGCATCAGCCAGCGCGCCGGTCGGTGCGCCGCCGCCGTTAGGCGACAGGCAGTTCCAGAAGAAGGTGTGGTTCCACACCTGGGCGGCGTTGTTATAGATACCACCGGCCGGTGCCTTTTTGACGATGTCTTCCAGGCTCAGGGTTTCGTATTCGGTACCCGGGATCAGGTTGTTCAGGTTGGTCACATAAGCCTGATGGTGCTTGGCGTAGTGGTAGTCGAAGGTTTCTTCCGACATGTGCGGGGCGAGGGCGTTCTTGGCGAACGGCAGTGCGGGCAATTCAAAGGCCATATTCTTCTCCGGAGCTGTTGGGGGGATGATGCTCAATTGTTGATTCTAGTCAGAGGCGGCCGTGGCTGCAAGCAGGCAGGACGGGTTTCCCGACACGATGTTAATAGTGGCTACTGGGGCGATGTGGGCGTAGCGCTCTCGACGCGGGCCTGCAGTCGGCCATCGGCCAGGCGCAGTTCGACGGTGGTTTGTGGTGGGGCTTTATGGATGCTGTCGATAAGGTGGCCGTGTTCATCCGTAATGAGGGCGTAGCCGCGTTGCAGCGGCTGCTCGGGATCCAGTGCCTGCAGGCGCAAGGTCAGTTCACCCAATCGGCGTTGCTGGACGCTGAGCGTGCGTTCAGCCCAGTGATTCAGCCGAGTGCGGTACTGCATAAGGCGATCCTGTTGTCGCTCGAGCAGCAGCATGGGGCTGCGCAGGCGCGCGCTAAAGCCATCGAGGCGCATACCGGCCTCGTTGATCTGGCGGGTGATGCGCTGAAGTAACCGATCCTGTTGCATGGCGAGCTGCGAGAGCAATCGGGTTTTATCCGGCGCGACCATTTCAGCCGCGGCGGTGGGGGTCGGGGCGCGCACATCGGCGGCGAGGTCGGCCAGGGTGGTGTCGGTTTCGTGGCCGACACCGCAGATGATGGGCAGGGTGCTGGCTGCTACCGCTTGCACTACAGCTGCTTCGTTAAAGCACCAGAGATCCTCAAGCGAGCCGCCCCCCCGGCAGAGCAGCAATACATCCGCAGCGGCATGGTGGTTGGCGGCTTCAATTGCGTTGACGATCTGGGCTGTGGCCTCGGCACCCTGCACCAGCGTCGGGTACAGGATCAGGCGGGCGTAGGGTGCCCGACGAGCCAGTGTGGTCATCACATCATGCAGGGCCGCCGCCTGTGGACTGGTAATGATGCCGATGGTGTTAGGAAAGGCCGGGAGGGCGCGTTTTCGGGCGGGGTCAAACAGACCGCTGGCTTCGAGACGGTTTTTAAGTTCCAGAAAACGTTCATAAAGCGTACCCAGACCGCCCTTAATCAGGGTATCGACGGTGAGCTGAAATTCACCGCGGGCCTCATATAGGGTCACCTGGGCCCGCGCACGAACCTTATCGCCCTGGCGGGGTTGCCAGCCTAATCGGGCGGCACGGGTGCGAAACAGGGCGCAGCGCACCTGGGCACCGGTATCCTTGAGGGTGAAATAGATATGGCCAGAGCTGGCAGCGGTCAGCTGGGCGATTTCACCTTCCACCCAGAGCGGCGGAAAGTGGGTTTCCAGCCGATGCCGGACCGCGGCATTGAGCGCCGACACAGTCAGCGTCGGGCCATCTTCCGCGGGGAGTGTGGGCAGCGTTTGGGTCGAATCCGGCATGGGCGTACTTTACCGTGCGCACCTATCTCCCGTCAGAATAAACCTGCAAAAAAAGTGCCTGAATTGCTTGACAAGGTGAAAGTTTCTCCACTACCTGCGTGAAACCCTCATTGGGGCGCGGTTTATTGCGTTGCACCACCGTGAAAACCCTGTCAAATATATATAACCTATTGATTAATAACAAAAATAGTAATTCGCCCCTTTTTTGAGCGGCGTAACATAAAAGCCGATTCTGACAGGACTTAAGGCACTTTATGACGGACTTTCCACAAAGTTATCCACGATTTTTGTGGATAACACCAAGTGTGGGATAACTCATTGATCTGTCGTTCCGCTTGCTCAATTTGGGGGGGGTGGATACACTCCCATTTTGTCTTTTCGCGGTAGAAATCACGTGTTTGCCATCATACAAGCAGCCGGCTGGCCGATCTGGCCTTTACTCTTAGCCTCGGTTATTGCCCTAGCATTGATTATCGAACGCCTTTATACACTACGCATGTCCAATGTGCTGCCGATAGGCTTGCTGCAATCGGTGCTGGCGACCTTGCGCAATGGCGGCTATGACGCTGCGCGGCTGCAGGCGCTGGAGGAGAGTTCCCCTTTGGGGCGCGTACTGGCTGCCGGTATCCGGAATCAGAATGCCAGCCGCGAGATCATGCGTGAAGCCATCGAAGAATCGGGCCGGATGGTGTATCACCAGCTAGAACGTTATCTGACCACCCTGGGCACCATCGCCTCGATTGCACCGCTGCTAGGCCTGTTGGGCACCCTGGTCGGCATGATCGAGATCTTCGGTTCGCAGGCACCGGGGTCGGGTAGCCCCGAGCAGCTGGCTCACGGTATTTCGATTGCGCTCTACAACACGGCATTCGGTTTGCTCATTGCGATTCCGGCGTTGATTTTCTGGCGGCACTTCCGGGCGCTGGTGGATGGCTACGTAGTGGATATGGAACAGCAGGCCGTCAAGCTGGTTGAAGTGATTCACGGCGATCGAAGCTAAGCGCCGGAGCGGAACGCATGAACTTCAGACGGGGTGCCGGGCGTGATGAGCCCGAAATCAACCTGATCCCATTTATTGATGTGTTGCTGGTCATCATTATCTTTCTGATGATGACGACGACTTACAGCAAGGTCTCGGGGATCGAGATCGATTTACCCACGGCCTCGGCAAGTAACCAGACTCCCCCGGACGATATCGTGGTGTCGGTGTCGGCGACAGGCGTTGTCGTGGTGGATGGTGAGCGGGTCAGCAAGCCGGGGATTGATTCGGTCGCGGCCGCGCTGCGGGACGCCGCTCAGAAGAAAGCGGCACTGGGTAAACAGGCCTCGGGTAAAAAGCCGGTAGTGTCGATCAATGCCGATGCCAAGGCCTCGCACCAGAGTGTGATCGATGTGATGCAGGCGGCGCACCAGGCGGATCTGTCGCAGATTGCCTTTGCGACCCGCAACCCTTAGCGTTCGCCGTTGATGAACCGCATTGTCTTATGAACCGCTTCGCCGCTGCGGTTGAGGCCAGCTGGTATGGCCAGGGCCGTTTGGCGCTGTCCATACGCGGTTTACTGAGACTCCTTTCCTGGTTGTATGCGGCGGTAACGGCACTGCGTCGTGCCTTTTACGACCTTGGTCTGTTGCCGCAGACCCGTTTGCCGGTACCGGTGATTGTGGTGGGTAACCTGATTGTCGGTGGTGCGGGTAAAACACCCCTGACACGGGCATTGGCGCAACAGTTACGGCATGAAGGCTGGCACCCGGGCATCATCAGTCGGGGTTATGGTCGTCAGGTACCCGGCGTGCGGGCGGTGTACCCGGGGGATGATCCGGCCCGGGTAGGGGACGAGCCCTTGCTTTACGCAGCCGATGGGTTCCCGGTCTATGTGGGTGAAAAACGTGTAGCAGCAGCCCAGGCCCTATTGGCCGCTCACCCCGAAGTGGATGTGCTGGTGGCCGATGATGGCTTACAGCACTATGCCCTGGCGCGGGATGTCGAGTTGGTGGTCTTTGATCAGCGGGGGCTGGGCAATGGCCGTCTGCTGCCGGCGGGCCCGCTGCGTGAAGAGCCGGAGCGCTTGCGCCGTCCGCAGGTACGGGCAGTGGTTTGGCAGGGTGGGGGAGGTGCTCAGGTTTTGTCCGAGAACAACGCGCCGCAGCCCCCTATGTTCGAGATGCGTCTGGTGCCGGGTGATGTCTATGCCCTTCAAGATCCGAAGCAGATCAGGTCATGGGCAGATTTTGCCGGGCAACCCGTGTATGCCGTCGCGGGGATCGGACATCCGGAGCGTTTCTTCCGGATGTTGCGTGCTCACGGGCTGCATGTTGAAGCGCACCCGTATCCGGATCACTATGTTTTTACAGAGATGGATGTTGCGGGCTGGGGGAGTCCGGTGCTGATGACCGAGAAGGATGCAGTAAAATGCACCGGTCTAGCAGCGGCTCAGCACCGGGGTGGCGATATATTTGTCGTGCCGGTAACGGTGCAGTTGAATCCGCCGCTCCCACTGGATTGCTGGTTAAAGCGCGATGGTCGCGCGACTGATGGAGAAGCTTGAGATGGATCCGCGTTTACTGGAAATCCTGGTATGCCCTGTATGCAAGGGCAAGCTCGAATTCGACAAGGCAGCGCAGGAACTGATCTGCACGCCCTGTCAGCTGGCCTATCCGGTGCGTGATGGCATCCCCATCATGATGCAGGATGAGGCTCGCCCACTGAACGGTAGCCAGAATTAATCCGGAGCGGGTGTGAGTTACGTGACCTTTCGCGTGGTGATTCCGGCCCGCCTTAAATCAACCCGGCTTCCCGATAAACCGCTGCTCGATCTCGGCGGTAAGCCCATGGTGGTGCGCGTCTGCGAACGGGCGCAGCGTTCGGGTGCCGATACCATTGTGGTGGCCACCGATAGCCGTGATGTCCGCGATGCGGTGCGCAGCGCCGGTTTTGAGGTCTGTATGACCCGTGAGGATCACCCCAGCGGCACCGATCGGATTGCCGAAGTCTGTGATCACTATGGCTGGGCCGATGAAACCGTGGTGGTGAACGTGCAGGGTGACGAACCCTTCCTGCCACCCGAACTGATCGATCAGGCGGCGCATCAGCTGGTGGATTCGGGGGCTGATATGGCCACCCTGGCGCATGCCATCCATGAGCCGGACGAAGTGTTTAATTCGAATATCTGCAAGGTGGTGCTCAAGGCCAACGCCGATGCGCTGTATTTCTCGCGGGCGCCGATTCCTTTTGCGCGTGATGCCTTTGCGCCGGCCTGGCAGCAGGGACAGTTTCCGTCATCGCTGCCTGGTGGCGATTACGCCTGTTACCGGCACATCGGACTGTATGCCTACCGCCGGCGCTTTCTGCGCGATTACGCGGGGCTGTCGCCCAGCCCGCTGGAATCGGTCGAGGCCCTGGAACAATTACGCGCCTTGTGGCATGGTTACCGGATCAGCGTGGCGCTGACTAATACGCTACCACCCGCCGGGGTCGATACCCCTGAAGATGCCGCCCGCGCTCAGCAGGTGTTTGCCGAGGGTTACGCTGCGCTGCGCATTGACCCCCCGTTGTAATTACCGTAAGTTTTTTGCAAGGTCGATATTTCACACTATCGAATTCTGATTTACTTCCATTATTAATCGAGGATACCGATGAAACTGATTCTGTTGGGCGCCCCGGGCGCAGGTAAAGGCACCCAGGCCAAGTATATTTGTGAAAAGTTCGGTATTCCCCAGATTTCTACCGGCGACATGCTGCGTGCCCAGGTCAAGGCCGGCACCGAGCTCGGTCTGGAAGCCAAGAAGCATATGGATTCGGGCGGTCTGGTGCCGGACGCTGTGATCATCGGCATGGTCAAGGAGCGCCTCAAGGAAGCCGATTGTAAGAACGGTTATCTTTTTGACGGCTTCCCGCGCACCATTCCGCAGGCCGAAGCCATGAAGGATGCGGGCGTGCCGCTCGATGTCGTGCTGGAAATCGACGTACCGGATCAGGACATCATCGACCGCATGGCCGGTCGCCGTGTGCACCTGGCATCGGGCCGCACCTATCACATCCAGTACAACCCGCCCAAGGTGGCTGGCAAGGATGACGAAACCGGTGAAGACCTGATCCAGCGCGACGATGACAAGGAAGAAACGGTCCGCAAGCGTCTGGACATCTACCACAGCCAGACCAAACCGCTGGTGACCTTCTACACCAATTGGCAGAACGCCGGTGACGCTAAGGCACCCAAGGTCAAGAAGGTGGCCGGTGTGGGTGGTGTGGATGAGATCACCGCACGGGTATTCGGTGCGCTGAACTAATTCCGCGCCATTGTGACACCAGCTTCGGGCGTCTGGTTGGTTCTGCCAACTTGGCGCCCGATCTGTTTTAATGCGGTATGAATAACGCACTGTACTTCCAGTCGGGCGGGGTCACCGCCGTGATCGGCGCCACGGCAGCCGCCCTGATTGCAGCGCACCGCGAGGCGAGCACAGGTCGCCTGTTTGCTGCCGAGCATGGTTTATCCGGGCTGTTGAATGAACAGCTGGTCGACGCGGGCGCGTTGCCCGAGCCCATGCGTCGCGCGCTCAGCCAGATACCCGGCGGTGGCCTGGGATCGGGTCGGACCTTGCTGCAGCCCTTTGAAGAGAACCCGGCGCAATGGGAGCGCGTTCGTGATGTGCTGATCAAATACCAGATCGGCACGGTCTATGTGAACGGTGGTAACGGCTCCATGGATACGGCTGCCAAGCTGGTCACGCTCAGTGATCATTACGGCTTGGGGCTCAAGGTCATCGGCTTGCCCAAGACCATTGATAACGACCTGGAGGGAACGGATACCTCACCGGGTTTCGGTTCAGCCCTGAAGTATCTGTCAGTTTCCCTCATGGAGGCCGCACGCGATCATTGCGCCATGGCCACCAAGCCTAGCGTTTTTATTATGGAGGTCATGGGGCGGCATACCGGCTGGTTGGCCAGCTGTGGTGCCGTGGCGCGTTTGCCCGAGGCCATTGCAGCGCCACTGATTCTTTTTCCCGAAGTCGCCTTTGATCCAGCCCGGTTTACGGCAACGGTTCGTGAGCGTATGGCGCACACGAATGCCATTGTCTGTGTCGTTGCCGAAGGGATCCGTACCGCGGATGGACGCTTTTATGCCCAGCAGAATGTAGCGACCACCTATGGCCACGAGCAGTTAGGCGGGGCCGGGTTTGCGGTGGGTGAACTCTTGCGTACCGAATTGGGGGTCAAAGTGCATGTGGCCGTCCCGGATTACCTGCAACGGGCGGCGCGCCATCTGGCCAGCGCCACCGATATTAAACAGGCTGAAGCCGTGGCGCGACATGCCGTCGCACTCGCTCAATCCGGTCAAACCGGATTGATGGTCAACATCGTGCGGGAATCGGGTCTTTTCGATACGCCATACCGCTGGCATTGCGGGGCGGTGGCCCTGGCCGAGATTGCCAACCGTGAGCGCTGTCTGCCTTTGCATTGGATCAATGTGCCGCATTACACACTGCACGCAGACGCACTTAACTACCTTCGGCCACTGGTCGAGGGTGAGGTGGCGTTGCCTTGGACCGACGGATTACCGGATTACCCCTGGGTTGAATGGCCGTCAGTCTGATACGAATAGCGGCGATTACATCTTGCCGCTGGACTGCACCTTGAGCAGGTAGTTGGTCAGATCGATCTGTTCGCGCGAGGCCCATTCCATGGGGGCATTCTTCATGGGGCCCTGCATACAGATCTGGATGATCTCGTCCGCATTCAGTTTGTCGACACCAAAACGCGCCTTGCTATTCATGGCCGCGTGCGGGTAGGGCTGTTTAAAGCGCGGGCCGAAGCTGTCGGCATCCTGGTGGCACGAGGCGCAGGATCGGCCGTTCGTGGAGAGTTTGGTGTCGTTGAACAGCGCACGACCCCGCGTGACCGAATCTGGTTTCATCTGGTAGACGGGTTGGTAGCCTTTGGGCCGTAGGGTCGAGGTTTCTCCCAGATAGTTTGAACTCGGGTTTTGGGCGATTGCCGGAGCCGATGCGCCCGTTAGAACGATCATCAATGTCCCTAGTGCCATGGCAGTCATCAGTCGATTGGTGCGAATCATGTGCATGCTCCCGATGAAGGTGTGAACAGACAAAATTTACCAGAGAAAATCCCTTGGCGTTAAAATTGATTCCGTTCTTTCGCTGTCCGCGCTCTGCCCTTTCTATGCCCATGGGATTTAATTAAGCTGTGATGAAACGATGCCTTGCCGGGCTGATCTTTCTGTTGATGAATGGTTTTGCGCTGGCCGATACGGTGCCGATTGCTGTGGCATCCAACTTTGCGTTGCCAATGGCGTCGCTCGCAACTGCCTTTTCGCAACAGACCGGTCATCGGCTTCAGGTGTCGACCGGCGCGTCAGGCAAGTTCTATGCGCAGATCAGCAATGGTGCCCCGTTTGAAGTTTTTCTGAGTGCGGATAGCGAAAAACCGGCGCAGCTTGAGAAGGATGGTCTGGCGGTTCAAGGTAGCCGGTTCACCTATGCGATTGGTAAGCTTGTGCTGTGGTCGGCCGATCCGGCCGTGGTTGATGCAAAGGGTCAGGTCTTGGACAAGAATCAATTCAACAAGTTGGCCTTAGCAAATCCCAAGATGGCGCCCTATGGTGAAGCAGCCATGGAAACGCTGGGTGCACTCAAGCTGAAGTCTCTGCTTGAACCCAAAATGGTGATGGGTGAAAACATCGGTCAAACGTATCAGTTTGTCGCGACTGGAAATGCGGAAATTGGTTTTGTGGCGCTGTCGCAAGTAACCAAAGATAATAAGATCATCAGCGGTTCAGCTTGGGTTGTTCCGGAAATGCTGTATTCGCCTATCAAGCAGGATGCCGTCTTGCTGGTAAAAGGCAAGGATAGTGAAGCGGCGCGCCAATTTCTGCTTTTCCTGAAGGGTGCTGAAGCCACGAAAGTGATCAGGTCTTATGGTTATGGCGTTAACTGACGCTGATCTTCAAGCGCTCTGGCTGACGGCCCGATTAGCCGGCGTCACCACGCTTATTCTGCTGCTGGTGGGAACCCCCCTGGCCTGGTGGCTGGCACGGACGCGCAGCTGGCTGTACCGCCCGGTTTCGGCTCTGGTGGCGATGCCTTTAGTGCTACCGCCTTCCGTGCTCGGCTTTTATCTGCTGATCGGGATGGGTCCGCATAGCCCCTTCGGGCAATTAACCCAGGCATTGGGTATTGGCCTCTTGCCATTTACCTTCTGGGGCCTGGTGGTGGCTTCGGTGTTGTACTCGATGCCTTTCATGGTACAACCCCTACAGACCGCGTTTGAGTCGGTAGGGCGACGCCCCCTGGAGGTGGCGGCGACGCTACGTGCGTCACCGCTGGCGACTTTTTTCCGGGTGGTGGTACCGATGACCCGAGCCGGCTTTCTAACGGCCTCGGTGATGGCCTTTGCCCACACCGTGGGTGAGTTCGGGGTGGTACTGATGATCGGTGGGAATATTCCAGCCGAGACCCGTGTGGCTTCGGTGCAAATCTATGATTATGTCGAAGCGCTGCAATATGATCAGGCACATGTGCTGGCCGCGGTGTTGCTGGCCTTCTCGTTCACGGTGCTCTTCGGTTTGAGCCTGCTCCGGAAGGATACGCGTCATGACCGATGAGACCATGATCGACGCTCGCTTTCTGCTGCGCCGTCCGGACTTCTGTCTCGATGTGGCGTTCAAGTTACCCGCTCAGGGGCTGACCGTGATCCAGGGCGCCTCCGGGTCGGGCAAGACGACGATCCTACGCTGCATGGCCGGGCTCGAACGAGCGGATGAAGGCCGCCTGAAGGTGCGGGGTCAGTGCTGGCAGGATGCTAGCATCATGGTGCCAACCTATCGGCGACCGATTGGCTACGTGTTTCAGGAAGATAGTCTGTTCGAACATCTGACGGTACAGGGCAATATCGTCTTTGGCTGCCACGATCGTTCACGGCTTCCGGACACGCTGCTGCCGCTCATCGAGACGCTCGGAATTGCGCATCTGCTCCACCGACGGCCTGCGGCGCTCTCCGGGGGCGAGCGTCAGCGGGTGGCCATTGCCCGCGCGATGGCCGTGACACCGACTCTGTTGCTGATGGATGAACCGCTGTCTTCCCTAGATCCGAAACGCAAAGCAGAGATCCTGCCTTATATTGAACAGATCCGTGATGCCCATAAGACCCCGATTCTTTATGTGACACATGATGCGGCGGAGGCGGCACGTCTGGCGACCCGGCTTATCCGGCTAGAGGCCGGTCGGATCATTGCTGAATAAGCCTGTTGCAGGGATGTTTCCGGTATTATCTAATTCTTGCAACTGTTCGGATCGTTCCATGGCGAAGCTACCCCGCAAGTATTTCCATATTGCCTTCTCGCTGGTGATGGGCGCGAAGATGGTGTTCATCATGACCTTCTTCATTACCCTGATCAATCTGGGGTGGCACGACGGCTTTGTGGTGGCCTGGCTCAAGGCCTATCTGGTGGCGTACCCGATTGCGGTGCCGGTGATCTATTTTCTGGCGCCCATGGCACGACGCTTTGCGGCGCGCTGGGTAGAAGCCCCCTGAAGACGGAATCCGTCAGAGGCGATTCCAGTCCACAACCAAGTTGAGGGCGTCGAAACCTTGTTGCTGAAGATGCCGTACAGCGCTCTGGCTGCGGATGCCATGCTGACAGTAAACCACCAGGGGGTATCCGGGGTTGAGCCCTTCCAGGGCATCCTCCTCCGAGAGTAACTGTCCCAGAGGCAGGTGAATCGCCCCTTCCAGGTGACCTGCCGCCCATTCGTGAGGTTCGCGCACGTCGAGGAGGGTAAAGGGGATACCGGATTCCATAAGCCCACGGAGGTCATCGAGGGTCATCGGTGCGTTGTGTTTCGATGCAGCCTTTTGTGCGCACTGGGCCCCGGTGTCTTCGGGTAGGCGAATGGAAGCCGGGGGAACGCTGCAAACCGGGCAATCACAACGCTGAGTGACCTGGAGCACCCGGGTCGACCAGTCGCGGGCATCGGCAATCAGGAGTTTACCGATCAGGGGTTCCAGACCGTGGGTCCGGCAGTGCTCGGGACCAAGCGCCAGTTTGCAGGCTTCAACAGCCTGGATGGTCCCGATCATACCGGCGATTCCTCCCAGGGTACCGGCTTCAGCGCAATTGGGGACATGGGTCTCCGGCAGGGTGGGATAGAGGCAGCGGTAGCAGGCGCCTTCACGCGCCCAGAAGACCCCGGCTTGACCTTCAAAGCCGAGGATCGCACCGTAGACCACGGGCAGGCCGAGTCGGGCTGCGGCGTCATTTACGAGGTAGCGGGTGTCAAAGTTATCCGACCCGTCTACGATAATGTCAAAGCCACTGAATAGGTCGAGGACGTTATCGCGACGCAGCCGTGCTTTTAAACAACGGAGGTCGACTTCACTATTCAGTGCTCGCAGTCGTGCGTGGGCCGCGTCGGTTTTTGCTTGGCCCTGATCGGCTTCACTAAACAGGATCTGGCGTTGCAGGTTGCTGAGGTCAACGTGGTCGTCGTCGACAACCCCCAGACAGCCCCCCGCCGATTTCTGGCCGACACCCGCGGCACACAGATAGAGGAGCGCTGGTGAGCCCAGGCCGCCGGCCCCCACGACTAGGATGCGGGCAGCGGCTAATGCCGCTTGTCCGGTATCACCGATTTCCGGTAAGACACGTTGCCGGGCGTAGCGCATGCGTAAACTTGTTTAGCCGAGAAGACGCGTGGGGTAGTAGTGGACAGTCTGACCGGCGCTATAGGTAGCGGCAGGCTCGGCAAAGACGGCCCAGGCGTTGGTCTGCAGCAGCGGCGCGATCTTGAAAGACTCCTGACCGGGGAGAATATCCAGTTGATTCATGCCAGATGCGTTGATCTCGGTGCGCGCCTTGAGGAAGAGACGCAGTGGCCCCTTCTTGTTGAAATCGGCAGATAGCTGCGCCGAACGCGGCTGCTCATCGGCCAGGCCGAGTAGGCGTCGCAGAAGCGGCATCATGAAGAAGCGGAGACCGATCGCGGCCGAGATCGGGTTACCTGGCAGGCCAAAGAAGTAACGACCATCCGGCAAGCGCGCAAAAAGAACCGGTTTGCCCGGTTTGATGGCAACGCGGTGAAAAAGAATTTCGGCACCGAATTCCTTGAGCACGCTGGGGATGAAATCCCACTTGCCTTTCGATACGGCACCGGAGCTGACGAGGATCCGCGCATCCGTGGTATCGCGCAGCAGGGTGCGGAAGTGCACCTCGTTATCGCCGATGTGGCCGGCGCAGCTAGCGGGGATGCCAATGCCCTGCAGCGCGGCGATGAGGTAGGGCGTATTCGAGTTATAGATCTGCGAGGGCGCCAGGGGTTGGGTGTAGTCGTCGGAGACTTCTTTACCCGTTGTAAAGATGCAGGCCGCGGGCATTTCGTTCACGGATACCTCGGGGGTGCCCGTGGCCAGGAGGATGGCGATATGCGCGGGCTTCAACAGGGTGCCCTTGTTAATCAGCCGTTGTCCAGCCTGAACATCTTCGCCAGCAAAGCGGATATTGTCATGCAAGGGCACGGGGCGGCTGATACGGATGTGCGTGAGCACACCCGCTGTATTCGTGATCGGAACGATGTCTTCGATGGGGATGACCCCATCGGCGTCCGCGGGCATCGCAGCGCCAGTCATGATTTCAACGGCCTGACCGGCCAGGTGGGTACCGGCGGCATCGCCGGCAGCAATGGCACGACGCACGGGGAGGGTGACAGGGTTAGCTTCCGAGGCGCCTTTGGTATCAGCGGCGCACAGCGCAAAGCCATCCATGCTGGAGTTATCAAAGCGGGGTAGTGCCATCGGGGACACATAGTCCTCGGCCAGAACGAGGCCGCTGGCCTGCTGGGTGGCTAAGCGTTGCGTGTGCGGAGGTGTGGCTGCAGCGCGTAGGATGTCGAGCGCCTCGAGATAGGGAAGCATCAACGGATATCCTGGATGATGGTGAGTAAGTGGCGGATCAGGGTCGGCAATACGTCGAGTCCTTCTTTCACGGCTTTGGGGCTGCCGGGCAGGGTGATGATCAGGACATTCCCTAGGGTGGCACCAATGGCCCGGCTGCTCCAGCTGAGGGGGGTAAATGCCGCCCCAGAGCTGCGGAGTAGTTCGCCTACGCCCGGAATGGTCTTGTCGGCAATGGCAGCGACCGCCTCGGGCGTGCTATCGCGACCCGAGACGCCGGTGCCACCGGAGGTAATGATGAGACGGGTCTGGCCCGCGGCACGAATCACCTGAATTTTGGACTGCAGTTCGGCCGGCTCGTCGGCAATCACATGCACGGCAGAAACCGTAGCACCCAGAGACTCGAGCAGTTGACGTGCCATAGGGCCGGACTTGTCTTCATAGACACCGGTCGATGCCCGGTCGCTGAGGACGATAACCTCAGCGGTTATGCCTTCCAGATGCAGCTTAACCGGCGGTTGCACCAGGGCATGGACCCATGCCGGAATCAGATCGGGGCTCGGGTCAGGATTGAGCCAGCAACCGGACTTGCCGCCCACCTTGGCCAGCAGGCGGATGTCGTGGATACACAGATCCGGTTCGACCATTTTGGTAAGGTCCCAGATTGTGAGCAGGGCCGCATTCACACCGGCCAGAGCCTCCATCTCGACGCCGGTTTTGGCGCAGGTCCGGGCCACGCAATAGACCCGGATGCTCGCATCGGCCTCATTCAGCTCGGTGGTAACGCGAACATGATCCAGCCCCATGGGGTGACAGAGGGGAATCAGCTGGCTGGCGCCTTTGGCGCCCTGAATGCCGGCCACTTCGGCCAGGGTCAGGACATCGCCCTTGGGCAGCTGGCGGTCGCGGATCAGGGCAAAGGCACTGGCCCCGACATGAATGACGCCGGTGGCAACGGCAATGCGGTTGGTGGGCTGCTTGGTGCCCACATCGATCATGGAAAAAGCTTGAGGCATGAGAGGGTCAGTCCGCTAGAGGCCGGCCACCCGGAAGGGTTGAGACACGGCGTTAACCGCCCAGCGCAGAGAGATTCTTGGTGGCGCCAGACTGGTGAAAATGCAGCAAATGGGTCGCGGTCTTCTGCTGGAGCAGGGAAACAACGGTGCGTTGCAGCTCGTTTTTCTGATCGGGCGACTGCAGCAGGTGACGCAGGTTGTGGCCGCCGTCGCCGAAGAGGCACAGACGAAGATCGCCGCGGGCCGTGACGCGAAGCCGGTTACAGGTCTGGCAGAAGTCCTTGGCGTACGGGGCAATGACACCAATACGGCCGAGGTGGTCAGGGTGGGCGAACTCCTGAGCCGGGCCTGCTGCGATGTCTCGCGCCACCGGCGACCAGCCCCGAGCCGTGAGCGCCTCGATGATCGTGGCACCGCTCAGGTGATGGCGCTCGAAATAGTCATGGTTGTCACCGGTCTCCATCAGCTCGATGAAGCGCAGTGATAGCTTGCGATCCCGGGTGAACGCCAGAAACCGATCGAGCTCGTGATCATTAAGCCCTTTGAGGAGGACCGTGTTGATCTTGATGGCTTCAAAGCCAGCACGTTCGGCAGCATCCAATCCGGCCAGCACCTGAGGCAGGTGGTCCATACCTGTGATGCGCTGGAAGTTATCCGGGTCCAGCGAATCGATGCTGATATTGATGGCGCTAATGCCGGCATCGCGCCAGAGTTGTGCATGCTTGGCCAGCTGATAACCATTGGTGGTAGTGGCCACCTTGCGGATGCCCGGAATCGAAGATACCGTGGCGGCGATCTGAGCGAAGTCTTTGCGGACGGTAGGTTCGCCACCGGTCAGGCGGATTTTCCACAGACCCAGTTCGGCAAAGCCGGTGACCAGGTGCCGGATTTCATCGACACTCAGAAAGTGGCGGGGGGCTTCTTCGACGTAGCCATTGGGCAGACAGTAGCTACACCGGTAGTTGCACACGTCCGTGATGGACAAGCGCAAGTACTGGAAGGAGCGGCCGTTGGGGTCGAGGATCATGATCAGAGCGCGGCGCTTGGACTAGACCACACCGGGCATGCCGTATTTGCGGAACCAGGCCAGGCCCAGGGACCAGGCTTTCTCGGCCGCCGCCTTGTTGTAATTGGCGCGGTAGTCAGAATTAAAGGCATGACCGACACCGGGCAGCACAATGATCTCCGAACCACTGCCGGACTTATTGAGTTCGGCCTGCATACGTGCCACCGAGTCGAGAGGAATACTGGTGTCCTTCTCGCCGTACAAGCCAAGGACGGGCACTTTAATTTCCGAACCGAAATCGATCGGGTCCAGTGGGCGCTCATCAGAGACCATGCCCTCAACCCGGCCGTAGTAGGCTAGGCCGGCGGTCAGTTTCGGGTTGTGGTAAGCGTATTCCCAGACCGCGCGGCCTCCCCAGCAGTAGCCGACAGCCCCCGCCAGCGACTTGTGACCCTGCAGCGATTTGCGGGCATAGGCAAGAGTGGCGTCGAGGTCGCTGTTGACCTGATCGTCGGGCACCTTCGAGATGACTTCGTTGAAGATTTTGACGATTTCGGTGTGCTTGGTGACATCACCCTGACGGATGAAGAGCTCTGGAGCGATGGCCAGGTAGCCCACCTTGGCATAACGCCGGCAGATATCCTGGATGTGTTCATGAACCCCGAATGCTTCATGGATCACCAGAACCACCGGAAAACGGCCGGACTTGGCCGGACGGGCATAATAACCGGGGATCAGGCCCGTCGCCGTCGGGATGTTGATGGCACCCGTGGTCAGGCCCTGGGTGTCGGTCCGGATGATGTTGTCTTCGACCGGGGAAGCCGCGACCGCATAGCCGGTGGTCAGCATGCCGAGAATGAAGGTACGGCGCGAGAGGGCGGACGCCGGGGGCAGAAGTTTGCTGTCAACCATGAACCAGTTCCTCCGGATTAGGTGCTGGCCTTGCGGAACAGCCAGCGATCAACAACGACATCGGTGATTACAGCACCCAGCCAGATTGACCACAGGGTCAGCCAGGCGGTAATGGCAAACACGGAGGCACCCGAAACCCCAGCGCCAATCGCACACCCGCCGGCCAGAATGGCGCCAAACCCCATGAAGCAGCCCCCGGTCATGTAGCGGAGCATGGTCAGCGGGTCATGAAAGCTTTCCAGCTTGAAGGTCCGGCCGGTGACAGCACCAATGAAGGCACCGACCAGTACGCCGGGGATCAGGCCCAGGTCAAAGGTGAGGGCACCCCCCGGCGGGGCCAGGAAGTACATCAGGGTATCGGAGGTGGGCGCAGCAAAACTGAGGGAGTGTACCGGCACGACTTCAAAGGAGGTGGCAGATACCCCAAAATTGAACCACCATGCGGCGGCGATCATCAGGCCGACGACGGTGCCCATGATGACGGTGTAGATACCAACTGCGTGACGACGCACCATGTAGATTCCAAAGACCAGCCAGGAAACACTGAAGAGGAGGGCACCCCAATTGCCAATGCCGGTCAGGCCGAGCAGATTGCGTGAGGGGCCGTCGATCGTCCACCAGCTGCCAATTTCATTACGCAGGGGCGATAGAATCCCGGCCAGTGAGGCCTGTGCCGCAACCGCAAAGACCAGACCAGTGAGCAAGGCGCGCAGATTGCCGCCGCCGGTGAGCACCAGCATACGGCCGGAGCAGGCCCGGCTAAGCGCCATGCCGACCCCAAAGATCAGACCGCCGATGATGGCACCTGATAGCGAACCCCGGTTGCTGAACTGACGCAGCCCGTTGGTGTCGAACAGGCCTGCGAGGATCAATGCCTGGGTAGCGATGAGCGCGATGGAAAAGGTGATCAGCCAGATCGCCAGGCGCCCCCCGGGCTGCCCGTGGGCAACCTCCATGGTGGCGGCGCGCAGGCAGAAGCGCGACTGTTGTGCTGCAAAGCCGAAGATAATGCCGATAGTCAGTCCGCCCAGCAGGAGGAGGAGCTCCTCTCCCAACTGGGCGATTAAAGCTTCAAAACTCATGGTTTGATGTAGGCGTACTTCTTCTGGTTTTGAAGTTCGGTAATGCGGACGACGCCCGATTTGGTGAACGTGGCCTCGAGTACGAACTTCGATTTATCGATGTTCTTTTTCTCGATCGTCAGCTCGCAGACCTCGAAATCGACGCCACGGGTTTTTAGATCGGAAACCAGAGAAGCGTACTCCAGATTGTTCTTGTCGTCACGCGCACCTTCGATCAGGAACTCTACGCCATCGCCGAGTGCCACGACGGTGATCTTGGTCTTGGGGGCGACATCCAGATGGTTGCGCAGGCTGCGCAACGTCCGGGTCGCCTGGGAGGTGGTATCGTCGACGTGATAGACCACCTTGTCCGAAGCCAGAGCCACTGCCGACGAGGCAGCGAGAATCAGGCCAATGGCCAGTGTTTTAAGGCGGGACATGGTGGTTTGCATGACGGCTCCTGAAGGGGTCAGAACTTATTGTAGGCCTCGAGGCCGGGGTTGCCAGCAACGTTCTTAAGGATGGGCTGGTTAATACTAACCGGCTTGATGGTCTTTTTGCCACGCAGATTTTTGGCAACCACATCCCAGATCGGCTCGCCGGCCATGCCACGCGACTCTTCGGCCACAGGTGCCCAGCCGGCCACCTTGTATTTCTTGCCGGCATCGATGAGCTTGCCATTGAGGCGCATGTTGGTGATGCGCTTGCCGGCCGCGGCAGTGGGGTCACAGGTGTACTGCATGCCGCCCACGCGTACCATGTCGCCGCCCTGCTGATAGTAGGGATCGGGGTTGAAGAGGTTGTCACAGACATCCTCCATGATTTCCTTGATCTGGGCGCCGGTCAGATTCGAGACGGTCACGTACGGATAGGTGATGGCCGTCTGGTCCAGCACGTTTTCCATGGTGATCGATTCGCCTGGTAGCACGGTGGTACCCCAGCGGAAACCGGGGGAAAAGGCCATCTCGGCGTTCTTCTCCTGCATCAACGCATTGAGGATCAGTTGGTCAAAGCTGCCATTGAAGTTGCCACGACGGTAGAGCAGGCCCTCGGAAACGGCCAGCTTCTCGTCGAGCTTCTGGATATACGGCGCGCGGATTTTCTTGATCATCTGATCCATGGCCGGATCGGCTGGCAACAGGTTCGAGAAGACCGGCATCAGGCGATAGCGGTAATCGGCAATACGACCATCGCGAACGTCGAGATCCAGTACGCCCAGGTACTTGCCGTTGGAGCCGGCGTTCATGACCAGAGTCTTGCCACCGGGGTTGGCGACCAGCGTGGGCTTCGGTACGCCATCATGCGTGTGACCGCCGAAGATGGCATCGATACCGCGCACGCGGGAGGCCATCTTCAGATCAACGTCCATGCCGTTGTGCGAGACGACGACAACGACCTTGGCACCCTTGCCACGAGCCTCGTCGACCATCTTCTGCATGTTTTCTTCCTGGATCCCGAAGGTCCAATCCGGCACGAAGTAGCGTGGGTTGGCAATCGGGGTGTAGGGGAAGGCCTGGCCAATGACGGCGACCTTGGTGCCATTGACTTCGCGGATAACGTAAGGCTTGAAGACCTGGTCACCGAAGTCGGCGGTTTTGATGTTCTGGGCCACGATATCGATATGGCCGGCAAAATCCTTGTTGGAGATTTCCAGGACGCGTTCGGCGCCGTAGGTACATTCCCAGTGCAGGGTCATGATATCGACGCCAAGAAGTTTGGCGGCATCGACCATGTCCTGGGCATCGGTCCAGAGCGCGGTGCCCGAACCCTGCCAGGTATCACCACCGTCAAGAAGCAATGCACCGGGACGATTGGCGCGGACCTTCTTGACCAGTGTCGACAGGTGGGCGAAGCCGCCCACCTTGCCGTAGATACGGGCCAACTTTTCGAAGTCCAAGTAGGTAAAGGCGTGGGCGTCGAGGGTGTTGGCCTTGAAGTTAAAGTGATTCAGAAAGTAATCACCGACCAGATGCGGGACTTGGCCCCGCATGCTGCCAATGCCGAGGTTGACATTGGGTTCACGGAAATAGATCGGATTCAGTTGGGCATGGCAATCGGTAATGTGGAGTAGCGACACATTACCGAAGGCCGGTGCTTCATAGTAGCTGGCCGCAGACGTTTCCGCCAGGGCATCACGGGTGGGCAGCGCCATGCCCGAGGCTGCCGCGGCAGCCAGCAACTGTAAGAATGAACGACGATCCATCTGGTATGAACTCCGGTGAATGTTTAGGTGCTTACTGGTTGACGGGCGATTCCGGATCGAGGAGCAGAGCCACGAGGTCGCGAATCTGGCTTTCGGTCAGGATACCCATTGAGCCTGCTCTTGGCATCAGAGAGCAGAGGTTGGTCGCCTTGGCGTTGTAGATCTTGCCCCAGGTGTACTTCACGACTTCTTCCGAGTTGCCGCGGAGCTTGCCGTAGTTGTAAAGGCTTGGGCCGATCGTGCCGTAGGAGAGTTCCTTCTTGGTGATCTGGTGACAGTTGTAGCAGTTGCCGCCATTAACAGTATCCGCCTTGTCGGTCCAGGTCAGGCCGCGACCACTCTGGGCGATCTTTTCACCGCTTTTCCAGTCACCCATGTACTTGCCGTCGGAAGGATACTTGATGGTAGCCTCATTTTCAGCCTGCAGCTTTTCGCGTAGAGCTGCTGTTTTGTCACTTTCGGCGAGCACCGGGTTTGAGCACAGCTTCTGCGTGCCATCCTGTTTCAGGCGATCGAGGGTTGCGATCCCTTTGCTCTGGAAGCCGGATTGCATCATGGCGTCGAAACTGGCATCACCAGCACCGGGGCCCCAAGAACCATCTTTGGGAAGTGGCGGGGGCGCGGCCAAAGCCGAGCCGGCAACCGTCATCGCTGCGATCAGTGAGAGAGCAAGCGAGGTCTTCTTGTTTGAAATCTTCATCACTGTCTCCTTAGCGCTTGATACCAGGGGTTTGCATAGTTGCACCGTTTGAATTGCCGGCCATGAACGAGGAGATGGCAATCGTCACGTCCGAAGCGTAGATCGGCTCAGGGAAGCGTTGCTGGCGGAAGCAGTCGTTGATACGCCACTGCATACTCCACATCTGACCCGAGCTAACACGATAGGCTGGCCAGGTCGTCCAGCCCTTGGCAGCACCTTCGGCGCTCGGAATATAAGGCAGATCCTGCAGACGGATACGCTTGCCTTCCTGACCATGACAGGTGGCACAGGCAAAGTCATATTGTCCCCCCTCAAAATAGAACAGACGGCGACCGAGGTCGTACATCTGCTTTTCCTTGGGATGGTTCATGGGCGCCTTGACCTTCATGCCCTTGGACTCATTGGAGATGTAGGCTGAAAGCGCAACTAGTTCGCCCTTTTCCGGAGTTCTAAATCCGGCCTTGACGATCGGTGCGGTATCCACGCCCTGCAGTTTTTCCATACAGGTCAGCAGACGGGATTCCAGATCCTGAACCTTGTTGGTGTCTTTGAAGTAGCGGGGGAGCTGGGCGTAGGCACCTTTGACCTTGCCCGGGCCCAGACCCAGATCACACTTCTCTAGAGAGGCATTCTTAGGCCCCGCCTTTTTCTTCCAGATTTCGGCACCCGAATCCACGAACAGGTCGGCAGGGTTGCCGTCCTGAAGCGCTTCGCGGTAAGCCTCGATGCCAGCGGATGTGCTGTCCTGCGCCTGGGCGCCGAAAGCAAAGGCGGTCGCTGCGACGAGCAGCGAGGCCTTCATGGTTTTAGCACGCATAGGTGTCCCCTCTCTTTTTTATGTGATCTGGGTATTCAGGTTAATGTCGTAACAGAATTACGAAACGGTTGCTTCGTCCGTACGCTTGTCGCCCTTGTTGTCGGTCCAGTTACAGACAACCTTGTCGCCGGCTTTGCCCCCCTTGACCTTGAAGGCCAGGTACGGGTTCTTCGATACCGAAGGACCCCACTCGGCGGTCATCACCGTCTTGCCAGCCAGGTCAACCTTAACTTCGTTGATGTACCAGGCCGGAATTACTGCACCGGACGAATCCTTACGCTGGCCGGTTTCCATTTCGTGGTTCATGAGAATCTTGATTTCTGTCACGCCGTCTTTATTTGCAGCGCGAATCTTCATCGGGTTTGCCATGTTGTATCTCCAGTTGAACTTTGATAGTTGAGCTCAGCACGGGGCATTAGCCGCCGCAACCGCCCAGGGTGACCTTGATTTCCTTGGTGGCGGTGTAGTACTTGCCACCGGCCTTGACCAGAACGGTCACGTTGGAGGTCTGACCCATCTTGATACGGGTGGTGACTTCCGGCAGGGTGTCGGCGGTCAGGTTGAACAATGCGACTAGGGCGCTTGGGTTCTTCTCAACCAGGATCGAGATCTGCTCGGTATTCGGCAGTTTGCTAACAGCCTGAATTGGCACCACGGCACCATTTTCAGCGATGTCCGAGGCAACAATCTGCACATCGCCACTGTTGCTTGGCGAGCCAGCACCCAGGGCGCTGTAAGCATCGCTCATCGTTTTGGCTTCAAAAGCAGCCTTGTTCCAGGCAGCAAATGCCATCGGCGACATCGAAGCACCGAAAGCCATGATGCCCAGGCCGCCGGCTGCCTTCAGAATCTGACGGCGGTTCAAACGTGTGGTGTTGGTGTTCATTCCAATCTCCTATGGGTTACAGCGGATAAAAAAGTTACTGCGTCGGCGCACCGGACAGGATCCATTTCACCAGAGCCTGTGCATCCGAATCCTTCAGGTCAGCCTGCGGCGGCATGGGCATGGAGCCCCAGACACCAACGCCACCATTTTTGACCTTGGCAACCAGCTTGCTGGTGACGTCCTGACCTTTGTACTTGTCGGCAATTTCAGTAAAGCCGGGGCCGACAATCTTCTGGTTGATGCCATGGCAAGCCGTACAGCCCGACTTTTCAGCCAGTGCATAGTCCGGGTTATGTGTTGCTTTTGCAGCACCACCACCCGCTGCACCTTGGCCACGCGTCTGGCCGAAGGGGCGGAACTGCGGGGCAAGCTCACCATGCGAGGTTTGAGCGTAATCCGGCAGGGTCGAGCTGACCTTGGCGGCTGGCTTACAGTTGCTCATACAGGTCGTGTTCTTGGTATCCGGTGCAGTAGCCGTGACCAGACCCGATTTGCCCGGCCACATGGCGTGCTTACGTACCATGCCATTGCGGTTCGGCATCAGCTTCTGCACATCCTTGATGTTGCTGTCGCTGAGGGTAAAGTCTTCAGGCACAATTTCAGCCAGGTTCAAGAGGTAGGCCAAGACCGCATAGACTTCATCGTTGGTCAGCGTTTTTGGGGCGTTCCACGGCATGGCGCGGTGGATGTAGTCCCACAACGTCGACAGCGACGAGACTTTCATGATCGTGGTTCGACCCGGATAGTCGGTGCGCTTCAGGTTGGCCACATTACCCGTTTTTATATCTTCCTTGGTGGTGCCACCAATGAGTGGGGTAAAGACGGTGTTGTTTTCACCGAAGGTACCGTGACAGCTAGCGCACTTGGCTTCCCAAACTTCCTGACCTTTTTCGACGCTACCCGATCCTTTGGGCAGCCCCTTGAAGTCAGGGCGGACATCAATGTCCCAGGCCTGGATTTCAGCTGGTGTCGCAGCACGGCCGACACCGCTGTACTTGTCAGCGGCGCCTGCGGTCGAGGCAAACAGAAGCGGCACAAGGGCCAGAGCGAATGCCGGTTTCATGGTTTTAGAGAACTTGAACATTGCTCACATCTCCGTTTTCTGCAACGCCCCATGACTGGATGGCGTTGTTGTGATAGATCGAACGGGTACCGCGAACGGCACGTAGTTGGCCGTAAGTCGGTTGCACGTAACCGGTATCGTCGACAGCACGCGATTGCAGAATCGCTGACTTGCCATCCCAGTTCCAGGGCACGCTGAAGCGGGTGAGGGCTTTCGACTGAATCGGCGTTTCCAGCTTGGCGCGCTTCCAGTTGATCCCGCCATCGGTCGAGACGTCGACCTGACGGATCTTGCCGCGACCAGACCAGGCTAGGCCCGAAATAGTGTAGTAACCCTTGTCCAGCATCTTCTGGCCGCCCGAAGGGGTACAGATGACGGATTTGCATTCCTGAATCGAGGTGTACTGACGATGCTGGCCGTCCGGCAACAGATCAATGTAGTGTACTGCCTCGTCCTTGGTGCCGTAAGGCTGATCACCCACTTCAATGCGGCGCAGCCACTTGACCCAGGAGACGCCCTGTACACCCGGTACAACCAGGCGCAGCGGGTAGCCGTTTTCGGGGCGCATCATTTCACCGTTCATGCCGTAGGCCACGATGACTTCATCGTTCAGCACCATTTCCATCGGAATCGTCCGAGTCATGGCGGAGCCATCGGCACCTTCGGCCAGCACGAATTTCTTGGTCATGTCGGCGCCGCAGTCTTCTAGGAGCACACGCAGTGGCACGCCTGTGAATTCGCTACAGGACAGCATGCCGTGGGTGTACTGCACCGTCGGCACGGCAACGTTACCCCATTCCATCCCGGTATTGGCGCCACACTCGATAAAGTGGATGCGCGACACGAAGGGCAGACGCATGATGTCATCCATCGTGTAGACCTTGGGCTTCTTCACGAACTCGGGGCTCGAGCCATTAACCATCAGGCGGTGCATGCTCGGGTCGATGTCGTACCAGCCCTGGTGATGTCGCTCGAAGTGGAGCCCGGAAGCGGTGATGATGCCGAACATGCTCTGCAGCGGCGAGAACGACACACTGGATTGCGTAGTCTGCGTCAGGCCCGGGCTCTGACGACGGATGACGTCGGCCTCGAACTTGGAGGGAAGGCCGTAGGGCGCGGTAGCAACGCCTTTACCAAGCGTGGTCGCCCAGGTCTGCGGTTGAAGAATGTACGGATCACCCGTAGCCGCATCGACCATGCCGCCCTGTGCGAAGGCCTGACGACCCGTCATGGCAGCAACCGCAGCTGCCAGTGAACCCTTCAGAAAACTGCGTCGACCCTGGGTGACTTCGTCGATTTCGGTTGGGGTCAGAAAGTTTTCAGGTGCTTTCTGAATCCGGCCCGGCTTCTTGAGGCCTTCCGGTGTTTCAACCGGTTTCAGCTCTTCATGTTTTGCCATTACCACTCCTTGTGCCCATCAGCAATTGATTAAACAGGGGATAGAATGTGTTGCACTATACTGAACTTGTTGCTAAAAAGCATCGTGCGGCGCAATAATTTAGTCATATTTTTTGTGGGTCATTTTTGTGAGAAAACTGTCGCGATTCGCACTGATTTTTTTAGGTGTTTTCATGAACTCTGCGGGGGCGGATGATGGCTTTGCCACCACCCCCTTTTTTAACTGGAAAGCCTTACGTCTTGCTGACGCGGTGAAAGAAATTCGGGGAAATGGGTCGCGAGTCATCGCTGTTTTTACCGAACCTGAGTGCGGTTACTGCCGGAAGTATGAAAAAACATTGGCGCAGGTCGATAATGTCACCATTTACCGTTTTCTCATTCCCTTGGACGCGCGCAACGCACGGGCATCCGAAACCATCTGGTGTGCTGGCGATAATAACGAAGTGCGGTTGCAACAATTGCATCTGGCGATGCAGCGCCGTCCGACATCATCATCGACCGAAAAATGTAGCAACCCGATCGCCGAGAATATTCGCTTTGCCCGAAAGTACGATATCTACCTGACGCCGACCACGATTGGCGCTGATGGCCGGCTGGTTCAGGGCTATCTCCCGTTGGCCAACCTGGAACAGTGGCTGGACGGTCGGGGTGCCTTCGATAAATAGCTTTGTGGCCACCCCATAAAAAAACGCGGGTCCTAAGACCCGCGTTTGCGATTGGACTGACTGATCTGTTAAATCAGAAATCACCCTGAACAATCGGGAAGCCGAGGGCGGCCCAATCCAGCATGCCACCACGGTAGTAGTAAATCTTATTGGCGGGGAAGCCTTCGCGTGTCATCGCAGTGATCGCAGTCGGGCTTTGTGGGCAGACTGGACCATGGCAGAACGCATAAACATCTTTTGCCTTGCTGCAGTCCCACTTACCAGCTTTTTTGGCGCAGCCTAGTTCATCCATACGGTTTGCTACTTCGGTGTAGGGAATGTGATAGGAGTTCGGAATGGTGCCCTTGACACGATCTTCTGGTTCGCGCATGTCAACGACCATTGCCTTTTTGTTATTCATGGCCTCGAGAATTTCAATCTCAGTGACCGGATTCACACCCTTCACTGGAATGAGCGGTTGTAACCAGCCTTTGTTTTTTGCACAGGGGGTCATGACCCGTGTAATGGTGTAGGGACCTTTGGGGGTTTGGACAACAAATTCCTTGCTTTCGCCGATGATGCGCAGTTTTTCAGGTTCTGCAGCGGTCTGGGCAAAAGCGGTGACCGACATCGCGGCCAGTGCAATACCTGCAATCAGTTTCTTCATGGTTGTCTCCTGTTTTTAGTGTGGTGTCGTACCCACCTTGCGACGGGTACGACGTAATGAATTTATAACATGTAATTCTGTGTTTTGTGTAAGCAATGGGGTAGAAACATTAGCCCAGGGCTTTGAGGTGCTGAATGATTTCACCGGCGATCGGTTGTGCATCGCCGTAGAGCATGCGGCAGTTGTCGGTGTAGAAGAGGGCATTTTCCACCCCCGAATAACCCGCACCCTTGCCGCGTTTGACTACGATGACGTTCTGCGCCAGATCGGCATCCAGAATCGGCATGCCGTAAATGGGGCTGGTCTTGTCGGTCCGGGCAATGGGGTTGACGACGTCATTGGCGCCGATGACCAGCGCGACATCACATTGCGGGAATTCGCCGTTGATCTCTTCCAGGTCGAAGATCTTGTCATACGGAACGCCGGCTTCGGCCAGCAGTACGTTCATGTGTCCGGGCATACGACCGGCCACCGGGTGGATGGCGAACTTGACGTCGACACCGGCCTCTTCCAGCAAGGCAGTCATTTCCCAGACCTTGTGCTGGGCATGTGCGACGGCCATCCCGTAACCCGGAATGATGATGACCTTGCTGGCATAACGCATCATGGCAGCAGCATCCATGGCGCCTACTTCCTTCATGGTGCCTTCGATCGCCTGGCCGCCTTCGCCACCCCCCGTCATCGGGGTGAAGAGGATATTGGTCAGCGGGCGGTTCATGGCCTTGGCCATGAGCTGCGTCAACAGGGTACCGGCTGCCCCCACCACAATACCGGCAATGATCAGCGCCGGGTTGCCGAGGACATAACCCTCGAAACCGACTGCCAGCCCGGTAAAGGCGTTAAACAGCGAGATGACCACGGGCATATCGGCACCGCCAATCGGCAGGGTGACGATCAGACCCAGGACAAGCGCGACGACAAAGAAGGCCACGATCAGCTCGGGTTGCGCCGGTGCCATGAGGACCATGGCAGCGCCCAGAAGGATGGCGACTGCAGCCAGCACCACATTGACCGCATTCTGTGCGGGAAGGCGGTGTGCCTTTTTGAGCACGCCCTGAAGCTTCGCCCAGGCCACGCAGGAACCGGTGAACGAGACGGCACCGATCAGGGCGCCAATCACGGCCAGCAGCGTGACCACGGTCGAGTGGGCATCACCGCGGGCAAACTCGATGGCCGCAATGGCGGCTGCCGCGCCGCCGCCCATGCCGTTGTAAATGGCAACCATCTGGGGCATGTCGGTCATTTGTACCTTCTTGCCAGAGATCCAGGCGGCGGCACCACCGATGACCAGCGCCGCGATCATCAGGGCGATGTTCTGCAGACCCGGTACGAGAAAGGTACCGGCAATTGCCACCAGCATGCCATAACCTGCCCAGACTATGCCCTTGCGGGCGGTGACCGGTGAGCTCATGCCCTTAAGGCCGACGATAAAAAGTAGTGCACCCAGGAACCAGGTGCCGTGTACGTAAATGGGGAGCGACATTTATGCTTCCTCCTTCTTCTTGAACATGCCGAGCATGCGCTCGGTCACCACGTAGCCACCTGCCGCATTGGCAGCCCCGAGGGCCACGGCAAAGAAGCCGATCGCCTGTTCAAAGGGGGTGCTGGCCTGGCCCAGGGCGATCATGGCGCCCACGACGACAACGCCGTGAATGAAGTTGGAGCCGGACATCAGCGGGGTATGCAGAATGACGGGCACCTTGGCAATGATTTCATAGCCGGTAAACGCCGCCAGCATGAAGATATAGAGCGCGAGTAAACCATCCATGGTTATTCTCCTAAGACTTGTTTGACGGATGCGTGGACGGTTTCACCATCACGACATAGGACGGAGCCATTGAGCACTTCATCATCCCAGTCGAAGCTGATGTTGCCTTCCTTGATGAAGGGAGAAATGAAGTTGTAGATATTCCGGCTATAAAGTTCGGATGAGTGGGTCGGCATCCGCGAAGGCAGATTCAACGGGCCGTGAATATTTACATCATTGGCGATGATGTGCTCACCCGGTTGGGTCAAAGCACAGTTGCCACCGGTTTCGGCAGCCATGTCGACGATGACCGCGCCGTACTTCATGCGGCCAACCATCTCTTCCGTGATGATGATGGGCGCCTTCTTGCCCGGGATGGCGGCGGTAGTGATAACCACATCCGCTGCAGCCACAGCCTTGGCCAGCTTCTCCGCCTGTTGGGCCTTTTCTTCCTCGGAGAGTTCGCGGGCATAGCCACCTGTGCCATCCGCCGAGACACCCGTATCAACAAACTTGGCCCCCAGCGATTCGATCTGTTCACGTGCGGCGGCGCGCACGTCGTAGGCTTCGACCATGGCGCCGAGACGCTTGCACGTCGCGATCGCTTGCAAACCGGCGACCCCGGCGCCGATCACTAGGACCCGTGCCGGACGGATGGTGCCGGCTGCGGTGGTGAGCATCGGGAAGAATTTGGTGCAACGAGCAGCGGCAATCAATCCACACTGATAGCCCGAACAGGCGCCCTGCGAGGAGAGGGCGTCCATGCTCTGTGCACGCGAGATACGGGGCAGCAATTCCAAAGCAAACACAGTCAGCCGTTTCTTGTTGAAAGCGGCCAGACGTTCGCGGCTCTCATAAGGGCGCATCAGACCGATCACGGTGGCACCCTCGGGCATAGCCTCGATTTCTTCAAGGGTGGGCGGCGTCACGCGCAGAATGAGTTGTGCGTTACCGTAACAGTTATTGAGACTATCGCTATAACCGATGTCAGCGTAGTCGGCATCGAGAAAGTGACTCTCGGCACCGGCCGTCCTTTCCAGCTGGATCTGCGCGCCCAGAGCAGCATATTTCTTCGCAGTCTCCGGTGCGAGTGCTACGCGTTTTTCTCCCGCTTCGGTTTCCCGAGCAACGGCGATGGTCAATGGCATTGTGGTTCTCCCCGATTGTGTGAATACTTTATGGTTGTTACGTTATTGGTCGAGTGCATGACGTAGTTTTGAAACTATTGTGTCATAACGATTTGGGTCATTGGTATTGCGCTGCGAAAATATCGCAGAACCAGCCACGAAGGTATCAACGCCGGCGGCCGCGATTTTGGCGATGTTGTCTGCGTTAACACCACCGTCAATTTCCAGACGGATGCTTTGTCCGGTGTTGGCGCAATGGCTGTCAATCATGGCGCGCGCTTTGCGGGCTTTATCGAGGCTGCTTTCAATGAATTTCTGCCCGCCGAACCCCGGGTTGACGCTCATGAGCAGAACCATGTCGATCTTGTCCATGACGTGATCCAGCCATGCCAGCGGCGTTGCCGGATTTAACACGATACCGGCCTTGCAACCCTGGTCACGGATCAGGCCCAGTGTGCGATCCACATGCTGGCTAGCTTCGGGGTGGAAGGTGATCATGTTGGCACCCGCTTTGGCAAAGTCTGCGACGATCCGGTCGACCGGGCTGACCATGAGATGAACATCTATGATGGCCTCCATGCACGGCCGAATGGCTTCGCAGACCAGGGGACCGATGGTCAGGTTAGGGACATAATGGTTGTCCATGACGTCAAAGTGAATCCAGTCGGCACCGGAGGCGATGACGTTGCTGACCTCTTCACCCAGACAGGCGAAATTGGCCGACAGGATGCTCGGGGCGATGATGAAGTCGTGCTGGCTCATAAGAGTTCCCGGTTTAGAAGCCATAGGATTTGGCAATGACATCCAGAGGCACGGGCCGGATTTTGCTGGCCATGCCGGCACAGCCAAATGCCTCGAAGCGCTGCTGACAGATGTCCTTCGCTGCCTTGACGGCTGCTTTCAGAAAGGCGCGGGGGTCGAATTCGGCAGGATGGAGTGCCATGGCCTGGCGCATGGCGCCTGTCATGGCAAGACGGATATCGGTATCAATGTTGACCTTGCGGACCCCATGGCGAATGCCTTCGACAATTTCTTCGACGGGAACGCCATAGGTCTCTTTGAGGTTGCCACCATACTCGCGGATGATAGCCAGCCACTCCTGCGGCACGCTGGAGGAGCCATGCATGACGAGATGGGTATCAGGAATTTTTTCATGGATCGCTTTGATGCGGTCAATAGCCAGAATTTCACCGGTGGGCGGCCGGGTAAATTTGTAGGCGCCATGGCTGGTGCCGATCGCAATAGCGAGGGCGTCGACGCCAGTCCTTGCGACAAAATCACGAGCCTCTTCAGGGTCGGTCAGGAGCTGGCTGTGGTCCAGCTTGCCGCTGGCGCCGATCCCGTCTTCCTCACCGGCTTCCCCAGTTTCGAGAGAGCCTAGACAACCCAGCTCGCCTTCGACCGAAACGCCGACAGCGTGGGCCATATCAACAACACGCCGAGTCACTTCAACGTTGTAATCGTAGGTCGAAGGGGTTTTGCCATCGGCCATCAGCGAGCCATCCATCATGACGCTTGAAAATCCGCTACGAATCGATTGCTGGCAGACGGCGGGGCTTGTTCCGTGATCCTGGTGCATACAGATGGGGATCTCGGGGTATTGCTCGACAGCCGCTTCAACCAGTTTTCTCAGGAAGGGTTCGCCAGCATATTTGCGGGCGCCGGCCGAGGCCTGCAGGATCACCGGGCTGTCACAGGCTTCGGCAGCCTGCATGATGGCCTGGATCTGTTCCATATCGTTGACGTTGAATGCCGGAATACCGTAATGATGTTCGGCGGCATGATCGAGTAACTGTCTGAGTGAAATGATGGCCATGATGAGTCCTTTGAATAATTGATAGATGGATCAGTTCGCCAGATGCTGGCGGATGCGATCAGAGAGGCGCGAGGCGGTGATGCCAAAGTGTGCATACAGCGCGGGTGCCGGCGCCGACTCCCCGAAATCGGGAAGACCGATGATGCAATCCTCTTCACGGACATACTTGTTCCAGAAATCAGGATGAGCGGCCTCGATGGCAAAGCGGGGGATGCCCTTTCCGAGAACGGTAGTCTTCCAGACGGCATCCTGCTGGTCAAAGAGACGGGTGCAGGGCATAGAGACAACCCGGACGGGGATGTGTTCTTGAGCCAGTTGTTGCTGGGCTGCAATGGCAATCTCGACTTCTGAACCGGTGGCCAGGATGACCGCAAGCGGTTTTGCGTCGGGCGCATCCACCAGAATGTAGCCTCCGCGGCGGATGTTGGCGAAGCGCTGCGCATCCGAAGCCTGCTGCGGTAGGTTCTGTCGGGATAGCAGCAGGGCGCTCGGATTGTGGGCTGATTCCAGTGCATCAATCCAGGCTGCTGTTGTTTCGAGTTCATCACAGGGGCGCCAGACGTTTAGCCTTGGAATCAGGCGCAGGCTGGCAGCATGTTCGATGGGTTGGTGGGTCGGGCCATCTTCGCCCAGACCGATCGAGTCGTGTGTCAGGACATGAATGACCCGAAGATTCATCAGTGCACTCATCCGGATTGCATTGCGCGAGTAATCCGAGAAGACGGCGAAAGTGCCGCCGTAGGGGATGAAGCCGCCGTGTAATGCGATCCCATTCATGATGGCCCCCATGCCGAACTCGCGTACACCGTAGGAGATGTAGTTGGGGGCCTCGGCCCATGCGCTGTCATGAAGTGCTTTGCTGCATTTGCCAGCCGTCAGATTGGACCCGGTCAGGTCGGCGGAACCGCCCAGTAGTTCGGGAACGCGCTGGATCAGCGTTTCCAGACAGTTCTGAGACGATTTGCGGGTCGCAATGCCGCCTGTGCGGTTCAAGGCGTCTGTCAGCAGGGTGTTACGGGTTTCTGCCCAGTTCTCCGGAAGAGCACCGGACATCCGGCGCAGGAACGACCGGGCCTCTTCGGGATAGCGCTCGGCATAGCGATTGAATCGTTCCTGCCATGCGGCCTCTGCCCGGGCACCTTTTTCGGTGGCGTCCCATACTGCGCGGATTGCCCCGGGAATCTCGAAGGGCTCGTGCGACCAGCCAAGCTGCTGCCGGGTTGCAGCGACTTCATCAGCTCCCAGTGCAGCACCATGCACATCGTGGGTGCCGACCTTGTTGGGGGAGCCCCAGCCAATCATTGTCCGGCAGATGATCAGGGTGGGTTTCTCGTCTTGCTGGCGTGCCTGCTGCAAGGCCTGATCGATCTGGGTGCTGTCATGACCATCAATGGGTCCGACCACATGCCAGCCATAAGCCTTGAAACGGCCAGCGGTGTCTTCATTGAACCAGCCCTCGACATGGCCATCAATCGAGATGCCGTTGTCGTCATAGAGACAGGTCAGTTTGGACAGACCCCAGACGCCGGCCAGAGCCGCCGCTTCGTGGCTGATGCCTTCCATCAGGCAACCATCACCCAGGAAGACCCAGGTGCGGTGATCGACGATGGATAGATCGGGTTTGTTGAACTCTTTGGCCAGTATTTTTTCGGCCAGTGCCATGCCCACGGCATTGGTCAGGCCCTGACCCAGCGGACCGGTGGTGGTTTCAACACCGGCTGTCATCCCGTATTCGGGATGCCCCGGGGTTTTGCTGCCCATCTGGCGGAATTGTTTTAGATCTTCTATGCCCAGATCGTAGCCGGTGAGATGAAGCAGAGCATAGACCAGCATCGAGGCATGGCCGTTGGAGAGCACAAACCGGTCTCGGTCTGGCCACGCCGGGTTGGCCGGGTTGTGCTGCATGACATGGCGCCAGAGTGCTTCCGCCATATCGGCCATTCCCATGGGGGCGCCGGGGTGGCCGGACTTGGCTTTTTCTACGGCATCAATGGCCAGAAAGCGAACCGCGTTGGCCAGTTCAAGACGGGTAGGGGTGCTCATGGTGGCTCCTTCAGGCGCGGCGCTTCTGATCCGTGATTCGCAGAACCATGGGGGTGAAGATCATCTGCATGGCCAGACCCATCTTGCCACCCGGAACAACGAGGGTGTTCGGACGGGTCAGGATGGAGTCATGCAGGATCGAGAGCAGGTACTGGAAGTCGATGCCCTTCGGGTTGGCAAAGCGGATGACCACCATGCTTTCATCCGCGGTTGGAATATCCCGTGCGATAAAGGGATTCGAGGTGTCGACGATGGGAACGCGCTGAAAATTGACATTAGTCCTCGAGAACTGCGGGCAGATGTGGGTCACATAATCCGGCATACGGCGGAGGATAGTATCGATCACAGCCTCTTGTGAATAGCCGCGCATTTTCTGATCACGATGCAGCTTCTGGATCCACTCCAGGTTGATGGTTGGGACCACGCCGACACAGAGGTCCACATGTTTGGAGACATCGACCTGATTACCAGCATAGGCCCCGTGCAGGCCTTCGTAGAACATCAGATCGGTGCCTTCGGGAATGTCCTGCCAGGGCGTAAAAGTACCCGGATCCTGATTCCAGGGTTGGGCTTCTGCCGCATCGTGCAGATATTTTCTGAACTGACCGGTGCCGCTCTGTCCGTAGGTTTTGAACAAATTTTCCAGCTCGGCGAGCAAATTGGCTTCGGGGCCGAAGTGACTAAAGTTGCGATTGCCGGAGGCTTCCTCTTCTTTCATTTTCGCGCGCATGCTCAGGCGATCGAAACGGTGAAATGAATCACCCTCGATAATCTGGGCATTCAGACCTTCGCGGCGGAAGATGTGCTGAAAGCTCTGCATAACCGTACTGGTACCAGCACCTGATGAACCGGTGATCGCAATGATGGGGTGTTTGACTGACATGATGGTCTCCTGCGCTCGCTAGGGTGGTTTGGTTAATCCCTGAAGATGGATCGGCTGGAAAAGAGGGGGGATACGTAACTCTTGTCTAGGCCGGCATCGGCTTCCTGATGGTATTTTTCCAGCCGCTCCACTTCTTGGCGTGATCCGAGGATGACGGGAACGCGCTGGTGCAGCTGGTCCGGATGGATTGACTGGATGCGTTCGCGTCCGGTGCTGGCAAGGCCGCCGGCCTGTTCGATAATCATGGCCATCGGATTGGCTTCGTAAAGCAGTCTTAGACGCCCCGGTTTCGAAGGATCCTTGTTGTCCTTGGGGTACATGAAAATGCCACCCCGAATCAGAATCCGGTGGACTTCCGCCACAAATGACGCGATCCATCGCATGTTGAAATCGGTGCCGCGGATGCCTGTTTTGCCGGCACGGCATTCGGAAATGTAACGCTGTACCGGAGGCTCCCAGAAGCGTTCGTTCGAGGTGTTGATGGCAAACTCACGGGTTTCTTCCGGCACTCTGATGTCCGGGTGTGTGAGGATGAAATTGCCACTGTCGCGATCAAGCGTGAAGCCGTGGGTTCCGGAACCCACGGTCAGGACGAGCATGGTGGATGGCCCGTAGATGGCATAGCCCGCAGCGACCTGGCGCTGGCCCGGCTGCAAATAATCCTGCATGCCGGTGTCGTCTTTGCCTTCTTTGGTAATGACCGAGAAAATGGTGCCCACCGAGACATTGACGTCACTGTTTGATGATCCATCCAGCGGGTCAAAGATCAGGAGATAACGCCCTTTGGGGTAGTCTGCCGGAATTGCGTAGGGTTCGTCCATTTCTTCCGAGGCCATCCCGGCCAGCTGACCACCCCATTCGCAATGATGCAGCATGGCTTCATTGGTCAGGACATCCAGCTTCTTCTGGACTTCGCCCTGGATGTTGGTGCTGTCGATCGCACCCAGGTTACCGCCCAGTGCCCCTTTGGCGACCATACCGGAGATGGTCTTGATCGCGGCGGCAACGTCGATGAGCAGGGCGCCAAGGTCTGCACGCTGGTCCCGTGTGTTTTCAATGACAAATTTTGAGAGGGTGGTGCGTCCGGATTTCATGGTGTCTCCCGAGCTTCATGGTTTTGTTGTTGTCGTCAACAATAAGTTAAGAAGCGATTAAGGTGTAGTCAGAAATTTTGACGAGCTTGATAAGCCTTTGCTTAATTAAGTGTTCTCTCTAACTCGATTCAGAATTTCTGACTGGGCGGAACGGGGTGGTTTTTTTATAGTGAGCTCATGAATACGATCGCTGCCCTGATCTTTGATGTGGATGGAACGCTTGCCGACACGGAGCGGGAGGGTCATCTGCCCGCGTTCAATACGACGTTCAGGGAGCACGGCTTATCCTGGCATTGGTCGCCTGAACTCTATGGTGAGCTCTTGGCTGTGACCGGGGGCAAGGAGCGTATGCGCTTCTACGCGGAAAATTATGACCCCGGCTTTCTGGCGAGACCTGATGCAGAAATCCTGATCCGTCAGATGCATCAGGCAAAGAATCGACACTATGTGGCATTGATGACGTCGGGGGCGATTCAACTGAGAGCGGGGGTGTTGGGTCTTATTCGCTTAGCGAAGGCATCCGGCATCCGGTTGGCGATTGCGACCACCACGAGCCCGGAAAATGTCGACGCATTGCTAGCCGCCACGTTGCCCCCGGATCTGCAAGCTTGCTTTGAGGTGATTGGCGCAGGGGACGTGGTTACTGCAAAGAAGCCTGCCCCCGATATTTACCAATGGGTCCTCGCCCAGCTTGGTCTGGATGCGGGTGTATGTCTGGCCGTGGAGGACTCTGAAAACGGACTCCGAGCAAGCCTAGGTGCTGGGTTGAAGACCGTGGTGACATTGAACGATTACACGCGGGGTCAGGATTTTAGCGGTGCAGCATGGGTGCTCGATTCATTGACCGAAATGCCGGCTGCCAAACTATTAAACTATAGCTTATCAAAAAATAAAAAAGCGTGACTTTTATTTAACTTTATATCTCGCTAGGATGTGTTCAAGACGTTTCAATTATTCGTAGTAACCAATCAAGGAGTGAGGTCATGGATCAGTCGAGTCGTTACGCCGATTTGTCGTTGAAGGAAGAAGATCTTATCGCCGGCGGGCAACATATTCTTGTGGCTTACAAGATGAAACCCAAGGCAGGTTATGGCTATCTTGAGGCTGCTGCGCACTTCGCGGCCGAGTCATCCACCGGGACCAACGTTGAAGTGTGCACCACGGATGAGTTCACCAAAGGCGTTGATGCACTGGTCTACATGATTGATGAGGCCACTGAGGAAATGCGGATCGCTTATCCGATCGACCTCTTTGATCGCAACATCACGGATGGCCGCATGATGATTGTGTCTTTCCTGACGCTGGTGATCGGCAACAATCAGGGCATGGGCGACATCGAGCATGCCAAGATGTATGACTTCTATATGCCCCCCAAAGCCATTCAGCTGTTTGATGGCCCTTCCAAGGATATCTCTGATCTATGGCGGATTCTGGGTCGCCCGATTCAGGACGGTGGCTATATCGCGGGTACGATCATTAAACCGAAACTGGGTCTGCGTCCCGAACCGTTTGCCCAGGCTGCCTACCAGTTCTGGCTGGGCGGGGACTTCATCAAGAACGATGAGCCGCAGGGTAACCAGACTTTTGCACCGATGAAGAAGGTGATTCCGCTGGTCTATGACGCGATGAAGCGGGCCATGGACGAAACGGGTGAAGCCAAGATTTTCTCGGCCAATATTACCGCCGATGATCACCATGAAATGATGGCGCGTGGTCACTACATCCTTGAACAGTTTGGTCCGGATGCCGATAAGGTGGCCTTCCTGGTTGACGGCTATGTGGGTGGTCCGGGCATGATCACCACAGCACGCCGGAACTTTCCGAACCAGTATCTACACTACCACCGGGCTGGCCACGGTGCAGTGACTTCGCCATCGGCCAAACGGGGCTATACCGCTTATGTGCTGGCCAAGATGAGCCGGCTTCAGGGTGCCTCCGGCATTCACGTCGGGACCATGGGTTTCGGCAAAATGGAAGGCGATGCCGATGACCGTGCCATTGCCTACATCATCGAGCGGGATTCCTATCAGGGGCCGGTGTATCACCAGGAATGGCTGGGTATGAAGCCGACGACGCCCATTATTTCAGGCGGTATGAATGCACTGCGTTTGCCGGGCTTCTTCGAGAACCTGGGTCATGGCAACGTGATTAATACCGCGGGCGGTGGTTCGTATGGTCATATCGATTCACCAGCAGCGGGTGCGAAATCTCTGCGTCAGGCCTATGAGTGCTGGCGTGCCGGTGCCGACCCGATCGAATGGGCCAAGGAGCACAAGGAATTCGCCCGGGCTTTCGAATCGTTCCCGAATGACGCAGACAAGCTGTATCCGGGTTGGCGCGACAAGATCGGTTCACACAAGTAACCGAAGAGGGGCTGATGCTTTGGCACCAGCCCCAGCCATTAGCCCAGTGACTCTCAATACCTTATCGAGGTTCCGCGCATGTCACATACCGATCAGTACCTGATCAAGAAAGCGCCGTTCTATCAGCCCCAGGCCGATGAGATCGCTCTCTTTGAGGCCGCCTGGGCCGCACGCCTGCCGGTGATGGTGAAAGGGCCTACCGGTTGCGGGAAGTCACGCTTTGTCGAGCATATGGCCTGGCGTCTCGGGAGACCCCTGATTACGGTCGCCTGTAACGAGGATATGACTGCCTCCGACCTCGTGGGGCGCTACCTTCTGGATGCTGAGGGGACGCGTTGGCTGGATGGGCCGCTGACGACCGCTGCCCGAATCGGGGCGATCTGTTACCTCGATGAAATTGTCGAGGCCCGCCAGGACACCACGGTGGTGATTCACCCCTTGACCGATCACCGGCGGACATTGCCGCTCGATAAAAAAGGTGAACTGATCGAGGCGCACCCTGACTTTCTGCTCGTGATTTCCTATAACCCCGGTTATCAGTCGCTGATGAAGGATCTGAAGCAGTCGACCAAGCAGCGCTTTACCGGATTTGATTTTGATTATCCGGTCGCCGAACTGGAGGCCGAAATTATTTCCCATGAGACCGGGGTCGATGCAGAGATGGCTCGGAGGCTAGTTCAGGTGGCCCAGGCGGGTCGCAATCTGAAAGGCCACGGCTTGGATGAAGGGATTTCGACCCGTCTGGTGGTTTACGCGGCGACCCTGATCCGTCAGGGCATTGCGCCTCAGGTTGCCTGCCGGATGGCCATGGTGCGCCCGATTACCGATGACCCGGATATTCGCGCCACCCTGGACCATGCCATTGATGCGGTTTTTGCCTGAATTATGACGACCGGTATTACGGGCATTAGGCCGGTTGCCGACGCGCGCCAGCGTACGTTTCAGGATGTCAGGATCCAGACTGCGTGGCAAACGCTGGATTGCGGTTTCGCGGCTGTGGCCGATGTCTTCGAGCCCTGCTGTGCCGAGGCACTGTCGCAGCTGTCTGTGCAGGATTTTGATGATTATCTGATGCTGGCCCGGGAGATTGGTCGTCTGGGCCGCGGGGCGGATCCACTCCTCGCATTTCTGGAAGAATGGCCATCGATTCGTCTGGCTTCGCCAGGGATGAGTCAGGCACTGTTAGTTCAGGTGCGCAACACCATTGAAGCGTTGCATAAGTCGCCTAACAGCAAGGCGATCCTACCGTTTCTGCAGACGCTTGCTGCCGTGGCACGCCGGCTCCGCTCGGCGGAGCAATTGGCAGCCTACATGGAGATTGCGCTGGATATGATGGCGCGAACATCCGGTTCGATCCATGGTCGGCAATTGACGCTACCGAGCCCCGGGTTAACGCATTTCTATGAACAGGCGCCAAGGCTCGTGTCCTTGCTCTCGCTAGATGGTTTGCGTCACTGGGTGGATTTCGGGGTTACTAATTATGCGGAGCACCCCGAACAACAGGCTGCCTACTTCAGACTGGAGTCTGCCGATGCACGCTCTGTGCTTCACCGGGAACGGCGGGGGATTCTATTTGCCGATGTCGAACGCTCTTTGTCGCTCTATCTCCGGTCGCTATGGCAAGCGGCGGATCCCTTGGTGCCCTTTGCGACCACTCTGGATGCAGAGCGTCCTGTCATGCCGTATTTTGATGCTTTGGGCATGCGCGTTCCCGATGTGTTTGAATCCGCCAGGGGAGTGAGTGGGCTGGATCGCTACCGGGCACTTCTGGCGCACATGGTGGGTCATCGTCGCTGGAGTGTGCCGCAGATTGCTGATAACTGGAGTCCGTTTCAGCGTCTGGCCGTGGAATGCTTAGAGGATTCACGCATTGACCAGTTATTGATTCGGCAATATCCGGGGCTGCGCCGTATCTTTCAGGCGCTACACCCCAGGCCCGATGAAGATGCCTGTGACCCGACGACCCAATCGTGTTTGCGTCACCGTCTGACACTTCTATCCTATGCGGTGCTGGACCCTAACCATGGTTATCGTGACCCATGCCTTAATCAGTATGTCGCCCGATTCCACGCGTTGCTGGCGGCGGGGCATTCATCGACCGCTGAAATGGCTCAACTGGCATTGTCGTATGTGGCCCAAAGTCGACGACAGAGTGACCAGTCTGCAAACGTTTATTTCGATGGGACGCTGATCGAATACCGGGATGATAACCGCCATTTGTGGCGCTTCATCGAGGATTCCGATGACGAGGAATTCTTTGATGAGCCATCCCGCAAGCAATTGGAAGATGCGGAGTTGAGCGGATTGCCACCGCGCCATTACCCTGAATGGGATTACAAGGGTCAGTGCTTCCGCCCGGATTGGGTGAGCGTCTACGAGGCCCTGCACCCCAAGAGCGATCCGTCCATCATTGATCAGCTGTTGCTCAAGCATGCAGGTCTGGCAAAACAGCTTAAGCGTCTACTTGACCTGATCAAGCCGCAAGAGAAAGTCCGGATTCGATATCAGGAAGAGGGGAGCGAGCTGGATCTGGACATCGCTCTGCGCTCCCTGATTGATTTCAGAAGTGGGGTGACGCCGGATCCGAGAATCAACATGAGTCATCGTACGGATGGCCGTGACATTGACGTGTTGCTGCTGGTTGATCTGTCCGAGTCCCTGAACCAACGGGTAGGTGGTCATGATGCTGCCCAGACCGTATTGCAATTGAGTCAGGAAGCCGTGGCGCTGCTTGCCTGGTCGATCGATCAGTTAGGCGATGCGCTAGCCGTTGCAGGATTCCATTCCAATACCCGACACGACGTCCGCTATCAGCATATCAAAGGTTTTGGCGAAGGGTGGAGCGAACAGGTCAAAGCGCGGATTGCGGCCATGCAGGCGGGCTATTCCACCCGTATGGGGGCGGCACTCCGCCATGCGGGTCATTACCTCGGAGCGCGCAAGGCAGACAAGCGGATCCTTCTGGTGCTGACCGATGGAGAACCGGCCGATATCGATGTGACGGATGCTGCCTACCTTCGCGCGGACGCAAGAAAGGCCGTGGAATCGCTTCAGGCCGGTGGCATCACGACCTACTGCCTGAGTCTGGATCCGAAGGCAGACGAATATGTATCCGAAATTTTCGGCAAGAACTGGCGTGTGTTGGATCGTATTGAACGTTTGCCGGAGCAATTGCCTATGCTGTATCTCAGTTTGACGCGCTAAATTTCCCGTACCCTGGTATTCAAGCGGCTTCCCACGCTTGAATTTTTCCCCGCGCAAGCGGGGATTTTTTTTATCAGCCGATCCACTTAATGGAGCAGCCGATCGAGGGTATCTGGTCCATTGGTCCATATCCGGTTTTGGCAATTTGCTGCATGGCGAGGAGCAAATCGCACGGTGTACCATCGGGCGCAGTTTCCTTGCGGGATGCGTCGAATCGCCCGCGGTACTGAAGCTTGAAATCGCGATTGAACCCGAAGAAGTCTGGTGTGCAGACGGCACCATAGGATTTTGCAACGGACTGGGTCTGATCCAGCAGATACGGAAAAGGCAGGGCGAGCTTATGCGTCAGTTCTAACATCGACGCCCATGAGTCTTCGGGGTAGTCGGTTGGGTCGTTGCTCATGATGGCGACGACACCAACGCCTTCGGCCTTCATGGTCCGACAGGCCTCAATCAGTCTTGGCCTGATGGCCTTGACGTAGGGGCAATGATTGCAGATAAACATGACCAGCAATCCATGGGAACCCATGGATTGGGTCAGACTATATCGGTTTCCATCGGTGGCTGGCAGATCAAAATCGGGGGCAGCCCATCCGAAATCACAGACCGGTGTCAATGTGCTGGCCATGAGTGCTCCTGGCTAGTGAGCGACCGATTGGGCACGCTCCTCGAGTATTCTGACGGCGGGAAGCTGTTTGCCTTCAAGAAACTCCAGGAAGGCTCCGCCGCCGGTTGAAATATAGCCGACCTGGTCACTGATGTTGTACTTGGCAATGGCCGCCAGCGTATCACCACCCCCGGCCACCGTGAAGGCGGGTGAGTGGGCGATGGCAGCGGCCAGCATTTTGGTGGCCCCCCCGAACTGCTCGATTTCAAAAACGCCTAAAGGGCCGTTCCAGATGATCGTGCCGGCATCGGCAACAATCGCGCAGAGCCGGGCGGCGGTGCGGGGTCCGATATCTAGGATCAGATCATCGTCCTGGATTTGTTCCGCCAGAATCTTGTTGACTCGTGCCTGGGAGGAAAACTCGTTGGCCGTAATAACGTCAACCGGGATCGGTACCCCGGCACCGCGGGCCTCCATGCTTTTCATGATCTCGATCGCTTCCCCGACCAGGGCGGGTTCTGCCAGGGATTTGCCGATCGGCATCCCCTTGGCCAGCATGAAGGTATTGGCAATGCCGCCACCGACAATCAATTGGTCGACTTTTTCTGCCAGAGAACGAAGAATTGTGAGCTTTGTCGAGACCTTGGAGCCGGCCACAATGGCGACCAGCGGCTTCTTGGGTTGCGTAAAGGCCTTGTTTAGGGCATCCAGCTCCGATGCCATGAGGGGGCCTGCGCAGGCGATGGGGGCATGGCGGGCGATTCCATGTGTGGTGGATTCGGCCCGGTGGGCGGTGCCGAATGCATCGTTGACGTAAACATCACACAGAGCGGCCATTTTTTTTGCCAGTGTGTCATCGTCTGCCTTTTCGCCCGGATTGAGGCGGCAATTTTCCAGCAAGACGACTTCTCCGGGTTTTACCGTAAACTTACCGTTGATCCAGTCGCTGATCAAAGGGACGCGGCAGCCAAGCAGATCGGCAAGACGCATTGCGACCGGTGCCAGGCTATCCTCAGGGGTGAATTCTCCCTCGGTGGGACGCCCCAGGTGCGAACAGACCATCACTGCTGCGCCCTGATCGAGCGCGTTACGAATGGCTGGCACCGAAGCCCGGATTCGGGTGTCATCGATAATCACACCGGTATCGTTTTGGGGAACATTAAGGTCTGCGCGAATAAATACCCGCTTGCCAGTGAGATTAACATCGCTTAGTCGGATGAAGTTCATAGCATTCCCTCAAAGTAACTGGCAATGTATGAAATGTCCGGAACGACCCGATCCGGGTCGGCCATGGCAATGGGGCGACCATGGTTATAGCCGTAGGGGACGGTCCAGCAGACGACTCCGGCAGCCCGGGCCGTAGCGATATCCGTCTCTGAGTCGCCGACAAAGAGGCTCTGTCCAGTCATGACATCGAGGCTGTGCAGGCAATGTTGAATGACGCCGGGGTGGGGTTTCTTGATCGGTAGGGTGTCACCACAGATCACCATGTCCATGAACTGATCCAGGCCATGGGATTCGATGATGCGTTGGGTATAGCGGCACTCCTTGTTGGTAATGACAGCCTGTTTAAAACCCTTGGCTTTCATTTCTGCGAGAGTTTCCATGACCATGGGGTAGGGCTTGCCGGTTGTGCCAGCGGTGGCTTCATAGTGCTCCATGAAGTTTGCCATGACCGTTTCCCAATTATGGTGCGACGATGCTCCGGTCGCGGCCCAGGCTTGCTGCATGAGGAAGCCCGTTCCGTGACCGATCCAGCGTTTAACTTCCTGCTCTGTCACGCTGCCGTGGTTGAAGTCGCGTAGCGTCCGGTTGACGGCTTCAGTAATTTCACCGGCCGTATCCAGTAACGTCCCGTCCAGGTCGTACATCACGAGTGCCATATCGCCTCCTTGTGTTTGCAGTCAGGGCACCGAGGCCGAGATTGAGAATGCTGATGTCTGAGGACAGGGTAAAATTTTCCGTGTTTAAGGTAAATTCATATATATTTACGAAAGATTAAGTAATTGCTAAACAGCGAGATGCTCCGTTCGCCGCGGGTGTTCCCACGCCGGGCAATTTCCAGTCAAAGGATGTGTGATGAATCTGATCCGCTCGTTAACGCTGAGACAGCTCCAAATCTTTGTTGCCGCAGCTAGAAATCTGAGTTTTGTGCGGACTGCAGAGTCGCTGCATCTGACCCCACCGGCAGTCTCCATGCAGATGAAGCAACTGGAAGAGAATGTCGGGCTTCCCCTATTTGAACGGACTGGCCGTGAAATTCGTCTAACGGCCGCCGGAAGTCTGTTTGTCCATCACGCCACACGGATTCTGGGGGAGATCAAGGATACGGAATTCAGCCTGCAGAGTCTGCTGGATGCCGAAGCCGGTCAGGTGACGGTAGGTATGGTCAGTACTGCTAAGTACTTTATGCCCCGCATGCTGGCTGGGTACTCACGGGAACATCAGGGCGTAGACGTCCAGTTTACGGTGGGTAACCGGGAGGTGATTCTCCAGAAGCTGGTTGACAACGAGCTGGATCTGGCCGTGATGGGCCGGATGCCCGAGGAGATCGATGCCACCAGTGTCCCGATGGCAACGCACCCCTATGTGATTGTCGCCCCCCCGGATCATCCGCTGGTGGGTAAGGGTGAGTTTGACTTGCAGGAGCTCAGGGATGAACTCTTTTTGCTCCGCGAGGAGGGCTCGGGATCGCGCCGTGTGGCCGAAGAAATGTTTAAGAAGCACCTGTTTGCCCCACGAAAAACCCTAAGTCTGGGAAGCAATGAAACCATTAAACAGGCAGTCATGGCCGGGATGGGGATCAGCCTGATATCGCTGCATACGTTGATGCTCGAACTCAAGACAGGATCACTGGCCGTACTTCCGGTGATTGGCACACCTATTCAGCGAACCTGGTATCTCGTCCACATGAACGGCAAACGTCTACTGCCTTCGGGCCAACGGTTTAAGGATTACCTGCTCGATCATGCCGAGCTGACGCTTAATGCCTGAATAGAATCGGCAGTTTCAGGCATTCCTGAAACTGTTCCGGATCTTACGGGTCAGCATTGCCACGCCAAGAAGCACGAGGGGTGTCGCAATACCGGTTGCTAGTTCGACATCGTGGATGATGCCCATGGTTTTCATAGCCTTGAAAACATAGGCCGCGATACCGATACCGTAGTAACTGATGGCCACAATCGATAGTCCCTCGACGGCCTGCTGCAGGTGTAGCTGATGCTTCGATCGTTCTTCCATGGAAGCGAGCAGTTTCGAGTTCTGTTCTTCACGGGCAATCTCGACGCGGGTCTGCAGAAGCTGGCTGATCCGCGACACACGATGCGAGGTTTCACGGATGCGGTGCGAAAATGCGCTGCATGTTTTCATGGCGGGTACGAGTCGACGCTCCATGAACTCACCAAAACCCTGTAGGCCGGAAATGTTGATTTCCCCTAGGTCCTTGATGCGTCGTTGAACCAGCTGAAAATAGGCGTCACTGGCCGAAAGGCGGAACTGGGTGCGGGAAGAGAGTGCTTCAATGGCTGACGAAATGCCGGAGATACGTTGCTGAAGTTCAAGATCACGTGACTGCTCGTTGAGCAGGGATTCAGACGGCGTGGCCAGCAGCTTGCTGACCTCAATCAGCTCGGATTCCTGTTTGGCGAGCACCGGGAAGGACTCCTGAACTTCGGGTAGCGAGAGCAGGGCCATCATGCGATACGTTTCAACTTCGACCAGTGCTTGCAGAAGTCGACCCGCCTGCCGGGAGCCCATGTTGAAGTTCAGGAAGATCAGGTTGGAGCGTTGATACTCGTCAATGCGAAAGTCGGTAAAAGCGGCCCCTGCGCCTTGGCCAATGGAGCTGCCAATCATGGTGTTATTACTGAATCGTTTGGCCATGACATGCATGGCAGGAACGTTATCCCCCTGGCAGACCCGGATATTCATGGCGACCAGTAGCTCGCCGGGAAGGCGCGGTAACCACTGGTCGAGATTGCAATAGAAATGAGGTTCGCTATCGACGGCATTGTCTGCAGTCTGCTGGAAGAACCACCAGGATGAGAACTCCCCATGACGTTCATATTTGACCCGGAAGCGTAGACCTTCAACCCCGTTTGCTGCTTCGGGTTTGATGGCGACATCAAATTCGATGTTGTTTCCCTGCAGCATCGGGCAGGAGTCTTCACCCAGAGAGTCGCAGAGATCACGAATGATGGCCTCTTCCTGGAGCCGTTTGCCGCCCGTATTGATCAGCGCCAGATAGAGAATATGCTCGTTGGGCCAGAGCGCGACCGGCGGTCGTGCATGCAGCTCATCGTTCAGCCGGATACGGTTTGGGTGGGTCTCAGGAAGTCGGGCCTGGTTCATGGTGTTATTCGTGATGGCAGTGTTCGTGTCGCGTCGTACCAGTCGCACCGTCGTAGTCTACCGGGCCGTGAGAGCAGAGCGCGTGCCCTTGAACCCAATCGCTGTCGCCATCGACATAGTGCTCCTGCTTCCAGATAGGAGCGCGGTGCTTGATTTCTTCAATAATGAAACGGCAAGCCTTGAAGGATTCGTCCCGGTGTGGAGAGCTGACGGCGATCAGGATGCTGATTCCCTGTATATCCAGGCGGCCCTTGAAGTGTTCAATAAAAATATTGAGCCGCTCGCCCCAGCGCTGACGGGCTTCTTCGGCGAGGGTCCGGAAAACGTTGAGAGTCAGCTCGTCAAAGACATCATAGGAGACACCGTTGACCGGTTTGCCAAGGTTGTGATTTCGGACCGTACCAATGAAGAGATCTGCCGCACCATGAGCATCATCCGCAACAAAGGCGACGGCTTTGCTAACATCAATCGCTTCTGTGGCAATGCCGACGAATTCCTTGTGAGCCATATCAGCCTCCGCAAACGGGTGGCAGAATGGCCAGCCCGGTTTCAGCGCCAATCGCTTCGTCATCGCTCAGCACACGCTGCGCTGTTGCCAGGGCTGATTTATTGAGAAGTTCAATATCCTTAAAGTCGGGGTTGATCTGCTGCAGCGCCAGACCTAGTGCCTGCTTGACTGACTGTGCGTTTCCTTCGGCCGGGAGATCGATTTCGATAGTGCCCTCATGAAAGCGCCGGAAGGCTCCAAAGAGCTGGATGGATAAGCGGTGTTGTTGATTCATAAGCAGTTTGAAAGGGGGCGGTCAGGATGTTGCCTTGGCCAGGAGTATGTCAGAGGAGTGATTTTGCCAGCATGGAGAGGGCGACGGCAAAGGCAAAGATGGCAAAGCCCTGTTGCAAGCGTGGGCCTCTGATGCGTTCACCGATAGAGCGACCGCTGATCATGCCGACGAGTGCACCGGTGGCAAAGGGGATGGCAATGTCCCAGTTCATCGAGCCGGACAGCGAGGCACCGAGAACTCCCCCGAGCGAGACTAGGGTAATGACGCCGAGTGAGGTGGCAATAATGGAACGAACGGGCAGGTTGGTCACTTTTTTGAGGGCGGGCACGATCACAAAGCCGCCCCCGACACCGAGCAGACCAGAGAGAAATCCGGCCGTCATGCCGGATGCCACCATGGCCCGGAAGCAGGGGAGTGTCCAGGTCAGTTTGCCGCGGGTCTCGTCAAGTAGGCAGGGGGGGCCACAGGCGTCATCTCCTTTTTCCCCTTTGAGTTCCCGTTGGGCCTGGCGAAACATGTTGAACGAAACATAAAGGAGCACGATGGCAAAGATGCCGGCCAGAGGTTTGTTCGGGATCTGGTGCGCTGCCCATAAGCCCACCGGGGAGAGGCAGAGCCCGAAGCCCGACATGACCATGGCGGCCTTGTAACGTAGGATGCCCGCACGAAGACCTATGATGGCGCCGATGGACGCCGCCAGTGTGACGGCGAGCAGTGCCACCGGGGAGGCCTGAGCAACCGGAAGCCCGAGTCCGAACACCAGGAGAGGCACGGCAATGATGGCACCGCCCGCGCCGGTCAGCGCCAGAATGGCGCCAACGGCGAGACCGAGGCCCAGAGTCACCAGCAGGTAGGTTTCCATCAGTTGGTCATCAGTGACGCTGAGCGCAGCGGTTTAATTTTCAAAAGGTTTGGCCAGCCACTCACGCCCACGCAACATGGCATTCCAGTAAATCCAGGGAAGGACATCCTTCTTGAGGATCCAGGCCAGGCGTGATGCCTTGATGGGGTTGATCAGCCAACGGAAGGTGGGCAGCAATTTACCACCAAACCCAAATTCCGCCAGGACGATCTTGCCATGCTCGACGGTCAGCGGGCATGAACCGTAACCATCGTAGCGGGTCGGAAAGGTTTCGCCCATGCGCAGCGCCATCAGGTTATTGGCAACGACTACAATCTGCTTGCGGGCGGCGGCGGCAGTCTTTGAATTCGGTGAGGAGCAGGCGTCGCCAAGGCTGAAGATGTTCGGATAGCGAACATGCTGCAAGGTGAACTGGTCAATTTCAACCATGCCATCCGCACCGGCCAGCGGGCTGTTGCGCACGCAATCCTGCGGGGCTTGCGGGGGCGACACGTGCAGCATATCGAACTCGCGTTCCACACGGGTCACGTTGCCCTCGGCATCCTTGACGTCAAACCAGGCCTTGTGTGCTGGTCCATCGACAGCCACCAGGTTGGCACTAAAATTCAGATGGATGTCGTAGGCTTTCACATAATCCATGAGGGGCGGTACAAAATCGGGTACGCCAAAAAGCACACCGCCGGCATTGTAGAACTCGACCTCGATATCCTTGAGGACACCCTGGCGGCGCCATTCGCTACAGGACAGGTACATCGCCTTTTGTGGTGCCCCCGGACATTTGATGGGTACGGGAGGCTGTGTAAAGATCGCACGACCTTTTTTCAGACCTTTGACGAGTTCCCAGGTATAGGGTGCGGTCTTAAAGCTGTAATTGCTGGTGACGCCATTTTTACCGATGGTTTCCGCGAGGCCCGGTATCAGATCCGGGCGAATACGGATCCCGGTGGCGACCACCAGATATTGATAGCTCACTGCCTGGCCATTGTCGAGTAGCACCCGCTTGCCGTCCGGGTCGAAGCCCGAGGCGCCGGCTTTGATCCACTCGACGCCGGGCGGTATGACTGAGGCCATGGGTCGGGCACTGTCCGCTACATTGAATGCACCGCCCCCCACGAGGGTCCATGCGGGCTGGTAATAGTGGGTGTCTGAAGGCTCGATAATGGTAATGCGTAGATTGTGTTGACGGTTCTTGAGGCTGGCAGCAAGGCCCACACCCGCAGAGCCGCCGCCCACGATAACGATATCGTGTTGATCGGCAGACCAATCGCAGGACGAAGCGCCGAGCAGATCGGGGTTAGTGGTCTGGGTAGATGCGAAAGCCGCTTCGCCCTGGGTGGCCATGCTGTAGAGCTTGGTCGAGCGGGCACCACTCCGACAGAAAGCCAGCACCGGTTTGGGAAGGCTCGCCAGGAGCTCCCCCATGCGAACGGCATCGGCGGCGGTCAGCTGTCCGCTGATCACGGGTTGATAGGCATACTGCAAGCCGGCTGCCATGACTGCCTCACCGATGGTGTCGCTGTGAGGTTGATCGACCCCACCCTCACCATCAGGACGGTTGTTGAGAACGGATCTAAACCCCATGGCCGCAATCGCTGCAACATCACTGGGGCTGATTTGCGGAGCAGTGGCAAAGTCGGTGTTGTGGCGGGTCACGTCAAGGGACATGATGGGCTTCCTTAATGGGTAAATGGAGCAAATGAGCGATTGCCGTCATCATATATAAACATCTTAGATGACGCATGTTGCGCTGCACGCTTACCTTTACTGCGGTTTTGTTAGAATCTGACCATTATAGATTCAGCAAAAACATCTTATTAGGATCGAGAGTGACCATGAACCCTATTGTTAAAGGATTTTTTGATAAAGATACCTGGACGGTGACCTATGTGGTTTATGAAAAACCGGGGACACCCTGTGCCATCATCGACTCGGTGTTGGATTACGATCCCAAGTCGGGCAGAACCTCCACGCGTTCGGCGGATGAGGTGATTGCATTTGTTCAGGAGAACCAGCTGAGTGTTGCCTGGATTCTGGAAACACATGCCCATGCCGATCACTTGACGGCAGCGCCTTACCTCAAGGAGAAGCTCGGGGGGCAGGTCGCGATAGGCGAAAATATCCGGACTGTGCAGGGCGTGTTCAAGAAGATCTTCAATCTGGAAGCCGGGTTTGCCACGGATGGCACCCAGTTCGACCATCTCTTTGCCGATGGTGAAACCTTCGACATTGGTCAGCTCCGGGGTGAGGTCATGTCCCTGCCGGGGCACACCCCTGCCTGTGTAGCTTATAAGATCGGTAATGCGGTTTTTGTCGGCGATACGATTGCCATGCCAGATGTGGGTACCGCACGATGTGATTTCCCCGGTGGCGATCCGGCAGTCCTCTATAAGTCGATTAAAAAGCTCCTGAGTCTGCCTCCGGAAACGCGCCTGTTCATGTGCCACGATTATCCGCCTGGCGGTCGCGAGGTCTGTTTCGAAACTACCGTGGCGGCGGAACGCGCCAAAAATATCCATGTGAACGATAGCGTGGATGAGGCGCATTACGTTGAAATGCGGACCGCACGCGATAAGACCTTGTCGATGCCAGTACTGATCCTCCCGGCGGTGCAGATCAACATTCGTGCGGGACATCTTCCCCCCAAGGAAGATAACGGTGTGTCTTACGTGAAGATTCCGCTCAACGCCCTGTAACTTCAGATCACCAGGCTAGCTGCCAGCAGTAAGCCAAAGAGTAGGCAGCTAGCGATGGTGGCGGGGATGGTTTTACGCAGTTGTGCAGGGCTGGAGCCATGAGTGCCTAGACCAAGCTGAAAGTAGAGGCCTGGAATAAGCCCGACGATGGCCATGCCGGACTCAACCGGGAGGCTCTGTGTGGCGATGCCACTGAGGAGCATGACGATGGCCAACGCGTTAAGGACTATCGCTCCGGGTAGGGCAATTGCAGGTCCGAAACGGACAATCAGGGTGTCTTTACCAGCGCTTTGGTCGGCAGTGCGATCCGGAATCTGATTGATAAACAGGACATTGGCAACCAGCGGCGCATAGCTGAGACCGGCCATCCAGGCTGACATGCTCAGCGTTTTGCCCTGGACATAGTTGCTCCCCAGAACGACCATTAACCAGGCAAGTGTAATGGCGAGTTCACCCAGCCCACGGCTCTGAAGTTTGAGCGGGGGCGCCGAATAGGCCCAGCCACAGATCAGACCGGCAAGCCCGATCCAGAGAAGCCCATTGCCGCTTTGTGTGATGAGCCATAGACCTGCCGGGATGACCGCAGCCAGGAGGGCGTAGCCGAAGTGGTGGGTCTGTCGCTGCGAGAGCAGGCCGTTCTGAATAAAACGGCTGCCACCGGTAAAGGGGGCAATCCGATCGGTATTGGCGGCATCGCAGCCACTGACCGCATCGTGGTAATCATTCAAGACATTTGCGCCGGCATGGGCCAGTAACGCAAAGACCAGTGTCAGGACGCCTAGGCTGATGGAATCAAAACGCTGTTCATGGATAGAGACGGCTAGACCGATCAAGACCCCTACCACGGTCACGCTCAGAAAGGCGGGGCGGGTGGCGGCGAGCCATAGTAAGAAGGGCGTGCGCATCAAACTGCAACCAGGTTGATCGGCACGAGATCGGATGGGATCAGGATTTAGCGCAGACCGGGGGAGCCACTGGCCGTGGTTTTATGAACAAAGACGGCACGTTGGACATCGGTCACCCACACAATGCCGTCTCCGAGTTGTCCGGTCTGTGCAACTTCGGTCACACTGTCTACGATCCGGTCGGCGATATCGTCGGGGCAGACGATTTCGATCCGGACCTTGCGGGTGAAGTCGGTCAGCTCATCCTTGATTGAAGTGATCGGGCCATGTCGGGTTGGTGCCGTACAGCCTTCCGCCTGGCTGATCGTCATCCCCGGGAAGCCTTCCAGACTCATGAGTGCCTTGCGCAATTGGGGCAGTTTGTTGGGGCGGATGATGGCTTTGATTTCTTTCATGATGGGTATCGCTCAGGCCTCGACCGGTTTTTCTTCGAAGTAAGGATACAACACTGGCAGCACCAATAGGGTCAGAGCCGTGGAAGATAGTAATCCGAAAATAACGACGACTGCGAGAGGACGGGTCACTTCCGAACCCGGACCGGTTGAAAACAGCATGGGGATCAGTGCCAGCAAGGCCACACTGGCCGTCATCATGACGGGACGGAAACGATGAATGCAGCCTTCAAGTACGGCCTCATGTGTAGAAAGCCCTTCATCGCGCAGTTGCCGGATGAAGGAGATAAGCACCACCCCGTTGAGAACGGCAATCCCCCAGAGGTTGATAAAGCCGACTGCCGCTGGCACTGAGAGGAACTCGCCCGATACCAGCAGGCCAAAGATGCCACCGATAGACGCAAAGGGGAGCACCAGAATGATCAGTGAGGCCATGCGCAGCGAGTTGAAAAGTATGAACAGCAGGAAGAAGATCGCGGCAATGGTGATCGGGATAATGATCATCAGCCGTGACATCGCCCGTTGCATGTTCTCGAACTGGCCGCCCCAGTCGATAGTGTAGCCCTGGGGTAGAGTGACCTGCTGCGCCAGTTTCTTCTGGGCTTCGCTGACAAAACCGCCCAGATCCCGGCCTTGCACATTGACACCCACGACCAGACGCCGTTTGCCCGATTCACGTGAAATCTGGGAGGGGCCATCGACCAGTTCAATCTGGGCGATATCCTTGAGCGGAATCAGGGCACCGCTGGGCGCTTTAATTATGATGTTGCCAAAGGCTTCCGGGTTTTCGCGATAGACACTGGGGTAGCGTAGCACCAGCGGAAAACGTCGTTCGCCATCATAGATCTGGGTCGCCTCACGACCGCCGTTGGCGATTTCAATAACGTTGTTGATTTCTTCGACATTGAGACCGTAACGGGCGATAGCATTGCGGTCGATGTTAAGCGTCAGGTAATTCTGGCCGGTCACCTGTTCGATGCGCAGATCGGTAGCTCCTTCCATACCAGCGAGTACGCGTCCGATCTGGGCGCCGAGTTTACGCAGAACCTGAATGTCGTCACCAAAGATCTTGATCGCGACCTGCGACCGGACCCCGGAAACCATTTCGTCGACCCGCGCGGCAATCGGCTGGGAGATGGCCGTCTCCACACCCGGTAGAGATTTCAGGGCGTTGCGAACGCGGTCCTCGATATCGGTCTGTGAGAGCTTGCGATCGCCCTGGGGTTGAAGGGAGACGATCGGGTCCGATTCATTGGGCTGCCCCGGATCCGCTGGGGATTCACCCCGGCCCAGACGGGATACGGCGGATTTGACCCCGGGGATCGCGGCAATTTTCTTCAGGGCTTCGAACTCCATCTTCACGGACTCATCCAGCGAGATGTTGGTCTGACGGACAATGACCGGTGTAATCGCCCCTTCCTTCATGATCGGGATAAAGGATTTGCCCAGTAAGGGAAATGCCAGCAGGCTGACGACCAGGGTGAGCCCAGCGTAGAAGATCACCCGTTGCGGGTTCTGGATGGCCCAGTCCAGCGCCTTGAGATAAGGGGCCTTGATGCGGGCGACAAAAGGGGTGTCGTGATCGGAACCACCCTTGAGAATGTAAGAGCAGAGGACCGGGGAAAGGGTAAACGAGAGAATCAGCGACAGGGTGAGCGCGATGGCAATGGTAATGGCGAGCGGCGCAAACATCTTTCCCTCCATACCCTCTAGCGAGAGTAGGGGCATGAAGACGAGAATAATGATGCCCACGCCGAACAGAACCGGCTTGCCAACTTCAGTCGCTGAATCGAGAATGATCCGGAACCGCGAGACCCCTTCTTCGGCCCGCTGGCCGAGTCGGGCAAAAGTATTTTCGACCACTACGACCGAACCATCGACCATGATGCCGATGGCAATAGCCAAACCTCCCAGCGACATGAGATTGGCCGACAGTCCGTAGTGGTTCATCACCATGAAGGTCAGCAGGGGCGTCAGTAAAAGTGTTGCGGTCACGATAACCGACGAGCGGACATCACCCAGATACACATACAGCACCACAATGACCAGGAGTACCCCTTCGAGGAGCACCTTGGCCACATTGGTCAGTGCGGCATCGACCAGATCGGTACGATCGTAGAAGGGCACAATCTGCAGCCCTTCAGGCAGCAGGTGACGTTTGTTGATCTCATCCACCTTGGTCTTTATGGCATTCACGACCTGGCGGGCGTTTTCACCCCGCTGCATCTGGATGATGCCCGCCACGGATTCCGTGACCCCATCCTTGACGACGGCGCCTTGACGCGTCTCAGTTCCCGTCCGTACCGTGGCGACATCGCGAATAAAGACGGGGGTGCCATTCACTTCCTTAAGCACGATGTTGCGGATGTCATCGTTATCGCGAATGAGACCAACGCCGCGGATCAGGAAGCGTTCTTCATAGACCGGCATTTGACCACCACCGGCATTGGCATTGTTTCGGGCGAGGGCGCTGTAGACATCCTGCACGGTCAGGTTGTAATGGTGCAGCCGCTCGGGATTGGCCAGAACCTGGTACTCGCGGGCGTAACCCCCCATCGTATTGATTTCGGCAACGCCGGGCACGCTCCGCAACATGGGACGAACAATCCAGTCCTGCACGATGCGCCGCTCGGTGAGCTCCTCGACCGACAGCGCCCGTTTGCCATCCGCCGGATGTTCGATGGTGTATTGATAGACCTCACCCAAGCCCGTCGAGACCGGGCCCAGCACCGGTGTCACGCCGGGGGGCATGCGTCCCATGACCTCGATCAGACGTTCCAGAACCATCTGCCGTGCAAAATAGATGTCCGTATCATCAGTAAACACCAGCGTGATGATGGCAATACCATTCCGGTTAAGCGACCGCATTTCAGTCAACCCGGGTAAACCAGTCATCGTGATTTCGATGGGGACGGTCACAAAGCGTTCGACTTCTTCCGGCGATCGTCCTGCCACTTCGGCGGCGATCTGCACCTGGACATTGGTTACATCCGGAAAGGCATCCACCGACAATCGATTGATGGAGAGCACGCCCGCGATGAGGAGGACCACGGCAAACACGACCACCACAATTCGCTGCGCAAGCGCAGCACGGACGATGGGCTGAATCATATTAGCCGCCGGACAGGCGCTTCTTGCGCTCGGTGTTCAGGTGGTAGGCCTGCTGGGTAACGATAGGCGTACCAGGTTCTAGTCCGGAGAGGACGGGGCGGACCCCGTTAGATTCGGGCCCCAGTTTGACCACCGTCAACTTGTAGTGATTATCGGGCAGCGCGACAAAAACATGGTCATAGCCATCCTCGCGAACGACAGCAGAGGCCGGGATCACAGGCCGGTCAGTCGATTTTCCGGAAATGAGCAGCGTGGCCAGCATGCCGGGTTTGATCGTGCGGTCCTTGTTGATCAGCACGGTGCGCGCCGGAATGGTTCGTGTATCGTTGCTGACCAGTTCGCCAATGTAGACAAGCGTGCCTTCCAGGTGCTGATTAGGGAGAGCAGGAATTTCAATGCGCATGGGTTGCCCTTGCGCAAGTTGGGAAGCTTCCTGCTCAGGTACCTGAGCTGTGACCCAGACCTCTGACAGATCGGCAACGGTAAAGAGGGCATCGGAGGGCTGGACGACTTGTCCCAGCACGATCTTTCTTTCGACGACGGTGCCATCAATGCTGGAAAGGACTGCGGAGATGGAATTGACGTTGCCGGATTTGCCTAAGGCGTCGATCTGCTCGGGGAGCATGCCCAGCACTCGTAACTGGTCGGTCATGGCGCGACGCTCGGCACCGGTGGTTTCGGCTTCGGTCTGACGGCGTTGCAGATCGGCTTTGGCAATCACATCTTCTTTGTACAGAATTCTGGCACGGTCATAGGCGCGTTCGGCCAGCTCGTTGGCGGCCCGTGCTTTGAGGAAGGCCAGTTGTGCCTGACCCAGCTCGGTGGAATTGATACGCGCCAGAACCGTGCCGCGATCAATTTCCTGACCGGGTAGGGCGTGAATTTCCGTCACACGCCCGGTAACGGAGGCACCAATACGGGCAACCCGCTGTTCGTCAAATTCCACCTTGCCGCTGACCCGGAGAATTTCGGAAAACGGCTTGATCTCAACCGGGTGGATTGCCATGGCCCATTGGGGACTATTCGGATCGAGCAGATCCTGGCTGAGATCAATGATGTCAGGGTCGTGAATGGCAGAGTCACCTGAATGGTGCGGTCGTTCCGGGATGATGACCAGAAGAAGAACCAGTGCCACCGCGATGCTGGTGAGCCAGCGCTGTCGCTTTTGCAGCGGCAGGGCACGCCATCGGGCAACGGGGGTGGGTGCGAGGCGTTCAGCCACTGAGACAAGCGGTTGCCAGACCCATTCGCGAAGTCGGTGGGATAGTGCCACGAAGACCGGAACCACCAGTGGGCGTAGGTTATTCCACAGCGGGTCAAACCATTTCTGCTTCTGGGGCGCCAGAATGCGGGCGAGGTGTGCTCTCTCCTGGCGATAGGTGCGGCGAATCGAACGGGTGAGCGGTTCGATAACGCCCAGAATTTTTTCGGCCCAGGCCAGCAGGTGATGCTTGGCGTGAACCAGGGCTTGCATTAATTTTTGGCGGAATGCGCTCAGGGGCATGGTGGTTCAGTCGATTAAAAATCGGGAAGTCTGGGCTGCTTGTTGCTTGCAGTGCCAGCGGCAGTATGGGTGCCATCGATCGAGGCTTCGTGCGAGATGGATCTCAGACGATCAATTTCAACCGAGACAGTCGCCAGATCAAATCGGGCAGAGATCAACTCATTGCGGGCGGCGCGGTAAGTGCGCTGGGCATCCAGCCATTCGAGAATGCCCCGTTCACCGTAGCGGTAGGCGGATTCGGCAATACGCTGGGCGCTGGCTGCTTGCGACAAGAGTTCGGTCTCCAGCACGCGTACCTGATTACTGGCAATCTGGTAGAGCTGGTAGGTGGCTTCCAACGATTCAGAGAAACTCAGTTTCTGGGCATTCAGCTGATGACGGGCGCTAGAGACTTCGGCGCGTGCCTTGGAGATCTGGCCGGAGCGCAGATCCCAGATCGGAATGGTCATGACGACGCCACCCCGGTAATACTGCTGAGTCGGGTCGACTTCGCGCTCGGCAATTAGGGCAATCTTGGGCAGCCGTTGCGATTTTTCCATGCTCAGCCGGTGTTCGGCAGCGCGATGTTCTGCCTCGGTCCGCATGAGGACCGGGTTCTGCGCTAATAGCTCTTCTTTCAGCTTTTTGAGGGGCGGGAGGGTGATCTTGTTTGGTAAGCTGCCCTGGACTGTCCAACCATCGGGCAGTGGGTGGCCCACCGCCATCCGCAGCGTGGCGCGGGCCTGCTCAACGCGGAGTTTGGCCGCATCATGATTCTTGCGGGCGTTGAGTAACTCGGTATCGGCGCGGATCAGGTCAAACTTGGGGGACTCGCCCACCTGATGACGCAGCGCAATCCGGTCACGAATCTGCTGGGTCAGCACCTGGTCTTCTTCGCTGGCGGCAAGTTCGGCCTCCCGACGGAGCAGTTCGTAGTAGGCAAGCTTGATGCGTGCCACCGTGTCATCTTCAAAACTCTGGCGACCGGCTTCGGTGGCCCGGACGGTGGCATCGGCCGCATCAATGCGGGCGCTGCGCACCATCGGAATCTCGATCGGTTGCGCCAGCATGATGTTGTAGACCTGTCCGGAAATAGGTGTCAGGGTGTTTCGTTCACTGCTTCGCCCGAGCTGGCCGCCGACATCCGGGTTTGGGTAGGCGCGGGCAATGGTAGCCTCGCCTTGCGCGGCGGCAACCTGGTCGCGAGAGGCAAGTACGTAAGCATTCTCGTTCATGCCGATACCGATGAGCTGATCCAGGTTCAGCGCCGGGCCGGCGTGGACCGAAACTGCCAGCAACGCTAGCAGGGGTGTGCCCGCAAATTTTAGAACGGACCGAATCAAGATCGGAAGCTTTCCAAGGAGATCGACAAAACTGCAAAATTATAGCGATAGAACCTTAAGTCCCTATTAAATCGCTATGAAAATCAAGCAACAACCATGCCAGCACCACTGCTTCGGTGGGTTAGGTGTTGTCTGACTCCTGTTCAGTATTTGTCAGAGGCGTCGCAAGCACCTTATCAATGCGTTTGCCATCCATGTCGACGACTTCAAAACGCCAGGACTCCCATGACACCGATTCCCCGGCACTCGGAATGCAGCCCATCAGTAGCATCAGCATCCCGGAAAGCGTGTTGTAGCGGCCTTTGTCCTCTTCGGGAACCGCCTCCAAGCCCAGGGTGTCTTTCAGCTCTGGGACGGGGATGATGCCATCAAGCAACCAGGTGCCATCCTGGCGCTGGATGGCCCAGGCGTCTTCATGGTCATCCGGCTTGAATTCACCGGCAATGGCTTCAATCAGATCCTGCAGGGTGATCAGTCCCTGAATCTCGCCATATTCGTCAATGACAAAGGCCATTTGTACGCCGGAAGATTTGAAGTGCTCCAGCAGTTCCATGCCGGTGAGCGATTCGGGCACAAAGACGGCCGGCTGTAGATCGGTTTTAAAGTCGGGTGTTTCGCCGCGCAGAGTCTGGGCGAGGAGTACTTTGGCATTGATAATACCGACGACTTCGTTGAAACCACCCTTGCAGACAGGAAAGCGGGAGTGCTCGGAGCCCTGGATGCGTTGCAGGTTTTCGTTCAGCGGTTCGTCGAGATCCAGGCAGATGATGTCGCTGCGCGGGACCATCAACGAGGTGATTTGCCGGTCATCGAGGCGGAACACATTGCGCACCATCTGGCGCTCGTTTTCTTCAATAATGCCAGCGTCCGAGCCTTCTTCCAGCAATGCGTGAATTTCCTCTTCCGTGACCACCGGGGCGCCTGCATTGCGGATGCCCACCATGCGCAGGAGCATCTGTGTCGAGCCGGATAAGAGCTTTACCAGGGGGCGGGCGATCTGTGCCAGAGCCAGCATCGGTTTGGCAACAATGCGGGCAATGGGTTCGGGGTTGGACTGACCGATGCGCTTGGGGACCAGCTCGCCAAACACAATGCTCAGGTAGGTGATGATGACAACGATCAGAGTCGAGGCCAGCCAGCCCGAGGTCTGCGCGGCAACGCCCAGGCTTTCCAGCCAGACGGCAAAGGGTGCCGATAGGGCGGACTCGGCGACGACCCCGTTGAGAATCCCGATGGTGGTGATACCGACCTGTACGGTCGACAGAAAGCGGTTCGGATCTTCACCGAGTTCGAGTGCGGCGGCCGCCTGCCGGTCACCGGTATCGACCATGCGTTGCAATTTACTGCGCTTGGCGGTGAGGAGTGCAACTTCTGCCATGGCGAAGAGCGCATTGATCGCGATCAGCGCCAATAATATGGCAACGTCCATTAGTGATCCAGAAAGTTTCGATGTGCCTATTGTACGTTAAGTAAGTTCAGCGCGATTTGCCCGAGTCTTCGCCGAAGAATTTGCCTCGGCCTCGTGGAATTGCCTGCGGATCGCGGCCAGATCAACAGTGGGCTTTGGTAGCTGTGGCTTCATATCCTCAAGCGTCTCAAGGACAATGCGAGCTACCGCAAAATTTCGATACCACTTGTTGTCGGCAGGAATCACATACCAGGGAGCGTGAGGTGTTGAGGTCTTTTGCAGCGCCTCCTGGTACGCCTTCTGGTAGGCATCCCAATAGGCTTGCTCGGTGTAGTCCGATGCACTGATTTTCCAGTTTTTATCAGGATCGTTCAGGCGCTTGGCGAAGCGGGTCAGTTGCTCTTCGCGACTGATATGTAAAAAGAATTTGATCACCCGAGTCTGCGCTTGAGAGGTCAGAAGCGATTCAAACTGATTGATCTCTTCATAACGCGCTTCCAGTTGGGGCTTGGGGCATAAGCCATGAACGCGTCCGATGAGCACATCCTCGTAATGTGATCGGTTAAAAACCGCGACTTCCCCCATGGCCGGGGCATGAGGATGCACCCGCCAGAGAAAATCATGTCGTAATTCCAGCGGTGTCGGTTGTTTGAATCCGGTGACCGAACAGCCCTGGGGATTCATCATCCCCACCACGTGGCGAATAGTGCCGTCTTTGCCGGCAGCATCCATTCCCTGCAGCACGATTAGCAAAGATTGCCGGTCCTCGGCATAAAGCGCTAATTGAAGTTTGCGGATCTTTTCGGCGATGTCGCTGGCTGCGGCAATCGCATCCGCTTTCGACTTCGCTCCCGGGGTGTCTGCGGTGGACTTCGGGTCCAGCCGGAAATCGCGCGGGTCAACCCGAAGGGATTCAGAGAGGGGCATGCTTGCGCACTTTTGGGTTAGCCAAGTAACGCAGCATTAAGCGTGTACGTCCCGGTAATCGAGGCTTGATCAAGGATATGCCCCTTCATCGCAGCCAGGGCTTCAGCCCCGGTAAATTTGCCGTCAAGCGCCAGTTTGTCGGTGTCCAGTGCGTAAACCGTGTAGACATAGCGGTGAATGCGCAGGTCATTCCATGGGGGGCAGGGGCCATCGTAGCCGTAATAATCTCCCCGCATATCCGGGTCGCCGGCAAACCAGGCGGTGTAATCATTGATGCCCTGGCGGCCCCCCAGGGGTGCTGAAGGGCCGGTCTTGCCACAAGGGGTGACTTCGCTGGAGAACTGACCGGCGTCCACGGCGGTTACGCTGGCCGGCAGGTCGACCAGCACCCAGTGGTAGAAGTCGACGCGGGGCAGGTCTTTGTCCACCTCGCGATCTTCAACGTTGACGTTGTCGCCGACCGATGGGACATCCGGATCAACACAGAAAATGGCAAAGGACCGGGTGCCGGCAGGGGCCTCTGACCAGCTGAGGTGGGGGCTGAGATTCTTGCCCAGGCAGACGCGGGATTTATCGTTGGGAATGCAGAACGCGTGTTCACCCGGAATGACAGCGTTGTCCCGGATACTTTGACTTTGCAGCTTCACAGGTTGTCTCCTTGTGACCGTTTAAGGTGGCTCTATCGGCTTTGGTCCAGCGGAGATTCTGCACCGGCTTCAGGTTTTACGGAAGTCCCTCGGGCGGAATCCCAGAATCAGTAAGGTCGCGCCATAGGCTGTTGCGGCAGCGGCGATCAGTGCACCCAGTTGCAGCGCTCGCGCAGACAGGGCTTCTTCCAGCCAGAAGGCATCAGTCCGGTAGCCCAGCACGAGTATCGCCGACATGACCGCTAGGGCAACAGCAAGCTTTGCGAAGAACGCCCACCACCCAGGTTGTGGGGTGTAAATCGATGCCTTGCGCAAACCCCGATAGAGAAGGGCTGCGTTCAGGCAAGCGGCCAGGCCGATGGAAAGCGCTAGCCCGGCTTGCTTGAGGGGGCCGATGAATGCCAGGTTCATGAGCTGCGTGCTGACTAGGGCAATGAGGGCAATCTTGACCGGGGTTCTCAGGTTCTGGCGGGCATAGAAGCCGGGAGCCAGCACCTTGACCAGGATAAGGCCGCTTAGGCCTACCGCATAGGCGACTAGCGCCTGACTGGTTTCATGGACATCCCGGGCCGTAAACGCCCCGTGCATGAACAGGGTCGAGATCAGGGGTGTGGCCAGGATGGCCAGACCCAGGGCGGCCGGCAGTGTGAGCAGGAAGCAGAGGCGCAAGCCCCAGTCCAGCAGGCCGGAATAGGCCGCTGCATCCCCACCATGGTGATGCTTGGTGAGGCTGGGCAGAATCACCGTGCCGATGGCCACACCCAGCATACCGGCCGGAAACTCCATAAGGCGGTCGGCATAGTAAAGCCACGAAATGCTGCCGCTTTCCAGAAAGGACGCAAACACGGTATTGAGGAGAAGACTAATCTGACTGACAGAAACCCCCAGGAGTGCTGGCAGCATCAGCAGTGCGATGCGCCGGACGCCGGGGTCTTGCCAGCAACTCCGTAAATTGACACTGAATCGGGGTAACAGATGAATCCGGCGCAAGGCATAAAACTGGAGTCCAAGCTGCAAAATGCCACCACCAATGACCCCCCAGGCGAGCGCCTTCACCGGTGGGTCAAACCAGCTCTGGGCAAAAAGCGCCGCGAGGATCAGGCTGACGTTGAGCAACACGGGCGTAAACGCCGGTACCGAGAATTTACCCCAGGTATTCAGGATGCCGGCAGCAAAGGCCACCATCGACATGAAGAAGATATAAAGGAAGGTGATCCGGGTCAGGGTGACGGCCAAGTCGAATTTATCCGGGGTTTCCAGAAAGCCGGGCGCCGAGACGGTAACGATGGCGGGGGCGAACAGAATGCCGAGCATGGCGACCAGAAGCACCGTAGCGCCCAGTACGCTACCAGTGCGGTCAATCAGTCGGCGGGTTTCATCGGCACCGCGCTGCTTGTGGTATTCGCCCAGAAGGGGGACAAAGGCCTGGGAAAAAGCGCCCTCGGCAAACATCCGGCGCAGTAGGTTGGGTAGTTTGAAGGCCACAAAGAAGGCGTCCGTCGCCGCATCGGCGCCAAAGCTCCGGGCGATCACAAAGTCCCGGACAAAGCCCAGCACACGGGACATCAAGGTAAAACCACTGACCGTGGCAACGGCGCGGAGCAGATTCATGCCTTAATTGTACGATGGCTTGCGGGGTTTTGTGGTTTCCGGTATAGTCGCGGGTTTTGGCATTGCGCCTCAAGTCTACTGATTTCCCAGTTTTTACCAATTTTCCCCGCAAAGGATGTTTCATGGCCAATAGCGCCCAAGCCCGCAAACGTGCCCGTCAGGCAATGAAGCTGCGCGCCCACAACGGCAGCCAGCGTTCGGAGTTCCGCACCGCCATCAAGAGCGTGCGCCGTGCCATTGAGGCTGGTGACAAGGCGGCTGCACAGGCTGTTTTCGCCACTGCCGTCAGCGTGATCGACAGCATCGCCGACAAGCGTATCGTTCACAAGAACAAGTCGTCGCGTCACAAGAGCCGCCTGTCGGCCCAGATCAAGGCCATGGCTGCCTAAGTCTGAAGACACGTCGCTGTTTCACAAGCGAACTCACAGGCGAACGAAAAAAGCACCTTCGGGTGCTTTTTTTACGTCTGGGGTTGTCGGATGATCCTTAATACGCCAGTAGGGAGGTAAACCATTAGCGGGCAGGAACGTTGGCAGGGTACACCACGGTTTCGGCCAGGGTGTCGTCGATGTTGCAGACTTCTAGACTGCAAACCCCGTCAATCAGCACCAGTTCGTTGTCTTTGGCAAAATTGGCCAGAAACCGGTAAGCAATGGGGGATTTGTCATACAGAGCCCCATCGATGAAGACACATTTGTCGCCTTCCCATTCGCCAGGGCTGACATAGGGCGAGTATTTCATCCGTTTTTCGGTGCCGAAGGCCGACATAACACCACACAGACGCTCGGCCCAGTCGGAGGGGCGGAACTTCTTACCATCATGGGTTCGGCCAACGATGACGAGGCTGTGGGACAGATCAGATTGGCTTTTGGCGTCGTCTGTCGCGGCTGGGGTGTTCATGGCCGTCATTCTATCGATTTTTGTGCACTTGCGGGAGTGGCTGAGGCGCCCGTTTTGCCATAAAATCGCATTGAACAGTTTGAATAGCACGCCGCGGCGGGCTTCAGCGATCATGATGTCAGGTCGATGATGCTTTTGGCCGCGTTTTTGTTTTTTCGTATGATCGAGTAACGCCATGACGCATGTAATGAATACCTACGCCCGTCAGCCGGTCGCCTTTTCTCATGGTGAGGGCAGCTGGCTGGTGGATACCGAAGGAAAGCGCTACCTGGACGCGCTGTCCGGGATCGCCGTCAACACGCTTGGTCATAACCATCCGGATCTGGTGCACGCTCTAAGTCAGCAGGCGTCTCAATTGCTGCACACCTCCAACCTGTACCGTATTCCCTTGCAAGATGACGTGGCCGACAAGTTGGCCAACCTATCAGGACTGGAAGAGGTCTTCTTCTGTAATTCCGGTTGCGAGGCGAATGAAGCGGCCATCAAGCTGGCACGTTTCTATGGACATCGCCAGGGTATCGACAATCCAGCCATCATTGTGATGGAGCATGCCTTTCATGGCCGGACGATGGCAACGCTGTCGGCTACCGGTAACCGCAAGACGCAGGCGGGTTTCGAGCCGCTGGTTAGTGGTTTTGTCCGTGTGCCCTACAGTGATATTGAAGCCATCCGTCAGGTGGCCGAGCACAACAAAAATGTGGTGGCGGTGCTGCTCGAGATCATTCAGGGCGAGGGCGGGATTCACCTCGCTGACGACGAGTTTCAGCGTCAGCTCCGTAGCCTCTGTGATGAAAAGGGTTGGTTGATGATGACCGATGAGGTGCAATGTGGCATCGGTCGGACGGGAAAATGGTTTGGTTTCCAGCATGCGGGCGTGCGTCCGGATGTGGTGTCACTGGCCAAAGGTCTGGGTTCTGGCGTGCCAGTCGGTGCCTGTATGGCCGGTGGCCGTGCTGCCGGACTGTTCGGCCCCGGTAATCATGGATCAACCTTTGGCGGTAACCCATTGGCTATGCGCGCTGCGAAGACCACGCTGGATGTGCTGGCGCGCGACAAGCTCCTTGAAAATGCTGATGAGATGGGTCGTGCCATCCGCGACGGCTTGCGCGCCCGGCTTGGCGATTTTCCTGAAGTCGTTGATATTCGCGGCCGGGGTCTGATGATCGGTATCGAGCTGGATCGACCGTGTGGCGAGCTGGTTGGTCTGGCGCGTGACGCCGGATTGTTGATCAATGTGACGGCCGATTCGGTCGTGCGGTTGCTACCTTCGCTAAATATCACCAAGGCCGATGTGGATACCCTGGTGGATCGCCTGTCAGAGGTGATCAGTCGCTATCTGGGAAAGTAAGATGAGTCTGAGACATTACCTGCAGTTCAGTGACTTTAACCGGGAAGAGTATGACTACCTCTTTGCCCGGACGCGTTGGATCAAAGAACGCTTCAAGTCGTATCAGCAGTATTGGCCCCTGACAGACCGCACCCTCGTGATGATTTTCGAAAAGGCGAGCACACGGACGCGTCTCTCCTTCGAGGCAGGTATGCAGCAGCTGGGTGGTGCCGCTATCTACTTGAATACCCGGGATTCACAGCTGGGCCGGGGTGAGCCGGTCGAAGATGCGGCCCAGGTCATCTCCCGCATGAGTGATTGCGTCATGATTCGCACCTTTGAACAAAGCATCGTGGATCGCTTTGCGGCCTGTTCACGGGTGCCGGTGATCAATGGACTGACGAATGAATACCATCCTTGCCAGATCATGGCGGATATCTACACCTATCACGAGCACCGGGGCGATCTGCGCGGCAAGACGGTGGCATGGGTGGGTGATGCTAACAACGTGTGTAACACCTGGTTGCAGGCGGCGCGGATTCTCGACTTTAAAGTCAATGTCTCAACGCCGCCGGGCTATGCACTGGATATGGCCCTGGTGGGCGATAACCGGGGTCATTTCGAGGTCTTTGCCGATCCGATGGACGCCGCCCGTGGTGCCGACCTGGTGACTACGGACGTTTGGACCTCCATGGGCTTTGAAGCAGAGAATGCCGAGCGGATGAAAGCTTTTGCCGACTGGCAGGTGGATGACGAGATGATGAAGGTGGCCAATCCGGAGGCGCTCTTCATGCATTGCCTTCCCGCGCATCGCGGTGAAGAGGTCTCGGCCGGTGTGATCGATGGCCCGCAGAGTGTGGTCTGGGATGAAGCCGAAAACCGCCTGCATGTGCAGAAGGCGCTGATGGAATTTTTAATGCTGGGTCGGGTCGATTGATCTGGGCCAGATACTTTGACGAATTGTGTTTTAACCTGAGCGGAAAGCAGCAATGAGCGATATCAAGAAAGTCGTACTGGCCTATTCGGGCGGTCTGGATACTTCGGTGATTCTGAAGTGGTTGCAGGATACCTATGGCTGTGAGGTCGTGACCTTTACGGCCGATCTGGGTCAGGGTGAAGAGCTGGAACCGGCACGCGCCAAGGCGCTGAAGCTGGGTATCAAGCCGAAGAACATTTTTATCGATGATCTGCGTGAAGAATTCGTGCGTGATTTCGTATTCCCGATGTTTCGCGCCAACACCATCTACGAAGGCGAATATCTGCTCGGCACATCAATTGCCCGTCCGCTGATTGCCAAGCGTCTGATCGAAATCGTCAACAAGACCGGCGCCGATGCCATCTGTCACGGTGCCACTGGTAAGGGTAATGACCAGGTTCGTTTCGAACTCGGTGCCTATGCCCTGAAGCCGGGCGTCAAGGTGATCGCCCCGTGGCGCGAGTGGGATCTGCTGTCACGTGAGAAGCTGATGAAGTACGCTGAGTCACATGGCATCCCCATTGATATGAAGCATAAAAAGGGCGGCTCGCCGTATTCGATGGACGCCAACCTTTTGCACATCTCTTTTGAAGGCCGTCATCTGGAAGACCCGGCCGCCGAAGCCGAAGAGTCGATGTGGCGCTGGACGGTGTCTCCAGAGAAGGCACCGAACAAGGCTGAGTACATTGATATCGATTACGTGAAGGGTGACCCGGTCGCCATCAATGGCAAGAAGTTGAAGCCGCATGAAACCCTGGCGGCACTCAACGCTTTGGGTGGCAAGCATGGTATCGGCCGCCTGGATCTGGTGGAGAACCGCTATGTCGGCATGAAGTCGCGTGGCTGTTACGAAACCCCGGGGGGCACCATTCTGCTCAAGGCGCACCGTGCCATCGAATCGATTACGCTGGACCGAGAGGTCGCGCACCTGAAGGACGACCTGATGCCGCGCTATGCCAGCCTGATTTATAACGGTTACTGGTGGAGTCCGGAGCGTCGTGCGCTACAGACGCTGATTGACCATACCCAGGAGCACGTCAATGGCAGCGTGCGTCTGAAGCTGTATAAGGGCAATGTCATCGTGGTAGGTCGAGATTCGAAGCAGGATTCGCTCTTTGACCCGACGATCGCCACCTTTGAAGACGATGCAGGTGCTTACGATCAGAAGGATGCCGCCGGCTTTATCAAGCTCAATGCGCTGCGTATGCGTATTGGCGCCAATCGTGATGAACGCAAGCAGACCAAGGTGGCCAAGGCGACTAAGAGTACGCAAGTCGCTAAAGCGCCTGCTAAAAAGCCATCCGCAAAAAAGAGCGTGGCCAAGAAGGCCGTAGCCAAAAAGGCGCCTGGTAAAAAGGCATAAGGATGGAAGGTACCCTGTTCGGCTTTACGGAGGAGCAGATCGCCGATTTCATGTCGACGTATGGCGTGGCGGCGTTCATCCTCTTCATGTTGTTCATCATTGCCGAAATTGCCATCAAATCCAAGGCCGGCAAAATGGGTACCGCCATCCTCTTCTTTGTCCTTGCCTTTGGCATGGTAGGTTACATGGCCAAAAGCATCATTCAGAAAATGTGGGGAATTTAAATGACGCAATACGATAATGTTTCCGTGGTGAAGGCAGCCAATGTCTATTTTGATGGCAAGTGTGTCAGCCATACGGTCCAGTTTGCCGACGGCACCAAGAAGACCGTCGGCGTGATCCTGCCGTCGTCATTGACCTTCAATACCGGTGCACCGGAAGTTATGGAAGGCGTGGGGGGCACCTGCCGTGTTCGACTCAAGGGCGAGACAGAATGGAAAACCTATGGCGCGGGTCAATCTTTTGACGTGCCGGGCAATTCGTCTTTCGAGATCGCCTGTGACGAGCCTTATCACTACGTTTGCCACTTCGGATAATCGCCATGCCCAGCTTTGATATCACCTCAGAAGTCGACATGGTGTCGCTCAAGAACGCCGTTGATGTCGCCAACCGTAAGATCACGAACCGCTATGACTTCAAGGGCTCGGACGCCAAGGCCGAGCTTAATGAAAAGGACAAGACCATCGTTCTGCACGCGGATAATGATTTCCAACTCGACCAGATGCAGGGAATTCTGTTGCCGGAAATGACCGGCAAGGGGATTGATGTGCGTTGCCTTGAACACGGTTCGATCCAGAAAGTCAGCGGCAATAAGGTCAAACAGGATCTGAAGGTGCGTGTCGGTATCGAGCAGAGCCACTCCAAGAAGATCGTTGCCATGCTCAAGGATTCGAAGTTGAAGGTCCAGGCGTCGATCCAGGGTGAGGCGGTGCGGGTCACCGGTGCCAAGCGCGATATCCTGCAGGAGGCCATCACGCTGGTGAAGGAAGGGATCAAGGACCTGCCCCTCCAGTTCGGCAACTTCCGTGAATAATTCCCCGGAACCAGGCACCTGCGGGTGCCTTTTTTAATGCCACGATGAGTATTACACCCGAACAGCTTCGTGCCGCATTTGCTGGATTGCCGCCCGGACAAGCGCCGCTTGTCGGGCAGATCACCGAGGTGGTCGATGAACCGGTGCCGGAAGAAATCCGCCAACGTCTGCAAACCGGTCGGCGGCCCGCGGCGGTGCTGGTGCCAGTTCTGACTGATGGCGCAGGATACTTGCGGCTCATGCTGACCCAGCGGACCGCGCATCTTCGCGACCACGCCGGGCAGATCAGCTTCCCGGGGGGAGGGCTGAATCCCGGTGAATCCCCCCTCATTGGTGCACTCCGCGAAGCCGAAGAGGAGGTGGGGTTGGCACCGGATCGAGTTGATATCTTCGGCCAGATGCCCCAGTACCATACCGGCACCGGGTTCAGCGTCGCCCCTCTGATTGGATTTGTAAGCCCGGGCACTGTCCTTTGCCCGGATCCGGGCGAGGTGGCCGAGATCTTCGATGCGCCCCTCGATTTTTTACTGGACCCCCGGAACTTCCGTCAGGAAACCCGTTTTTATCGAGGTACCTGGCGCAGCTTTCTGGCAGTACCCTGGGCGGGGCGGTATATCTGGGGGGCAACCGCGGGCATGCTGGCACAACTGTCAAGAATTGTGCACGGGATCCCGGCTAATCCATTGAACCCGCGATGAATTGTGATATTGTGATCCAAACGCCTGACCATAGGTCAGCGGGTCGTTAAGGCGCATCTCTTCTGCGTCGCCACTGGAATATGTTTGACAGGCACTGACAGGTTTACGAGTTATGAAGCTGGTTGTACTGATTCTTGCGCTCCTCCTGGAGCAGGTTCGTCCGTTGTCTTACGTGCGCTTTGTCGGCGCGCCGCTCGGCCGTCTCGCGGACTGGGTCGAGAACGTCTTTGATTCCGGCAACCGGCAGCATGGCTTCCTAGCGTGGCTGCTCATCGTCGGTGGTGGCGTCATGATCGCTACCGTGATGGATCTGATTCTTTCCGGTATCAATGTTCTCCTGGGCATGGCCTTTGGTGTGGCCATCCTTTATCTGACCTTGGGTTTTCGCCAGTTCAGCCATGCATTTACCGAAGTGAATGAAGCGCTTCAGGCCGATGATGTGCCCGCGGCGCGTAAGGCGATGAAGGCCTGGAATAGTGAATGCCCCGACAATGCCACGTCCGATGAAATTGCCCGCCTAGCGATTGAGACCGGGGTGTTGGCATCGCATCGTCATGTTTTTGGGGTGCTTGCCTGGTTTGTGGTCTTTGGGCCCGTCGGCGCAGTCTTTTACCGGCTTTCTGCGTTTCTGGCGACCCACTGGAATGGGAGCGACCGTAAGGACGAAGAGCTGGTGGGCGAGCATGCGGCCGAAGAGGTGCAGGTCAAGCGCCGCCAGTTTGGTGCCTTTGCCCGTCAGGCTTTTGCATTGGTGGATTGGTTGCCAGCGCGGATGACGGCCGTGGCTTTTGCCATTGTCGGGAATTTCGAAGACGCCATTTATTGCTGGCGTGAACAGGCCAGCACCTGGCGTGACCAGACGGCTGGTGTGATTGTAGCGGCCGGCGCCGGCGCTCTGGGCGTCAAGCTGGGCGGACCGCTCAGTGAATCGCCCGTGCTGGAAGACGAGGCGGTTTCCGACCGTCCGGAAATCGGCGTGGGCGAAGAGGCGACGCCGGCTGTTTTGCCGTCGGCAATCGGCCTGGTCTGGCGCGCTTTGGTTTTGTGGGTGATACTACTCGCTGTTGTTGGGCTCGCCGCATGGGTGGGCGTTTGATTCCTATAAAAACGTAGTCGGGAGACATAAGCATGAGCAAAGACGTTGTTGTACTGAGTGCAGTTCGTTCGGCCATTGGTGCTTTTGGGGGTTCGCTGTCGGATATGGAGCCTTGCGAGTTGGCTGGTGCCATCATGAAAGAGGCTGTCGGCCGGTCGGGAGTTGATCCCAAGGCGATTAACTATGTCACGGTTGGTACAACCATGCCGACCGATTCGCGTTATGCCTACGTTTCCCGCGTTGCCTCGATCCAGGCCGGTCTGTCGATGGATTCGGTCGCCATGCAGGTCAGCCGTTTGTGTGCCTCGGGTCTGCAAGGGATTGTGACCTCGGCCCAGAACATTCTGCTGGGTGATTCGGATTACGCCATCGGTGGTGGTGTGGAAGTCATGTCTAGGGCTGCCTATATGCTGCCGGCCATGCGCTGGGGCGCCCGTATGGGTGACTCGAAGGCCGTGGATAGCATGGTCGCCGTGCTGACCGACCCGTTTGGTGTGGGCCATATGGGCGTGACTGCTGAGAACCTGGCGGCCAAACACGGCATTACCCGTGAGCAGCAGGATGCTTTTGCTGTTGAATCGCAGCGCCGCGCGGCTGCCGCGATCGACGCCGGCCACTTCAAGTCGCAGATCATGCCGATCGTGAAGCAGACCAAGAAGGGCGAAGTGGTCTTCGATACCGATGAGCACGTCAAGCGTGGCACGACCATGGAGTCGCTGGCCAAGATGAAGCCGGCCTTCAAAAAGGAAAACGGCACGGTGACCGCGGGTAATGCCTCGGGCATCAATGACGGCGCTGCGTTCTTTGTCCTGGCCGACGCTGCTGTAGCAGCCAGCGCCGGCCACAAGCCGATGGCGCGTCTGGTGTCGTATGCTGTCGCAGGTGTACCGAACCACGAAATGGGCGAAGGTCCGATTCCGGCCACGCAGCTGGCACTTAAGAAGGCCGGTCTGAAGCTGGATCAGATGGATGTGATTGAGTCCAACGAAGCCTTTGCTGCGCAGGCGCTGTCAGTGGCCAAGGTGCTGGGTCTGGATCCGGCTAAAACCAACCCGAACGGTGGTGCCATTGCACTGGGTCACCCGGTGGGTTGCTCTGGTGCGTTTATTGCCACCAAGGCCATCTACGAACTGCAACGCGTTGGTGGCAAGTACTGCCTAGTGACCATGTGTATCGGTGGTGGTCAGGGTATTGCCGTGATCTTCGAACGCTGCTAATTAACCAGCGCTAGAGTCTGAAACCGCTCCTGGGAAGACGCAGGAGCGGTTTTTTTATGCTTTGATTTCTTTTAGTAATCGACGCAGCAGTGATAGCCGAGGCATCGTCGCCTTCTCAGCAGCAACAGCAGCCTGTAGGGCACATCCCGGATCTTGGTCGTGACGGCAGTCGCGAAAGCGGCAGTCACCGAGGTGCGGGCGAAACTCCTGGAAGGCGAGCAGGATCTGTTCTTCATTGAGGTGGGATAGACCGAAGACCTGTAGACCCGGTACATCGATGAGGGTGGTGTCGTTATCCAGTTGATAGGCCTGAACGGTCGTTGTCGTATGGCGCCCGGTGTCCAGATAGCGGGAGATGTCGCCAATGGTGGCCTGGGCATTTGGTACCAGCGCATTGATCAGCGACGATTTGCCCATGCCGGATTGGCCAGTCAGCGCGGTGGATTTATCCGCGAGCAGGTCACGCAAACGGTCGAGGCCACGGCCATCCAGCGTGGAGGTGCGGATGACCGGAATGCCAATCTGTAAAAAGGGGTCGAGCAGGGCTTCAGCGCGGGGCAACAGGTCGCTCAGGTCAGCCTTGTTCAGGATGATGCTGAAGTCGATATCTTCCGCCGCGCAGGCGACCTGACAGCGTGAGAGCAGCTCGGGGTCGAACGAGGGTTCGGTCGCCACGACGAACCAGACCTGGTCCACATTGGCAGCAATGGCCTTTTCTTTAAACTGGTCAGATCGTTTAAATAGATTTTTGCGCGCGTCGATCTCTTCAATGACGGCCTGTGGCTGGCTGACATCGCCTGAGTTGCACAGGTCGGTGAGATGCACCAGATCGTTGACGGCAACATCGCGTTTTTTGCCGCGTGCGATGCAGTGCCACAGTTTGCCATTGGTATCCCTTGCTACATAGTGGCGACCGTGGCTTGCGATCACACGTGCGGTGAAAGCGGCCGTGGTCATATCTTCAGCTGTGCCAGGTGTCCCACGCGCAAAGCTGCGGGTGGGTGCGAGTCGTGGAATAGGGAGTACATTGCATCCGGGGTAAGCGTCGCTGCGTTTTCCCGATACAGGGTGACCAGGGCGGTGATGAGTTGTTGTGCATGACTGTGTTCGGCGGCGTAGGCGTCTGCCTCGTACTCATGTTTGCGCGATAGGGCGTTGCTCAACGGTGTGAGCGGTAACAGGCAAAGCGGCATGGTCAGGCTGAACAATGCCAGAGCAGTGGCCGGGTTGGCATAGTCCACGCCCAGATCGGCATAGAACCAGGGGGCATTGAGGAGCTGGAAGAGTATCCATAACAAGGCCAGCGATACGCCGGCCATGAGCACGAGGCGCTTTTGTAGATGCTTGCGCTGGTAATGGCCGATTTCATGGGCAAGCACGGCTTCCAGCTGTTCGGGTGAGAGCTGGTTCAACAATGTATCAAAGAGCACGATGCGCCGATTGTTGCCAAAGCCGGTGAAGTAGGCGTTGGCATGCGCCGAGCGTTTGGAGCCATCCATCACAAACAGGCCGGCGGCGCTAAATCCGCAGCGGGTGAGAAGTGCATCCAGTTTCTGCTTGTGTTCACTCTCGGGCATGGGGGTAAATTTGTTAAACAGTGGCGCAATCACGACGGGGTAAATGAACAGCAGCAGTGCGTTAAATGCCATCCAGCCCAACCAAGCCCAGAGCCAGCTGAGTGGCGTTGCCAGGTCAAGCAACCAGAGGATGAGTGAGAGCAGGGGTAGGGCAATTACCAGGCTGACAAGTGCGTTGCGCAGCAGGTCCGTGATAAACAGACCCGGGGTCATGCGGTTGAAGCCGAAGCGTTCTTCAAGAATGAACTGCTTATAGAGGCTTAGTGGTAGATCAACGACACTAGACAGCACACCCAGGCCCAGAAGAAAACAGAGACCCGTGAGCAAACCGGTGGGTTGCCCCGTCAGGCTAGCTGCAACGGCATAGAAGAGATTGATACCGCCACCGAGTGTGAGTATGAGTAACCAGCTGGTGTCGATTACCAGCCCCGCGTTGGCAAGACGGGTTTTGGCAAGCGTATAGGCAGCTGCCTTCTGATGCGCTTCCAGCGTGATGGTGTCGCTGAAGGCTTCGGGAACAAGGACGCTATGCCGCGCAACATGACTGGCCTGACGAAAGTTGAGCCAGAACTTGATGCCGACATTAAGGGCGACGAGGGCGATGAATACGAGGAAAGCGATGGAATTATCAGACATGAGACCGAAGGTAAATTAAAGCTTGTGACACAATGTGGCCTATCTTAAAGCATTACACAGAAGGACGTGCAGCATGGCAGTAGATCAACGACGGCTGGTTTGGCTGGATATGGAAATGACGGGTTTGAATCCTGATTCAGACACCATTCTGGAACTAGCCATGGTGGTGACTGATGGAGATCTGAATGTGGTGGCCGAGTCCCCTGCATGGGCCGTACACCAGCCTGATACCGTGTTGACAGCCATGGATGACTGGAACACCAGAACCCATGGTGCGTCAGGGCTGACACAACGGGTCCGCGAATCAAACCGGGAAATGCGGGCGGTAGAGGCTGAAGCCATTGCGTTCATGCAAGCGTGGGTTCCCAAAGGCGTTAGCCCGATGTGCGGCAATTCGATCTGCCAGGATCGGCGATTCATGGCGCGTTATATGCCAGCTTTGACGGACTGGTTCCATTATCGCAATCTGGATGTGAGTACGGTGAAGGAGCTTTGCAAACGCTGGCGTCCGGATCTGTCGGCCAAGGTCAACAAGACCGGTGCCCATACGGCGTTGGCCGATATCCACGAATCCATCGACGAGTTGCGCTACTACCGGACGCACTTCCTCAGGGCTGAGGGTTAGTGGATCGGAAGTACAGCGTGTAGCGTTCGGCCCGGTTACCGCGGCGGTGGCCGCTCCAGACTTTGGTCGCCGAATCCCAACTGCGTGGCAGGTTTAGATCGGGCTGATGCCCGGGGGTTTCGACCAGCAGGTAGGCACAATTCCGGGATGCGGCGATGCGCGTCCGTGGGAACTCTCGTTGAAGCTGATAGCTTAGGGCGGCTCTGGCGTCATCGTTAACCTGGTAGGTGGCGATACACCCCCCCGTGTCGAGCTGGCGCGCTATTTGCTGGCCCATGCGGGTAAAGCTCATGCCGTGGTCGATCCAGGGTGACCAGAGGGCAACAACGAGTGCCCAGATGAGCGTCGTGCCGGTAAACCAGTGCTGTATGCCACGCACGGGTGAGCGTGGGATATTACGCATCAGGACAAACCAGCCGATCGTGAGCAGAAAAGCTAGCGCTGGGGCGGTTACGGTCAGGGTCGCCTTGAATCCCGGTTCCAGTCGGGTGACCGTTTGTGCCAGGGATTCGGGCCAGCCGAATTGCACGGCAGCCCAACCCAGCCAGATAAAGGCGGCGGTCATGCTGAACAGCGTGAGCGTAAACGCATCGAGCAGGTTAGCCGCGCCGCGACGGAGGTGTGTTACCGAGGCCGTGGCCAGAAGGATGATCGGGACCAGTAGAATCAGGCTCTTCGATGGGCGCGTGGCACTCGTGAGTACCTGGATGGCGAGTGCGACCAGTAAGACGGCCAGGGGAATCAGATTCTCGCGATGCCAGAAGGTGAGCCGGCGCCGCCAGAGTGTCCAGGCAGCGATGGGCCATGCCGGCCAACTGGCCCAGGCGAGAAGTTTGATAAAGGCGAGAAGATGACCGGGTATTTCATGTGGCGCACGGATTGACGCAACGGGCCACAAGGCTTGCAGCAGCGCTGCCGAAGTGCTCTGGGGTGCCAGATTAGCGGCTGATGTTGCTAGCGTGGTGACGGTCAGACCCCAGGAGCCTCCCAGAGCCAGTCCCAGTATCAACGCGGTTAAGGCATGTAGCCTGAGCGAGGGCTTGAAAAGCAGGATCCCAATCAGGGCAACGGCGAGGGGGATGACGGGGAGTAAGCCTCCGGCGAGCAGGCTGATGCTAAGGCCCAGCGCGGCCAGCAGGGCTCCGGGGGCGAACCGCTCACCATTGAAGGCGCTAACGCCCCAGAAAAAGACCGCGTATCCCGCCATGATGGCCAGATCCGGTTGGGTCTCATGGGCGGTTAGCATCACTGCGGGTGCCCCGAGCATCAGGAAAGGCAGCGCCTGGGAATTGTCGGCGCCCAGCATGTTTTTGGCCGCCTTGTAGAGGGCGAACACACTCAGGCCAACCCAGAACAGGTTACCGATGCGGGCGGCATCCGGCAAAGCGAGAAACAGAGAGAACGGCCAGGCAATCAGGGCGTTGACCCAGTAGTAAAGGGGCGATTGATTCCAGACTTCCTGCTGGAAGAGCGGCGTTAACCAGGAGCCCCCTGCCAGAAGCTGGGCAATGACACCAAACTGTTCGGCATCATCACCGCGCCACGGATCCCGACCGATCAGACCCGGTATCAGAAGGATCACAATTAGGCAGAACGCTACAGGCCAGGCCATCAATAGGGGCTGGCGCGAATAGGTGCTCCAGCGAACCGGGGCATCGGGTTGTGCCGAGGGGGGCGTGGGGCGGAGATCGAGAAATGACATGGTGTGTCAATGATACAAAAAAACAAAGGGCAGCCGGAGCTGCCCTTGTCTGTTGGCCAGAAGCCAAGCCCTAGGCCGATTTGCGCAGGCCGCCGAATTTCTGACGGAACTTCTCGACGCGACCGGCGGTATCGACGATCTTCTGCTTGCCGGTGTAGAACGGGTGGCAGTTCGAGCACACTTCAACGTGCAGGGGCTTGCCCATGGTTGACTTGGTCGTGAACTTTTCACCGCAGGAGCAGGTGACTTCGATGTCGTTGTATTCGGGGTGGATACCAGAGCGCATGGGAAATTCCTTTGGGAGTTATGCCGATCCGGCGGATGTGGCCGGATCTCGTAAGCCAATGATTATCGCTGATTTTTAGGGTGAATGCAACTATCCCCGACGCATGGCGTCGAAGAATTCGGCATTGTTCTTAGTCGAGCGAACCTTGTCGAGCAGGAATTCCATCGCCTCGATGTCGTCCATGGGGTAGAGCAGTTTGCGCAGTACCCAGATCTTTTGCAGGATTTCCTGTGGAATGAGGAGTTCTTCGCGACGGGTGCCCGAGCGGTTGACGTTGATCGACGGGTAGAGGCGTTTTTCCGACATCTTGCGATCCAGGTGGATCTCCATATTGCCGGTACCCTTGAATTCTTCGTAGATCACGTCATCCATGCGGCTGCCGGTATCGATCAGCGCGGTGGCGATTATCGTCAGCGAACCACCTTCTTCGATGTTCCGGGCGGCACCGAAGAAGCGCTTCGGCTTCTGCAGGGCGTTGGCGTCAACACCACCGGAGAGCACCTTGCCGGAGGCCGGCTGCACGGTGTTGTAGGCGCGGGCGAGGCGGGTAATCGAATCGAGCAGGATCACGACATCTTTTTTGTGTTCGACCAGGCGTTTGGCCTTCTCGATGACCATCTCGGCGACCTGCACGTGACGTACCGGCGGTTCGTCAAAGGTCGAGGCCACCACTTCGCCGCGCACCGAGCGTTGCATCTCGGTCACTTCTTCGGGACGCTCGTCGATCAGCAGGACGATCAGCACCACATCGGGGTGGCTGGCCGTAATGGCATGTGCAATGTTCTGCAGCATGACGGTCTTGCCGGATTTGGGGGAGGCGACCAGCAGGCCACGCTGACCTTTGCCGATGGGCGCGACCATGTCGATGATGCGAGAGGTCAGGTTCTCTTCGGTCTTGCTGTCACGCTCGAGTCGCAGGGGTTCGTTCGGATGCAGCGGCGTCAGGTTCTCAAAGAGAATCTTGTTCTTGCAGGCTTCTGGCGCATGGCCGTTAATACGGTCAACCTTGATCAGGGCAAAATAGCGCTCGCCCTCACGTGGCATCCGGATCTCGCCTTCGACCGTGTCACCAGCACGCAGGTTATAGCGGCGCATCTGCGAAGGTGAGACGTAAATATCGTCCGAGCTAGCCAGGTAAGAAGATTCGGGAGAACGGAGGAAGCCGTAGCCTTCCTGCATGACCTCCAGACAACCGTCACCAAAAATGGTTTCGCCGGTTTTGGCGTGTTCTTTGAGAATGGCGAAGATCAGTTCCTGTTTGCGCAGGCGGTTGGCATGTTCGATGCCCGCTTCTGTTGCCAGATCAATGAGCTGGCTGACGTGTTTTGATTTGAGTTCGGATAGATGCATGGTGAACGTACGGAACGTTTTTAAAAGTGGAACCATCCGGGTGATCGGGCGCCAAAGCGCAAGCTGCGCAGAATGACGTTTGAATCGATTTCGGCGTGGTGGGTTGCCTGAAGCAGGCGGACGACAATACCCTGAAGGGCAGGCTGTCTTGCAAATCAGCTTGATCTGCCCAACTGACTGAAATTGCTTCGGTCAGTGCATAGCGGTATAGCGGGGTAAAACTAGGGGTACTAGGAATACCGGGTACAACTCGGGGTGGTTAGACACCACCCCGTAAATCTTACAGGTGGCTATCGAGGAAGGCAACCAGCTGTGATTTGGACAGCGCGCCAACCTTGGTGGCTTCGACAGCGCCAGCCTTGAAGAGCATCAGGGTCGGAATACCGCGAACGCCGAACTGGGCCGGTGTCTGCTGGTTTTCATCAATGTTGATCTTTGCGACCTTGAGTTTGCCGGCAAATTCCTTGGCGACATCGTCGAGGATCGGGGCAATCATTTTGCAGGGACCGCACCATTCCGCCCAGAAATCGAGCAGAACCGGGGTGGCAGACTGGAGCACATCGTCAGCAAAGGAGCTGTCGGTGACGTGGACAATATGTTCGCTCATAGCGCATTGCCTCAAGTGGAAATTGGTAAATGGAGAACAAACGAAAGAATACTATGCCTGTTTATCGAGAGCGACACAAGACAGACGTGCGCAGTTTGCCGTAAGACGGCATAATGGGCAAGCCGTTCTGGTTCGTTTGAGCAGGGTGGCTTGATAAAGTGCTTCTGTCTTTGATTCTGTTTTACCCAAAAGGATGACCATGACGTACGTCGTTACGGACAACTGTATTAAATGCAAATACACCGACTGCGTGGATGTCTGCCCGGTGGATTGCTTCCATGAAGGCCCGAATTTTCTCGTCATTGACCCGGATGAGTGCATCGACTGCACCCTCTGTGTGGCCGAGTGCCCGGCCGAAGCCATCTATGCCGAGGATGATGTGCCGGCAGGTCAGGAGGCTTTCACTGCGCTGAACGCCGAGCTGGCCAAACAGTGGCCTGTTATTTCGGAGCGTAAGGACCCCCTTCCGGACGCGGATACCTTTAACGGTCAGTCAGGCAAACTGGCTGATCTGGTGCGCTGATTCAATCTCAACTGTTTCAGGTGGACGTTTTATGCTGGTCAAGGAAATACTTAAAATTAAAGGTAGCGTGCTCTTCACAACCCACTCGGGGGCGAGCCTCGCTGATGCGGTTGCCGCACTGACGGAACACGATGCTGGTTCGCTGGTCGTCATGGATGGGGGTGCGATGTCCGGTCTTATTACCTTCCGAGAGGTACTGCAGGCGGTCGGTAAGACCAAGGGCGATCTCTCGGCCATGACCGTAGCCGATTTCAAGGTCAGTAACCCGGTGGTTGCTTCTCCGGATATGCCGATCGAGGCCGTCCGTGAGCTACTCGTCAATCACCACCAACGATACGTGCCGGTCATGGATGGCACAGTGTTGATGGGGGTGGTGTCCTTCATGGATGTGGCCAAGGCGGTTCTCGAAGAGCAGGGCTTTGAAAACCGAATGCTCAAAAACTTTATCAAGAACTGGCCAGCCGAAGACGGTAACGACTAAGCCTGGTACGATCGATCCCGAAAAGCCGGTGTCTCAGGATTCCGGCTTTTCTTTTTGACGGTTGGCGTTGGCAATCAGGACCGCAATGACACAGGAGGCCATTCGGCTCTCGGCGTGATCAGCGCGTGATGTCAGGATGATCGGGACTTTGGCGCCCAATACGATTCCTGCGGGCACGGCGCTTGCTAGATATTCAAGCTGTTTTGCCAGCATGTTGCCCGATTCCAGATCAGGTACGACAAGAATATCGGCAATACCGGAGACCGGGGATTTAATGCCCTTGGTGCGGGCAGCATCGGCGGAGATGGCGTTGTCAAACGCCAGCGGGCCATCCAGAACCCCGCCGGTAATCTGACGGCGATCGGCCATCTTGCAGAGGGCAGCTGCATCAATGGTGGACTGGATCTTGGGGTTGACGGTTTCTACCGCCGAGAGAATCGCGACACGCGGTTCGGCAATCCCCAAGATGTGTGCCAGGTCGATGGCGTTCTGCACAATGTCGGCCTTGGCTTCCAGGTCCGGATCGATGTTGATCGCGGCGTCCGTAATCAGCAACGGCTTGGCGTAAGTCTCGACCTCCATACGGAAGACATGCGACAGGCGTCGTGCGGTACGAAGGCCGCTGGCCCGGCTGACGACGGCACTCATCAACTCGTCGGTATGCAGGCTACCTTTCATGAGCGCTTCGGCTTCGCCCTGATTGACGATTTCAACGCCAACGCGAGCCGATTCCTGACTGTAGGGCGTGTCGATGATCCGGTAGGGGCTGATATCCAGACCTGTCTCAGCAGCAGTTTTGAGCAGCTTGGACGATGGTCCGATCAGAATGGGTTCGATCAGGCCATTCTGTGCGGCTAGCGTGGCGCCGCGAAGGGATTCGGCATCACAGGGGTGGACCACCGCCGTTACCACCGGCGGCAACCCCTGGGCCTGACGAATAAAGGCCTGGAAGCGTTCGTCCCGGTTCGACAGAAAGACTTCGGGTACATTGACCCGGGGCCGGATGATCTTTTCCTTTGGAGCGAGTACCTCCAGGGTACCGGTAATGGCGCGCAGACCATTCTCGAGAATGACCTCGGCGTCAAAGAGCACGTGTTGTGTGCGCTCGTACTTACGTTCAACCGTAATTTTGAATGTCGCGGTGTCGCCCACCATGATCGGACGCAGGAATCGCAGATTCTGATCGACCAGGATCGTTCCGAGTCCGGGTAACTGGCAGCCCAGCAGGTTAACCAGCATCGCGCCTGACCACATGCCGTTGGCAACCACCTCCCGGTAGATGCTGTTGTCCGCAAACTGGGGATCAATCATCGCCGGGTTAGCGTCCCCGGTGGCGGCGGCAAAAAGCTTCAGATCATCCAGCGTAATCGTCCGGGTCACGGTGGCGTTATCGCCGATCTGGAGTTCGTGAAACGGTCGGTTTTCGACCATGTCGCTGCCGTGGGTGTGGTGTTTGTGCGAAGAGTGCGGCATGGTATCTAACCTGTCTGAATCGATAGGGGTCACAGCATGATGTGTCGACCGGCGTCGATCACGATGACATCACCGGTAATGGCACGACCTGCCGGGCTGGCCAGCAGGGTTGCCAAGGCGCCCACTTCCTCGATCGTGACCAGTCGGTGGAGCGGGGCATGGTCGATTGTATCCTGCATCAGCTGATCGAAATCCTGAATCCCCGAGGCTGCGCGTGTGGCGATCGGACCGGGGGAGATGGCATTGACGGCGATCTTCTGAGGACCTAGCTCTGCGGCCAGCGCGCGTGTGGCGGCCTCCAGCGATGCCTTGGCAAGCCCCATGATCCCGTAATGCGGGGCAACCCGGTTAGCCCCTTCATAGCTCATAGTCATGATGGCACCTCCGTCTTTCATCAGGGGGGCTGCCAGCCGGGATAGGCGGATCAGGCTGTGGCAGGAGATGTCCATGGCGCGGTTGAAGCCTGCCCGGGACGAGTCGACTACGCGCCCGTGCAGATCCTCAATCGGGGCAAAAGCAATGGAGTGCAGCAGAAAATCCAGTTTGCCCCAGGTTTGCCCGACCGTCTTGAAGACCGTTTCGACTTCTTGATCGTTTTCCACATCCATGGGTAGTACCAGGGTCGCACCGACCGAATCTGCCAGTGGTCGGACATGCGGTTCTGCTTTGGCGTTCAGGTAGGTAATTGCCAGCTCGGCGCCGGCTGCACGAAAGGCCTCGGCACATCCCCAGGCGATACTGTGCTCGTTGGCAATGCCGACGACCAGACCTCTGAGCCCCTGGAGTGCGGGTGCATTATGTATGGGAGTCGAAGGGCTGTGTGTCATCATACGTACCTGAAATGCATAAAGTCGAAGCTGTTATGTTGCGCCGCAACTAGAGGGCTGGCAAGTGCTTTCGCCGGTGTAATCGATTAATTTTTTATGACGTCATGAGTACTGACCAGCGCCATTACATGACTCCCGCAGGACATCGCAGGTTGCGGGACGAACTTGAATTCCTCGTCAAGACAGATCGGCCACGCATGGTGGAGGTGGTCTCGTGGGCGGCGTCCAATGGGGATCGCTCAGAAAACGGGGACTATCTCTACGGCAAGAAGCGGTTACGCGAGATTGACCGGCGCATCCGCTTTCTGATGAAGCGCCTGGAAGATGCCCACGTGATCAATCCCGCCGATCAACAACATCAGGAACAGGTGTTTTTCGGTGCCACCGTTCGGATCTGTGACGAGGAGGGCCTTGAGGCGACCTACAGTATTGTAGGGATCGACGAGGCTGATCCGGCACGGGGCTGGATCAGCTGGGTATCCCCCTTGGCACGAGCGCTCATTAAACTGCGAGAGGGTGATGTGGCCCGTTTTATGAGCCCGCAGGGAGAGCGAGAACTGGAAATCCTCGAGGTTGCCTATATTGCCATCGACATACCGGGGTTCATTTCGGAAGTGTGAGCGCGTCCTCTGGCCTTGAAATCACCGGCCGGGACTTGAAAATGGATTCAGCGCCCACAGCTATGGGGCCATAGACCGTTTTTTGTTTCTTGACTCATTACCGATCAGACACTTATGACCACAAATACCGAAACCAAGGCCTTTCAGGCTGAAGTCAAACAGCTCCTGCAGCTGATGATTCACTCGCTGTACTCGAACAAGGAAATTTTTTTACGGGAGCTGGTGTCGAATGCGTCCGATGCCTGTGACAAATTGCGTTACGAGGCACTGGCCACCCCCGGACTCTTTGAAGATGACCCCGAGTTAGGCATTCGCGTGCTACTGGATGCGGAAGCCAAGACGATCACTATTGCCGATAACGGCATTGGGATGAGCAAGGAGGAAGCGATTGCTCATCTGGGAACGATCGCCAAGTCCGGCACCAAGGAATTCTTTTCATCGCTGACCGGTGATGCCCAGAAAGATGCAAATCTGATCGGGCAGTTCGGCGTGGGTTTCTATTCATCATTTATCGTGGCCGACAAGGTCACTGTACGTAGCCGCAAGGCGGGCGTTCCGGCGTCGCAAGGTGTTGAATGGATCTCGGGCGGTGAGGGTGATTACACCGTGGCCGATATCGACCATCCGGGTCGGGGTACCGAGGTGATTCTGCATCTACGCCCGGAACAGGAAGACCTGCTCAATGGCTGGAAGATCCGCGAGATTCTGCGCAAGTACTCGGATCACATCGCATTGCCGATCCGCATGGTCAAGGAGACCTGGGACGAAGAAGCCAAGGCGATGAAGGCAACTGGAGAAGAGGAAACCGTTAACCAGGCCAATGCGCTCTGGGCACGCCCGAAGAACGAGGTCACGGAAGAGGAATACAAGGCTTTCTATCAGCACGTGGCACATGATTATCAGGAACCACTGACCTGGGTGCATGCCAAGGTCGAGGGTCGTCATGAGTACACCCAGCTTCTTTATGTGCCCTCGCAGGCACCGTTTGATCTATGGGATCGCAACTCACGCCATGGCATCAAGCTTTATGTGAAGCGGGTCTTCATCATGGACGATGCTGAGCAATTGCTGCCGGTGTATCTGCGCTTTGTCCGTGGGGTGGTTGATGTGGCCGATCTGCCCCTTAATGTGTCACGCGAAATCCTCCAGGAAAGCAAGGATATCGAGCAGATCCGTTCCGGTTGCACCAAGCGGGTCCTGGGGCTACTCGAAGAATTGGCCGAAAATCAGGCAGAGAAATATGAAACCTTCTGGAACCAGTTCGGTCAACTGATGAAAGAGGGCGTCGGTGAAGATCATGCCAACCAGGCACGGATTGCCAAGCTCCTGCGCTTTGCGACGACGAGTACGGACAACCCGGAACAGAAGGTGTCTCTGACTGAATACGTGTCACGGATGAAGCCGGGTCAGGACAAGATCTACTACGTGACTGCTGAGACCTTCCAGTCGGCCAAGAATAGTCCACATCTCGAAATCTTCCGCAAGAAGGGTATTGAGGTGCTGCTGCTGTCAGACCGCGTCGATGAATGGTTGGTCAGCCATCTGCGCGATTTTGATGGTAAGGCGCTGCAATCAGTCGCCAAGGGTGGTCTCGATCTGGGCGATCTGGAAGATGCTAGCGAAAAGCAGGCTCGCGCCGCTGCAGAGACTTCGGCTAAGGATCTCGTTGAGCGTATCCAGAAATCGCTGGGTGACAAGCTCAAGGAAGTCCGCGTCACCCATCGCCTGACCGATTCGCCCGCCTGTCTGGTGGCCGACGAGCAGGATCCGGGTGCGAACCTGCAGCGTATCTTGAAGATGATGGGACAGAATGCACCGGACTTTAAGCCGATTCTGGAAATCAATCCGCAACATCCGATGCTCAAGAAGATGGAGTTGCTGCCGAATGAGGGTGGACACTTTGACGACTACGCGTCGATTCTGTTTGATGAGGCGTTGCTGTCTGAGGGCGGACAGATTGATGACCCCGCGGGCTTTGTCCGCAGGGTGAACCGGCTCATGCTGGGTTGATCTGATTCGACTGAGAGTGAAACAAGGCCACCTGTGGGTGGCCTTGTCACAGGGGCACCTCGACTAACCGGGAATGATCGCTTCGATGCGCAGTTGCGGCCGCTCGATCCCGTTGTAGTGGTTGATATCGAGGACATAAGCGAGGGTATCGTCGGCTGTCGGAATAGTGGTTTCATTGAACCGTATGGCGTCGATCCTTTGCGAGCCATTCCCTACAGTTAGTTTTAGGTGTTTGTCTTGCAGCAACCGGGATTCGAGAATCTGGAACCGGTTGGCAAAAATCGGTGCCGGAAAGCCCTGGCCCCAGACCCCTTCGGCCAGCAGACGTGCGCTGTTGAGGTTAAGATCGCCTTCGCCCAAAGCGCCATCGACTGCCAGGCTTTGTTGTCGTGCCTCCAGGGGGAGCAGTTGGTCGACGAGCTCATCGAACGCCCGCTCGAATTTCGCAAAATCTCGCTCACGGATCGTCAACCCGGCGGCCATGGCATGGCCGCCAAATTTGAGAATCAAATTCGGATAGAGCTTGGTCAGATGATCTAGGGCGTCCCGGAGATGCAACCCAGGGATCGAGCGGCCGGAGCCTTTAATGTCGCCTGAGCCATCGCCAGCAAAGACAATGGTCGGTCGATGGAGTTGTTCTTTGATGCGCCCAGCTAGGATGCCGACGACGCCCCCATGCCAGCTTGGATCATAGAGGCTGATCCCTGCGGTAGTCTGGATGTCGAGGTTGTTCAGAATGACGGCAGCATCGGATTTCATTTGGGCCTCGACAGCACGACGGGCTAGGTTGAGTCGGTCCAGTTCCTGTGCCAGCTTGAGTGCTTCTCCCATATCATCGGATAGCAGGCACCGGATCCCGATACGCATATCATCCATACGGCCGGCGGCATTGAGTCGAGGACCGAGAAGGAATCCGAGGTCGGTTGATTGAGCCCGGTCAGGGGGCTTGCCGGCTACGGCATAGAGCGCCAGGATGCCCGGGTGGCAGCGCCGCTGCCGGATTCGTGCCAGACCATTGGCTACGAGAATTCTGTTGTTGCTGTCGAGGGGGACGACATCGGCAATCGTACCTAATGCAACCAGATCCAGAAGCGTGCCCAGATTGGCCTGTTCGGCGGCGGGCCAGCCGCGTTGGCGCAATGTCTGACGCAAGCCCATGAGCGTATAAAGCATCACCCCAACGCCCGCCAGGTTTTTTGATGGAAAGTCGCAGCCGGGCTGGTTCGGGTTCACGATTGCTGCTGCATCGGGCAGGGTTGTTCCCGGAAGGTGATGATCCGTGATGACGACTTTTATCCCCAGCACGTTGGCATGTGCAACCCCATCGATACTGGCAATGCCGTTATCGACGGTGACGAGGAGATCCGGTTTACCCCCGGGGTCCTTGGCGACAAGATCAACAATGGCGTGCGTGAGGCCGTAGCCCAGCTTGAAACGATCCGGAACAAAGTAAGTGACCCGGTCTGCTGATGCACCCAGCAGACGCAATCCTCGAACTGCGACAGCACAGGCGGTGGCGCCATCGGCATCGTAGTCGGCGACAATGCATAAGCGTTGCCCCTGCATGATGGCATCGGCCAGCAATGCGGCTGCCTCACTAAGCCCTTTGAGTGCTGCAGGCGGGATGAGATCTTCCATCCGCGTACTGATCTGTGTTGCGGACTGGATGCCGCGGGCGGCATAAAGACGGGCGAGCAGGGGATGCAGACCGCTCTGCTCGAGCTGCCAGGCGGTACGTTCTGACCAGCTGCGTTGTTTCAGGTTGACCATGTGCGGATCAAGCTGTGCAGACTCGGTGATTTGGCGGTAGTGCCCAGCCAACACTGCAGCCAGTTGCTATGAAGACCCTTGCTCTGGCGCGTTAGCGTCCAGCGATGTTCGTGATGGGCATTGGGGGAAATGAGCGTGAGCGATTGAAGCGGTGCCGGAGCGCCTTTAGGATTGGCCAGTGCCGCAAGTGCGGGTGAAATCCAATCCTGGGTGAGTGTGCCAATAGCCGTCTGCCAGGCTGTCAGGTCATCGTGTGATATTGCTTCGCTGAGTTCGAGGCTGCACATCAGATGGTGTCCTGCGCCGTGGGGGTATTCGTTACAGGGAGCGACTAAGGTCTGTGTGGCCTGGCAAAGACCATTCAGTAGGGTCGATACACCGTGTGCCTCGGTGAAGCGCTTTTCCGGCAGTGTTGATAGTTGACCGCGTCCCCAGGGCCACAGGCTGTTAATTCGGGGTAGTCCTGCCAATTCGCGCGACAGATTGACTGGGTGATCGTTCAGGCACATTTGTATCCGGTTAATCCAGCGTAAGCCATCGCGTCCGAGCAGGGTGCGTGTTTCATCAGCATCGACCTGGCGCCCGGCTAGGCGGCTGCAGGCCGGCAGGTTCGGAAGCGCTTCGTGTTCGGTGCCTAGATCTGGCGCTGGCTCAAAGGGTATGAAGGTCCACTGGCAGGAACCGGATGCCCCGGCCGCCGCGATGAATTGCCCCTCCTGGGCAAATTCCTGGTTGAGGCTGTCCAGGAGTGCGGAGACCTCCGGCGCGGAGAGTGTGTTGACTGATATGGGGGACAGGACCAGTGCCTGCTGCATGAAATCGAGATTGACGGGGTCAGCGCAGAGTCGGAGGCCGTTAGCGGGCAGTTCACTCCCTAGGCAACGGATCGAGGCGAGTGGAGCATCGATCCCCGGGAATCCAAAAAGAACGGCTAGGCGGCTCTCCCAGGAATCCGTTGGGCTCAACGGAGTGCGTATAGCAGTTCCTAATGAAAGAAGCCGCGCCAGGTTGTTGGCACCGGGGAAATCGAAAGCATGGGCATCCTCTACATCAGGCCACAGCAGATCAGGGACAAACAGGGTCAGGTGCATGGCAAAGGCGGATGGGATGACTGATCGTAAGTAAAACGGGAAAAACCCGAAAGTCGATTCGAGTGTAGCATAGCGGTTTCGTGGCTTTTCTGTGCCTTGGGCACCCCTGATTGTGAAAATTCCTTTTCAATTGATGATCGGCCTGAGGTACGTGCGTAGTCGTCGGCAGATCGGGCAGGACAACCGTTTCATCTCTTTCATTTCCGGGTTATCGATGGTCGGCATTGCCCTCGGGGTCGCCGCACTGATTGTTGTCCTTTCGGTCATGAACGGTTTTCAGAAGGAACTTCGGTCCCGCATTCTCGGGGTGACGTCACATATCGAAGTGGTTGGCATGGAGGGTGCCCTGATGGATTGGCAGCGGGTTGCGGCCCAAAGTCGTGAGCTTCCTCAGGTGCTTGCCGCTGCACCTTATGTGCAGGGGCAGGTGATGCTGAATGGCCAGAACGCCGATCGGGGTGATGGTCCGGTGATGCCGGGTAGTGGCGTTCGGGGAGCCATTGTCCGCGGTATCGATCCCACACTTGAAAACACGGTTGCCGATTTTGCGCATCATATGAAATCGGGTTCGCTAGAGAGTCTGCAGCCCGGGAGCTTCCGTATTGTTCTGGGGAGTGATCTGGCCCGCGCGCTCGGCGTGGTGACCGGTGACCGCATTACATTGATTGCTCCCGAGGGGGTGGTTACGCCCGCCGGCGTGATCCCGCGCATCAAGAGCTTCGAGGTTGGGGGCATTTTCGAGTTCGGGATGTATGAATACGACAGCGGTCTGGCGCTGATCGATTTACGTGATGCCCAGGTGCTCTTCCGTCTCGGCGACAAGGTGACCGGAGTCAGGCTAAAAGTGGATGATCCTTTCAACTCTCCCCGCATTGCGCGTGAACTTGCAGGACGTCTGGATGAACCAGCCTTCCTGATGGACTGGAGTCGCAAGCATGCCAACTTTTTCCGGGCCGTTCAGATCGAAAAACGGATGATGTTCCTGATCCTTTTCCTGATTGTGGCCGTGGCGGCCTTCAATATTGTGTCGACCCTCGTGATGGCGGTCACCGATAAGCGGGGTGATATTGCCATCCTGCGCACTCTGGGGGCTAGCCGCAGTAGTATTGCGTTGATCTTTATGGTCCAGGGTGCTCTGATTGGGCTGATTGGCCTCGGATTAGGGGTCGGTGGTGGGGTCTTGCTAGCGCTAAATATTGAAACGGTCGTGCCTGCAATTGAACGGCTCTTTGGCATTCATTTCCTGTCACGCGAGGTCTATTTCATTTCGGATCTGCCCTCGGATCTGCAATGGAATGATGTGCTGACTATCTCGATCACCGCATTTGTGCTGACCTTGTTGGCAACACTTTATCCCAGCTTGCGGGCGGCACGCGTGCAACCGGCGGAGGCGCTGCGCCATGAATAATCAAACGCAGGTTGTACTTTCCTGTCAGTCCCTCTCCAAGGTCTATGCGGGGGGCGCAGAGGATGTCTGTGTCCTCAATCAGGTGTCATTTGATCTGTCTGCGGGTGAGTCTGTGGCGATTGTCGGTGCATCCGGTTCCGGGAAGAGCACCTTTCTTCATTTGCTCGGGGGGCTGGATCAACCGTCATCAGGGGACGTACTGATTGCCGGACGAAGCTGGCAGCAGATGTCCGAAAAAGAGCGGGGCCTCTGGCGTAACCGTCATATGGGCTTTGTGTATCAGCATCATCATCTGTTGCCTGAATTTACAGCGCTGGAAAACGTCGCGATGCCACTTCTGGTTCGCGGTCTGGATAAGATAGCAGCAGAGGCTGAGGCACGTGAATGGTTAGAGCGCGTGGGACTGGGGCACCGGTTACAGCACACGCCCGCGGCGCTATCGGGTGGAGAACGGCAACGGACGTCAGTAGCCCGGGCATTGGTCACGCGCCCGAGTTGTGTACTGGCTGACGAACCCACCGGCAATCTGGATCGCCAGACCGCTTCCCAGGTCTTTGCTATATTTCGTGAGCTGAGTCAGGCATCGGGTGTGGCTTTTGTGCTGGTCTCTCATGATCCGGATCTGGCGGCACAACTTGATAGAACCCTGAAGCTGCAAGATGGGGTGCTTTCCCTGGGCCAGCTCGGTTAATCCGACGCTCGATGCCGCTGCTCTTTTTTGCGATAGGCGTTTTAGCCTGTCAGGGGTTGCCGGAAATTCCTGATCTGCCCTGGGGTCTATTGCTCCCGGGGTTGATTTCTATCATGGCCGTTCTAGCCTATCGGCAATGGTGCGGGCGCCGGGCCCGTTTGCCGGCTGGCCGCTTTTTTAAGCTCTGTCTGCTGATCGTTTCATTTCTCACCGGGGTGAGTTATCTCTGCTGGCGAAGTGCCGATGTCCTAAGGGATGAGTTACCGGTTGCGGCGATGGGCAGAAACCTTCAGGTGACAGGGCTGGTCGAAAGCCTGCCAGACCGGACCGAGCGTGGGCAACGGTTTCTCTTTCGTGTGGAATCGGCAAAGGGTGGGTTTCATGTCCCGGAGCTGATTCAGCTTTCGGTCTGGCAGAAAAATTCTGATGGCGAACCCTTGGAAAATGGGGTTCCGGCCAATGTGTTGCCGGGTGAGCGCTGGACACTGACAGTTCGCCTTAAACGGCCCCATGGTCTGGCTAACCCGCATGGCTACGATTATGAGGCTCGTCTATTCGAGTCGGGGGTGCGCGCGACAGGCTATGTGCGTGCCGGTGAGCGACTTGACGCATTTGTCGCGACACCGATGACCCTGATTTCCCGTTTACGTTATCAATTGCGCGAACGATTTGAACGGGTTTTGCCTATTGAGGTTTACCCCAATGCGGGCATTCTTACGGCACTTGCAATTGGGGATCAGAAGTCTATCCCGGGGCCGACGTGGCAGGTCTTTGCCAAGACAGGCACAACGCATTTGATGAGCATTTCCGGGCTTCATGTCACCTTGTTTTCCGGATTTGTCGCGGTGCTGGTGTCATGGTTCTGGCGCCGTCAGAGCTGGCTGGTATCCCGTATCCCGTCGCAGCGGGCGGGCGTTTTCTGCGGCTGGTTTGCGGCGGCGTTTTATACCCTTGTTGCCGGAGCCGGTATTCCCGCTTTGCGGACGCTCTTCATGTTGACGGTAGGCGTTGCTGCGATGCTGACTGGGCGTCGGATCACCCCTTTCCGGATTTTGTTGCTGGCGCTGGTCGTTGTGTTGCTCTTCGATCCATGGGCGGGGATGAGCCCCGGGTTCTGGCTATCGTTTATGGCGGTGGGCTTGCTGCTCTGGGCGGCGCTGGCTGTGCAGGGAGGTGATGAACGCCAGACCAGCCTTTTAAAACGGATCGGACACTGGGTTAGGGGGTTTGGCCGTACCCAGTGGGCCGTGACTATCGGCACGCTCCCGGTGCTGCTGATGTTCTTTAGTCAGTTTTCCCTGATTTCGCCTTTGACCAACGCCATTGCGATTCCCTGGGTGAGCGGGGTGGTGACCCCCTTGACGATTCTGGCTCTGATCATTCCCTGGGATGGCCTGCTTCTGTTTGCCGATGCCTTACTTTCGCCACTCATGCAGTGGCTGGTCTGGTCAGCAGGCTTACCCATCGCCGTATGGCATGCGCCGGTACCGACTCCCACCGTATTTGTCCTGGCACTGTTTGGTGCTCTGTGGTGGCTGATGCCTCTGGGGTGGCCGGGACGGTGGCTGGCGTTCTTTATCTGTTTGCCCCTGATCTGGCCAAAAACGGTTCAGATTCCAACGGGTGAGGCACGTATCGAGGTGCTGGATGTGGGTCAGGGTCTGGCGGTCGTCATCCGGACGAAGGATCACGTGCTGCTTTATGACACCGGACCCTACTATAGTGGTGTCGCTGATGCCGGAGACCGCGTAATTGTCCCGTATTTGCGGGCGACGGGGGTCAAGCAGCTTGACGGGATGATTGTCACACACCGGGATACCGACCATTCAGGTGGTGCCGTTTCGGTCCTGGAATCGATGCCTGTCGCCTGGGTGGCTGATGCTCCGGATACGGCTTTCGGAACCTTGGTTCCAGGTATTGATCAGAAGTCCTGCCTGGCAGGCACGGCGTGGGAATGGGATGGTGTCCATTTCGAGTTTCTACATCCGGTTGCCGGCAATACGCCTGCAAAGGATGATTCTAATAGCCAGAGTTGTGTCCTGCGGGTCACTGCAGGCAACCGCAGCATGTTACTCACCTCGGATATCGAGGCGCCTGATGAGGCGGGTTTGATGGGGCGTGGGCTCGAAAAAAGTGATGTTCTACTGGTCCCGCACCATGGCAGCGGCACGAGTTCTACGCCGATGTTTCTGAAGGCAGTGAAGCCGGAGGTCGCGATCGTACCGGTCGGTTACAGGAACCGCTATCGTCATCCTAAGCCTGAAGTGATCTCCGCTTACGAGGCGCGTAAAATTAAGTTATACCGGACAGATTCCGGTGGGATGATTCAGGTTGACTTACCTGCGATGACGGTCAAGGCTTATCGGGAGTCTCGCCGGCGCTACTGGATGGATCAACCCGGCGGTGCGGCAGAATAATGGCAAAGACTTGGGCAGGAGGTGTATGAGGATGCAATCAATGGATAACGGCACGCTGCATCATGTCCTTTGTGGTGGGGCAATGGGACTCTACCGGATGGCCTACCGTGAATGGGGTGATCCTGATAATCCCCGTGTGCTTGTATGTGTTCACGGTCTGACCCGGAATAGTCTGGATTTCTCGTATCTAGCAGAGGCACTGTCTTCATCCTACCGGGTCGTGGCGCCGGATGTGGTAGGGCGCGGTGAAAGCGATTTTCATCCGGAACCGATGGCCTACAACACCATCACGTACGCGGCAGATATGATAACGCTGATTGCCCGACTGAACGTAGCGTCTGTCGACTGGCTCGGCACTTCGATGGGGGGGCTTATTGGTATGTTGCTGGCCGGACAACCGAAGACGCCGATTCGTCGTCTGATCCTTAATGATGTCGGACCAACCCTCTCTCTCGAAGCCCTGAAGCGTATTGCCGGATATGTCGGGAGTCCCTACGAATTTTCCGATTTGCCAACAGCACATCGCTATGCCCGGATGATTTTTGCGCCCTTTGCGCTCTCCAGCGATGCTGAGTGGCAGCATCTTTTAGAAAGTACCTTCAAGCCCTTGCCTGAGGGCGGTGTCCGGTTCAATTACGATGCCCGGATTGGTCAGCCATTACAACAGGCGTTGCTCGGAGGAGCCGTGGATTTGTGGCCCGTATATGAGCGGATCACCTGTCCGACTATGCTCGTCAGAGGTTCTCTGTCGGATTTGCTGACCCCAGAAACTGCAATCGAGATGACGCAACGGGGACCTAAGGCGAAGCTGCAACAAATCGATGGGGTCGGTCATGCACCCATGTTCATGAATGATGATGAGGTGCAACGACTGCGAAATTTTCTGGAGGCCACCGATGTCTGAGGTGGGTCTTTCCAAGGCAGCCTTTGCAGATCTGTCATCCGGGCAAAAGGAATGGTTGGCGACAGTGGCCGAAGCGGCTCGGGAGGCCTACGGTGAAAGCCTGCTTGGGAGCGGGGAAGCGGTCTGGCCCCATGCAGTCGCTATGGCCCAATTGGCCGCTGAGCTGCGGCTGGATGTCACGGCGCGTGCGGCCGCCTTGCTCTTTGCTATTCCCAGCCAGCCCGGTTTTCAGCGCGATACCTTTGAACAGGCCTGGGGTCCGGATGTCTCTAGGCTGGTGCGGGGCGTATTCAAGCTCAACCAGTTGCGACCGATCACTCAGGGCTTTGCATCGGATGCCCAGCTGAACCCCCAGGATCTGAAAGCGCAGGTCGAGATTCTGCGCAAAATGCTCCTGGCGATGGTGGAAGATGTCCGTGTGGTGCTCTTGCGTCTGGCATCCCGTATGCAGACTTTGCGCTTCTATGCCCAGCATCCGGATTCGGCCCGTCTGGGGGTCGCCCGTGAAACACTGGATCTCCTGGCGCCTCTTGCTAATCGCTTAGGTGTCTGGGAGTTGAAGTGGGAGCTAGAAGATCTGTCTTTCAGATTCCTGCATCCGGAAACCTATCGGGAGATAGCCAAAAAGCTGGATGAGAAACGCCTCGAACGGGAGGCTTTCATTGCCGATGCGGTGGCGCGTGTTAAATCGGCACTCCATGAACGCGGTGTTGAGGCCGAGGTTTATGGGCGCCCCAAACACATCTTTAGTATCTGGAACAAGATGCGTCGGAAGGGGTTGAGCTTTGATGAACTCTACGACGTGCGTGCCCTGCGGATCGTGGTCTCAACCATTGCCGACTGTTACACGGCGCTCGGTTATGTGCATCAGATCTGGACGCCGATTCCCTCCGAGTTTGATGACTATATCTCCCAGCCTAAGGGCAATGATTATCGATCACTGCATACGGCAGTGCAGTGTGAGGATGGCCGGGCGCTAGAGATCCAGATCCGCACGAAGGAGATGCATCATCACGCTGAGCTCGGTGTGGCCGCGCATTGGCGCTACAAGGAGGGTGCCAGCAGCGGTGGAAGTTATGATGACAAGATTGCGTTGCTACGGCAGCTCCTAAGCTGGCGTGAAGATATCGAGGATAGTCGTGACTGGCAGGAGCATTATCGCGAGGCCGCTCTGGATGACACCCTGTACGTCTTTACACCGCAGGGGCGGGTGGTTGATTTACCGGTCGGATCCACGCCGGTGGATTTTGCCTACCGGGTACATACTGAACTTGGGCATCGCTGCCGCGGCGCCAAGGTTGACGGGGCCCTGGTTCCGTTAACGACGCCTCTCAAGACGGGCCAGCGGGTCGAGATTGTATCGGCCAAAGAGGGCGGCCCATCGCGTGACTGGCTAAATCCGCAACAGGGTTATCTGATGACTAAGTCAGCACGCACCAAGGTGCGTAGCTGGTTTGCCGCCCAAGAGCCGGTTGCTGAAGTTCCCAAACCCGAGAATCCCGAGCAAACGGAATTGCCTTTGCCCGATCTGGCGCCGGAAGCGCTGATTCGGGCCTCGCGCCACAAGGGTAGCAGTGGGGTATTGATTGTCGGTGTTGATCAGCTGATGACCCAGATGGCGCGTTGTTGTAAGCCGGTGCCCCCAGATCCGATCCAGGGTTTTGTAACCCGGGAAAAAGGCATTTCGGTGCATCGACAGGATTGCCCGAGCTTTCAGCATGTCGCAGCGCTCCATCCCGAGCGGGTCATTGATGCCGATTGGTCGCAAACGGAGACTAGCGATAGTGGTTCGGGAGATGTGTACGCGGTCGATATTCTGGTGGATGCACAAGATCGTCAGGGCTTACTGCGGGATATCTCGGACGTGCTGGCTCGGGAAAGGGTCAATGTCACCGCCGTACGCACGCAATCGAAGCAGGGGTCGGCCGAAATGGCCTTTACGGTAGAAGTGGCTGATCTTAAACGGCTTAATCAGGCTTTGCATCATATTGCGCTTGTTAATGGGGTGCTCAACGCCCGTCGGGGATAAAATGCCGTTAGAAATCGTGTTGATGGCGGGATATAGCCCGGGCAGATAATGACAAAACAATCTATTTCAGATTCGCAACATTCCAGTAGGGAAAGCATGACCGAGACGGTGGCAGACCTCCACCGCCGCCTTGAACGAGAGCTCCTCGATAGCTACGATGAAGAGCTGGAGATGGAGCTTGACGATCAGCGTTTCGAGGATGTGCTGAGTCAGACACCTGAAGAAAAGAAGGCCCATCTGATCAAGCGGCGCCACTATTTCCGTGAACTATTGCGTTTGCAGGGAGAGTTGATCCGTCTGCAGGACTGGGTGGCGACGACCGGCCACCGGATGATTATTATCTTCGAAGGGCGGGATGCAGCCGGGAAGGGGGGCGTGATCAAGCGGATCACCCAACGCCTGAATCCACGGGTGGTGCGTACGGTTGCGCTTCCGGCGCCCAGTGACCGCGAAAAGACTCAGTGGTATTTTCAGCGCTATGTGCCGCATTTTCCGGCGGCGGGTGAGATCGTGCTTTTTGACCGGAGCTGGTACAACCGGGCAGGTGTTGAAAGGGTGATGGATTTCTGTTCGGAAGATGATTGTGAGGAGTTTTTCCGTTCTGTGCCTGAATTTGAACGGATGCTCGTGCGTTCCGGCATCCAGATCGTCAAGTACTGGTTTTCGATTAACGATGAAGAGCAGCATGTCCGGTTTCTCAGCCGGATCAATGATCCCCTGAAACAATGGAAGCTCAGCCCGATGGACCTGGAATCCAGGGCGCGCTGGGAGGCCTACACTCGGGCGAAAGAAGATATGCTGGACCGGACCAATATTCCGGAAGCGCCCTGGTGGGTAGTGCCCGGTAATGACAAGAAGCGCGCGCGCCTCAACTGCATCCGTCATCTGCTCTCCCAGGTTCCTTATACGGAAGTGACTCATGCCCCGGTAGCGTTACCGGATCGCCAGCACAATCCGGACTACGTTCGCCACCCTGTACCAGAGTCAATGATGGTGCCTGACTACTACGCGGAGCGCTAAGTCGGCCCATGGAATATGAATCGATTGCGGCCGTTGATCTGGGCTCCAACAGTTTCCGCCTCGAGGTTGGGCGCGTGGTTGATGGTCAGATCTATACGCTGGATTCCCTGAAAGAATCCGTTCGACTGGCCTCAGGGTTGCAGGCCGACAAGAGTCTGGATCAGGCCTCCCAGGATCGGGCTTTGAGTGCTTTGTCCCGTTTCGGAGAACGGATCCGGGGATTGCCCCCCGAGGCAGTGCGCGCTGTTGCGACCAATGCATTGCGGGTAGCCAAAAATGCCACCCCTTTTCTGCGTGAGGCCGAAGCAGCGCTGGGCTTTCCAATCGAGATCATTGCCGGTCGGGAGGAGGCACGTCTGATCTATATCGGTGCGGTGCACTCGTTGCCGGCATCGGATGAACAACGTCTGGTGTTTGATATCGGTGGTGGTTCTACCGAGTTCATTATCGGCCATGGTATGAAGCCGCTGTGTCTCGAATCGCTGTTCATGGGATGTGTTAGTTACTCCCTACGCTATTTTCCGGATGGTCTGATCGACCGTAAGCGTTTACACGAGGCCCAGATGGCGGCGGCCAAGGAAGTCTCGCTGATTGCGCATGTCTATCAAAAGACAGGCTGGGCCGAGGCCATTGGTTCATCAGGGACTGCTAAGGCCATTGCCGAGATTCTGGAACAGAATGATCTGAACCCCGGGGGGATGACGGGCATTACCCGACAGGGACTGGATCGACTCTGTGCACTGATGCTGCGTTATAAGCGCATGGCGGCGCTCCCGCTTGAGGGTGTTAAAACAGATCGGATTCCGGTTCTACCCGGAGGTATTGCGATCATGTCGGCCATTCTCGATACGTTGGGCATGGATCAGGTCACTTATGCCGATGGGGCATTGCGCCTGGGCGTGCTTTATGACCTCCTGGGGCGTTTCCACCACCACGATATGCGTGCGGCCACGGTCAAGCAATTTCAAAGGCGCTACCAGGTAGAATCCGGACAGGCAGATCGGGTTGCTGAAACCGCGTCGACCATCTTCCGCGATCTGATGGGGCTGAAATTACGCAAGCCCGAGGAACTGGAACGGGACCTGCAGTTTATCAACTGGGCGGCCAGTCTTTATGAAGTGGGGCTATCAATCGCGCATACGGGTTACCACAAACATGGTGCCTATATTCTGAGTTATGCCGATATGCCCGGCTTCTCCAAGATGGATCAGGCCAGTCTGGCGTTGCTCGTGCTGTGTCATCGCGGGAAGCTCAACAAGGTGGATGGTCTTAGTCGAGAAGATGTGGCCTGGCGTCAGATACTGGCTTTACGCCTGGCCGCCATTCTTCATCGCGCACGCATTGAAGGTGCTGGTCCAGAATTACAGGCAAGGGAAACCGTCAATGGGTTCACCTTACAGTTGCCGGGGGCATGGCTGGATGAGAATCCGTTAACAGCTGCGGCACTGCAGGATGAGAGTGATATCTGGGATGAGGCCGGTTTCCGGCTTCGCATCCGGGCGACCCGCAAGTGATTCCGATCTCAGGGGAGACTAGCTGGTTACTGCTGGGAGCGTTGATCGCTGCTTTTGGCTATTGGCGCATGGGCAGAGCGTGTCATCAGGCTTTGAAAGCAGGCGCTATACCCTGGATCCCTTTGCTGATCGCGACCGTGGCCCTCGTGGTGCTTTGGCAGATTCGTGCCGGCACCTTACCGGGCTTGTCACTACATTTGCTCGGAGCGATGTTGAGTACGCTGGTCTTCGGACCCGCGCTGGCGGTTGTGCCGCTGACGGTAGCTCTCCTTTTCGCGATGTTGACGACCGGTGCCGACTGGGTGACCTTGGGCCTGAATGCCTGCCTGCTGGTTTTCTGGCCGATTCTGCTTAGCGCCCTGCTGGCGCGGGGAGTAGGGCGTCTGCCGGCCAATATCTTTGTGTTTATTTTTCTGGGCGGATTTTTTTCCAGTGCGCTGGTGGTCCTGCTGACGGGCTGGCTGGTGTCGTTGGTTCTATGGCTGATGCAGCTCTATCCATGGGGTGGCATGCTGGAAGATTTTGCCGCCTACTGGCTGCTCGTGGCATTTTCTGAAGCCTGGTTGACGGGCATGTTGTTGACGGTACTGGTGGTTTATCGGCCAGAGCGGGTCGCGCTGTTTGATCCTGTTCGCTATATCGATCAGGCCTGAAATATGAAGAATCCCACTCGCCGTGTCTCGAGCCTGGCATGGCCGGTGTTGGTGGCGCAACTGGCCACGATCGGCATGATGGCGATTGATACCGTCGTTGTGGGGCATGCCGGTACCGATAATCTGGCGGCACTGGCAGTGGGTGCCAGTATCTACGTTTCTGTTGCGTTGGCATTTTCCGGTGTCGTGCAGGCGCTTTTGCCCAGTGTGGCGCATCGGTTGGGTCGTCAGGACCCCGGAGCTGCGGCACACCTGATCCGTCAGGCATTCTGGCTGGTGCTGCTGCTTTCGGTTGTGGGCGACCTGATTCTCTGGTTTCCGGGCTGGATGATCCGTTTTGCCGAGCTGCCCGAAGCAGTTGAAGCAATGACTCGCGACTATCTGCGTATTCTGGCGTTTTCTTTGCCAGCCTCGCTGGGATATCGTGCATTTCATGCGATTGCAGGCGGTGTGGGCCGGACTCGCCCGTTAATGTGGATGAGTCTGTCGCAAACAGCATGTCATGCCCTACTTGCGCCAATACTCGCCGATTCCATCATGATCGGGGGGATGAGCTTTGGTCTGGGCTGGGGGGCAGTGGGAGCTGCAACGTCCCAAGCGATTCTGGCATGGCTGGTCTGTCTGAGCGGCCTTTGGGTGCTCTGGCGGACCCCTTTTTACCGCCAGCTTCTTGCGCCGGGTGGTTTGTGGCCCGGTCGCCCGGATCTGACTTCGCAGGCTCATCTGTTGCGGCTGGGCATCCCCATGGGCTTGTCCTATTTTGTCGAGATTTCGGCCTTTACCCTGATGGCGATTTTTATTGCCCGTCTTGGACCGGAGGTGCTTTCCGGTCACCGCATCGTCGCCAACATCTCTGCCATGGTCTACATGTTGCCGCTCGCCATTGGCACCGCAACAGCGGCTCTGGTTGGCCAGGCTAATGGTGCGGGAGACATTCGCGGGGCCGAAGCAGTTACCCGCAGCGGCTTTGTTTTAGCGGGTTGCGGTTCAGTATGTCTCGGTCTGCTGCTCTGGCTTTTGCGGGCACCTCTGGCGGCCATGGGATCTCCGGATCCCGGGGTACAGGCGGTGGCTATTGGTCTGATTGCTTATGTTGCTACCTACCAGCTCTCTGATGCCCTACAGACTGTGGCGGGATTTGCCTTACGGGGGTACCACGTCACCCTGTTGCCACTGGCGATTCATCTGGCGTCGTTCTGGCTGTTTGGACTGGGCGGTGGCTACAGTCTGGCCTTCCACGGGCTGCCGCTTATGAACGTCTCTCCAATGGGTGCTGCAGGCTTCTGGTGTGCGGCGCTGATCGCCACCGTTGTAGCGGCCATTGGTCTCCTAAGTCTTCTGGCCTGGGTGCGTGCCATCAAGCGTCGGGAATCTCAGTTACGAGTTCCCGCGACCTGAATTACGGGCAGGCGTCGCAAAAACTAGCGCTTGGTGGCAACTGCTGGTTGCCAGGACCCGTCGGAAAGTTTGCAGAAACGATAGTAGCCACCGCTCTTGACGTTCTCTGCCACGCTGACAATATGCAGTTCGCGGTAATCCGGGTTTTTCTGGGGGTCCGGGTAGGGGGTGATCGTTCCGAATGCGCCGGTGGCGGGGTTATTCCACTTGATTTCGGTGCCATCCTTTGCAACCAGTGCCTTGGCACCTGCCTCGTTGAAATATTCGGCATCCCTCTGGGAAAAGCGGGACATCGCCTGATCCACCATAAAGGCCATATTGGCCGCCTGTGCCAGACCAGCCACGGGGAGTGCAAGTGCAATCAGGAGGGTTTTCAGGGTCTGGCGCTTCATGGTTGTTTCCTCATGGGGAATGAGATCGGTTGAGACGTGCTTAGGAATGACAAACGGGAGCGAATGAATTATCCCCGGGTACTGGCCTGACCCGGGACATCGACCAATGTTACCGGTGCTGCCTGCTGCCAACCGGGTTTGCGGTGTTCGGCAATCACGGTCGTAAAGACGCCACCTCTGACGTAAAACCGGGCGGTCAGGCGCATGAACCGGGGGGCGGTGGCGGCAACCAGATCATCCAGAATCCGGTTAGTCACGGCCTCATGGAAGGCGCCTTCATTACGGAAGCTCCACATATAGAGTTTGAGGCTCTTGAGCTCGACACAGGCCTGGTCCGGAATGTAATCGAGGATCAGCGTAGCAAAATCCGGCTGCCCAGTCTTGGGGCAAAGACAAGTAAATTCAGGGACTTCCATGTGAATTATAAAGTCGCGCTGAGGTGTCGGGTTCGGAAAAGTTTCCAGTGTTTTGCTCGGTTGGGTCGTCATGGCGGCAGGCGGTATTCAGGTTAGGTATCGGGTTGTTCAGCTGATATTATAAGCAGCCTTGTTGGGCAGTTTGGCGTGGAATTGCCTGAATGCCCAACCGATTATCGCCCATAGCAACAAAACCCGCGACAAAACCCGAATTTATGCGTCTTAATAAGCTCAAACTTGCCGGCTTCAAATCTTTTGTCGATCCAACCCAGGTGGAATTGCCAGGTCAACTGATCGGTGTGGTTGGCCCCAACGGTTGTGGAAAATCCAATATCATTGATGCCGTGCGCTGGGTGCTGGGGGAGTCCCGGGCGACCGAGCTGCGGGGCGAGTCGATGCAGGACGTTATTTTTAATGGGACGACCAGCCGCAAACCGGTCTCGCGAGCGAGCGTCGAGATGGTTTTTGATAATAGCCTCGGCCGTGCCGTCGGCCAGTGGTCTCAATATGCCGAACTGTCAGTGAAGCGCGTACTGACCCGGAACGGTCAGTCGGATTACTTCATTAACAACTTGAAAGTGCGTCGTAAGGACGTCACAGACCTGTTCATGGGCACGGGGCTGGGGCCGCGTGCCTACGCGATTATCGGCCAGGGTACCGTGTCGCGCATTATTGAGGCCAAGCCCGAAGAACTGCGCGTTTTCCTGGAAGAAGCGGCGGGTGTCACGCGCTACAAGGAACGGCGGAAGGAAACCGAAGGTCGTCTGGCCGATACCCGCGAAAACCTGGCCCGTCTCGAGGATATCCGGCAGGAACTGGGGACGCAGATCAGCCGGCTGGAAAGCCAGGCTGAAGTCGCGGAGCGCTATCAGGGTCTGCAGGCCGAGCTCATGGGCACGCAGCAGCAGTTGTGGTCCGTCCGCCTGCTGGAAGGCAGGACCGATGCCACGGCATTATCTGCCAGTCTGTCGGCGGCCCAGGTCGAACTCGAAGAAACAACGGCCAGACAGCGCAACATCGAAGCCGAGCTGGAAACCCTGCGTGAGGCGTATTACAACGCCAACGATGCGGTTCAGACCGCCCAGAGTGCCTTTTTCAGCATCAATGCCGAAGTAGCGACCATCGAAGCGGATATCCGTCACCGTCAGGAAACCCGACGTAATCTGGAAGCCAGGCTGGTTCAACTGGCGGCAGAAAAGGAAAGCTGGATCCAGCGTCAGGGGCAGGCCGCCGAGGACATCGTTCGTTGGGGCGAGCTGCAGGAACATGCGGCCATGCGTTTGGCACAGGCGCAGGAGATGCTGGAGCGTGCACAGGAAGGCCTGCCTGGTTTTGAAGAGGCCGAGCGTGAGGCACAGGCTCAGGCCAGTCAGTTTCGTGGTGAGCTGTCCGGGCTCGAGCAGCGTCTCCAGGTGGCACAAGCCAATCGGGGTAACGCCGAACGAAACCTGGCCCGGATCGAGCAACAGCTCGAGCGCCTTGCCCGCGACGAGGCCGCGCTGCTGCCGCCCGATACCGAGCAATTGCAGGTTCTAACCGAAGCACGTGAAGCCGCAGCGATGACGGTTGAAGAATTACAGGAACAGCAAACGTCCGCGGAACAGAGTTTGCAGGATGCCGAACAGGCGCTACAGTCGGCGACAGACCGTCAGCGCGAACTGCAATCTGAGCTGACACAGGTTCAGGCACGGCATCAGGCGCTTAAACAGTTGCAGGAACGGGTTCAGGCGACGGGAAGCCTGCCTGACTGGTTAAAAAAGGCCGGACTGCAGGATCAGCCCGCTCTCTGGCAACAGATTCGTGTGGCGCCGGGGTGGGAGCTAGCTGTTGAGGCTGTACTGCGTGATCGGCTTAAGGCAGTGTCCTGCGGCCAACAGCAATTGCCGGATCTGGATCGCTGGTTTGCCGAACCACCGGGTCTGCGTGTAACCCTGTTGACGCTCGGCGTCACTGTGAGCCCGGCGGTTGGTAATGATGCGCTATTCGCCAAGGTCGAGTGCCTCGAAATGGGATTGAAGCCGGTTCTTGCGCAATGGTTGGCAGGTATTCGAACGGCCTCATCGCTCACGGAAGCGCGCGCCTTACAGGCCAACCTCGGTGCGGGCGAGACCATTGTGACTCGGGAAGGGCATCTGCTGGATGCCTACAGTGTCACTTTCTTTGCCCCGGATGCTGCTGATCACGGACTTCTGGAGCGCCAGCAGGAGCTGGAGCAGACCGCAGCACGTGTTGCCGAATTGACTGCTCCTGCCGAAGTGGCCACTCAGGAGGTTGAGTCTGCACGGGATCAATTACGGTTGGCTCGACAGAATCTGGATGCTTTGCGCCAGCATTTGCAAACGGCACAGGGTGAGCTGAGTCAGCAAACGATGGCACATGAGCGTCTGGTTCAGACGATTCGACACCATGAAGAACGTCACAAGGCGCTTCAGGTCACACAACAGGAAATGGGTGGCGAGCAGGCTGCTGAAGTTGCCCGACTTGATGAACTGACGGGTCTCTTGCAGAACCTGGAAGGGGCAGTTGCAGTAGCTCAGACCTCGTTGACTGAACGCCTATCGGTCCGCGAAGCGGCCAGTCGTGCGCTGCGCGATGCCCGTGATGCCATGGTCAAGGTCGAGCGCGAAGTTCAGGAGGCAGAATTCTCCTGCCGCGAGTGTCAGACCCGTCTCGATGATCTGAACACCCAGAGCCGCCTATCAGTGGATGAATGCCGGCGTATCGATGACAGCACGGTACAGGCCAAAGCGGAACTGGAAAGTGCCGACGGCGATGAGTTGCGTGAGAAGCTTGAAGGAGCCCTCGTTCTGCGTGCCGAGCGAGAGCAGGCGTTAGCCGATATCCGCGATGCTGCTGAAAGTCATGCGGCTGCCCTGCGGACGCAGGAGGAAAGCCGGCTTCGTATGGAGCAGCAGCTGGATCCGATCCGGGCTAAGATCAATGATCAGCAGCTCAAGTTACAGGCGGCCGAGCTGGCGGCTGCTCAATTCGAATCATTGTTGACCGAAGCCGGGTGCACGACCGAGCAGATCGATCACTTGCTGCAACAGGTGGGTGATCTCAAACCGGCGCCCCTACAGACATCGATCACGCGTATTCAACGTGAGATTGAAGCCATGGGACCGGTCAATCTGGCGGCTCTGGTGGAGCTGAATTCGGCGCAGGAACGCAAGACGTTCCTTGATGCCCAGTCAGATGACCTGTTGCGCGCCATGGAAACGCTGGAAAATGCGATCCGTCGCATCGACAAGGAAACCCGATCGCTACTCCAGTCGACCTTCGATGCCGTTAATAGTCACTTCGGATCGCTGTTCCCCACACTCTTTGGGGGCGGTGAGGCCAGGCTGATCATGACCGGTGAGGAAATTCTCGATGCCGGCGTACAGGTGATGGCACAGCCGCCAGGTAAAAAGAATTCGACCATTCACCTGCTGTCTGGTGGGGAAAAGACCCTGACTGCCATTGCCCTGGTCTTCTCGCTGTTCCAGCTGAATCCGGCGCCTTTCTGCTTGTTGGATGAAGTGGATGCACCGCTGGATGATGCCAACACCGTCCGCTTCTGCGAGATGGTGAAGCGTATGTCGGACAAGACCCAGTTCCTGTTTATCAGCCACAACAAGATTGCTATGGAAATGGGAAATCAGCTAGTCGGAGTCACCATGCAGGAATTCGGGGTCTCCCGGATTGTTGAAGTCGATATGGAAGAAGCGCTCCAGATGCGCGAAACAATGGTGGGCTGATCATGAATGAATTACAACTCAGTTTACTGGGCTTAGGTCTACTCGCCATTGTGATGGTAGTGGTCTATAACCGTTGGCTGGAAAGGAAGTTTCGCAAAGCCCGGGAGCCTCGTCGAACATCCACAGAACCTAATAAGGATGCTGATCAAGAAGAAGGGCTAGGAAAAGCAAGGGGTGAAGATCGATCCGAAGTCAGTAGCGGTCGGCAGGAACCTACCTGGGACGCATCGAGTCCGTTGCCCGAAGTTGATGGGGAACCGCTATCGGTTCAGCCACCCTCGTCATTCGTACCTGAACCGCTGCCCGCATTGTCAGAAGCGGAGGGGTGGGTCGATGCGATTGCTGCATTACGGTTCTATGAGCCTCGAAATGCTGGTGCCATTCGCGAAACCATCGAGCAGATGGGTGCACAGCGCTTTGACCGCATCGAGTGTTACACCGGTGATGCCTGGCATTTAGTCGACCGTCTACCCGCGGATGCACAAGTCAGTAATATTCGCTGCCGCCTGCAATTGGTCTCGCGCCGCGGAAGCATTTCCCCGGAAATGCTGCACGATTGGATGCGCGCCGTCGAGAGTCTGGCTCAGGTCTTGTCGGCCGGTCTGACGGTTGAATCTGAAAGAACCATTCTCGAAAGGGCCGGAAATCTGGATGCATTCTGCTTGCGTGTCGATGCGCTCATCAGTCTCAACTTGCGACCTCGATCCATGATGCCCGGGGCTGACCCATTGGCGTCCACACTGAAGGAGGCCGGTCTGATGGGCGAGTATCCGGCTTTTGCGCGGTTGACTGCTGCAGGCGCGGTCGAATTCCAGGTGCTGGCTGACGAAGAGCAGGGCTTGCTCAGCCTGGTTCTGGATTTTCCGCACGTAAACCGACCGGATCTGGTGGTTGCCGACATGCTAACTCTGGCGCGCAGTCTCGCCGTTACGCTTGACGCCGATATTGTGGATGATGGCGCGCGAGTTCTTGATGATCAGGGTATGGCGTTATTGGCGAATCAGGTCGTTCGTCTTTCGGCAGCCCTGCAGGCGCAGGGTATCGAGCCCGGATCCCCGCTGGCGCGGCGTCTTTTTGCCTGAACCTGTCGTGCAAGACGCGTTTGATTTCAACGCGCCATCGGTCGCTCAGTCGCCGGTAACGGACATTCAGAATCGGCTGGGTTCACTGCGTGACCTGCTTGGGCGTTATGCCCATGCTTATTATGTGTGTGATGCGCCGGAAGTCCCTGATGCCGAATACGACCGCCTTTTCCGTGAACTCGAGGCGCTGGAAAAAATACATCCGGAACTGATTACGCCTGATTCACCCACGCAGCGGGTTGGTGCGCCGCCTCTGGCTGCTTTTGCCCAGGTGGTCCATCAGGTGCCGATGCTTTCGATCAATAACGCGTTCACTTCTGAAGAGGTGGAAGCTTTTGATCAGCGCTGTCGCGAGGGGTTGGGGCTGTTGCCGTCTGATCCACCGATTACCTATGCCTGCGAGCCCAAATTTGACGGCCTGGCGATTTCCCTTGTGTACGAAGCAGGTATTTTTGTCCGGGGTGCTACACGGGGCGATGGCACCACCGGTGAAGACGTGACCCTTAACTTGCGCACCATTCGTAGTATTCCGCTCCGTCTGAATTCGGATAATCCGCCTGAGCGGCTGGAAGTCCGAGGCGAGGTTCTGATCCGGCGCGCTGACTTTGCCCGATTGAATGAGATGCAGGAAGCCGCTGGTGCGAAGTCTTTTGCCAATCCCCGTAATGCAGCGGCCGGCAGTTTGCGCCAGCTGGATTCGGGCATCACGGCCAGCAGACCATTGACTTTCTTTGCCTATGGCATCGCCGGTTATGAAGCAGCTGCCTCAGAGAATCAGCCTACCTCCTCCGAGCTTTCGACGCAGTCCGGGATACTGACCTGGTTGCATAAGCTTGGTTTCCGTGTGGCTGAGACACGCGCCGTTGTTCAGGGGGCCAGTGGCATGCTGGACTATTTCGCCGAGATGGCCCGGCGTCGCCCCGGGCTTGCCTATGATATTGATGGTGTTGTCTACAAGTGCAATCAACGGAATCAACAGGAACGACTGGGTTATGTTTCACGGGCGCCGCGCTTCATTATTGCTCATAAGTTCCCGGCCGAGGAGGCACTGACCCGCATTACGTCGATTGACGTGCAGATCGGTCGCACCGGAGCAGTCACACCGGTTGCCCGGCTTGAGCCGGTTTTTGTGGGTGGGGTCACCGTGACCAATGCCACGCTTCATAACTTCATAGAAATCGCCCGGAAAGATATTCGTGTGGGCGATACCGTGATTGTTCGCCGTGCGGGGGATGTTATTCCTGAAGTGGTCTCCTCACTGATTGATCGCCGTCCCCTGGATACGACCGGTCAGTCCCTTTACCCTTTAATGGGCTGTCCACCGGTCTGCCCAGAGTGTGGTTCGCATATCGAACTGCCACCGGGTGAGGCCGTCGCTCGTTGTACGGGGGGGCTCGTCTGTCCGGCGCAGCGCAAACAGTCGCTCCGGCATTTTGCCTCGCGGCGAGCGATGGATATCGAGGGCCTGGGTGAGAAAGTGGTTGATCAGCTGGTTGATGCGGGTCTGGTGCATTCGCCGGCGGATCTCTATGGCTTATCCGTTTCTCAACTGGCCGGCCTTGATCGATTTGCCGATAAGTCGGCAGAAAACCTGGTTGAAGCCATCCGCCAAAGTCGTCAGACAAAACTGGATCGTCTGATTTATGCGCTGGGTATCCGCAATGTCGGGGAGCAGACCGCGAAGGATCTGGCCCGATATTTCGGAACGCTCTACGCCCTGATGTCGGCAGATACGAACTCTTTGATGCAGGTCCCCGATGTCGGCCCGGTGGTGGCAGATTCAGTGGTGGCTTTCTTCGCTGAGCCGCATAACCGGAATGTCATTGATCGGCTGATTGCCTCCGGCCTGGAATGGCCGGATGTTGTCGTAGATGCTCAGCCGGGCCTTCTGGCCGGACAGACGGTCGTCCTGACTGGCACCTTGCCCAATTTAAGCCGTGATGAGGCCAAGGCTCTGGTTGAGGCGGCAGGGGGCAAAGTGGCAGGCTCGGTATCCGCCAAGACACGATTTGTTGTGGCGGGCGATGCCGCAGGTTCCAAACTGGAGAAGGCTCAGAGCCTCGGTATCGAGATACTCGATGAAACCGCCTTCCTGCAGCGGTTACAATCCTGAAATTCACATAGCAGCATACGATGGAGCGTTCGATGAAAAAGGTTCGTAAGGCAGTCTTTCCGGTCGCCGGTCTGGGGACACGCTTTCTGCCGGCCACTAAAGCCAGCCCCAAGGAAATGCTGACAGTCGTCGATAAACCCCTTATTCAATACGCGGTGGAGGAGGCTGTTGCGGCGGGTATCACCGAAATGGTTTTTGTCACGGGTCGCAGTAAGCGTGCCATCGAGGATCATTTTGATAAGGCCTATGAGCTTGAGAGTGAACTTGCCCAGAAGAACAAGCAGGCGTTACTCGATATCGTCCAGAATATTCTTCCCAAGCACGTCAACTGTATCTATATTCGTCAGTCCGAACCCCTGGGTTTGGGTCATGCCGTGCTCTGTGCCAAACCGGTCGTAGGGGATGAGCCCTTTGCCGTGCTGCTGGCAGATGATCTTCTGGATGGCTCGACGCCTGTCATGAAGCAGATGGTCGATTGCTACGACTACTACCGTTGCTCGGTTCTGGGTGTTCAGGACGTGCCGCGTGCCGATACCAAGAGTTACGGGATTGTTGATGCCAAGACAGTATCCGATCGCCTGGAGCAGGTGAACGCCATCGTCGAGAAGCCCGACCCAGACATGGCGCCATCGACACTTGCGGTTGTGGGGCGTTACATTCTGTCGGGCCGTATTTTCCATCACCTGGAAAACGTCAAACCGGGTGCCGGTGGCGAGATTCAGCTCACGGATGGTATTGCCAGTCTATTGGCGGAAGAACAGGTGCTGGCCTACCGTTATGATGGCGTTCGTTACGATTGCGGCTCCAAGATTGGTTACCTGAAAGCCACAGTGGCCTTGGGACAGCGCCATCCGGAAGTGGGCGCCGAGTTCAGTCAGTATCTGGATAGTCTCAAATAGCCCCCCTGGTTTTCGGACCGGATGACTGTCGAAACGGTTGGCATGCTAATCCATGACCCTCAGAGTGCCGAGGTGATTCATGATCGCCGCGCCCTGGATGCCCTCATGGCGCAACAGGCTGATCTGATGAATCAGCGTTATGCGGATCAGCAAGTGCTTGTATTGCCGGTCATGACCGGAGCACTGGTCTATGCGGGGCAGTTGCTTCCCCGGCTACGCTTTCCCCTCGAGCTGGATTATGTGCATGCCAGCCGTTACGACGGGGCGCGCTCCGGCGGCGCTCTGAACTGGATCGTGGCGCCCCGGCAGCCGGTTGCGGGCCGCTCGATCCTATTGCTGGATGACATCCTCGATGAGGGGGTCACCCTGCATGCGATTCGGGATTCGCTCATCTCATCCGGGGCATCCGAGGTCGCCATTAGCGTTCTAATCCATAAACAGAAGGCGCTGCCCCAACCGTGCAGTCCTGACTTTCCTGCGCTTACGGTGCCGGACCGTTATGTCTATGGATTCGGGCTGGATGCGGATGGTCTATGGCGTAACGCCGATGGCATTTTTGTGGCGCCCAACGTTCATGCCCAAGCCTGAGTTCAAAGGTTCGAAGACCCTATCGATTCAGGCGGCTGTTGGGCCTGGTGATGCGGCTCTTCAGGAACCGCTGGATCAGACCCTCGAACGTTGGCGTGAGGAAGCCGCTGTTTTGGTGCGTGAGGGTGCTTATGACTGGCTGGCTAGTCGTATTCCGGGGCAGCGTATCCTTGAAATCGGCTGTGGTTTTGGTGCTTCAACTGCCGCATTAAAAAACGCCGGCAAGAATGTATTTGCGCTGGATAACCGGATGGACTGTCTGGAAACAACACGGGATAAGGTGGACGGTTTGATGCTTGGTCTCGCTGACGTCCGTTATTATGACGAACGACTGCTCGCGGATCTGAACGAATTTGCACCGGACGCCGTAGTTTGCTGGATGGCCGGGGCGCCGGCCGATGATTTGCCACGGGACGTCCCGCCAACCTATGCCACCATGCAACACCGCCTTGATTTACAGCGCGCTGTTGTCGCGCTGGCTTCGCGCCTGCCAACGGCACATACATTGCATCTGGCCGATCGAACCGCATTTCCGTGGAAGATGAAAGATGCCGGACGCCAGACCTGGTTTCGGATGTTGCAGGCAGCTGTGATCCCCGGCTCTGCATTCACGCTGGACGAGAAAGATATCGTGTTCCGTAAGCTGACACTTGGTCAGCCTATCCCTGGTTCATCTGCACTGGCCGGGGTCGTGCCTGTTCTGGGCGAGGCGAGCTTCAAACGCGGCCATAATGCCGACTGATCGGATTAAGGAAGACAGCCATGACACTTCTACAAAATGGATCCTACCTCGCGGTGATTGGTGGAAGCGGGTTGAACCATCTGTCCATCCTAGAGGGGGCGCATCGTCGATTTGTGCGCACGCCTTATGGCGAACCTTCGTGTCCGCTCACGCTGGGATCCATCTGTGGCCACCCCATGGTGTTTCTGGCTCGCCATGGCCACGGACACACCATCCCGCCGGCATCCATCAACTATCGGGCTAACATCTGGGCGCTCGCAGAGCTCAAGGTGACGGGCATCATTGCCGTGGGTTCGGTCGGTTCCATTCATCCCTCACTCGCGCCCGGTGACCTAGTGATTCCCGATCAGCTGATCGATTACACCTGGGGACGTGAGGGCACCTTTGTCGGGTCTGAGCCTGTTGTCGAGATGCACCCGGATTTCACCCATCCCTTTGATCAGGGCTTGCGCGAACGCCTTGCCGGCGTCGCGGATGTGCTGGGTTTCAACCTGATTCAAACCGGGGTTTATGCCTGTACCCAGGGGCCTCGTCTAGAAACGGCCGCAGAAATCCGTCGCTTGGCGGGCGATGGTGCTGATGTGGTGGGCATGACGGCGATGCCCGAGGCAATTCTTGCCCGGGAGCTGGGGATCCCCTATGCGCAGTTGAATGTGGTGGCTAATTTTGCAGCCGGCATTGCTGAAAGCGTTGACGGAATTCGCTTTGGTGAGGTGGGTGCCGTCATCGAGTCGTCCATGTGCAAGGTTCGTCTAATGCTTCAAACCCTCGTAGGCTGCAAGGTACCGGAATAACCCAACCGGATAACGGTTGGGATTAACGCGTCACGGCATCAATACGAAGCTGCTCCAACAGATCTTTTTCGAGAAGCACTCGGTCTCGGCTCTGGCTCAGGCTCCGTCCCGATATCAGGAAGGTGTCCTCGACACGCTCCCCCAGTGTCGAGATCCGTGCGGTATGCAGCGCAGCGCCATGCCGGGTCAGGGTTTCTGCAATGGCGTAGAGGAGACCAGTGCGGTCGGCTGCTCTGATAGAAACCACGAACTGCTGACCACTTTCGTCCGGTTCGATGAGAACGTCGGGGTTGATCGGGAAGGAGCGCACCTGACGTGAGACCCGTCCCGAACGCGGCGGATTGGGTGTGACCGTGCCGGCAATCACTTCGAGCAGATCATGCTCGACCAGCGTACAGGTTTCCCGATCAAGACCTCGGTCTGATGCATCCATTAGATTGAAACTATCCAGTGCATAGCCATGCTTGGTCGTATGGATCTTGGCGTCCATGATTGAGTAGCCGATCGAGCTGAAATAGGCACAAAGCCTGACGAACAGGTCAGCCTGGTCGGGCGCATAGACCAGCACCTGGATGCCTTCGCTTTCCGGGTTGGGCCGGGCGCGTACGATAGGTTTGTTTTCGTGAACTCGGTAATAAAGACTGCGCGTGTGCCAGGCGATTTCTTCGTCGGTATGACGCAGAAAATAAATGTCATCCAGCTGCTTCCAGAACTGGGTCTGGACTGAATCACCCAGCGCAAAAAAGCGGAGATGGGCTAGCGCCTCCCGCTTACGCTGCACGACCATATCGCCGATATCTTGGGGCGATTCACCGGATGCCTGCTCCATCCTTCCCAGCGCACTACAGTAGAGGGTCTCCAGCAAGCGCGCCTTCCAGGAATTCCAGACCTTGGGGCTGGTGCCACGAATATCGGCCACGGTCAGTAGATAAAGCGCAGTCAGATGTCGGGCATCGCCGACCTTTTTGCAAAAGGCGGCGACGGTATTCGGATCCGAAATATCTTCCTTCTGTGCTACCGATGACATGGTCAGGTGTTCGCGTACCAGCCAGGTCACCAGTGCCGTATCCTTCCTGTTCAAGCCGTGTGCCACGCAGAAGGCCTCGGCGTCTACGGTCCCTAGTTCGGAGTGATCACCACCACGTCCCTTGGCAATGTCATGAAAGAGGGCGGCCAACACGAGGAGCCAGGGGCGTTCAAATTCTGCGATCAGACGATGGCAGAAAGGATTCTCGTGGGCAAAGTCTTCGCGCTGAAAGCGGCGGATATTACGAACGACCTGAAGAATATGCTGATCGACCGTGAATACATGGAATAGATCATGTTGCATCTGTCCGACAATCTTGCCAAAAGCCGGAATATAGCGCCCGAGAATACTGAACTGGTTCATGAGCCTTAACGCATGGAGAACCCCGTTTTTCTGACGCAGAATCTGGATGAAGAGTTGTTTGTTTTCCTTCTGCTGGCGGAAGTCCCGATTGACGAGGCGGCGCGCCGCATAGAGGGCGCGTAGGGTCCGGGAGGTCATTTCCTGAACGCCGCCTTGCTTTTCCATCAGGAGGAAAGTTTCCAGAATGGCCGAGGGCTGTTTCTGGTATATCTGCGGATCAATGATGTCGAGTTTGTGGCCGACTTTCTGGAAACGTGAATTGATGTTCCGGATGCGTTGCTTGTTGGCCGGAGCCAGTTTTTCCGATATGGATTTGAGGACGAGGGTGTTGATTTGCGAGACCCGCTTTGCAACACGATAATAACGTTGCATGAACTGCTCGCTCGCCCGCTTCGTCGCGTCATCGCTGAAGCCGAAGCGTTGTGCCATGGCACCCTGTACATCAAAGAGCAGGCGATCTTCGGCGCGCCCGGTAAGCAGATGCAGCTGGATCCGTACATCACCGAGAAAGCTGGCGGCACGCTCGATAGCGACACGCTCGTCTCCCTGCATGAGGCCATGCTTCTGCAGCGATACCCAGGGCGTGCCATCGGTCAGAAATCCTGCGGCTCGGGCAATCCAGGCGATGCTCTGCAGATCGCGCAGGCCACCGGGGCTTTCCTTGACATTCGGCTCTAGACTGAATGCCGAGAAGGCATAGCGCAGGTGGCGCTCTTCCTGCTCGGCAAGTTTTGCGGCAATGAACTGCTCGACATTCATGGTGCTCTGGATGGCTTCTGTCAGTTCAAGGGCAAGTCTCTGGTTGCCGCAGATGCTTCGTGACTCGAACAGCGCCGTTTGTACGGTAATGTCGCAATGGGCGGCCTCGATGCATTCATCAACGGTGCGGACGCTATGGCTGATCGCAAGACCGAGATCCCAGAACTGGCCAATCAGACTCTGGATACGGCTTTCGAGGTCGGGGTCTGGTGCCCCTGCCAGTGTGATCAGGACATCGATATCGGAATAGGGGTACAGCTTGCGGCGTCCATAGCCCCCCACGGCCAACAGGGCAGTATCTTCCGGCATTCCCGCCAAAGCCCAGAGCTCACGGAGGGTGCAATCGACAAGATTACTGCGTCCGCGCAAATAGGTGCGTGCATCCGGATGGGCCAGGTAGCTATCCGCTAGCGCGGCCTGACCTTCGATCAGGGTCTGGCGCAGCCCCGAAAGGGTGGATACAACACCAGTGGATGATTCGGCCGACATGCGGGGGTCAGAAGCGGGGGCGGTCCGGACAACCCGGGGAGATGGTTAGTACTTCAACACCATCGGCCGTGACGACAATGGTGTGCTCCCATTGGGCCGACAGCGAGTGATCCTTGGTCACGATCGTCCAGCCATCGGCCAGCTCCCGGATGTCGGCTTTGCCGGCATTGATCATGGGTTCGATCGTGAAGATCATGCCTTCCTGAAGCTTAAGCCCACTACCCGGTTTGCCATAGTGCAGGACCTGCGGATCTTCATGGAAGTTCTGTCCGATGCCGTGGCCACAGAATTCTCGAACAACCGAATACCCATGTTTGTGGGCATGAGTCTGTATGGCATGACCGATATCACCTAGGGTGGCACCGGGTCGGACGACGTCAATACCTTTCCACAGGCATTCGAACGTGACTTCGCAGAGGCGCTGGGCTAGGGTAGAGACATCGCCGACCGTGAACATGCGGCTGGTGTCGCCGTACCACCCTTCCTGGGTGATCACCGTGATGTCCAGATTGACGATATCGCCTTTCTTGAGCTGTTTGTCACCGGGGATGCCATGACAGACCTGGTGATTAACCGAAGAGCAGATGGACTTGGGGTAGGGGGCATAGCCCGGGGGCTGGTAGTTCAGTGGCGCGGGGATTGTGCCTTGCACATTGACCATGTAATCGTGGCAGAGGCGGTCCAGTTCGCCCGTGGTGACCCCGGGCTTAACAAAAGGCGTCACATAATCAATGACTTCGGATGCGAGACGGCAGGCGGTTCGCATTTTCTCAATCTGTTCGGGAGTCTTGAGGGTGATGCTCATCGTAACGAGGTTCCAAGGGGATGCATGGCAAGGGCTAAAGCGAGCCGACAGGATAACCGAGACAGGGGCATCCGACCAGACAAGGATTCGTGGCAAAAGCATGAACTGCTTGCTGCGTTGCAGCTGATCTTGCTATAATTTGCAAGTTTTCTCTTTAGAAAACCGGTGGTTGGTGAAAACCGGCTGTCGTTACCCAGAGTTCCGGAACATCCTGTTCCGGGGCAAATCCTCACACGGTCCCGAATTCAGGGTGTTTTTCTCCGGAAAAATCGCAGTCGGTGCCGTGGCGGTCTAACCCTGCAAGGAGTCGTTATGTCGACAATGCGTCAAATGCTGGAAGCCGGCGTCCACTTCGGACACCAGACCCGCTTCTGGAACCCCCGTATGGCCCCCTACATTTTCGGGGCT